>Ga0184615_10001461_pt1 | contig 12834 bp, 14 predicted proteins | sample PLM4_65_coex_FD_133134 | JGI IMG/M metagenome (GOLD analysis project Ga0184615, IMG submission 133134) | Groundwater sediment microbial communities from an aquifer in East River, Colorado, USA - PLM4_65_coex | ecosystem: Environmental > Terrestrial > Soil > Riparian zone | place: USA: East... | reverse complement strand
GCGGCGGTCTAGAGCGGCTTCGTCCCGCCGTACTCGCAGATCGCGCCGGGGACCACGCCCTTGAAGCGAGCGTCGGTGAACCCGGCGATGCGCATCGAGGCGAGGATCGACTCGGGCGGGACGCACTGCTCGACGGTGTCCCAGTAGTAGTCCATGAGCAGCTTCGCATCGCGGTCGCGCGTGGCGAGGTAGGTGAGCCCGGGGACGACCGTCTTCCAGGCGAAACGCGTGAGCGCGTGGCCGATCTTCGACTTCGGCACGTGGCCCTCGAGGATCCACACCTTTCCACCGGGCTTCAGCACCCGGTAGTACTGGCGGAACGCCGCGACCAGGTCGGGGACGTGGCGGAGCGCGATGCCCATCGTGACGAAGTCGAACTGGTTGCTCTTGAACGGGAGCGACTCCGCGACGCCGCGCGTCAACGGACCCTTGAAGACCTTGCGCGCCTCGCCGAGCATGCACTTGTTCGGATCGACGCCGAAGACCTTCCCGCCGGGCGAGACGAGCTTGGCCGCGCCCTGCGCGACCGCGGCCGTGCCGACCGCGACGTCGAGCACCTTCATGCCCGGCTTCATGCCGGCGCGCCAGAGCGAGAAGCGGCGGTAGTAGAGGCCGCCGTTCCCGAAGATCCGCTCGATCGTGTTGTAGTGCCGCGCCGTCCGGTTGAACAGCTCGTCCACGTAGCGACGCCGGTCGGCGTCGCTCTCGTAGTAGCTGGTCAGCGGCGTGTGGGGCGGGATCGGGTCCTGGGTCTCGGCGGGCTTCGGGTTCGCACTCATGCCGGTATTCGTACCGCGCCCGCTAGAACTTCTCCACCCACGGGCGGACGTCGAGCTCGTGGGTCCAGGCGCTCCGCGGCTGTGTATGGAGCGTCCAATAGCTCTCGGCGATGGCATCGGGGGCGAGCAGGCCGTCCGGCGGACGCGAGGCGACCATGTCCGGGAAGTTCTCGCGGATCCACGGCATGTCGATCGGGCCGTCGATCACGACGTGGCCCACGTGGACGCCGCGCGGGCCGAGCTCGCGGGCCATCGACTGCGCGAGCGCGCGCAGGGCGTGCTTCGCGCCGGCGAATGCCGCGAAGCCCGCGCCGCCGCGCACGCTCGCGGTCGCGCCCGTGAACAGGATCGTGCCACGGCCGCGCGGGACCATGCGGCGTGCGGCTTCTCGCCCCACCAAGAAGCCGCTGAAGCAGGCCATCTCCCAGACCTTGGTGTACTTGCGCGCGTCCATCTCGAGGATCGAGAAGCTCACGTTCGCGCCGATGTTGTGGACCGCGACCTCGATCGGACCGAGCTCGCGCTCGATGCGGTCGAACAGCGCGACGACCTCGTCCTCGCGCCGTGCGTCCACGCCGAAGCCGTGCGCGCGCCCGCCCGCGGCTTCGATCTCCTTGCACGCGGACTCGAGCTTCTCGCCGCCGCGCCGCGCGAGCGCCGCGACGTAGCCGCCGCGCGCGAACCGGCGCGCGACCGCGGAGCCGAGCCCGTCGCCGGCGCCCACGACCAACGCGACGCCGTTCGGTGTGGTCACGCGCGCAGCGCCTCCTCGACGAAGTCGAGGCGGTCGTTGCCGAAGAACATCTCGTCCCCGACGAAGAACGTGGGCGCGCCGAAGGCACCGCGCTCGACGGCTTCCGCGGTGTTCGCCTTGAGGCGCTCCTTGATCTCGTCCGCGCCGGCGCGCGCGAGGATGCGCTCCGCGTCGAGCCCGGCCTTCGCGATCACGTCGCGGAGCTCCGCCAGGTCGGCGAGGTTGCGCGGCTCGGCCCACGCCGCGCGGAACAGCGCCTCGTGATACGCGGGGAAGACGCCGAGCTCCTGCGCGGCGAGCGCGGCGCGCATCGCGTCGAGCGTCTTCATGGGGAAGTGCGGATTGAACGTGAACGGCAAGCCGTAGCGGCGCACCCAGCGGGGGATGTCCTTGGACATGTACTTCGCGCGCGCGGGCAGGGTCGCCGGCGGCTGATTTCCGGTGGCCTGCATGACGCCGCCGAGGAAGAACGGCCGGTAGGCGATCTCGGCGCCGGTGCGCTTCGCCACCGCGGGGAGCTGGCTGTTCGCGAGGTACGAGAAGGGGCTCACGTAGTCGTAGAAGAACTCGAGTCGCCGCGGCATGGGGAAGCCTCCAGGGTCCATCGTATCCCGAAGGTCTGATAGGGTTCCGCCTTGGGGCGTTTCCGGAGGATCCGCAAGCGATGATCGACCTGAAGCGCGAGGGGCCGGTGCTGGTGCTGCAGATGCGCGCCGGCGAGAACCGCTTCAATCTCCGGTTCATCGCGGCGCTGAACGATGCGCTCGATCAGGCCGAGGCCGCGGTCGAGCCCACCGCGCTTGTGCTCACCGGCGACGGCAAGTTCTTCTCGAACGGCCTCGATCTCGCGTGGATGACGGGCGAGGGCAAGGACCACGCGGGCGAGGTGGTCTCCGGCATGCAGCGCATCTTCGCGCGCCTGCTCGCGTCGCCGCTCGCGAGCGTCGCCGCGCTCAACGGCCACGCGTTCGCGGGCGGCGCCATGCTCGCGCTCGCGTGCGACTTCCGCGTCATGCGCAGCGACCGCGGCTTCTTCTGCATCCCCGAGATCGACCTCGGCTTGCCGCTCTCGCCGGGCATGGCGGGCCTGATCCAGGCGAGGCTCCCGAAGCTCACCGCGCACGAGGCGATCGTCACCGGAAAGCGTTACGGCGGCGAGGACGCGCTCGCGCGCGGAATCGTCGACTTCGCGGTACCCGAGGTGGATCTCATGTCGAAGGCCACCGCACTCGCCGCTCCGCTCGCGGGGAAGAACCGCGGGGTCATGCAGACGCACAAGCGGCTGCTCTACGCCGACGCGCTGCGCCACCTGGAAGGCTGAGAGATCATGCCGGCCGGCGCGCGGCTCGAGGGCAAGGTCGCGATCGTGACGGGCGCCGCGCGCGGGACCGGCGCTGCGATCGCGCGGCGCTTCGCGAGCGAGGGCGCGCGCGTGCTGATCGGCGACGTGCTCGACGATCTCGGGAGCGCGCTGGCCACGGAGCTCGGGCCGAACGCGTTCTACCACCGCCTCGACGTGACCTCGGAGAACGACTGGGGCCGCGGCATCGCGCTCGCGCTCGACCATTTCGGGAAGCTCGACGCGCTCGTGAACAACGCCGGGGTGCTCCACGTCGCCTCGCTCGAGGACACCGCCCCGCACGATTTCAAGCGCGTCCTCGAAGTGAACCTGTTCGGTCCGTTTCTCGGCATGCGCGCGGTCGCCGAGACGCTCCGGCACGGCGGCGGCGGCTCGATCGTGAACATCGCCTCGATCGACGCGCTCGAGGGCATGAACGGCGTGGCGGCCTACGCGTCCTCGAAGTGGGGACTGCGCGGGCTCGCGAAGTGCGCGGCGATCGAGCTCGGCAAGTTCGGCATCCGGGTGAACACCGTCTGCCCCGGCGCCGGCAGCTTCGAGATGGTCCAGCCCTTCCTGCCCAAGGACTTCGATCCCGCGAAGATGCCGCGTCCGTCCACGCGCCCGATCCTGGTCGCGCGCGAGCCGATCTCGAACGCGCGCAAGCTCGAGGAGATCGCCGCGCTCGTCGCGTTCCTGTGCTCCGACGACGCGAGCTCGATCACCGGCGCCGACTTCGCGGTCGACGGCGGGTTCACCGCGGGGAAGATCCAGCCGGGCGCGCCCGGGGCGTAGGACGCGCGCTCCTACGCAAGCGGACGAAGCACGTCGTAGTCGAAGCGCAGATACGGGGGGAGCACGCTCTGGCGCTTCTCCTCGAAGCGCTCGAGGCCGAAGGCCTTCTTGTTCGGCACGGAGCCGCTCTCCGCGAAGAAACGCGCGAGCTCGAGGTAGGTCTTCGGGATCTCCGCAGCGCCGCCGCGCACCGTCGCTTGCGCGTAGCGCTGCGTCGGGATGATCAGCGACTCCATGCCCTTGGGCACGCGCTGCCCGCTGCGCACGCGCGTGCAGCACAGATACGTGTAGGTGCCTTCGCCGGCCAGGCGGTGGTGGTCCGCCTCGGGAACGACGCCGTAGTATACGCCCGGGTCGACGACGCCCTCGATCTCGTCGATGCGCCGCACGAGCTCCTGCCACGCCTTCGGGGCGCGCTCGGCGAGCTCCTCGCGCGAGCCCGTCACGCGGATCCCGACGAGCTTCATCACACCCATGCGCACCGGCGTCGCGGCCATGGCGCCAGCATACAGGGTGCGCTCGGGGCGCGCCCTCCAGGAATTCCTAGGCACTCCTCGAGACGGAGCGCGCAGCCTACGCGTTGCGTTCGAAGCGCGCGAGACGGACGCCGACGTCGACCTCGCCGCGCTCCGCGAAGCCGGCGCGCGCGTAGTAGCGGCGCAGCGCGTCGTTCGTAGCCACGCAGTCGAGCCGCAGGAGGCGCCGCCCTCGCGCGCGCGTGGCTCCCCCCGCCCAGTCGAGGAGCCGCAGGCCCAGCCCGTCCCCCGCGCGCGTCCGCCCGACGCAGAGTCGATGAACGTAGAGCGCATCCCCCGCGTCCGAGCCCCAGGTCCCGGGATCGCTCTCCTCGAGCTGCAGCGTCGCGACCAGCGTGTCCGCAGCGCGAACCACGAACACCTCTCCGCGCGCGATGCCGTCCTCGACGACCCTCCGCGGGAGCGCGCCGGGCTTCCACTGCTCGATCCCGCGCGCGGTGAGCCAGACGGCCGCGTCGTGGAGGAGCTGGTAGACCGCGTCGGCGTCCTCCCCGCGCGCGCGCTCGGGGCTCACTTCGGTCGCGGCTGGAGCAGACGGATCGTCTCCGCCGACGCCCCGGGTCCGGGCACGGTTCGCAGGTCGCGCCGCGAGAGCGCTCGCCCGTCCGCGTCCGTCACGCGGAGCTTGGGGAGGCGCCGCTCCGTGCGCCGGTCCTTCACGATCACAGGCTCGTTGCCCTTGCCGAAGACGTACTCGTCGGACCACTCGCGCAGTGTCGTGAGCACGGGAAGCAGCGCTTCGCCCTTCGCCGTCAGCCGGTACTCGAAGCGTTCGCCGGATTCGCCCACGTCGACCTTCTCGAGGATCCCGTGCTCGACCAGGTGAGCAAGGCGCGCGGCCAGGATGTTCTTCGCGATTCCCAGGCTCCGCTGGAAGTCGCCGAAGCGCCGCACGCCGAAGAAGGCGTCGCGCACCACGAGCAATGTCCACCAGTCGCCCAGCACCTCGAGCGCCTGGGCGATGCCGCAGTTCATCTCCCCGAACCGTCTCCGTCCCATCGCCGCAGTCTAGCAGATTTTCAGTTGCATAAAGAAACCAAATCTCGTACTCATGGCGCATGGACATGGGCGTGTGCCTCGTGACGGGCGTCGGGCCGGGAACCGGCGCGGCGCTCGTGCGGCGCTTCACCGCCGACGGCTACCGCGTGGCCATGCTGGCGCGCGACGTGGCCCGGCTCGAGAAGCTCGCCGCCGAGGTGCCCGGCACGGCCGCGTTTCCGGTCGACGTCGGCGACCTCGACGCGCTGCGCGCGGTGCTGGCGCGCGTGCGCGCGGAGCTCGGCGCGCCGTCGGTGGTGCTGCACAACGCGGTCGCGGGCGGGTTCGGCTCGTTCGAGACCGTCAAGCCCGAGGACCTCGAGCAGCGCTTCCGCGTGAACGTCACGTCGCTGCTCGTGCTCGCGCAGGAGCTCTCGCCCGCGATGGTCGAGGCGGGGCGCGGCGCGATCGTGGTCACCGGCAACACCTCGGCGTGGCGCGGCAAGGCGGGCTTCGCCGGTTTCGCGCCCACCAAGGCCGCGCAGCGGATCCTGGCCGAGTCGCTCGCCCGCGCGCTCGGGCCGAAGGGCGTGCACGTCGCCTACGTCGTGATCGACGCCGTGATCGACGTGCCCTGGACGCGCAAGGCGTTCGCCGACCGGCCCGACGAGTTCTTCATCCAGCCGAGCGGCATCGCCGACGCCGTACACCATCTGGTGCACCAGCAGCCCTCCGCCTGGACCTTCGAGCTCGACCTTCGTCCCTACGGCGAGAACTGGTAGCCAAGCGAGGAGCCAACGCATGCCCGTGAGCGCATCGGAAGCGGAGTGGAAGTCGACCGCGTGCATTCTGTGCGAGTGCAACTGCGGGATCGAGGTGCAGCTCGGCGGAGCGGATGGCCGGCGCCTCGTGCGCGTCCGGGGTGACGACGCCCACCCGATCTCGCAGGGCTACGCGTGCGAGAAGCCCTCGCGCCTCGACTACTACCAGAACGGCCCGCAGCGCCTGACGAAGCCGTTGCGTCGACGAGACGACGGCACGTTCGAGGAGATCGACTGGGACACGGCGATCCGCGAGGTGGCCGCGCGCTTCGCTGCGATTCGAGACACGCACGGCGGAGAGTCGATCTTCTACTACGGCGGCGGCGGCCAGGGGAATCACCTGCCCGGCGCGTACGGGCGCGCGACGCGCACCGTGCTCGGCTCGCGCTACCAGTCCAGCGCCCTCGCGCAGGAGAAGACGGGCGAGTTCTGGGTCGCGAACAAGATGGTAGGCGGCTACTCGCGCGGCGACTTCGAGCACTGCGAGGTCGCGATCTTCCTGGGTAAGAACCCGTGGTTCTCCCACAGCATCCCGCGCGCGCGCGTGACCCTGCGCGAGATCGCGAACGACCCGGATCGGACGCTCATCGTCGTCGACCCGCGGCGCACGGAGACCGCCGAGATCGCGGACATCCACCTGCAGGTGAAGCCGGGCGGCGATGCGTTCCTGCTCGCGGCGCTGATCGGCGTGCTCGTGCAGGAGGACCTGATCGCGCGGGACTGGCTCGCCGAGCACGCCGACGGGCTGGACGAGGTCCTGCCCCACTTCGAACGGCTCGACGTCGCGTCGCACAGCGCCAAGAGCGGCGTGCCCGAAGACGTCGTGCGCGACACCGCGCGCCGCATCGCGGCGGCGTCGAGCGTTGCGACCTTCGAGGATCTGGGCGTGCAGATGAACGTGCACTCCACCCTGGTCTCGTACCTGCACAAGCTGCTGGTCCTGCTCACGGGGAACTTCGGCAAGAAGGGCGCGGGCTACCGGCCGAGCGCGTTCGTGCCGCTCGCCAGCGGCCACGAGGGCGGCGACGGCGGAGGGCGACGCACTCCGGTGACGGGTGCGCGCATCATCGGCGGGCTCACGCCGTGCAACGTGATCCCCGACGAGATCCTGACCGACCACCCCAAGCGCTTCCGCGCGCTGCTCGTCGAGAGCGGCAATCCCGCGCACTCGCTCGCCGACGGCCCGCGCATGCGCGAGGCGATCGCCGCGCTGGATCTGGTCGTGGTGATCGACGTCGCGTTCTCGGAGACCGCGCGGCTCGCGCACTACGTGCTGCCGGTCGCGAGCCAGTTCGAGAAGGCCGAGGCGACGTTCTTCAACTTCGAGTTCCCGCGGAACTACTTCCACCTGCGCAAGGCGCTCCTGGAGCCGCTGCCCGGACTGTTCTCCGAGGCGGAGCTGCACGCGCGGCTGGTCGACGCGCTGGGTGCGCTGCCGCACGACGCGGTCGCGGCGCTGCGCACCGCGTGGCAGGCGGGCCGGCTGGCATTTCGAGCGAAGTTCTTCGAGCTCGCCGGCGCGAATCCGCGACTGCTCGCGGTCGCGCCGGTCGTGCTCTATCGGGCGATCGGCGATCTCCTGCCGAAGGGTCTCGCCGAAGGCGCCGGGGTCTGGGGCCTGTGCCAGATGGCGGCGCAACGCCAATCGGCGTCGCTCGCTCGCGCCGGCTTCGGCGGCGAGCCGGCCGACGCCGCCGACGCGCTCTTCGACGCGCTGCTCGAGAGCAAGAGCGCCGTCGTGTTCTCGATCGACGACCAGGAGGAGAGCTTCGCGCGCGTCAACACGCCGAACCGGCGCATTCAGCTCGCGATCCCGGAGCTCTACGACGAGCTCGACGCGCTCGCCGACGAGCCCGCGCCCGGAACGCACCCCGACTTCCCGTTCGTGCTCTCCGCGGGCGAGCGCCGCTCCTTCACCGCGAACACCATCATCCGCAATCCGGACTGGCGAAGGAAGGACAAGGGCGGTGCGCTGCGCATCAACCCCGATGATGCGAAGCGCGTGGGGGTAGTGGACGGCGGGCGCGTGCGGCTCTCGACGCGGCGCGGCAGCGCCGAGGTCGCGGTCGAGCTGTCGGACCGCATGCAGCCCGGCCACGTGTCGCTGCCGAACGGCATGGGGCTCGACTTCCCCGACGGCGGCGGCGCGCGCCTGCAGACCGGCGTCGCGCCGAACGAGCTCACGCGCAGCGAGGATCGCGACTGGCTCGCTGGCACGCCCTGGCACAAGCACACGCCCGCGCGCCTGGAGGCGCTGTGAAGCGGAATCGGTTCGAGGGCAGGTGATACGATCTCCGCCACCTTGGCGGAACGAATCCAGGACTTCGCGACGGGGCCGCTCTCGGGCGTGCGCGTGCTCGATCTCTCGCGCGTGCTCGCGGGCCCGTACGCCGGTCGGCTCCTGTGCGATCTGGGCGCGGAGGTGATCAAGCTCGAGCCTCCCGAGGGGGACGAATCGCGCCAGATCGCGCCGCGGCACGATCGCGGGCAGTCGTGGCTGTTCACGTACTCGAACGTGGGCAAGCGCTCGATCTCGCTCGATCTCGGCAAGCCGGGCGCGTCCGACGTCGTGCTCGCGCTCGCGCGCGTCTGCGACGCGGCGATCGAGAACTTCCGGCCGGGCGTGCTCGACCGGCTCGGCGTCGGCTGGGAGCGTCTTCACGCGGCGAACCCGGCGCTGGTGCTGCTCTCGATCAACGGCTTCGGTTCGGACTCGTCCTTTCGCGAGCGCCGCGCGTACGCGCCGATCGTGCACGCGGCGACCGGCCTGCTGCGCGACCGCGGCCAGCTCGGCCACGCCCCGACGCAGCCGCGCAACGCCTACTCCGACGTGACGACGGCGCTACACGGAGCGGTGGCGTTGCTCGCGGCGCTCCGGCAGGCCGAGGCGACGGGCGTCGGCCAGAGGGTCGAGGTGCCGATGTTCGACGCCACGCTCGCGAGCCACAGCGAGACGGGCAACCTGTTCCTCGACCCGCCCGACGAGCGCGTGATGAATCCGATCTACGACGCGGGCGCGCACGGCTTCATCGCCGTGGCCGGCGCGGCGCCGCACGTGTGGATGTCGCTCGCGGCGGCGTTCCCGGACGAGCTTCCCGATCCGGCGGGCCCGGACGCGGACTTCGAGACGAAGGCGCGCGCGCGCCACGCCGCGATCGCCGCCTGGATGACGCGCGAGCCGACGCAAGCCGGCGTGCTCGAGAAGCTCGGGCGCGCGAAGCTCGCCTGCGCGCCCGTCGTGACGCCGAGGGAGGCGCTCGAGAGCCCGCTCGCGACGGAGCGCGCGCTGCTCACCGCCGTCGACGACCGGCGCGGCGGAACGCGCCCGGTGGTGCGCTCGCCTGCGCGCTTCTCCGCGTCGCGAAACGAGATCCGCGGCTCGGCGCCGCTTCCCGGTGAGCACGGCGGCGAAGTGCTGCGCGAGCTGCTGGGCTGGGACGACGCGAGGATCGCCGCGCTCGCCGAGAGCGGCATCCTCGTCACGGAGCTGCGAACCAAGAAGGGAGTCTGATCATGGCGAAGGTGCATGTGCGCGATTCGTTCAACGTCCCGGCCGAGAAGGTCTGGAGCCTGTTCCGGGACTTCGGCGGAATCTCGAAGTGGGCGGGCGCGATGGTGAAGAGCTGCACGGTCGAGGGCGAGGGCATCGGCGCGGTGCGCACGCTCTCGCTCGCGCAGGGGAACCCGATCCGCGAGCGGCTCGTCCAGTTCGACGACGCCGATCGCAGCTTCAGCTACGCGATCATCGGGACGTCCGATCTGCCGGTCGACGACTACGTCGGGAGCGTGAAGATCCGCGCCGAAGGCGTGTCGCGCGCGACGATCGACTGGATCGGCACGTTCGATCCCAAGGGCGCTCCCGAGGCGGACGCCCAGCGCATCGTCGAGGGCATCTACCGCGGCGGCATCGCGGCGATCAAGGCGGCCGTCGGATCCTGAGCGGCGCTGTCGGATGACGGTCGGGTCCGCAGAGCGCGAGTCTCCTCGCGGCGCGTCGGCGAGAATGACCCGACCCATGGAGGCACAGCAATGAGCGCAAAGACCGGTGCATCGACCGCAGTGTTCCGCGACCTTCACGCACCCGGCGGGATCCTCGTGCTCCCGAACGCGTGGGACGCCGGCAGCGCCGCGCTGATCGAGTCCTGTGGCGCGCGCGCGATCGCGACGACGAGCGCGGCCGTCGCGTGGTCGCACGGCTACCCCGACGGCCAGCACCTGCCGCTGGACGTCCTGCTCCAGACGGTGTCGGAGATCGTGCGGATCGTGAACGTGCCGGTCAGCGTCGACTTCGAGGCCGGCTTCTCGAACGCGCCCGCGGAGGTGGCGGCGAAGGTGCTGAAGCTCGTCGACCTCGGCGTGGCCGGCATCAACCTCGAGGACGGAAACGACCCGCCCGATCTGCTCGCCGCGAAGATCGAGGCGATCAAGAACGCGGTGTCGCGCGCGAACGCCGACATCTTCGTGAACGCACGCACGGACGTGCTGCTGCGCTCGCTGGTCCCGCGCGAGAAGAGCACGGAAGAGATCCTCGCGCGCGCCGAGCGCTACACCCGCGCGGGCGCCGACGGTCTGTTCGTGCCGCTTCTCAGCGAACCGGACACGATCGTGTGGATCACGCGCGAGGTCTCGCTGCCCGTGAACGTGATGGCGATTCCGAAGCTGGCGGCGGTGCCGGACCTGCGCGGGCTCGGCGTGCGGCGCGTCAGTGCGGGCGGAGCTGTCGGCCGGTTCGCGCTCGCGTCGGCGCAGGCCGTGGTCGAACGCTTCCTGCGCGACGGCGAGAGCGACGCGATGTTCGCGTACTCCAGCAAGCCCAAGGAGATGAACGCGCTGCTGAAGCGCGGCTAGCCCGGGCCTGAGCGTCGAGTCACGCCGCTGGTGACTTGAACGCGCTCGCGAGCTGGCGCACGACGTCTTGCGACGTGATGGGCTTGGTTCGGTCCGCGCTCACCGGCTTCCCAAGCTTGCGTGAGACGGAGAGGTCGACGTCTCGCGCCAGCGCGCGCAGTGCGCCCACGCGGCACTGATCCACGGCGATGTGCGCGAACGGGTCCAGCCGGAAGTGGCGCAGGGCGTTGCGGTGCGTGATCGCGTCGATCTCCGCGTCGGGCACGTCGACGAAGTGCGCGGCGAGCCGCTCGGGCGAGCGCGGCCAGGTGGTGTCCGAGTGCGGGTAGTCGCACTCCCAGGTGATCGACTCGAGCCCGACCGCGTGGCGGTTCGCGATACCGACCGGGTCGTCGATGAAGCAGGTGACGACGTGCTCGCGAAAGACCTCGCTCGGCAAGGTCGATCCGAACTCCTGGTGCGTCCAGGCGTGGTGGTTCCGGTAGACCCAGTCCGCGCGCTCGAGGAGGTACGGCACCCAGCCGATCCCGCCCTCGGAGAGGGCGATCCGGAGCTTCGGGAACGCGCGCAGCACGCGCGACCAGATCAGGTCGGCCGCGCACGCCGCGATCTCGAGCGGCTGCAGGGTGAGCATCACGTCGACCGGCGCGTCCATCGACGTGAACGACATGGGCGCGCCCGAGCCGATGTGGATGCACACGATCGTGCCCTCGTCGGAGCACGCGCTCCAGAACGGATCCCAGTGCGGCGAGTGCAGGCTCGGCAGGTTCAGCTTCTCCGGGTTCTCCGAGAACGACACCGCGTGGCAGCCCTTCTTCGCCACGCGCCGGACCTCGTCCGCCATCGCCTTCGGGTCCCAGAGCGGCGGCAGCGCGAGCGGGATGAAGCGGCCCGGATACGCGCCGCACCACTCGTCGATGTGCCAGTCGTTGTACGCGCGCAGCATGGTGATGGAGACGCCCTTGTCCCTCGTCTTCGACCAGAGCGCGCCGCAGAAGCCGGGGAACGACGGGAAGCACAGCGACGCCAGGACGCCGTTCGCGTTCATGTCGCGGATGCGCTCGTGCACGTTCCAAGTGCCCGGGCGGAGCTGTTCGAAGCTCGTCGGCTCCATCCCGTACTCCTCGGGCAGACGGCCAACGACCGCGTTCAGCCCGATGCTCGGGAACTGCTGTCCCTCGAAGAACCAGACGTCGGAGCCGTCCTTCTTTCGCACGACTCGGGGCGCCCGCGCCTTCCACGCCGAGGTCAGGTGGTTCGCGAACAGATCGGGCGGCTCGACGATGTGATCATCGACACTCACCAGGATCATGTCTTCGAGTCGCATGCATTGCATGCTATGCCCGAAATTGCGGGCGTGTAAACCGCTCCGTGTTATTCTGCGCGAACTCCGGAACTTCCCGGAGCGTGGGGGAATGGATGCGCTCGCGTCACTGGCTCGCCGCTTCTCTGGCACTCGCTCTCGCCGCCTGTGGCGCTCCCGCGAAGGCCCCGGAGCCGAAGCTCGATACGGACGACTCGAAGGTGATCTACGCGCTCGGCGTGATGATCGCGCAGCGTCTCGAGGGCTTCGCGCTCAACGAGTCCGAGCTCGCGATCTTCGAGAGCGGCTTGCACGACGGCGTGCTGGGCAAGGAGAAGAAGGTCGACCCGGCGACGATCGAAGCGCAGATGCAGGCGTTCGCGACCGCGCGGCGAACGGCGCTGGCCGAGAAGGAGAAGGCGGAGTCCGCCGCGTACCTCGAGAAGGCGGCCGCCGAGCCGGGCGCGACCAAGGCCCCGACGGGCTACGTGGTGCGCACGTTGACCGAAGGCACGGGCGCGAGCCCCGGCCCGAACGACGAGGTCAAGGTCCACTACCACGGCACGTTGCGCGACGGCACGGTCTTCGACAGCTCGGTGGATCGGGGCGTGCCCGCGGAGTTCTCGCTCGCACGCGTGGTCCCGTGCTGGACGCAGGCGCTGCAGACCATGAAGGTCGGCG
>Ga0184615_10001460_pt1 | contig 12844 bp, 9 predicted proteins | sample PLM4_65_coex_FD_133134 | JGI IMG/M metagenome (GOLD analysis project Ga0184615, IMG submission 133134) | Groundwater sediment microbial communities from an aquifer in East River, Colorado, USA - PLM4_65_coex | ecosystem: Environmental > Terrestrial > Soil > Riparian zone | place: USA: East... | reverse complement strand
GGCGTCCATGATCTTGGGCAGCTGATCGCGGCTGTCCTGCAAGAGCTGGGTTTCGGTGAGACCGGGGCACACCACGTTGACGTTGATCTTGTAACGCGCCATCTCGCGGGCCAGGGTCTTGGAAAACGCGATCACCGCCCCCTTGGTGCCCGCGTAGACCGCCTGGCCCATGGACCCGCCTCGGCCGGCGTCGGAGGCAATGTTCACCAGCTTGCCCCCGCCACGGGTCACCATGCTGGGCAGGACGGCCTTGCAGGTGTAGAGCAGGGCTCGGAAGTTGAGGTTGAGGATCTTGTCCCAGGTCTCTTCTTCCGTGTCGAGGAAGAAGCCAAGCCGGTCCCAGCCCGCGTTGTTCACCAGGATGTCGAGTTGGCCGAACTCAGCCAGCACGCCGTCGGCCAGGCGGTTCACCTCCGGCCGTTTGGTGAGGTCGACCGTGAACACGGACGCCTGACCGCCGGACGCCTGGATCTCGCCCTTCACCTCTGCGGCCTTGGCGGCGTTGATGTCGGCGACAGCCACTCGGGCTCCTTCCCTGGCCATGGCCAGGGCAATCGCGCGGCCAATCCCCTGGCCCGCTCCCGTCACCAGCGCCGTCTTGCCTGGCAGCTTCATGATCCCCTCACGCGTATAACGTCTTCAGGTCGGACTTCAGGATCTCCCCCGCTTCCGACTTGGGGAGGCTGCTCAGGAACTCGATCCGGTGCGGCACCTTGAAGACCGACAGCTGGCGCGCCGCATGGTCCTTGAGGTCCTGTTCGGTGACTCGGGCCCCGGGGCGCAGCACCACCAGGCCCACCGGCACCTCGCCCCGACCCGGAATGACGGTCGCGATCACGGCGCACTCCACCACGTCCGGATGGGTGGCCAGCGCGACCTCGATCTCGCGGGCCGCCACCTGCTGGCCGTCCACCAGCACCAGGTCCTGGGTGCGCTCGCGGATCCGCAGGTAGCCCGCGGCATCGACCGTCGCCAGGTCCTCGGTGTGCAGCCAACCGCCCCGGAGAGCCCGCTGGGTGCCCTCGGGATCGTGGTGGTAGGCCGTCATCACGTTGTTGCCCCGCACCACGATCTCGCCCGGACTCTGGCCGTCGGCGGTCACCTCGCGGCCGGTCTCGTCCAGCACCTGGACCTCGACTCCCAGGACCGGCAGGCCGGCGGTCGCCTGCACGGCCCGCCGCTGCTCCGGCGCCAGCGTGCTCTGGGGGACGGCCGCGCTCACGAAGGGCGCGGTCTCGGTCAGGCCGTAGACCGCGAGGCAGCGGGCGCCCAGCTTCTCCTCGGCCTCGGCCAGCACCGCGTCCGCCAGCGGGGCGCCGCCCACCAGCACCAAACGCAGGCTGCCGACCTCGGCCCCCGGCAGGGCCGAAGACTGGAGCAGGCGCGACAGCACGAAGGGCGCCGTGATCCAGACCGTGACCTTCTCCCTGGCGATCAGACCGAGCAGCGTCTCGGGATCGTTCCTGCGGCTGAGGATCGAGGTGGCCCCCACCGCCAGGTTGACCTGGGGGTTGCCGCCGCCGTTCATGTAGGCGAAGGGCACCGAGCACAGGCTCACGTCCTCCTCGCGCAGGCCCATGGCAATCACGGCGTAGAGGGCGTGGAGCGCGAGGGCGCGATGGGACAGCAAAACGCCGCGCGGCTTGCTGGCTCCGCCGCTGGTGTGAAAGAGGGCGGCCGGCGCGTTCTCGTCCAGGGCCGTCAGATCCGGCGCGTAGGGCGTTGCCCGCGACAGCAGCGTCTCGTAGCTCATGGCCGGGAAGCCCAGGCCGGCGGGTTCGCCCTCGAAGACCACCAGTTGCTCCACAGCCTTCAGGTTGCCGAGGATCCGAGCCACCAGGGGAGCCTGGCTGCCGTGCAGGAAGAGCAGCCGGGAGCCGGCGTCGTTCAGCAGCTCGGCGATCTGCACGGCCTCCCGCCGGGGGTTCACGGGGTGCAGCATGCCGCCTGCCAGCGGCACCCCGTAAAAGCCCTCGAGCAGGGCCGAAGCGTTAGGGGCGAGGAAGCTCACCGCCTCCCTGGGCCGCAGGCCGGCAGCCCGCAGGGCTCCGGCCAGGCGCTCGATGCGCTCGGCCAACTGGCCGAAGCTGAGCCTCCGGCCTTCGTCCACCACCGCCGTCTTCCCCGCGAAGAGCCGCCGGCTGCGGCGATAGAAGTCGAGGGGTGTCAAGGGCACCCACATGGTGTGCCTCCTTCAGGCGGCGGCAGCGCCGCCGCGCTTCTCCAGGCGCTGGAGGGCCAGCAGCGCGGCGCCTAGAGCGCCTACCGTCTCGGGCGACTCGGGCACGTTGACCTTGAGGCCGGTGAGGGCCTCCACCGCCCTGACCGCCCCGGCCTGGAGAGCGACCCCACCCACCAGGGTCAGCTCGGGTTCCAGGCCCACCCGCGAGAGCAGGGACTGGGCGCGGGAAGCCAGGGCGTCGTGGATGCCGCGGACGATGTTCTCCACCGACTGCCCCGCGCTCACGTGGTTGATGATCTCGGACTCGGCCAGCACCGCGCAGACGCTGGAGATGGCCTGCGGGTTGTCGGCCTTGAGCGAGATGGTGCCCAGCTCCTCCAGCGAGATCTCGAGGTACTTCGCCGCGCGCTCCAGGAAGCCCCCGGCCCCCGCCGCGCACTTGTCGTTGCTCTTGAACTCCTTGACCTTGCCGGCCTCCCGCAGCTTGATGGCCCGCGTGCTCTGGGCGCCCACGTCGAGCACGCAGCGCGTCCCCGGGAACAGGAAGGCGGCCCCCCGGGCCACGCAAGTGATCTCCGTGATCTGCAGGTCGCGGAAGGGGACGTTGTAGCGGCCGAAGCCGGTGGTGGCGATGTAGGTGACATCCTGGGCGGAAACCCCGCCCTGGCGGGCCGCCGTCTCCAGCGCCTCGCGAGCCACGCCCGCGAAGTCGGGCCGGGTCCTGACCTTGGCTCGTCCCACCACCCGGCGATGGACGTCGAGGATGACGGCCTTGGTGCTCTTGGATCCGATGTCGATGCCCGCTACCAGGCTCATCGCGCCGCCTCCGCGGGGGCTTCGATCCGGGCCTCCGCCCGCTCCAGGGCAAAGAGGGCCGCGCCGATGGCACCCATGAAAGGGGAGTCGGGGCTCACGTTCACGGGCATGCCCAGCTTCTCCGACAGGGCCCGCACCATGCCGATGTTGCAGGACACACCGCCGGTGAAGGTCACCTCCGACTCGATCCCCACCCGCCTGACCAGGGCGATCGTACGCGAGGCGATGGCGCTGTGCACACCGCCCAGGATGTCCTCGATGCTCTTTCCCAGGGCCAGGTAGGACATGATGTCGGATTCCACGAAGACGGCGCAGGTGGTGGACAGCCGCACCGGGGTCTTGGCCTTCAGGGACAGAGGGCCGATCTCGTCCAGGCCCAGGTTCAGGGCCTCGGCCGAGCTGGCCAGGAAGCGGCCGGTGCCCGCCGCGCACTTGTCGTTCATGACGAAGTCCTTGACCTCGCCGTCGTCGCCCACCCGGATGCCCTTGGCGTCCTGGCCGCCCATGTCGATCACGGTCCGGGTGTTGGGGAACAGCAGCTTGGCGGCCCGGGCGTGGCAGCCGATCTCGGTCACCTGGGCGTCGCCGAAAGTGACCTTGTAGCGGCCGTAGCCGGTCCCGATGATGTAGGCCACCTGCTCCCGGACCAGGCCGGCGTTCTGCAGCGAGGCCTCGAAGGCCCGCTCCCCGGCGCGGGTGACGTTGGCGCCGGTGTCGATCACGGCTCGTCCCACGATGCGCCGGGCGCCGTCGAGGATGATGGCCTTGGTCTGGGTCGACCCCACGTCGACGCCGGCGCCGTGCAGCAGGCTGTCGCTCACGACGCCTTCCCCGCCATGGCCTGCCTGTGGGCCAGGGACTCGAAGAAGGCGTCAATCCGGTTCCGGATCTGGGCCTCGGAGAAGTAGCGCGGGTCTTCGAGGTCGGACTCCACCAACAGGGTGGGAATCCCCAGGTCCTTGCTGAAGTACTCGCGCATGTCCCCCTGCCCCGCCGAGAACAGCCGGCAGCTCTTGACCGAGTGAATCACCAGGGCGTCGGCCGACCACTCCTCCAGATAGCGCTTGATCTGCTCGTAGCGCTGCAGGAAGTTCCGGTTGGTCAGGTTCCACTGCAGCATGTGGCGGGCGATGGACTCCAGGGGCCGGTTGGGGTCGTGTCGGAAGCCGAACTCCCAGAGCCCGCCCACCGTCGAGTAGGTGGAGGCCACGGCCACCGCACCCCACTTGGAGAACATGTCGCGGAAGGTGCGCAGGAAAGGCCACGGTGGAGGACCCTCGATCACCACCCGGAAGCGCTCCTCCGGCAGCGGCCCCACGCCGTCCTCGGCCTTCTTCAAGAGCTCCTGGTAGGCGGTTTCGAAGAAGCGCAGGCACTCCTCGGTGCCCCGGGTGCAGTAGAGCGGCGCCATCATGGTGACCGAGTCGAAGTAGGCGTCGAAGGGCGACGGCCGCCGCTTGGTGAGGGCCTTGATCTTCGACCACAGCTCCCCGGTCTCGCCGGAGAGGGCCACGATGCGCTGCAGCTTGGCGTAGTCCAGCGCCTTGCCGGTGATGCGCTCGCACATCTCCACCAGGTCCTCGAGCTGGCGCAGCACGTAGGTCACGTCCTCGGGCCTGGGCTCGCCGTCCTCGGTGCGCACGAAGGGGATGTCGAGGTTGAAGACCGGCGTCGGGTGGTACTCGGAGAGGTGCTCGAACCACTGCAGGTAGACGTTGCAGCCCACGTAGTTGCAGAGCAGCAGGTCGGGCAGCGGGATGGTCCCGAAAGGCGTCTTGCGCCCGCTGAAGAAGCAGCCGATGTCGGCCTTGACGTAGGCGCAGTTGTCGATGGAGTAGCCCATCTCCTCCGCCTTCAGGATGAAGGGAAGGGCCTGTTTCTTGACCGCGATCTGCAGCGCGTTCACCTCGGGGTAGACGGGCAGGAAGTCGAAGGCCCGGACCAGCTCCACCGGGTTGCCGGAGACCAGCATGTAGGCGCTCTTGCCCTTGCCGCCCTCCGCCAAACGCGTCAGGTCGTCGTAGTAGCGGTTCATCATCTCCTTCTGCAGGAGATGCATGCGCTCTTGATAGCCCTTTTGTTCCGTCATCCGCGTCTCCTCATTCGAAGAGCATGGACTCCACGAAGGTCTCGACCTCGGTACGCACCCGGTCGAAGACCCACATCTTCTCCTCGAACTCGAGGAACAGGTGCGGAATGCCCGCCTGGTCCAGCGCCTTCCGGTAGAGGACGTAGTCGAAGAGGGCCGGCTCGCAGAACTTGGCGACCAGGATCACCACCGCCTCGGCCTTCATCTCCTTGACCTTGTCGATGAGGTGCTTGGCCTTGCCCTCGCGCAGGTCGTGCTTGACCCCCGAATAGACGCTGCGGTTGAGGTAGGCGTCGGCCAGGGCCCGGAGCGGCTCCCCGCCCGCGCTCACGTCGCGCTTGAAGAAGCGCCAGCCGAGCAGGAAGTCGTCGTCCACCAGATAGCAGCCCGCCTCCTCCAGCCGGTCGATCAGATCGAGCGAAGGCTGCTCGCAGAACGAGCCCTCCAGCACCACCCGGATGCGGTCCCGGGGCTTGGCCGCTCGCTGCTCGAGGCCCGGGAGCGCCGCCTCCAGGAGTTCAATGTGCTCCTCCACCGGCATCAGGGTGCCGGCTCTCATCAACAGGTAGCTCTCGGCCGCCGACACCCTTTCCGGCCTCTCGCAGCGTAGGCGGTACAGCTCGCGCATCAGGCCGCGGTCCCGGTCGTAGAGACCGATGCTCCGCTCCAGATCCTGGTCGGTCGCCGCCCGGCCCGTGAGCGCCTTCCAGGCGTCGAAGATCCGGCTGTACTCGGCCAGCAGGTAGTCGTTCGCCCGCGGGCTCATGTTCTGCGGCATGTGCATATACTCGATCTGCAGGCGCGGAAAGTTGCGCTTGAAGACCGAGGCCAGGTTTCGCGCCGGGTCGCAGATGGACTGGAACACCATGGCGTCCACCGCGGCCAGCCGGTCGGTGAGTCCCAGCTCCAAGGTGGACTTCACGATGGAGCAGATGAAGGACTGGAAACGGGAGTCGGCGTGGGCGATCTCGATCTGGTTGCCGCCGCCGATGACGCCCAGGGGCAGGGCGCCGGCCGCGTGGATCAGCTCCACCGGGGTGTAGGCCGGGAAGCAGCCCACGATCCTGGTGTCAGGGTTCTTGGCCTTCTGGGCCGCCGCCACCTCGCCCACCGGAGTGGCCAGCAGCTCGCGGCAGCGGTCGAGGATCTCGGCGATTGAAGGAGTCATGTCTCTGGTCCCCGCCGGCCCGCGCATTCGGTGTGCCACCAAGACCCGAGCCGCCCCGCTCTCGGTTGTCCGCGTCATGCTGAGAGGAGGCCCGCCCCGGCCCTCCCAGCCTCCCCGGGCCAAGAGCGCTTTTGAACGAGCGTTCAAAAGTCTCCCCCAAGAGGCAGGCGGGAGTCAACAGGAGGCAGGCGGAACAGACGGAACAGCAGCGGTCGGCGGCCGGTGCGCGGGCGCAGCCGGCGCCGCCCCTACGCGCTCCCCTGGCTGGCGCGTCTGTCGTCACCCTGACCCGCTCCCCTCGCACTCTCCGGGTGGGGGACCGGGTGGCCGCGCGCACCGCCACCGGCCCCGGCCGGGGTTTGAGCCCGGTCGGGGTGGGCTAGGCGCGGTGCCGGAAGGTCTCCATGTCAGGTAGAACAGCCCGCCGTTCGGGTGGTCGGACATACCACCACAGCAGAGCCAACAGGGGGCTGTCACCTGGGGTTGCACTGCTCGAAGGCAGTTCCATCGACCGACGACGAAGGAACGGGTTCGACCTCTACCTCACCACGCGCGAGGAGCTCGAGTGGCACAAGAATGCCTTGCCGCCCGCGGGACTACTCCGGCAGGCCGACTCGTCGCAGCAGGCGGGCGTACCTGGGGTCGGCGCGGATCGGATCGTCGATGTCGCGCACGCCGAGGTAGGCCATTCCGTTCGAGCGCTCAGCGTATGCCTTTTCCAGCCACTCGAACGTGGAATCGCGATCGCCAAGCGCAGAGTAGACGAATGCGACGCGGAACGGCGAAACGTAGCCGTCGGCGGCCCGGCTGAGAATCTCCCGCAGCAGCTCTTGCGCCTTCCGTCGCTCGCCGGCTCGCGCGTACGCCTCCGCCAGCGCGGCCAGGCTCGAGGGGTTCCGGTGCGTCAGCCTCGCGGCGGTCTCCAACTCGGCGATCGCCTCTCCGGAACGCCCGAGGCTGGAATAGGCCGCGCCCAGCCGCAGGTGTGCCTGCACGTAGCTGGGGTCGAGCTCCAGCGCGCGCCGGTATTGCACGATCGCGTCCTCCTTCGCACCCGCCATCGAAAGCGTCCAGCCCACGTTGGTCGTCACCACCAGCGAGAGCGGGTCCAGCTCCTTCGCTCGGCGAGCTTCGGTCACAGCTTCTTTCAACCGCCTACGTGAGGCCAGGTTGTTGGCATACCAGATGCGGGCCAGCGCGTAGCTGGGGTTGATCTCGATGGCCAGCCTCAGCTCCCGCTCGGCCTCCTCCCATTGCCAGTCGTAATGCTTCACGTACCCCAGCGTGGCGTGGGCCTCGGCCAGCCCGGGATCGATCTGCAGGGCATGGATGGCGGCCGCCGCTGCGCGCGGCCTCATCACCGAAGGGGGAGCCACGCCGACCAGGACCGTGCCGAGCTGGTTGTAGCAGTCGGCCAGTGCCGCCCAGGCCGGCGCGAAGGTGGGGTCGGCACTGGTGGCGGCCTCGAAGTACTCGATCGCCTGCCGCAGCGATTCCTCCGTACGCTGGTTCCAATAGTACCGGCCCTTCAGGTACGACTCGTAGACGGCCGGGTCCACCGTGCGGACCAGGGACAACCGCGCCTGGTCCTGCGGCGTGAGCGCGGCGCGCACGCCGCCCGCGACGGCCCGGACCACGTCGCGCTGCAGCACGAGGATGTCGCGCACACCGGCTTCGTAGGCCTCGGCCCAGACGTGGGCGTCGGCGGCCGCATCGATGAGCTGGACGGTGACTCGCACGCGGTCGCCCGTCCTCACCACGGAACCCTCGACCACGGCGTCCACTCCCAGCTCCTCCGCGATCCGGGGGGCCGTCTTCCCCGATCCGCGGTAGCTCATGGCTGTGGTGCGCGAGATCACCCGCAGCCTGCGGACCTTGCCCAGCTCGGCGATGAGCCCCTCGGTGAGGCCTTCCGAGAGGTACTCGTGGGCAGGATCTCCCGACACGTTGGTCAGCGGAAGCACGACCAGCGAGCGGAAGGCGCGGCCTCCACCCAGCCGTGGCCACCAGGATGCGCGATTACGGACGACGACGCCTGCAAACGCCGCTGCCAGCACAGCCGCCCCGCCCAGCACGAACCCGCGGCGTCCCGGAAGGTGAAGGGCCTGGCGCGCACCGGCACGACCCGCCCGTACGTCCTCCAGTGCCGCTTCGACCTCACGGCCCGACGCATACCTGTTCGCCGGTTCCTTCTCCAGGCAGCGGCGCGCCACGACGGCCAGGGCGCCGGATACGTTGCGTGGCATCCGCCTGGGCGGCTGGCTGAGGATGGCCGAGCTGAGCTCGAACGGGGTCTGGCCCTCGAACGGCCGCTCGCCAGCGAGCATCTCGTGGAGAAGGACTCCGAAGGCCCAGACGTCGCTGCGCGCGTTGCCGCGTTCTCCCCGCAACACCTCCGGCGCCATGTAGGCCAGGGTGCCCGCGATCGCCCCGGTGACCGTCGAAGTGGTATCGACGCTGTCCAGCCCGCCAGGACCGAGCCGACGCGCCAGGCCGAAGTCGAGGACCTTGACCCGATCGTCCGCCGTGATCATGACGTTCGAGCTCTTCAGGTCACGATGGGCGATGCCGCGGTCGTGCGCATGGGCAAGCGCGGCGGCGACCTGGCCGGTGTAACGAAGAACAGCCTCGGACGGCAGACCTCCATCCGCTATGACGTCGGCCAGCGGCCGGCCCTCCACGTACTCCATCACGATGTAGGCGAGGCCCTCGGCCTCGCCTACCTGGTGGATCGTGCAGATGTTCGGATGGTTGAGCCCCGAGGCGTGCTCAGCCTCGCGCCAGAGCCGCGCCTGGGCCACCGGCTCGCCGCCGGCAACCACCTTGATCGCAACCTCCCGGCCGAGCATTCCGTCAATCGCCCGGTAGACCTCTCCCATGCCGCCGACTCCGACGCGCTGCCCGAGCTCGTAGTGCGCGAACCGCCTTCCGGTCAGCAGCGGTCGGACGTCCGGCTCGGGAGCGGCGGGGGTCTCGAGAAAGGTTCCGGCGCGCGCGTGGGCGTCCAGGAGCCGCTCCACGGCCCGGCGCGCGTCGGCGTCGTCCGTGCAGGCCTGGTCGAGAAAGGCCGCCCGCTCTTCCAGCCGCCGGCCCAGCGAGGCGTGGAAAAGGTCGTTGATTCGCTGCCAGCGCTCCGGCGTCATGGTGGCCGTCATCGTCTAACGATCCATCAGCCGGTCGAAAAGCCAGGCTTTCGCGACGGTCCACTCCCGCTTGACGGTAGCGGGTGACACCCCCAGCAGTCCCGCCGTTTCCCCTGTCGTTAGGCCGCCGAAGAACCGCAGCTCGACGATCCGGCCCTGGCGGGGGTCGAGCTCGGCCAGCTCGGTCAGAGCTTCGTCGAGCCGAACCAGGTCGACCCGGTCGCCTCCCGCGGTGGCGCCCAGGGCTTCTTCGAGGGGCACCTGCAGGCCGCCCCCGCCGCGCCGAGCCGCCCGGCGTCGCCGCGCGTGGTCCACCAGGATCCGCCGCATGAGCTGGGAGGCCATCCCGAAGAACTGCGAGCGGTTCCGCCAGTCCACATCCTGACCGGCGAGGCGCAGCCAGGCCTCGTGCACCAAGGCCGTGGGCTGCAGCGTGTGGCCGAGCCGCTCGTGGCGGAGGTAGGCGCCCGCCCGACGGCGCAGTTCCCCATAGACCAGCGGAACCAGCCGACGCCCTGCCTCCGGGTCGCCGGCGCTCCAGGCCCTGAGCAGCGAGGTCACGGACCGCGCGGATTCGGAATTCACGGGTTTGGCCGGGTCCATTGTGAGCCCTTTCGCCCTGTTTTTGCGCGTCCTGGGTGAAGGCCTTTCGAGAGGCTCTCATTCATGAGAGGTGACTTGATGGCGAGCAAGAGAGCGATGGTGGCTGTAGCCTGTCTTCTGGCCTCCGGCCTGGGCGCCCGTGCCGACGAGCGGACATTCGCGTTTACGGCCGTCGACTTCCCGGGCGCGGTCTTCACTACCGCGTGGGGGATCAACGGCCAGGGTGAGGTGGTCGGCAGTTACCGTGATGTCGCGGGCCGGTTGCACGGCTTTGTGCTGAGTGGCGAGACGTTCCGGTCAATCGACTTTCCCGGATCCGTGACCACCGATGCCAGGGGCATCAGCCCCGCCGGCGACGTGGTGGGATCCTACCGGCGGGCCGGCGAGCCCACCTTGAACGCGCACGGTTACCTGCTGACGCGGCAGGGTGAGTTCCTGCCGGCGGACTTCCCGGGCCATCTGAACACCATCCTCCAGCGCATCGCGCCGGACGGGACGATCGTCGGCTGTCACCACGACACCGACCTCATGGGAACGATGCACGGGATCGTGATCACAGGCGAAAACACCACCGCGCTCGACATGCCGGCGTCGATGCACAACGGGTCGACGCCCGACTTGAGCATGATCGTCGGCCTGTACACCGAGATGGAGACCGGAAGGGGCCGCGGTTACCTGCTGTGGAGTGGCGACTTCCTGCCCTTCGACGTGCCGGGGAGCACGTTCACCGCGGGGTGGGACATCAATCCGAGAGGCGACGTCGTCGGTGTCTACAGGGACGCTGCCGGCCGGTTCCACGGATTCGTGGTAGATACCAGCAGGCAGGGCGCGGCCAGCGACTGGGTCTTTACCTCCGTCGATTACCCCGGCGCGGCAGCCACGCGCGCCTTCGGCATCAACGCCGGCGGCGACGTCGTGGGCAGCTACGCCGACGCCACCGGGAGAACGCACGGGTTCCTGGCCAGCCGCACCGGGAGGCACAACCAGTGAGGCGCGTCGCGCGCGCCGTCTTCGTGAGCGGCCTGGCCTGGCTGGCTGCGTCCTGCAACAGCCCGACCCGGCCTTCCTCCGAGGCATCCGTCATCTACGCCACCGCACAGCAGGGCACGGTACTCGTGGCCATCGACCCCGGCACGGGCGCCGCCTCCGTGGTCGGCTCGCTCGACGTTTCCGGCGCGTTTGCCATGGCGTCTCGCGCCGATGGCGTGCTATTCACCGTTACCGACTCCGGGTTCTCGCCCAACCCGGACGCCCGCTTGGCCACGGTGAACCCGCGCACGGGGGGTGCGACCGTATTCGGCCAGCCGTTCGGCGTGTACCTGCGAATGATGGGCCTGGCCTTCTCCAATCAGGGCGTGCTCTACGGTTCGAGCCCGATCACCCAGGCGTTGTACCGGATGGATCTCCGGACGGGCCTTCCCGAGATGGTCGGCCGCTTCGGCATCAACGGGGTTATGGATCTTGCCTTCGACGCCGCCGGGACGATGTATGCGAACACTCAAACCGCGATCTACCGCGTCGACCAGAGCACGGGCACAGCCACGCTCGTCACGCCGGTGACGGGCGCGCAGGCGCTCATGGGGATCGCCTTCGACGCCAAGGGCAGGCTCTATGCCACCACCTTCGCTGCGGAATCGGAGCTCCACCAGATCGACGTGTCCACGGGCTCCGCCACACTGGTCGGAAGGACGGGACAGGCCTTCGTGCACTCGGCTGAGTTTGCGCGCCGGTGATAGAAGTGCACCGGGGAGGTTTAAGTGTGAAAAGGCTGGATGGCCGCCGCCCGCCCCCTGGGGGACCGCCTGGGTTGACTGCGGATCGCTGACTGCTGAGAGCTTCCGTTATGCTCCCGCGGCCTCGGCTTCTGCGGGCATCGGGAACCGCTCCGCGGCCGCGACCGTCGCCACCCCGGCTGCCGCCGGCTGTGGCAAGCGGACCGCCGGCGAGGGCTCCACCTCCACCCAACGGCAGCGACCCGCGCGCTTCGACGCCCCGCCGGCCAGCTCGGCCGCCGCCTCGTTCATGTCGTAGAAGGTGGGCGGCTCGGAGGCAACGCCGCGGGCCAGGCGCTTTTCCTCGCGGCGCAAGGTGGCCAGGAGGAAGGTCCCGATGACCGGCCCCGCCAACCGCGTCTTGAGCCCGAACTCCCGCTCCATCTGGCGGCGCACGCCGCGGATGCGGGCGGAGAGGGCCGGGTCCCGACGGAACCACTTCTCCGAGGCCCACAGCGCCCCCGCGTACATGGTCCCCAGGTGCTTGCACTCCCGGCGGTAGCGCTCACGCACCCGGGGCTCGGGGTGGTCCTTGTGGGCCTGGTAGCCCCGCAACAGGGTGCGGGCGATGCGGGTGATGGAAGGCCCGTTCACCTCGAAGTCGCGGCGGAAGGCGCGGAGCAGGAACTCCGTCTCCTCGCCGTGTTGAATGTGGGGATGGCGGAAGTTGAAGCGCAGTTGGCCGTGGGAGTCGGCGTCCGGGCAATCGTCGGTCGACAGCAGCGTCCCCTTCTCGCGGTGCTCTGCGTAGAGCGGCGTGCCGGGGACCGGTGTATAGAGCATGAACTGGTGGAACTCGGTGTCGTGGGCGACGGCGTAGTCGATGGCCCGATCCATGTTCTCGGGCGTGTGCTCCGGGAGGCCGACGATGCTGGAGCCCAGGACTCGTATGCCATTGGCCTGCAGCTTCCTCACCAGGCTCCGGGTGTCGGAGCCCTTGAGCTTCACGTACTGGCTGCCGTCGCCCTCCAGGCCGATCCACACCCAGGAGATGCCCAGGCCGACCAACTCCTCGAGGCTGTACAGCCGCAGGGTGTTGGCGGAGCTGAAGACATTGAGCGCCCAGCTCTT
>Ga0184615_10001459_pt1 | contig 12848 bp, 7 predicted proteins | sample PLM4_65_coex_FD_133134 | JGI IMG/M metagenome (GOLD analysis project Ga0184615, IMG submission 133134) | Groundwater sediment microbial communities from an aquifer in East River, Colorado, USA - PLM4_65_coex | ecosystem: Environmental > Terrestrial > Soil > Riparian zone | place: USA: East... | reverse complement strand
TCTCATTTCAATAAGTACATTTTCAGTTTCCTCTTTGGTGAATCCTCCGCAAAGAACATGCGGAACAACAAGGATGTTATACTTATATTTCACTGCTGCCGCAAGTGCGACAGTTCCCGGCCGCAGACGGACCACCCTTTTTTCAAGCAGACCATCGGGCCTTTCCCTGAAAAGAGTTTCATTCCTGTGAGATGTGAAGTTAATATAGGCAGGTTCATACTTCATTAGTCTGTCAATTGCAGCATACGTTCGCTCAATACTATGGCCTTTAAGCGGAGGAAGGAGTTCAAATGTGAATAAGGGTCCTTTCGCACTATTGATCTTTTCTATAACATTCATTTCGAAGTAATATCATAAATTTGGGGAGAGCCATTTTGCTGCCTCATCAACAGTAAAATCCTTTCTTTTTGCATAATCTTTCAACTGGTCAGAGTCTATCTTTCCAATATTAAAATATGTTGATCCGGGGTGTGAAAAAATGTACCCGCTTACCGACGCCGGTGGTGTCATTGCAAAGTTTTCCGTGAGTCCGGCACCAATAGCTTTTTCTGCATCCAGCAGGTCAAAGATAACCTGTTTTTCGGTATGATCAGGACAGGCCGGGTAACCGGGAGCCGGTCTGATTCCTTTATACTTCAGTTTTAGTAACTCGTCGACAGTAAGATTCTCCTGCTTTGCATAACCCCAGTACTCCTTCCTGATCCTTTCATGAAGCCATTCGGCAGCAGCTTCAGCGATCCGATCACTAAGTATCCTTATCATTATGGTAGCATAATCATCTTCTTTATACTTATCAAACACCTCCTTATTAATGGCTGCCGTCACCACGAAAGCTCCGATCCAATCATTCAGTCCATTGTTGCCGGGGGCAATATAATCGGAAAGCGAGAGATTCGGAACTCCTTTTTCTTTAGGCTCCTGGTTCCTCAAAAACCTGAATACGGTTTTTAACTTCTTCTTGTCTTTATCCATGAAAACTTTAACATCGTCTCCATCAGATATTGCAGGGTACAATCCAAATACAGCTTTGGCTGTAAGTATTTTCTGGTCAATTATTTTCCTGAGATACAATTGTGCATCCGCAAACAGTTTTTTTGCCTCAGTACCTTTTACAGGATCACTGAAAATTGCAGGATATTTACCTGATATTTTCCATGAAAAGAAAAAGAATGTCCAATCTATATAACCCTTAAGCTCATCAAGATCTATGTGATGGAGAATATGAAGCCCGGGTTTCTCAGGTTCAAAAAGCTTAATTAACTGCCAATCGGTAATATATTTATTATCGCGTGCCTGGTTTAATGAAAGCAGATTCTTTTCCGTTTTACGCGCACTATGATCGTCCCGCAATTTTTTATACTTAGCTTTTATTGAAGCGACATAAGAACTGTTATCTTTCTGTAGCAACGATGAGAGTACTCCAGCTGCCTTTGATGCATCCTTAACATGAATCACAACATTTGAATATGCTGGCGCCACTTTTACGGCAGCATGGATCTCGGAGGTTGTCGCTCCGCCAATAAGCAACGGGAGTTTGATATTTCTCCGTTCCATTTCCGAGGCAACATGAACCATTTCTTCAAGAGAGGGGGTTATTAATCCGCTGAGACCGATAATATCCGCCTTTTCCTGTATAGCAGTGTCAATGATCTTTTCAGCCGGAACCATTACTCCAAGGTCAATTATCTCATAATTATTACAAGATAAAACAACACCGACAATATTCTTCCCGATATCATGAACATCTCCTTTAACTGTTGCGAGAAGAACTTTCCCTGCAATTTTTTTCTCCTCTCCTTCACTCTCTTTTTCAATATACGGGGCTAACTTTGATACTGCCTTCTTCATCACCCTGGCGCTCTTGACAACCTGCGGCAGGAACATTTTTCCCGATCCGAAAAGATCTCCAACCTCATTCATTCCTCCCATTAAGGGCCCTTCAATCAGCTCAATCGACCTGCTGAAGAGAGGTCTTGCCTCTTCAACATCCAGTTCTATAAATTCATCGAGACCTCTTATCAGTGAATGCTTTATCCGATCAATTACCGGGAGTTGACGCCATTCATCTTCTTTCTCCTCCTTTTTCCCCTCATTCTTTATCCCTTCAGCAAAGTTCACAAGTCTTTCAGTTGAATCTTTTCTTCTGTTTAGTACAACATCTTCAATAAGATGAAGAAGATCAGGCTGTATTTCAGTGTAGACCTGTAACATACCCGGATTTACAATTCCCATATCCAGTCCGGCTTTTATGGCATAATACAGGAAAACCGAGTGTATTGCTTCGCGAACCTTGTCTGTACCACGGAATGAAAATGAAAGGTTGCTTATTCCTCCGCTCACCCGGGCGTAGGGAAGGTTCTGTTTAATCCATTCGGTAGTTTTAATGAAATCTACTGCATAGTTATTATGTTCCTCGATCCCTGTTGCAATTGCAAGCACATTAGGATCAAATATTATATCCTCAGGCGGGAATGCAAGTTTGTCAACAAGTAGCCGGTAACATCTTTCAGCAACACTTATCCGTCTGGCAAAAGTGTCAGCCTGACCTGTTTCGTCAAATAACATAACGACAGCTGCTGCCCCGTATTTCCTTAACGTATGGGCATGTTTTAGAAATACCTCCTCTCCCTCCTTCAGACTTATTGAATTTACAACTGATTTTCCCTGGATACATTTAAGCCCTGATTCAATTGTATTCCAGCGCGAAGAATCAATCATCAGCGGAAGCTTTGAGATATCAGGTTCAGCCATTATCAGATTTACAAACTTCACCATAGCTTTTTCAGAATCAAGCATGGCTTCATCCATACAGATATCTATTACCTGTGCCCCTCCTTCAACCTGGTTCCTGGCAACTGCCAGGGCCTCATCATATTTTTCATCCCTTATAAGCCTGGCAAATTTTATTGATCCTGATACATTTGTACGTTCCCCGATATTCACGAAGTTTGTCTCGGGAGTAATAGTAAGAACTTCCAGGCCGCTGAGTCTTGTATATTTCTTAATCTCAGGCAATACTCTTGGTTTATACTGTCTTGACGCATCCGCAATCATTCTTATGTGTTGAGGAGTTGTGCCGCAACAGCCACCAATTATATTTACCCATCCTTCTTTCATGAAATCTCCGGCAATCAGCGACATAAATGATGCCGACTGTTCATACTCACCAAACTGGTTTGGAAGTCCCGCATTTGGATGGACAGAAACATAAAATCCCGTCTTCAGCGATAATTCCTCTACAAATGGCCGTAATTGCTCTGCTCCCAGGGCGCAGTTCAGCCCTAAACTGAAGATAGGAAAATGTGAGACAGACACAATGAATGCCTCGAGAGTCTGTCCCGTTAAGGTCCTTCCGCTGGCATCGGTAATTGTACCTGATACCATTACAGGCAGGGTGATCTTTTTTTCTTCGAATACAGAATCAATTGCGAATAATGCAGCTTTGCCGTTAAGGACATCAAAGATTGTTTCAACAAGCAGAATATGCACACCTCCATCAATAAGTCCCCGGGCCTGTTCAGAATATGCTTCGACGAGCTGATCAAATGAAATTGCCCTGGCACCGGGGTCATTGACATCCGATGACATTGATGCGGTACGGTTTGTTGGTCCCAGTGTCCCGACAATAAAATGTTCTTCCGGTTCACCGGAATTTTCAAATTCACTGATTGCTTCTGCTGCCAGATGTGCAGAATGAAGATTAAGGTTATATACCTGATCCTCCATTCCATAGTCTGACATTGAGATCCTGTTGGAATTAAATGTATTTGTTGTTATTAAATCTGCTCCGGCTTCAAGATATTGTCTGTGAATACCTTTAATTATTTCGGGCCTGGTCACAGACAACAGATCGTTATTCCCTTTCTGGAGTTTTGGATGATCTTTGAACTGATCACCACGGTAATCACTTTCCAAAAGCCTGTGTTTCTGGATCATTGTCCCCATTGCTCCATCGAGAATAAGGATCTTCTTCTGAATTATATCTTCAAGTTTTTGTTTCAATTTGCTAAATATTAATAATATATTATCTGACCTTTTTAGTGTTACTTAGTGTTTTACTTAGTGTTCCTTTGTGGTTAAATTAATTATTGTTTACCACAAAGATACGCAAAGTCCCGATAGCTATCGGGAGCACAAAGGCTCACAAAGGGTCTTTTGCATGATCATTGTTTTACTTTTCTTCCTGTATTTACAATAAAAACATCCAGAAGTCGAAGTTGTTCCCTTAAAGCGTAAAGTCTCTCGAGATTTACAACTCCGATCACATATTTATAAGATCGCCCGCTAAAGTATTCCGAGACTTCCTCAAATTCAAGTAATTCGCGATCCTTTTCATCATTGTATCTTAAGTATACCTCAAGTTTGAAGTCGCGCGTATATTTTGATACTGTACCCTGCTGAAACTTTTTATATTCATATCTGTAACCATAAGAATTTGCTGATATGTCTGAAAGAACTGCGCTACCTGTTGCATGACCTCCTGCACCTTTCCCGCTGAAAAACTGTTTATCGGCAAAAGCTGCCTCAGTAATAACTCCATTATATTCATTATCTACATTATAGAGGTATTTATCAGGTGAAATAAAACGAGGAAGAACAAAACTGGTTATTGTGTTTTCATTTGTCTTGCCTACATAGGGGACCAGCTTTATCTTAAGACCTTTTTCTTTTGCATACTGTATATCAAATTTTGATATTGTATTTATCCCGTAATGAAATACCAGTTCTGGTTCAAGAAACAATCCGTAAGCGTGACCTGTAATTATACAAAGTTTGTACTTGGCATCCCAACCTTCCACGTCAAGAGTCGGGTCCGATTCTGCGAAACCCTTTTCCTGCGCTTCCTTTAATGCTTCAGGATAGGGTAGTCCCTCATTGTGCATTTTTGTCAGGATATAATTTGTGGTTCCGTTAAGAATCCCCCTCAAAGAGTAAAGGAGCTCATTATCATAATATTCCTCAAGATTTCTTATAATCGGAATACTCGCACCAGCCGAGGCTTCATACAGAAGTGATACCTGATATTCTGATTGCATCTGAACCAGCTCCCTGAAATGATTTGCCACCATCATTTTATTGGCTGTCACAACGTTTTTCCCTTTGCTCATTGCTGTTTTAACAATATTGAATGCTTCATCAGCATCACTAATCAGTTCAACCACAAGGTTGATTGATGAATCATTCAGGATTTCATTCTTATCGAACGTAAAATTTGTCATTGGGATCCTTCTCTTCTTTGCGCGGTCCTTAACGCAAATTTTCACGATATCGGCCTTAAATCCTTTACTGCTGTTCAGCACATCATGTAAACCCTGACCAACATTGCCGTAACCGAACAAACCAATTCTCAACTTTTCCTGTGTCATTTTAAATTGAAGTATTAAATATTTTCTTCCCAAAATTTCCTTACAACTCCGGTTACTGATTCCGATTCTATCAGGAACCCGTCGTGACCGTAAAACGAGTCTATTTCTACATATTGTGCATCTGGAACATTATCAGCGACATACTTCTGTTCCTCAACCGGGAAAAGTATATCAGAGGTAATTCCAATGCAGAGGGTCTTTGCTTTTATGCTGCCAAGCGCCTTTGCCGAACCTCCTCTTCCCCGGCCTGTATTATGCGTATCAGAGAGATTGACCAGACAGTAATAAGAGTAAGGATTGAACCTTTTAACAAGCTTATCTCCCTGGTACACCTGGTATGAAGCGGCTCTGAAAGAGGAAAGCTTCTCATCATCCTGTTCAATCTGTGTAGCGTTATAAGCTGCAGGATTCCTGTAGCTCAGAAGTGCGATTGATCTCGCGGCTTTCAGGCCTTTTTTACCACCGTCAGGGTGGTTCTCTGTGAAACTGCAATCCGCCTCCATGGCCATTCTTTGGGATTCACTGAAAGCTATTGCCCATGGAGACTGCTTTGCGCTGGAAGCTACAAATACAAGTCTTTTTACAATATCAGGATACATTATACTATATTCCAGAGATTGAAACCCGCCAATTGATGCTCCTATTACTGAATGTATATGATTTATATTCAAATGCTTCCTGAGTATCTCATGAACATTCACCAGGTCCCTGATCGTTATTAATGGAAAACTCTTTAACCATTGATTTCCCGTCAGGGGATTTACAGAAGCCGGTCCGGTTGTCCCGTAACAGGAACCAAGCACATTCGCACAAACTATAAAGTACTTATCCGGGTCAAAAAGCTGACCCTTCCCGACCATTCCGGGCCACCACGATTCAACGTCGGAGTTGGCGGTGAGTGCATGACATACCCAGATTACATTATCAGCTTCAGTGTTTAATTTGCCCCAGGTTTGATACACTATCTCGAGATCCGGCAAAATTGCCCCGGTCTCTGTCTTAAAGGGTTGGTTATATGTAAATGAATCCATTAGAAAACCTTTATGAATGGTTGTTCAAAATAATTAATTATTTATATGCATGGAAAAATATTACAGACACATGCGCATAGGCATAAGCGGCATGATAAAGTTGTTGTGTCTTAAATGAATCGAATTCATGGTTTCTGTGTTAAATTCTTATCATCTCCCGGCTTTCCGGGATTAGGTATTGGCACCGTTCTCCTGTACGTCAGGATTGGTTGCCAGGGTTTCGCGGAGCCTAATCTCTTCACCCTTCTTAATAAAAATCAAACACCCTTAAAGGAAGGAATATCTGATTTGTGGGGTCAAAGGTAAAAAGGATTTTTTAAAATACAAAAAAAATTACCTTACTTTTGTCTGACCAATCAGTAAAACAATGCATAACACCCTTTTCCTGTATAACACACTTTCGAAGAAGAAAGAACTTTTCAAACCGATTCATTCACCATTCGTAGGTCTGTATGTATGCGGCCCGACCACTTATAGTGATACACATCTTGGACATTCGCGTCCTGCAATAACCTTCGATTTACTGTTCCGGTATCTGATGCATCTTGGCTATAAAGTGAGGTATGTCCGCAATATAACCGATGTCGGTCATCTTGAAAATGAAATGCTGGGCGAAGGAGAAGATCGCATTGAAAAGAAAGCCAGACAGGAACAGCTCGAGCCAATGGAAGTTGTCCAGAAGTATGTAAACACGTACCACAGGAACATGGATCAGCTTAACACATTGTCCCCTTCAATTGAGCCAAGAGCAACCGGACATATTATAGAACAGATTGAACTAATAAAGATCCTCATTAAAAGTGGCTATGGTTACGAATCAAATGGCTCTGTGTATTTCGACATTTTAAAATATAATCAGAAGTACAGGTATGGTAAATTGTCCGGCAGGGTACTGGATGAACTCATAAGCAATACGCGTAATACAGAAGGTAAGGATGAAAAACGGAATCCTTTCGACTTTGCATTATGGAAAAAGGCCAGCCCTGAACACCTTATGAGATGGCCCTCACCATGGAGCCAAGGATTTCCCGGCTGGCATCTCGAATGCTCCGCCATGAGTACAAAATACCTTGGCGAGGAGTTTGATATTCATGGAGGAGGAATGGATCTTCTGTTTCCCCATCACGAATGTGAAATAGCTCAGTCAACCGCTTCCCTTGGCAAAGAATCAGTTCATCGCTGGATGCATAATAATATGATCACAATTAACGGCCAAAAGATGGCCCGTTCCCTTGGCAATTTCATTACACTCGATCAGCTTTTCAGTGGTGATCATCCCATGTTAGACCAGGCATATTCTCCTATGACCATCCGGTTTTTTATTCTGCAGGCACATTACCGAAGCACAATAGATTTCTCAAACGAAGCGCTACTGGCTGCTGAAAAAGGATTTCAGAAATTAATGAAAGCATGGGAAAATCTCAACAAACTCAAACCATCAGATCATTCAACTATTAATGTCATAAAACTGAAGGAAAAATGTTACGAAGCACTCGATGATGATCTTAACAGTCCGGTTCTGCTGTCTCATCTGTTTGAAGGAGTGAGAATTGTCAATTCAGTTATTGATGGCAGTGAGAAGATTGATACGCCAGATCTTGAATCGTTAAAAGCTCTTTTCAGCACATTCGTTTTTGAGATTCTTGGCTTAAAGGAAGAAACTTCTGTAACGGTGCATGACAAACTGACCGGGGAGTTAATGAAGATTATTATTGACCTGAGACAGACAGCAAAGAATAATAAGGATTGGCCTGCTTCAGATAAAATTCGTGAAGAGCTAAATAAAATTGGTATCATTATCAAAGATAGAAAGGAGGATGTGGAATGGGAGAGGGAATAATATAAGATTCTTTCAGAAAGGAGTTAAACCCCCTATAATCCCCCCAAGGGGACGCTGGTTGAGATGGATTGAGGATGAGATTTAAACCCCCTATAATCCCCCCAAGGGGGGATAAATACACGATTTTTAATTAAACTATCGTAAATGGGTTATTACGGAAACAGGGAATTAGTTAATAAAGCCAGGGTATTAAGGAGTAATATGACCAGGGCAGAAATAATTCTTTGGTCAAGGTTGAGATCAAAAAAAATTAATGGATATAAGTTCCGAAGACAACAACCGCTTTTTGATTATGTCGTAGATTTTTATTGTCATGAACTTAAACTCATAATTGAAGTCGATGGAGAGATTCATTCTTTGTCAGCAAAAACAAGTGATGATTCTAAACGCGACAACATCCTTAAAATCAATGGATACCATATCTTGAGACTAACAAATTTCGAAATAGAAACGGAACTCAATTCAACAATTCTTAAAATAAACTCCTATATCTCCGAGAATTTGTCCCCCTCCCAGGGGGACCACAGGGGGTCTAAATCATGAAAGACAGACTATATAAAACGGATTTGTCCTCCTCCCAGGGGGACCACAGGGGGACTCACTATAGATCCTCAGTAGTGCAAATTGGCTCCACCCCACTTGGAGGCAGCCATCCTATCCGTATACAGTCGATGACAAACACCGATACACTCGATACTGAAGCATCTGTTGCACAATGTATCAGGATAATTGAAGCCGGAGCAGATTACGTGAGACTAACTGCGCAGGGCATAAGGGAGGCTGAAAACCTGTCAGTAATAAAAAAAGAGTTGAGAAAAACCGGTTTCGCTACTCCCCTGATAGCTGATGTCCATTTTAATCCCGTCGCTGCAGAAACAGCTGCCCGGCTTGTTGAAAAAGTGAGGATCAATCCCGGTAATTATGCAGATAAGAGAGCATCCTTTCATAAACAGGAATTTTCTGAAAAAGAATACAATGAGGAAATAGAGAGAATCCATACAAAACTTCTGCCACTGATAAAAATATGCCATGAAAATAAGACTGTCATCCGAATCGGTATTAACCATGGTTCCCTCTCCGACCGTATTATGACCCGGTTCGGTAACGCTCCTGAAGGCATGGTAGTTTCTGCTTTCGAGTATATCAGTATATTCCGGGCAGAGAACTTCAACGATCTTGTACTCTCAATGAAATCATCCGATACGGCAGTAATGATCAGAGCCACCCGGATGCTTGTAAATAAGATGCAGAGTAAAGAACTGTCCTATCCCCTTCATCTGGGGGTGACTGAAGCAGGAGAGGGTGAAGACGGGAGGATCAGATCATCAGCAGGTATAGGGGCTCTCCTGGCAGAAGGGATAGGCGATACAATACGAGTTTCACTTTCTGAAGATCCGGAAATAGAGATACCGGTTGCCCGTAAACTTGCCGGTTATTATCCCAGAGGAATATCCTCTAAGGCTCCTGATAAACAGTTAAGTTTTAAAACTCCGTTATCCAGACCTGAAATTCTTAAGCGCATAAATGGCCCGCTGGTACTTTCAAATATGACGTCTTATGCTGAATTAGATAAGGCCGGATACTGTGATGCAGGGTTTATCGCAGACCCGGTTACGGGTGATATTAAAAGAACTGATGGTTCTGCGGACCTTATTATTGTCAAAAATTGTCCCGAAATAATCCCCCCCGATGTCTCTCTCATACTTCCTTACAGAATGTGGTACAAAAAAAGAGATGCAGACAGATTATTTCCTTTATTTTCTCCTGAGACATTTCCTGACAGTTCATCCAGGTCAGGGAAATTAAATATATTGCTGACCGGCTCAAATTTCAATATAGAATATCTTAAAGATCCCGATCCGGCTACTTCACTCATAGTATTCACTTTTAATCCTGAAACAGAACTTTATGCTGCAGATTATTTCTTTAATGCCCTTGAACAGAATAATCTGAGTCATCATATAGTACTGAATCCGGTATTCCGGGAAAATAATTTAGAAAATCTTCAAATTAAGGCTTCCTCGCTTCTTGGTCGATATATTCTCGATAAAAAAGTTGCCGGTATTTCTGTTACCAATATCGGTGATATAGGGTTCCGTGACATAACTGCTCTTGCTTTTTCCATTCTTCAGTGTACCGAAACCCGCATCACAAGAACTATGTATCTGTCATGTCCGACATGCGGACGCACAAAATTCAATCTTCAGGAATCCGTCAAAAAGGTAAAAGAAGCTACCGGGCATCTTAAAGGGCTTAAAATTGCTGTTATGGGTTGTATTGTGAATGGTCCGGGCGAAATGGCAGGAGCCGATTATGGATATGTCGGAGCAGCCATTGGCAAGGTACACATCTACAAAGGAACCGAGCCGGTTCTGAAAAACATTCCTGAAAAAGATGCAGTGAGGGAATTGTTAAGTCTGATTGAGAAAGATCAGGCTAACCTGTAATCGAGCTGTTTCTTCTGAAGATCTGCTTTTACCACCTCAATATTAACACGGTCACCCAGGGTATATATTTTGCCGGTAGACCGTCCTTTGATGCAATAGTTTTCCTCATCATATTCATAGTAATCATCGTCAAGCTCCCTGATATGGATCATCCCTTCACACTGATTCTCAACAATCTCCACATAAATTCCCCATTCTGTAACTCCCGATATGACTCCTTCAAATACCATCCCGGTTTTATCGCTCATATACTCAACCTGTTTGTACTTAACAGATGCTCTTTCTGCCTCCGCTGCCAACCTTTCCATTTTAGAGGAATGGTTACACAATTTTTCATATTTATCCTGTGTCCCCGGATTCGCTTCAGCAAGATAAGCCGACAGAAGCCGGTGTACCATCATGTCGGGATAACGGCGTATCGGGGAAGTGAAGTGCGTGTAATATTTAAATGAAAGTCCATAATGACCAATATTGTCGGTTGAATAGATCGCTTTTGCCATCGATCTGAGAGCCAGAGTTTCAATAATATTCTGTTCTTTTTTCCCTGATACGGATCTCAATAATTTATTCATTGCTTTTGGCAATGATGTTTTATCATCTTCAATCAGCTTATACCCGAACCGGGTTATAAAATGGCTGAAATTACTAATCTTTTCAGGATCAGGCCTGTCGTGAATACGGTAAACAAACGTTTTTCCATGGAGTTTTTTCCCGACATATTCTGCAACACGCTTATTCGCCAGAAGCATGAATTCTTCAATAAGCTGGTTTGAAGTGCCCATTTCGCGGAATTTTATCCCCAGTGGTTTCCCTGCTTCATCAAGATCAAATCGTACTTCAATCTTCTCAAAAGCAAAAGCTCCCGATGCAAATCTTTTTGCACGAAGTTGCTGCGCCAGCCGGTGAAGCAAAAGGACCTGTTCCTTCATATCACCTTCCCCTGTATCAATTACCTTCTGAGCTTCCTTGTATGAGAATCGTTTATCCGAATTGATTATAGTTTTCCCAAACCATTCATTAATCACATCCGATTTGTCGTTCAATTCAAATACTGCCGAATAGGTCAGTTTATCTTCGGCAGGATTGAGTGAGCAGATATGATTTGAAAGTCTTTCAGGGAGCATTGGAATAACCCTGTCAACCAGGTAGATTGAAGTAGCCCTTTGTCTGGCTTCCTCTTCCACTAATGAATCCATTTTCACATAATGGGTCACATCAGCAATATGAACTCCTACTTCCCAATTGCCATTCTCAAGCTGTTGAAGAGAAAGTGCATCATCATAATCCTTGGCATCTTCCGGATCTATTGTAAATGTTGGTATTTTGCGGAAGTCACGACGGTCCCTTAGATCTTTTCCCGTGATATCAATCTGAATTTTTTCTGCATCTGCCTCAACCTCTTCGGTAAAATTGTAAGGAAGTTCAAACTCGGCAAGAATTGCGTGCATTTCCGTCTCATGTAGTCCGGGATAGCCAAGAACATTAATTATCTCAGCTACAGGATTTTTTGATTTAGGATCCCAGTCGACCACTTTAGCAACAGCTTTCTGTCCCTGTTTTGCGCCATTTAATTTTGATAAAGGTATGAAGAGGTCGAATGGCATATTTTTATTATCGGGAATAAGGAATGCAAAATTGGGCATGATCTCAACTGTACCGACAAATGAGGTTCTCCACCTTTCAATTATCTCAACAACTTCTCCCTCGGGTCTGGCTCCTTTCCTCTTTGCATAAAGCCATACTTTTACTTTATCTCCATGAAGAGCAGTTTTCAGGTTTTTGGCAGTTACAAACACATCTTCTTCAAGATCCTCAGTTGAGATGAATCCGTATCCCATACGTGTCATGTCAACGGTTCCGGTGATATAGCCGCGTGTTACTTTAATTTTATATTTACCGTGAAATATTTCCTGTAAACTTCCATGTTTGGCAAGCTCTCTTAAAATATCCGAAACCATTTGTCTTCCGGGAGAATCAATAATGTTAAGACGTTTAGCGATCTGCTTATAATTAAACCCCTGATCAGGGGTTTTATTTAGTGTTGCAAGTATCTGTCCAATAAGTGATTCTCTTGAAGTACCGGAATCTTTTTTACCCGTGCGCTTCTTACTCATAATTCAGTTTTTGCGAAGGTACGAAAAGGAACCATTAATTTTTATACTTT
>Ga0184615_10001458_pt1 | contig 12853 bp, 11 predicted proteins | sample PLM4_65_coex_FD_133134 | JGI IMG/M metagenome (GOLD analysis project Ga0184615, IMG submission 133134) | Groundwater sediment microbial communities from an aquifer in East River, Colorado, USA - PLM4_65_coex | ecosystem: Environmental > Terrestrial > Soil > Riparian zone | place: USA: East... | reverse complement strand
GATTGATCGTTCAGCACGATGGTCACGGGCTCCTCGCTCGAGAACGTCGACACGTCGACCCAGGCGATCTCGAGCTTCCCGGCGAGCTTCGAGTCGAAGACGAGCTTTCCGTCCGCGAGCGCGAGAACCACGCCGGTGAGCTTGTCACCGTTGGTGAACTGAACCTCGTCGGCGCGCGCTGCGGCGGCGCCGAGCGCGAGGATCGACAAAGCGAGCCTGACTGCGAGCTGCATCGCGCTCCTCCCTCGAGTGCGCGCGCATGCTATCCGACGAGCAGCACGCTCGCCGCCTGCCGCACACACAGTTCAAACGCCTCGAGCCCGCCGAGCGCGTGCGGAGGAGACGTCGCCGCGCGCACGACGCACGCGATCGGACCCTCGATCATCAAGTTGTCGCACAGACCGAAGGCCTCGATCAGGAGCCCGTCCGGCGTGACGCGCCGCTCGTAGTCGCGCGGATCGTTGCTGTAGCCGAAGACGGGCTTGCCGCGACCGTGCAGGTAGCCGAGCTCGAAGGCGGTGCCGACGTCCATGCTCGGCCCGCGAAACGGGGTGAGATTCGCGAGCCCCGCGTCGCATTCGTCCATCAGGCGGATCATTGCGGTGAAGAGCTGCTGCGCCTGCGCGGCCAGCTCGAGCCCGGCGGGCAGCGCGGCGACGTCGAGCGGATAGCGGCCGTCGAGACCGTGCGCGCGGCAGATCGCCTTCTTGCGCTCGCCCTGCGCGAGCGCGTCGGACAGGAAGACGTCGGGGCCGGCGAGATACACGCGCGGGTGTTTCATCCCCGCATCGTAGGATAGAATTCGACGGGCGAAGGGAGACCAGAGATGCAGGTCAGACGCTACTCGGCCGGCTGCGGCGCGGTGGTCTCGGGAATCGATCTCGCCGACTTCTCGGACGCTCTGCTACACGAGCTGCGCAAGGCGTTCCTCGAGCACGGCGTGCTCTTCTTCGAGGATCAGAAGCTCACGCCCCTGGACCACATCGCGTTCGCGCGGCGCTTCGGATCGATCGTGGTCAACAAGTTCTTTCCGGAGAACAAGGAGCACCCCGAGATCGCGGAAGTGCGCAAGGAGAAGGAGCAGCGCACCAACATCGGCGGCGGCTGGCACGCCGATCACAGCTACGACGACGCGCCCGCGCTCGGCTCGATCCTGGTCGCGCGTGAGCTGCCCGACGCGGGCGGCGACACGATGTTCGCCAATCTCTTCGCGGCCTACGACGCGCTCTCCGACGGGCTGAAGCGCACGCTCGGGAGCCTGCGCGCGCTGCACTCGAATCGCCACCTGTACGGCGCGCAGGGGATCTATCGCAAGACGGATCTCGCGTCCCAGCTGAAGGGTGAGGAGGGCGTCGGCGATGCAATCCACCCGGCGGTGATCACCCACCCCGACTCAGGGCGCAAAGCGCTCTACGTGAATCCCGGACACACGCTGCAGTTCGAGGGCTGGACGGCGGCCGAGAGCCAGCCGCTGCTCCAGCATCTGTACCAGCAGGCCACGCGTCCCGAGTTCACCTGCCGCTTCCGCTGGTCGCCCGGAGCGGTCGCGTTCTGGGACAACCGCTCGAGCTGGCACTACGCGATCAACGACTACCACGGCAGTCGCCGGCTGATGCACCGGATCACCTTGGCGGGGTCACCGCTCTCCGGCTGACGCTCTCCAGTGTTGCGAGCTTGCGAGGCTGAAAATGGCGGACAGATCCACCCGCAAACCCTGGGAAGAGCTGCGTTCGATTCTCGAATCCAGACAGCCGGGCCGTCTGCACGACTTCCTCGAGCGGCTCGGTCCCGCGGAGACCGCGCGCTCGATCTCGCGCCTGGGGCAGGACGACCAGAAGCGCCTGCTCCTCTTGCTCGAGCCGGCAGACGCCGCGGACTTGATCGAGGACGTGTCGAAGGCGCAGGCGGTCGACCTGATCGAGGACCTCGAGCCCGCGACGGCCGCAGCCATCGTCGACGCGATGGACAGCGATCGGCAGGCCGACCTGCTCGCCGGGCTCCCCGGTGCAAGCGCGGAGGCGATCCTCGAGCAGATGTCTCCGATCGAGGCGGAGGACGCGCGCGAGCTGATGAGCTACCCGCCCGACACGGCGGGCGGAATCATGATCAAGGAGTACCTCGCGTATCCGCGCACCGCGCGGATCGGCGACGTGCTCGCCGATCTCGAAGCCAACCGCGAGGCGTACGCCGGCTACGACGTGCAGTACCTCTACGTCCAGGACGAGCGCGCAAAGCTCGTCGGCGTGCTGCGCATGCGCGATCTGCTCTTCCCGGCCCGGACGTCCACGCTCGAGCAGCTCATGCTGCGCGACCCGCTCGCGCTGCGCGCCGATGCGAGCATCGCGCGGATCGTCGAGTTCTTCGAGCGCCACCGCCTCTACGGCGTGCCCGTCGTCGACGAGCAGGGACGTCTGGCGGGCGTGGTGCTGCCGCAGGACGTCGCCGTAGCGACGCGGCGGCTTAGCGACGCCGAGTTCCTCGGCGTGAGCGGCATCGTCGGCGGCGAGGAGATCCGCACGCTGCCGCTGCTCCTGCGTTCGCGCCGCCGGCTTTCCTGGCTCTGCATCAACATCGTGCTCAACATCGTGGCCGCGAGCGTGATCGCCTACTACCAGGACACGCTCTCGGCCGCGATCGCGCTCGCGGTCTTCCTGCCGATGATCAGCGACATGAGCGGCTGCTCCGGCAATCAGGCGATCGCCGTGAGCGTGCGCGAGCTCTCGCTCGGGCTCGTGCGGCCGGAGGAGCTGCGGCACGTGTTCTTGAAGGAGAGCGGCCTGGGGCTCCTGAACGGCGCCTGCCTGGGCCTGTTGCTGGGCGGGGCCGCGCTGCTGTGGAAGGGGAACCCGTGGCTCGGTCTGGTCGTGGGTGGCGCGCTCGCCGTGAACACGCTCGTGGCCGTCTGCATCGGCGGCCTCTTGCCGCTCGCGCTGAAACGCCTGCGCCTCGATCCGGCGCTCGTCTCCGGCCCGCTGCTCACGACCGTGACGGACATGCTCGGCTTCTTTCTGGTGCTGAGCTTCGCGACCGCGATCTTGCCGCGGCTCGCCGGCTCCTGACTACAGCGAGAAGTGTAGAGCGCCGCTTCAGCCGGGAAAGCGCTCGAAGCTCGGCACGCCGGGCGGGAGCTGGTGGAAGCTCTGCTTGTCGATGGTGAAGATCGCCATCTGCGGTCCGCCGAACAGCTTCGGATCGTCGAACGTGCCCACCTTGATCAGCACCGCTCCCGGCAGACCGGGCGCCCGGGTGAGAACGTGCGTGCCGCAGTCGGCGCAGAACTCGCGCGTGACCGGATTGGGCAGGTCAGCGCGCTTGAACTTCTTGGCCGACCCCTTCGTGTACGCGAAGCTCGCCTCGGGCATGCCCATGATCACGTTGGGGTGTCCGCCCGAGATGTACTGGCATTCGCGGCAGTGGCACTGACCCCTCAGGAGCGGCTCGCCCTCGGCCTTGTAGCGCAGCGCGCCGCAGTAGCATCCGCCCTCGAGCTTCATCGCAGTCCTCCTCTTCGCGCAGGCGATTGTGCGCGGAGCGGCGGCGGATGTCATCCGGGAGCTCGCGTGGAAGCGCGGACCCTACTCCCAGTAGGGGTAGAAGTCGCAGGTCGCGCGCTGGACGAGGCGCCGCACCAGCCGCAGCCGCGCGTCGTCGGGAGAATTCGGGCTCGCGCTCGAAACGCCGTACGCGTCCACGTCGACCCGGGCGAGCTCCGCACGCGCACGCGTTGCCGTGCTCCAGACGGTCGCGCCGCTGCGCGTATCGAGAATGCGGGCATTGAGCCCGCTCTCGAGCGCGGCCGAGGCAGACATCCACTGCACGGCGGAATCGAAGGACACGTTCGGCTGCACGCTTTCGGGTAGCAGCGCGCCGACGACGAGCGCGTCCACGCGGTACTTCTCGCCGATCGCGCGGATCGCGTCGACATCGAGCTTGCGGCTCGAGAGCGCCGCGAGCACGGTTCGCTCGTCGCCGAGCTCGAGCACCGGCGTGCCGGGTTGCGCGGATTGCAGCGACGCGAGGAACTCGCGGCTCGCGAGCGGCCCGAGACCCTCGTCCGCAGCAGCGGAGAACTCGATCATGCCCAGCGTGCCGAAGCTCGCGAGATCGACCCGCGGCGGGTAGCGGGACTTCGGCTTGGAGCAACTGGCCGCGAACAGCGCGGCCAGGCAAACGAGAACCATGCAGGACACGCTTCGCGAGGTCATGAGAGTCGCCTCCGCCGGACCGAAGGGGACATCGGCCGCAGACTGCGTCGTCTTGAAGACACGGTGGCGGCGGCGCCGGCGGGAGAGGTCGGAGTCCTCTGCTAAGCTCGCGACGTGCGCTTCGAGCCGACTGCGATACCGGGCGTGATTCGCGTCGAGCCGCGCGTCCTTCGCGACACGCGCGGCTTCTTCCTCGAGAGCTATCACGTGCAGAGGTTCGCGGACGCCGGAATCGGCGCGCGCTTCGTGCAGGACAACCACTCGTATTCCGCGCGCGGCACCCTGCGCGGCTTGCACATGCAGCGCGAGTTCGCGCAGGGCAAGCTCGTGAAGTGCATCGCGGGCGAGATCTTCGACGTGGCGGTGGACGTGCGCCGCGGCTCGCCGACGTTCGGGCGCTGGGTGGGCGAGACGCTCTCCGCCGAGAACTTCCGGCAGCTCTGGATTCCCCCCGGGTTTCTGCACGCGTTCTGTGTGGTCTCGGAAACTGCGCAGGTCGAGTACAAGTGCACCGAGCTCTATCACCCCGAGGACGAGGTCGGAGTGATCTGGAACGATCCCGACCTGGGCATCGTCTGGCCGATCGCCGCGCCCGTGCTCTCGGCGAAGGATGCAGCGCTTCCGCAGCTGCGCGAGGTCGAGCTACGGCTGCGCTAGCGACGAACGCGAGCGTGTAGCCAAGTGCTGCGCGAGCTCTCGCTGGCGACGATCCGTGAAGCGCGCCGGCGCATCGCGCCGTACGTGCTGCGCACGCCGGTCCTGCATCGGCGCGTCGGCGCCGACACCGAGCTCCTGCTCAAGCCCGAGTCGCTCCAAAGTACGGGCGCATTCAAGCTGCGCGGCGCGTTCAACCTGATGCTGACGCTGCCGAAGAGCTGCCCGGGCGTCGTCGCGCACTCTTCGGGAAACCACGCACAGGCGGTCGCGCGGGCCGCGCGCGTGCTGCGCTTGCGCGCGGTGATCGTGATCCCGAGCGACGTGCCCGAGCTGAAGCGCGCGCGCACCGCCGCCGACGGCGCGGAGATCGTCACGGTCGAACCCGATGGCGACGAGCGGGTCCGACGCGCCGACGAGATCGCGCGCGCGGAGAATCTGGTGCCGGTGCCGCCCTACGACCATCCGCTGGTCGCCGCGGGCCAGGGCACCGCCGGTCTCGAGCTGCTCGAGGACGCCGACGTGATCGACCGTTTCTACGCGCCGGTGAGCGGCGGCGGTCTGATGGCCGGTTGCGCCGTCGCGATCCACGCGCTCTCGCCGCGCACGGAGATCATCGCGGTCGAGCCCGCGGACGGGAACGACACGAAGCTCTCGCTCGCGGCGGGCGAGCGGCGCAAGATCCCGCCGCCGCGCACGATCGCGGACGGACTGCGCATGCGCACGCCCGGCGAGCTGACCTGGCCGGTGCTCCAAAGACACGTCGCGCGCGTCGAGCTGGTGAGCGACGACGAGCTGCTCGACGCGATGGCCTTCGCGCTGCGCGAGCTGAGGCTCGTTCTCGAGCCCTCGGGCGCGGCCTCGCTCGCGGTTGCGCTGCGCGAGGGGCGCGGTCGCTGCGGCGTGCTGCTCTCGGGCGGGAATCCGGAGCCTGCTCTTCTGGCCGAGGCTGCGAGGAGAGCTTCGCTCGTCGCGCAGCATGGCTGAGTTCCTGCTCCCGGAGACGCACAAGCCCGAGCGACTCGAGAGCGCGCTCGGGCTTGTGCGATCATCGCGCGGATGACCTCCGCTCACGCACAGCCCGGGATTCTCGCGCCGCTTCCCGTCTTGGGCCGCTCGCTCAGCTTTCGGATCGCGCCCGACAGCGATCTGCACAGGGCGATCGCGGCGCTTCGCGACGGCTTCCAGCTCGACTGGGGCGTGGCGGGAATCGCCGAACCGGTCGCGCGCGCGCTCGGCTCGACGGTACCGGGACTGCGCGTATTTCCTGCGCTGGCCGGCCCGGGCACGAGCATTCCGTCGACGCAAGCCGCGCTCTGGTTCTTTCTGCGCGCCGTCGAGCCCGGGGCGCTCTTCGACGTCACGGAGCGGATCGTCGCGCTGCTCGCGGGCGCGTTCGAGCTCGACGACGCGCTCGACACGTTCAAGTACGCGGGCGGGCGGGACCTGACCGGCTACGAGGACGGCACGGAGAATCCGACCGGAGACGCCGCGATCGCGGCGACGTTCGCCTCGGGCACGGCGGGCTTCGCGGGCTCGAGCTTCGCCGCCGTTCAGCGCTGGGTCCACGATCTGGCGCGCTTCCGCTCGCACGCGCAGGCGCAGCGCGACGCGATCGTCGGCCGGCGGCTCGACACCAACGCGGAGATCGACGACGCGCCGCCCTCGGCGCACGTGAAGCGCGCAGCACAGGAGAGCTTCGACCCGCCCGCCTTCATGACCCGCCGCTCCATGCCGTGGTCGACGGCGCGCGCGCACGGGCTCGAGTTCATCGCCTTCGGCGAGCGCCTCGACCGCTACGAACGCGTGCTTCGGCGCATGGCCGGCCTCGAGGACGGGATCACCGACGCGTTGTTCTCGTTCTCGCGCCCGCTGCGTGGCGGCTACTACTGGTGCCCGCCGGTCGCGCGCGGCCGGCTCGATCTGTCGCAGCTCGGGCTTTGACGCGCCCGCCGCCGGCTGCGAACGCGCGTCGAGCGTGTCTGTGGATCGTGGCGCTCCATGCGCTGGCGCTCGTCGTCCACAGCCAGTCGCACCAGGCGATCCCCGTGCCGCTGTCGCTGCTGCAGAATGCGTTTGCCGTCGGGGTGATCGTGATCGCGCCGCTCGTCGCCGCGGCGCTCATCTGGCGCGGCAGCCCGCGCTTCGGTGGCACACTGCTCGCCGCGTCGTTCTTCGGCGCCTTCGCCTTCGGCTTCATCAATCACTACGTCCTCGAGAGCCCGGACAACGTCGCGCGGATCCCCGCGACCGATTGGGGCAGCGCCTTCACCTGGAGCGCACACGCGCTGGCGCTCTCGGAGCTCGGCGGAATTCTCGCCGCACTCGCGCTCCTGCGCGCGTCCGCGCGCGGTTCCAGCTAGGCGCGCAGCACGATGCGCGCGCGCTTCGCGTAGCTCGCCTCGAATGACTCGCGCTTGACGGCGAGCTTCTGGCGCAGGTCTGCAGCGCGAAGCCCGCGCTTTACCGACGCTGGATAGAGTTGCATGAGTTCCGGCGCCTCGAGCCCGCGCGGGTGCGCGCGCGCGAAGCCCGCGAGCGCGCGGTAGTAGCCGGTCTGCCCGGGCAGCTTGCGGCAACCTTCGACCAGCGCGGAGACGATCTCGGCGCGGTCGGCGTCGGCCAACGCCGGGAAGCGGGCGACGCGCTCACCCCAGTCGTCGAGGAAGGGCGCGATCGGTAGGAGCAGCCGCGGATCGGTGCGCAGCGCGCGCGGCTTGCGCAGCGGGTAGTTGCGGTGACCTTCGCTGGCGAGCAGCTCGCGATACAGCGCGGCGGCGCGGCCGAACGAACCGCCGTAGCGCGCGAAGCGCTCGTGCGCGAGATCGCCGAAGCGCTGCACCGCGGCATGCGCGACCGGGCGCTCCGCGGGGGCCGCGAGGCCCTGCATCACGTCGCCGGCGTTGTGCGTGAGCACGGACGCGAGCCGCAACAGCTCGAGCTCGGCTCCGGGCGCGCGCGCTGTGCGATCGAAGGCACGCGCTTCGCGAACGAGCTCGGCGTCGATCGCGTCCTCGAGCTCGCGCGCGCCGGACGCGTCGCGCGCCTCGAGCGCCGCGACCAGTCCGCCGCACAGCACCGAGAGCCGCTCACCGTCGTGGCCGGAAACGGCGCCGATGCCCTCGACGAGTACGATTCGAGCCGAGACCTCGCGCATGTCCCAGACCGCGAGTCCGAGCGCGAGAGCGCGCATGCGCGCGAGCTCGTCGGTGCCGACGGCCTCGAGCCAGAGCGCGCGGCGGATCTTCGTGTCGACGTCCGTGGGCACGTACGTCGCGGCGCTCGCGAAATGCGCCGCGAGACAGAGCGCGAAGTAGTCGGTGCGCTCTCCGGGCCCCGGGTCGGCGGTCGACGCCAGGCGCTCGCCCGCGCGCAGGATCGCGTGCCACTGTCTCGGACCCGAGGGCACCGCGGACGGCCGAATCGCCGCCTCGAGCTGCGATTCCCCGGCGCCGCCCGGCAAGAGCCACGGAGCGGTGTTCGCGACCAGGCCGAGAAGCGTGCGCGGCCCGATGAAGCCGCCGAACGCGCCCCGCCCTTCCGGCTCGTCCATCGGGCTCAGCCAGCGACGACGAGCAGCGCGCCTTCGCTCGGCGCGAGCTCGAGCGCGGCCGCGTCGCTCGGAAGCGCCGCGCCCGCGAGCGTCCGAAGACCCACGCGCACGCGCGCCGGCGGAAGGCCCGCGTGACGCGGCTCGCCGCTGAAGTTCAGCGCGACCAGCGCGCGCGACGCACCGTGGTGTCGCTCGTAGGCGAGCACATCCGCAGGCGCCGCGAGCGCGCGCCAGCTGCCGCGCTCGAGCGCAGGTGTCGCGCGCCGCAGCGCGAGCAGATCTTTGTAGAGCCAGAGAAGCGACGCGCGATCCGCGGCCTGCGCTTTCACGTTGCGCTGCGCGGCGTCAGGCGCGATCGGCAGCCACGGCTCGCCGGTCGTGAAGCCCGCACGCGGTCCCGCGTCCCAGTGCATCGGAGTGCGCTCGGGGTCGCGCGACAAGCTCGGGTGTAGCGTCAGCGCGAGCGGATCCCGTATGCGCTCGGGCGGAACCTCGGTATTGCGCATGCCGATCTCCTCGCCGTAGTAGAGGAACGGCGTGCCGCGCAGCGTCAGGAGCAGAACCGCCGCGACGCGCGCCCGCGCCTCGCCGAAACGCGCGTCGTCGTAGCGCGAAGCATGACGCGGCACGTCGTGATTCGAGAGCACGACGTCGGGCCAGCCCTCGACGGGGACGAGCGCGTCGAAGCGCGCGATCTCGTTCGCGAAGGCCGCGGCGTCCCAGGTCGAGCGCAGGAACGAGAAGTTGAACGCGAGGTGCAGCTCGTCGCCGCGCCCGTAGTAGCTCGCGACCTGCGATGGATCCATGATGTAAACCTCACCGACGGTCATGCGCTCGCCGTACGCGTCGAGCTGCGCGCGGATGCCGCGCAAGAGCGCGTGCACGTCGGCGTGGTTCTCGTCGTACACGTGGATCTGCCCGCCGTAGCCGGGGCCCGGCCGAACGCTGGGCGGGTTGTCGCGCAGCTGCGGATCCTTGGCGATGCGGTGGATCACGTCGATGCGGAAGCCGTCGACGCCGCGCTCGAGCCAGAAGCGCAGGGTGTCGTGCATGGCGCGCACGACCTCGGGATTGCGCCAGTTCAGATCCGGCTGCTCGACCAGGAAGGAGTGCAGGTAGTACTGCCCCGTCTTCGGGTCGAGCTGCCACGCCGGCCCGCCGAAGATGCTGCACCAGTTGTTCGGAGGACCCCCCGCGGGGGCGGGGTCACGCCAGACGTACCAGTCGCGCTTCGCGCTCGCGCGATTCGCGCGCGATTCGATGAACCACGCGTGCTGCTCGGAGGTGTGGTTCGGGACCCAGTCGAGAATCACGCGCATGCCGCGCGCGTGCGCCTCCGCCAGCAGACGGTCGAAGTCCGCGAGCGTTCCGAAGGTGGGGTCGATCCCGCAGTAGTCCGCCACGTCGTAGCCGAAGTCGGCCATCGGCGACGGGAAGATCGGTGAGAGCCAGATCGCGTCGACGCCGAGCCACGCAAGGTGGTCCAGCCGCACGCGGACGCCCTCCAGGTCGCCCACGCCGTCGCCATTCGCGTCCATGAAAGAGCGCGGGTAAATCTGGTATACAACGCCGTGCTTCCACCAAAGACGCACTTGGAATCCTCGGATCGCGATCGTCGCACAATGAATCCCAAAGGGGACCGGCTCCCGTAACCAGAGCGCGCCTCACGGAAGTGACGGTCGTGCGAAACAAGAATGGGGACTCCATGGACGCGCTGATGCTTCGGTTCTCGCGCTTCTTCATCAAGTGGCGCGGCGTCAATCTGGTGCTGATCGGCGGCGCGACGCTGTTCTTCGCGTATCAAGCGCTGCAGCTCCAGGTCTTCAGCCAGTTCATCGACCTCTTGCCGCGCAACCACCCGTTCATCCAGATCTACGAGAAGTACAACCGCGGGTTCGGCAGCGCGAACGTGGTGGTCGCGGCGATCGTCGCGAAGGACGGCTCGATCTACGACGAGCGCGTGCTCGAGAAGGTCTACGCGTTCACCGACCAGATCGACAAGATCGAGGGCGTCGACCACGGCCAGGTCGCGTCGATGACCGCGGTGACCGTGCGCGACACGGGCATCGACCAATCCGGCACGATCCGCTCGACGCAGGTCGTCGGCGAAGAGCCGCTCGCGCTGCTCGAGACGCAGTTCTTCACCCGGCGCGCGGTGCAGCGCGCACAACGGCGCGGCGACCCGGCGCCGGGCGATCTCGCGGCGTTCACGGACTTCGTGAAGAAGCGCAAGACGGTGCTCGAGCCGCAGCTGCTCGCCGATTCCGAGCTCGGCAAGGGGGCGGCGTCCGGCGACGCCGAGCAGGTCGCAAAGCTCACCGCGGTGCGACGCGAGAACGCCGAGCTCGAATTCCTGCAGCTCCGGCTCGCCGAGCTTCCACCCGGCTACCGGCTCGACGGCGAGAACCTGCGCGGTCCGGAGGGCACGCTCCTGCCCAAGGCGATGGTGGCCGACCTGCCCGATCGCATCCATCAGAACAAGCAGGTCTACGGGCGCTTCGTTTCGAAGGACGACAGCTCCGCCATGATCACGGCCGGGTTCCTCGAGAGCCGGCTCGACTACAGCGAGATCTTCAACGAGATCCACGCGCTGAAGGACGATCTCGAAGCCGACGGCCTGGTGACGGTGCACCTGACGGGTCAGCCGATCCTGGTGGGTTGGACCTTCTTCTACAAGTGGGAGATCGTGCTGATCCTCGGGCTCTCGCTCGGGATCCTGCTCTTGATGCTGGGCATCTACTTCCGGCGCTGGTACGGCGTGGTGATGCCGTTCTCGGGCGCGATCGTCTGTACCGTCTGGGGCCTCGGCTTCACGTCGCTGATGGGCTACCAGATCGAGCCGCTCGTGCTCGTGATCCCGATGGTGATCACCGCGCGCGCGATCAGCCATTCGGTCCAGTTCGTCGAGCGCTTCTACGAGGAGTACGAGCGCCTCGACGGCGACAAGGAAGAGGCCGTCGTGCTGTCGATGGCCGAGCTGCTCATCCCGGGCTTCCTCGGCATCGTGGCCGACGCGATCGGCATCATCGTGATCGGCGTGTCGTCGATCGCGCTGATGAAGAAGGTCGCGATCTTCGGCGCCTTCTGGTCGATCGCGATCATCTTCACCGAGATGCTTCTGAACCGGCTGATGATCATGTACCTGCCCGCGCCCAGGGACACGACCCACTACGTGCCGTCGGTGATCATGAACGTGCTGAAGCGCATCGCGTACGTCACCACCCATCCCGCCTGGCAGAAGGGCATCGTCGGCGTTTGGCTCGTGATCGTGGTGCTCTGCGCGTCCGTCGCGCTGAAGGTCAAGATCGGCGAGTCCCATCCGGGCACGCCGGTGCTCTGGCCGGACAGCGAGTTCAACGAGTCGGCGAAGGTCGTCGCCAGCAAGTTCTACGGCTCCGACGACCTGGTCGTCGTCGTCGAGACGGAGCAGCAGGGCGGCGTGCATCGCCCCGAGGTGATGCAAGAGATCGAAGCCTTCCAGCGCTACATGGAGCAGGACCCGAAGGTCGGCGGCTCGGTCTCGATCGTCGACTACCTGAAGTCGATCAATCGCGCGTACCACAACGTCGATCCGCGCTGGCTCGACATCCCGTACAGCGGCGATCAGATCGGAGGGCTCTTGTACCTGTACGAGGCCGGCTCGCCGGATCCGCGCGTGCTGAACCCCTACCGCGACCAGGAAGCGCAGAACGCGACGGTGCGCCTGTTCTATCGCGATCATCAGGCCGAGACGATCCACGACGCCGTGCACCGCGCGCAGACGTACATCGACGCGCGCCCGACCGCGAAGTTCGCGATCCGGACCGAGACGCCGCGCGACGATCTGCAGGCGAGAATCCGCTTCTGGCTGGGCCCGCTCGTGCCGCCGCGCGACCCGGAGCTCGTGGTGCTCGTGCGCAACGCGGAGGGGGTGTACCTGAAGCAGGCGGTCACGCGACCCGACCGGCGCGAGCCGGCGCCCGCCGACTCCACCAAGCGCATCCTGACGCTGCCGCGCACCAGCAAGGAGCTCGTCCAGAGCCTGGTCGAGAAGGGCTACGACAGCGTGCAGAAGATTGCCGCGGCGGATCTGAAGGAGCTCTCCGTCGTGCCGGGCTTCGACCTCGTGACCGCCTACGCGCTCAAGAAGTCAGCGCAGCTCGATCGCCGCGACTACAACGTCGAGTCCGAGTGGCAGGACGAGGAAGCGGGGATTCACGCTCAGGTGCGGCGCCGTGGCCTGTACCAGCTGCCCGAGCTCTGGGTGCAGTACAAGGGGGGCGACTTCACGCGCCGCGAGTCCGGCCAGTGGGCCGAAGGCGCGAGCTTCGCACTGGCATCGGGCCTGATGGGTGTCCTGGGCGCGAGCAACGACGAGGTCGAGGGCAGCAACAACGCCACGCTGATCGCGTCGTTCACGGCGATCTTCCTGGTCATCGTGATCACGTATCGCTCGTTCGCG
>Ga0184615_10001457_pt1 | contig 12853 bp, 9 predicted proteins | sample PLM4_65_coex_FD_133134 | JGI IMG/M metagenome (GOLD analysis project Ga0184615, IMG submission 133134) | Groundwater sediment microbial communities from an aquifer in East River, Colorado, USA - PLM4_65_coex | ecosystem: Environmental > Terrestrial > Soil > Riparian zone | place: USA: East... | reverse complement strand
TCCACGCCGCTGGCGGCGTTGGGCCTCCTCCGAATACTCCCGGTATTCCCTCGTCGGCCCGCCTTGCCAGCGACGTGGATCGCTCGCCGGAATAGGCAAGGGACTTCTGACTCGGGACACTAGTGCCCGGCCGCCGCGGGGCCGAGCTTGTGGCGCAGGGCCGCCAGGACGCACTCGGCCGCGGCTTCCGCCGCCAGCGACCCGACGTTCAGGATCATGTCGTACCCGGCGGGGTCGTCGATCTCCTGCCGGTAGGCCTGGCGGATGAAGCGCGCCCGGGTGGCATCGTCCTGCCGGATCCGCTCGCGGGCCTCGGCGGGCGCCAGCCCCTCGCACGCCGCCACACGGGCGATGCGCGCCGGCAGCGGCGAGACCATGCGGATGCGCAGGCCGCAACCCGGCTCGAGCAGCCAGTTGGCGCCGCGCCCCACCAGGATGGCGCGGCCGCGGCGCCCGAGCGCCAGGATCACACGCGCCATCTGGTCGAGGAAGGCGTGCTGCGCCGGCCGGTCGGGGATCGCCAGGCGCGCCAGGGTCTCCTCGATCCAGCTCACCTCGCGCTCGTCGAGCTGCGACAGTATCGCCCCGCGGATGTGGCTCTCGCGGGCGATCTCCTCGAGGATCTCGCGATCGAACAGCTGCCAGCCGAGGTGATCGGCGAGCCGCCGGGCGACCCCCGCCCAGTCGGCGCCGAGCGCTTTCGAGATGGTGATGAACGGCCCCTGGGCGATGTGGGCCGGGCCCTTCCTCGTGGTCTCGCTCGATTCCCGCGCCAGGCGCCTGCGGATCTCCCACAGGCCGCTCTGGCGCTCGATGAGCGGGGTCATCGTGACGGGTCCTTTGACTGTGGTCATGGGCGTCCCCCTCCAACGCCCGGTCGAGAGGTGACTCCATTTTACGCCTGCACGGGGCCGGCGTGCTCTAATTCCCGCCGGTGCGCATGTGAAGGTCCGACCACCATCCTGGGGTCAGCCGGCCGGGCTTCTGCTCGCTGCCGGAACGACCACCGCCCTGTTCTGGACCACCGACCTCGATCTCCGAGTCTCGGCGCTGTTCCTCGATTCCGGGGCCCCCGGAGGGCCATGGCCGGATGCCGGCCGGCCGATCTGGGTGGCGCTGCATCGCCTGACGCCGTGGCTCGCCGCGACGCTCGCGGCGACCGGCGTGGCGATGATGGCGGCCGGGCGGCTGCGCGCCGGGTGGAGGGCGCTGACAGCCCAGGGTCTACTCGTCGTGCTGGGGCTCGCGCTCGGCCCGGGGCTCGTGGTCAACGCCCTGTTCAAGGACCACGCGCGCCGGCCGCGGCCCCGCCAGACAGCGACGCTCGGGGGCGACCACCGGTATGTGCCGCCGCTGGCCATCGGGCCGCACGGCAAGTCGTTCCCGTGCGGTGACGCCTCGGTCGGCTTCGTCCTCGGTGTCTTCGGCTACGTGCTGCGCCGCCGGCGGCCGGTGGCGGCGCGCATCGCGGTCGGCACGGCGGTCCTTCTGGGCCTCGCCATCGGCACCGCGCGTGTTGCCGCCGGGGCGCACTTCCTGTCGGATGTCCTGTGGGCCGGCTTTCTCGTCTGGGCAACGCTCCTGGTGCTCGACCGGTTGCCGTCGCGCATCGTGGCGGACGGCGGGATCGGGGAGGCGGGGAGTGTCGCCGCAGCGGGGCGAGGCGCCATCGCGGGGCGGGGCGCCGTGGCGGGACGGGGCGCCATCGCCCGACCGGGCCGCCGGCGCGCGCTGATGTTCACCACCGGGGGGGTGGCGCTCCTGGTCGCGCTACTCTCGGTGGTGCCGTTCGAACAGGTGATCGATCGCTCGTGGGCGCCGGCGCACGGTGCCGGCGGTGCCGCCATTGCCGGCGATGACGCCCCGTGGCGGATCGATGTGCGCGTGGAAGCCGGCAGCGCGCGGGTGATCTTCGAGCCGGGCGAGCCTCTCGCGGATTCCGGCGCCGCGCCCCACCCCGGTCCCGCCGCGCCCGCCGCCGCGCTGTCGATTCACGGCCGCCTGGACGGCTTCGGCGCTCCGTGGGCGCGCGTGCGGGCGACGGTTGAGGTGCGGGTGGATCGCCGCGTCGTGGATGTGCGCATCCGTCCGGGCGGCTGGTTCACCGATCTCGAGGGAACGACGGAGGTGCGGATCGCCGCCGCGGGGGCGGCGGAGGTCGACGTCGAAGTGACCGACGGGGTCCTGACGCTCGTGGCGGCGCCCGGCGCCGAACCACTGCCGGTCGTGATCAGCCGGACCCGTCCCGACGCCCTGCGCCTGCGCGGCGTGCGGCCCGACCAGGTGCGGATCGCGGGGCCCCGGACGGACACCGGGGCCCCGTGATCGGCGGCCGGGATCGGGAGAGTGTGACGGAAGTTACTGAAGCGTCCTGCCCGGTCGCCGCACACTGAATCAGGGGATGGCCACCCACCAAACCTCGACCCGCTCGAGGGAGCATCCCCCTTCGGCCCGGGGCCGGCCTTCGCCGCGCGTCACCGGCGGCCCCGGGCCGGAGGGCGGAGGCGGACCGGTGGGCGGACCTGCCCGGAGGGCCATCCTCCCGCCCCGCGCTCAGCGCGCTTCGTTCCGGTGCACCCTCGCCAGCGCATCCCGATCGAGGATCTCGATCCGTCTCCGGCCGAGCCGCAGCATTCCTTCCTCCTTGAACGACTCGAGCGTGCGGCTCACCACCTCGCGGGTCGTCCCCAGCTCATCGGCCAACATCTGATGCGTGGCGGCGATCGGCTTGTCGTGCAGGAGGAGGCGCGAGGCCAGGCGCTGGTCGACCCTGCGGAAGGCGACGTCGTCAATGAGGGCCATCAGGTGCGCCATCCGCCGGGAGAGGAACTCGAAGATGAACACGCGGAAGGCGGGGGACTTCAGGACGAACTCGAGGAAGAGGCTCCGGGGAATGCCGTAGAACTTCAAGTCGGTCTCGGCCGAGCCCACGGCGGGATAAGGACTCTCGCCGAGGAGCGCCACCACGGTGATGACGCAGCTCTCGCCCGGGTTCAGCCGGTAGAGGAGGATCTCGTGCCCGTCGGGGCTCGACTTGGTGGCGCGGATCACCCCCTCGACGAGCAGCGGGAAGAGGGTGCACGGCGACCCTTCCTCGAAGAGCCGCCGCCCGGCCGGCGCGAACAGCGGCTGGGCGTTCAAATCGAGCTTTTGCAGCAGCTCGGGCGGCAGGCTCCGGAGCACCGGATAGCAGCGCATTACGTTGTCGCGGAGAATCTTGGTCATGGCGCGCTCCCATTGATCCCCGGGAGTCGATGGAGGGCGCGGGGGATCTGCGCCGATTCTAAGGCGAAAACGGGTTTCGATGACAGGGCAGCGGGTGAAGGGGCCGGTTGACGTCGTATCGCCCGGCGGACGTAGAATCACGCCGTCGCACCCATTCGCCGCGCCACCCGTCCCGGTGCCGGCGGGACGCCCGCAGCGGCAGGAGGCCGCCGGCACCCCCGGTCGACCGGCCGGTGCGGTCTGGCCCGGCCCACACGACGAGGAGATTACCCATGAAGCGCCTTCAATCGCCGATCCTGCTGCTTGCCGCGGCGGTGATCGCCGCGCTCCCGGTCATGGCCGCGGAGCGCGCCAGCGTGCCCGAGACACTCACCTGGAAGACCGCCGACCTGTATCCCTCCGACGACGCCTGGCAGAAGGCGCGCGAGGATGTCGCCCGGCGCATCCCCGGGCTGGTGCAGTTCAAGGGCCGGCTCGGCGAATCACCCGACGTGCTGTACACGGCCGCGAACACCGCGATGGAGGTGGCCCAGTCCCTGCAGCGCCTGTACGTCTACGCCAGCATGCGCAGCGACGAGGACACGCGCGACCAGAAGCGGATGGAGATGAACCAGGCCGCCCAGCTCCTGGCGGTGCAGTACGGCAGCGCGATCGCCTGGGTGCGTCCCGAGATCCTCGCCATGGGCGCCGGCAAGGTCAAGGACTTCATCGCCGGGGACGCCCGCCTGAAGCCGTACGCCATCTACCTCGACGACATCGTGCGCTGGGCGCCGCACACGCTGACGGCGCCGGAGGAGACGATCATCGCCAGGACCGGCGACCTGGCGGACGCCGGCGACGCCATCCGCAACATCTTCGCCAACGCCGAGTTCCCGTACCCTGAAGTCACATTGCCGGGCGGCGATAAGGTGCGGATGGACGCGCAGGCCTACACCAAATACCGCGCCGCGGTGAATCGCGGCGAGCGGATGGCGACGTTCCAGGCTTTCTTCGGCGCCCTGCAGGGATATTCCGGCACCTTCGGCGCGGCGCTCGACGCCAACATCAAGACGCACGTCTTCAACAAGGATGTGCACAGGTTCGACTCGTGCCTCGCGGCCGCGACCTTTCCGTCGAACGTGCCGACGAAGGTGTACCACCAGCTGATCGCCGACGTGCGCGCCAACCTGCCCACCCTGCATCGCTACCTCCGGCTGCGCCAGCGGATGATGGGGCTCGACACGCTCGCCTACGAGGATCTGTACGCGCCGATCGTCAAGTCGGTCGACCTGCGCTACACACCCGAGCAGGCGCAGGACCTGGTGCTCAAGGCGGTGACGCCGCTCGGCTCCGACTATGTCGCGTCGCTGAAGAAGGGGTTCGCCGATCGCTGGGTGGACTGGATGCCGACCACCGGCAAGCGATCGGGCGCCTACAGCACCGGCGTCTACGGCGTGCACCCATTCCAGCTGCAGAACTTCACCGGGCTCTACGACGAGGTCTCGACGGTGGCCCACGAGTCGGGGCACTCGATGCACACCTTCCTGTCGAGCCGGGCGCAGCCGTTCGTGAACGCCGACTACCCGATCTTCATCGCCGAGGTCGCCTCGACGCTCAACGAGGCGCTGCTTCTCGACTACATGATGAAGCAGACGAAGGACACCGACACGCGCCTGTTCCTGCTCGGGAGCCGGCTGGAGAATCTGCGGCAAACGCTGTTCCGGCAGACGATGTTCGCCGAGTTCGAGCTGCGGATTCACGAGATCGCCGAGCGCGGCGAGCCGCTCACCGGCGACAAGCTGACCGCCCTCTATCGCGACATGCTCAAGGAGTACTACGGCGCCGCGCAGGGCGTCTGCAAGGTGGACGACCTGTACGGCATCGAGTGGACCTACATCCTGCACTTTTTCTACAACTTCTACGTCTACCAGTACGCCACCAGCATCGTCGCCTCGTCGTCGCTCGCCCGCGGGATACTGGCGGAGGCGGCGGCGGCGAAGCCGTCGACGAAGGCGCGCGACGCCTACCTCACGATGCTGTCGTCGGGCTCGTCGAAGTACGCCATCGACCTGCTCAAGGACGCCGGTGTCGACATGACCACCCCGGCGCCGTTCACCGCCGCCGTGGCGGACATGAACAGCGTCATGGATGAGATGGAGGCGCTGCTGAAGAAGTAGCCTCCCGGGAGGGAGCGGGCGCGCCGTCGTCCGGCAGTCTCGCATCGACGGGGAGAATCCTCGCCCCGTCGGGAAGCGACGGGGCGTTCTCGGTCACGATCGGGTTGCGCCCGTCACCGACCGACCAGCGTCCCGATCGCGGGTCGCGGTGGATGCGAACCGCGCGCAGCGGGGCATCCGGCTGATCCTGGTTGATGAACAACCCCATCCGGATGCCTCCACCGGGCGGCACCGAGGGGGCGATCCCGAAAGGGCGCCGCCGGCCGGCGGCGCGGCCGGCGTTGCAGAACCCAAGCAGGACGCTGCGCGGGTCGGGACCTGTCACCTCGATCAGTTGTCCGACCGAGTCGGCGCGGGTCACGGTGAGCGGCGGCAGGGGCGAGGGTGATGGGCGCGCCGCCACGGTGCCCGCGGCAGTCGCGGCGGGTGGCGGCAGGACTACCCGCGGGCGCACGCCGGCCTCGGCGCGCGCCGTCAGGTATTCGTCCCACTCGCGGTAGACACGCACCAGAAGGCCGAAGAGGATCAGGGCCCCCATGCTGGCGATCATGAAGTTCCAGACGCCGCGCGAGATCGAGGTCTGCGGTCGCGGCACGTCGCGCTCCTCGCGGCTTCTCTTGCGCTGCAGCGCTTCGTGCACCGTGATGCGGTTGTCTGCAACCAGAAGCGCGAGATCCGTCGTCAGGCGATGCCGGTGCGCGAGGCGGGCGGCGAGCGCCTGGCGATCGCCGCGCTCCGCGGCCTGCGGCGCCGTCAGGCAGCCGTCCCGCACCGCGGCGGCGAAGGCGGGGTCATAGTCGACCTCGGTGCTGCCGCCCGCGGCGCCGCTCGAGGACCCGGCCGGCGAATTCACGTCGACCGTGGCGGCGTGATGCACCTGCGGGGGGTGGAGGGGGATCGCGCTGCCGGCAGCGGCGCGCCCGGTGCCGGCGCGTCCCGGGGCGGGCCGCGCGAGCGCCTGCGCGTCCTCGAGGCGGATGATCCCCTCGAGCACCGAGTAGGCGGCGCCGAGATCGATGCCGTTCGCGTTGGCGAAATCCTGGGCCTTGCGGTAACGGTCGGCGTCGGGCTGCAGGGCGGGTCGGCGAACGGAGATGCGGTGACGCCGGCCGCACGCCGAGCAGGCCACCGAGACCGGGGCGTCGCCCGGCGGCAGGACCATCTCGGTGAGCGCATGACAGCTGCTACAGCGAAAGCGCATTCCGCCTCCGGCGCCCGGGCGCGTGCCCGGGCGGGCCGTGCGACCGGTCGGACAGTTGACGGAGCGAATCTAGGACCCTAACTTGAGGCTGTCAAACAGGTCCGCCCGGGGCAGGGGAGGGGAATGTGACGGTCTACAAGAACCGGGTTGCGCAGCCGGTCCGCGTCCACACGGCGGGGGCGATCGTCGACGGTCTGCTGACGGTGGGACTCGGGCATCGGACGCTCGACGAGCTGAACCTCGACAGCCGGTCCATGCTGGTCCTGCACGAGCCCGCGCTCCAGGCCGGGTCGATGTCCCTCACCGGGGGATCGATCGGGATCAACAAGAGCGCCATCGTCATGGGGCTCGAGATCCCCGTCATCGGCGCCGCCCTGGCACGACAGGGTCATGACGAGGAGCCGCTGCGGACGGCGCGGGCGCTCGTGCGCCTGCACCTGGCGACCGGCATCTCCGTCGAAGGATCCATCGTCGCCAGCCCCGGAACGGACATCATGAGACGCCTCAACCAGACCGGGCGCCGCTTCATCGCCGTGATCTCGGCCGCGCTCCGGGGGCCGGGCCTCGACGGCGCCGCCCCGTTCGTGGCGGTCAACATGGGGCATCTGCTGGCGGTCGAAGTCCTCCTCGCCATCGAGGCCGCTTTGGAAGAGGCCGCGGACGCGGGCGCGCACGGGGTCGCGGCGGCACGGTGAACGGGCGCGCCCACCGGCCGGCGCTCGTGGCCGTGGCCGTGGTGGCGCTCCTGGCCTGCGGCGGTTCGCTCTACCACGGCTTCGTCTGGGACGATCGCCCGCTCATCGTCGAGAACCGCCAGCTGCGCGAGAGCGGCGGGCTCGCGTCCCTGCTCACCTCGGGATTCTGGCAGACGGGCGACCATCACGATCGGTTCCGCGCCTTCTACCGCCCCCTCGTCTCCCTGAGCTACGCCCTCGACACCGCCGTCTGGGGGCGCGCGCCGGCCGGCTTTCATCTCACCAACCTGATGTTGCATCTGGCCGCCGCGCTCCTGGTGTACGCCCTGGCCCGCCGGCGCGAGCCGTGGCCCGCGGCGGCCGCCTTCGGCGCCGCGCTGTTCGCCGCTCACCCGGTGCACGTCGAGTCGGTGGCCTGGATCTCGGGCCGCACCGATCTCCTGTGCGCCGTCCTGTGCCTCGCCGCCTTCGTGCTCGACCGCGTCGGCGCCCGGCGCGCGCCGGGGGCCGGGGGCCGGCGGGCCGCCGCCCTGGCGTGCTTCTTCCTCGCGCTCATGGCGAAGGAGATGGCGGTGACCCTGCCGCTCCTGCTGGGGTTCGACCGGCTCCTGCGGCCGGGGCGGCGGGTGGCGCGCCTGCGGATCGCGGCGCGCACGATGGCGCCCTACCTGGCGATCGCGGGCGGTTATCTGATGCTGCGTCGCGTCGTGCTCGGCTTCGAGGCCGACCCGCTGTTCCACCTCGACCCGATCGGCTGGCTGGCGACGGCGATCTTCGTCCTGGCCCGCGACGCCACCCTGCTGCTGCTGCCGCTCGGGCTCGATCCGCACTATCCCTATGCGCCGCGCACGACGCTCCTTGACCCGGTCGTCGCGCTGTCGGGGGTGCTGCTGGCGATCATCGTGGCGGCCGGTGTCGTGACCGCCCGCGGCAGCCGCCGCGCCGCCTTCGCGCTGGCCTGGATCGCCGTGACCCTCGCGCCGGTGCTGCGCTTCGGCAGCTTCGGCGACGTCCTGCTCGCCGACCGGTTCCTCTATCTTCCGTCGGTCGGTCTGGCGCTGCTGGCGGCGCGCGCGGTCCCCGCCTTCGCCGCCGTCGCGTCCCCGCGCCTGCGCCGGGCGGGGCCGGCCGCCGCGGTGCTCGTGCTGGGCGGGCTGATCCTGCTGGCCGGACGCCAGACGGCGATCTGGCGCGACGACCTGACCCTGTTCACCCGCCTGGCGCGCACGTCGCCGGGCTCGGCGATGGTGCATTCCAACCTCGGTCTGGCGCTGTACGACGCCGGCGACTACGACCGCGCCGTGGCGGAGTATCGCGCCGCCATCGATCTGGCCCCGGGGTTCGCGCTCGCCCACAACAACCTGGCCGCGGCCCTCGACCGCCAGGGTCGGCTCGCCGAGGCGGAGCGGCACTACCGCGCGGCGCTGCGGCTGGCGCCGCGCCAGCTCGAATCGCAGATCAACCTCGCCAACCTGAGGGCGCGCCAGGGGCAGGCCGATGCGGTCGACGTTCTGCGGACGATCGTGCGCGAGAAGCCGGGCCATGCGCGGGCGCGCTATTCGCTCGCCGATGCGCTCCTGAACAACGGCCTTCCCGACGAAGCGGCCGCCGAAGCGGCCGAAGCGCTGCGCCGCGATCCCTCCATGTCGGAGGCGTGGTACCTGATCGGCAGGGTGCGCTACGAGCAGGGACGCCGCGATGAGGCGGCGCAGGCGCTGCGCGCGTTCCTTTCGGGCTGGCCGGCGGAAGACGCGCACCGGCGCGCCGCGGCCGACCTGGTCGCCCGGATCACGCCGCCGGGATCTCCCCGGCAGCCTCCGGATCCCCCGCGGCCGGCCGATCTCCCGCGGCCTCGCATGTTCCCGCAGCCGGCGCCGGCCGCCGTGGCGCCGCGCCGATGACCAGGTGGTGCGACAGGTAGCAGCCGGCGTGGAGCGGCTCGATCGTCGCCACGAGCCCGACGTCGCGCAGCAGCTCCATGACGCCGTCGCGGCTCCAGAGATGAGTGCCGGAAGGCGCCATCTCGGCCCAGGGGCCGCCGCCGTCCTTGCCGGTCTTGAAGCCGACCACCAGCCGTTCCTGAAGGTCGACGCAGCGCGCCTTCCATGACGGCTCGCGCAGTTGCTCCTTGATGAGCAGCCGGCCTCCCGGTCGCAGCCGTTCGCGGCAGGCACGGAGGACCGCCGCCTGGTCGGCGAGCGGCCGGTACAACAGCACGTCGACGAGCATGATGGCGTCGAACGGGCCGGGCGGCAGCGCCTCGATGCGGCCGCTCTCGAGACGCAGGTTGGCGAGGCCGAGGCGCCGGGCCACGCGCTCGCCGACCGCCAGCCGGCCGGCGAGGCGGTCGATCCCGACCACCCGGCGCCGCGGCGCGCGCGCCGCCGCCAGCACCGACAGCAGGCCGTAGCCGCAGCCGGCGTCGAGGATGTCCCCCTCGTCGGGCAGGGCGCGCTCGACGGCGGCGAGCCGCGGAAAGCCCAGGCAGCGGATCACGTGGTACAGACCGGCCGCCGGGCTGGCGCGGAAGTAGCGCGCGACCAGGGTCGCGAGCCCGAGCGGCGCCGCCGCGCTCATCGCATCCCTCCATCCGCGGTGTCCTGCGACACGACGAGGGTCCTGACGACGAGCTCGCCGGGGCCCGGCGCGACCATGAGACGGACCGCCTCCGGCTCGCAGGCCGGCGGCAGGAGAAAGGTCGCGAGGTAGGCCTGTCCCCAATAATGCCGGCTGGAGAGGTCGTCCTGCCACCAGCGCTGCACCGGGTCGGCGCGGCCGGTGTCGTGGCGCATCAGGTCGCGCGCCTCGACCCGATCGGGCGCGGTCTCCGCGGTCTCGAGCCCGGCGCGCAGGGCATAGCGGGCGGCGGCGCAGCCGCGCCCTTCGACGGCGAGATCCGCGACGGCGTCTCCTTCGCGGCGCCCGGCGCCCCGGCGCAGGAAGCTGACGACGTTGAGCGTGCCGGTCCCGGTGAGCGGATGGCGCGCGCCGTGGGCCGCGAGCGTCACCGCGGTGGGCGTCGCCTCGGTCGGCCCCTGCGTGGGCGCCACCAGCGCGATCCGCTCGCCGCGCCCGGCGGCGATGGCAGCCGGCAGCGGATCACCGTGCAGCACCACCCGGCGGCCCCCGGGGTGGACGGCGACCAGGGCGACGGCGACGGTCGCGAGCGCGGCGCCGGCGGCGCCGAGCACGGCCGCGCGGCGGCCGGCGAGGATCGAAGGCGTGCGCGCCGCCGCCAGCCAGGCGCACCACGCGATCAGCAGCACCATGCCGGCGACGACCAGCGTGGCCCACAGCGCGACCCCGGCCGGCGATCGCGCCTCGAGCGCGGCCGCGAGCGTGTCGAGGACGAGGACGCGGTTCCAGCGGAACGGCGCGCCGAGCCCGGCGACCAGGGCCGCCGGCGCCTCGGTCACCTGGCGCGCCAGGGCAGCGGCGAAGTCAGGCGGGCGATTGTGCGGGATCCACTCGAGGCGGAACTGCGCCATGAGGAGCAGGTTCCAGTAGACGAACGGCGCCGCGAGCGCCGCCGCCACGGGGGCGCCGGCGCGGCGCGCCACCGCGGCGACGACCGCGGCCAGGCCGACGCCAAGCGCCGGCCAGGCGCTGAGGAAGTAGCGCGCCCCGAATGAGGCCCCGCCCCACCAGTAGCCGTACGACCCGATCGCCCAGGCCTCGAGGACCACGAGCAGGAGCAGCCCGCGGAACAGCCGCGGGTCGCGACGACGCAGCAGGAACAGACCACCGATGGCGACGCCGCACAGCGGTGTCCAGGTGACGAGGCCGTTGTAGCCCGAGAACAGCACCTCGAGAACCGCCGGATGCCCGAAGCGGAAGGGGTCGCCGATCGCGCCATAGACGTCCTGGATCGGCGCGCCCGCCGCCGCCATCCAGGCGGCCATCTGCGGGGCGAAGCCGGCGAGCGCGCCCGTGACGAGGGCGGCGCCGGCGACGGCCAGGTCGCGCGCGGGCGCCTCCCGGCGCCGCGCGGCGAGCGCGAGATCGACGAGCGGCAGCGCCAGGTAGATCGCATCCTGGGGGTGGACGAGAACGAGACCACCGCCGACGAGCCCGAGGAGGCCCATGGCCGCCGGCCGGTGGGCCGCGCCGCGCGTGTGCCAGAGAAGCAGGAAGAGCGCCCCGAGCGCGGCGCTCGCGGCGTGCGGATAGGCCGGCCAGACGAACGCGAACCAGGCGAGCGGGCTGGCGTACAGGAGTGCTGTCACCGCGATGAGCCCGGCGCCGCCGGGGACCACGCGCCGGGCCAGCCGGTGCGTCAGGGCCAGCGCCGCGGCCGCCATGAGCACCGACGTGAAGGTGACCGCGAGGATCTCGAGCGGTCCGTAGCCGTCGCCTCCGGGCAGGATGCCGGTGTCGCGCAGCCAGAGGGCCAGCGGCCGCACCGCCAGCGCGAGCGGCGCGGCCACGAGCGCCGTCCCGAGATGGAAGATCGGCGTCCCCGGCGGCGGCAGGTACATGCCGTGCGGATTGTGCAGGGCGAACTCGGCGTAGAGATCCAGGTCGAGATCGACGATCGCCGAGCGCAGGTAGGTGTAATACCAGAGGGCGTCGTGAGCCAGCACGTTCTGGAACAGGAGAAGCACGCCCGCGGCGACGGCGCCTCCGAGCAGGAGTCCTTCGTAGCGCCCGCGCGCCCCGGGCGCCGTCAGGCGGGCGCCGGCCCGGCGGGCGGCGGTCGCGGCCGCCGCCGCGACGGCCGAGGCGCCGACGAGACCGAGAATGAAGGTGGTCATGCCGCGCGCGCCGCGGGGGCGGCGATGTCGGCGGCGAGGTCGAGCGCCTGGCGGATCCCCTGCGCCGTGCTGCCGTACCAGAAGGCCGCCTGCCGCCCGCACCAGCGCAGGTTCGCGATCCGCCCGAGGGCTGTCTCGACCTGCGTCATCGCCGCCCGGTGGTCGCGCGTGTAAAGCGGATAGGCGGCGGCGAAGCGGCGCACCCACGCCGCCTCGACCTCGCCCGCCGATCGCAGCAGGCCGAGCCGCACGAGATCGCCGGCGACACGCGCGATCTGGGTGTCGTCGTCCTCGGCCCAGACGGCATCGCCGCGCTCGCAGGCGATCTCGACGCACAGTCCGGTGCGGCCGGGCGGCGCCATGCGCGGCGAGTAGTTGATTGTCTCGCTCAGGCGGTTGAAGCGCACCTCCGGGTCGGGGACGTAGATCCAGTGATCGGAGCTCAGGCGCTCGCGCCGCAGGCCGAGGTAGGCGACCACCATGGCGCGCGTCCGGAGCGCCGCCGCGGCGGTCCGCGCGGCCGGATCGGCCGGCGGGTCGAGGGCGCCGAGCAGCGCCGGGATCGGCAGGGTCGACACCACGAGGTCGGCGCGGAACGATGCCGGCCCCGCGGGCCCGACCGCCTCGACGGTGTCGACGCGGTCGCGGTCGCCGCGGATCGCCGCGACCCGGTGGCGCAGCCGCACCTCGCCGCCCTCCTGCTCGATCGCCCGCGCGATCCCCTCGGCGATCGTCATGAACCCGCCCTCGGGGTAGTAGAGGTCGTCCCAGGAATCGGGGAGCCGCAGCGTGCGCCGCGCCAGCTGCCGCAGCAGACCCGAG
>Ga0184615_10001455_pt1 | contig 12857 bp, 13 predicted proteins | sample PLM4_65_coex_FD_133134 | JGI IMG/M metagenome (GOLD analysis project Ga0184615, IMG submission 133134) | Groundwater sediment microbial communities from an aquifer in East River, Colorado, USA - PLM4_65_coex | ecosystem: Environmental > Terrestrial > Soil > Riparian zone | place: USA: East... | reverse complement strand
TCGGCGCGCTGCGCATCACCAGGATCGACAGGTTCGCGATCTCGTACACGACGTGATCGCCGACCTCGGGTATGTCCTCCTCGCGGCAGGCCATCTGCCAGACGCGCTTCCAGACCTTCTCGACCTCGAGCTCGTGAAACGCGCGCGACGTGTAGCGCTCGACCGGGATGTCGTGCGAGCCCAGATAGCGCGGCGAGGTCTCGCGCAGGACCGCGGGCACCTTTTTCGTATCGGTGTCGAGCAGCTGCTGGTACGAGAGGCCCCGCGACTTGGGCAGCGTCGGATCGGCCTTGCCCGGCAGGCTGGAAAGCGGCGAGCCCATCCTCAATCTCCTTCGCCCGGCCTGCGCTGCTCGAGCCCGCGCTCGGCGCGCCCCGGGACGGGCCGGCGCAAGTTCGGCAGCCGCGCGCCCGCGATCCAGCCGATGATGTGCGGGTCGCCTTCCTTCACCTCGCCGTGGTGCCAGCTCGCGTCGGCGTTGAACCAGCCCGTCTTTCCGTCGGTCGTCTCGATGCGGACCAGCCCCTCCGGCTCGAGGTCGTAGATCGCCCCCGAGACGGCGTGTCGCAGCTTCGGCATGCCCTGAAACTCCTCGTCGCACGAGCCCGCAGCGGTGTCATCGTACCAGAATCTCGTTGGCCAACCGTGCGACGTACGCGTGATTGGCGACCCGGTCGGCCGCGAGTACTGTCCGCCGATGCCCGATCGCGACGTCGCCGCCACCTTCCTGCGGTGGACGTGCATCCGAGCCGTGTTCTCCCGCGGCTACTGGCTCGTCACCAGCCTCTACCTCGTCGTCGAAGCCGACCTGAACGCGTTCCAGCTCGTGTTCATCGGCACCGCCCAGGGGATCACAGCACTGGCGTTCGAAGTCCCCACCGGGGTCATGGCCGACACGATCAGCCGCAAGTGGTCGATCGTGATCGCGCATGTTTTGACGGGCACCGGGATGCTTGCCACTGGGCTCGTTACCGACTTTCCGGCACTCGTGATGACGCAGATGCTCTGGGGGCTGGGTTGGACGTTCACGAGCGGCGCCGAAGTCGCGTGGCTCACCGATGAGCTCGATCGACCCGACCGCGTCGCCGGCGTGTTGACGGCAAGCGCTCGCTGGCAGCAGGTCGGAGCGGCAATCGGCATGGTCGGGTTCGGCGCGCTCGCGTGGGCAACCGACCTCGCCACGTCGATCGTGACCTCCGGTCTCGCGATGTTGATGCTGGGGCTGTTCGTCGTGGCACGGTTCACCGAACACCGCTTCACCCCAACCCGCGAGCGCCGCTGGCGGGAGTCGATGTCGATCTTCCGGCGCGGGTTCGCCCTCGCGCGCCGCGATCACGAGATCCTGCTCGTCTTCGCGGCGACGCTTCTTGTGAACGGCGCCGCGGAAGGGTTCGGTCGGCTCTTCCCCAAGCGGCTCGTCGAACTCGGCTTCCCCGAAAAACCCGATCCGATCGTGTGGTTCACGGCCCTCGGTCTCGTGACGTTGGCGGTCGGCGCGCTCGCGCTGCGCATCGTCGAGGCGCGCATCGACGGCGTGGGGGGCGCCAGGCGCCTCTATGCCGCAGCGTGCTTCATCGGCGCACTCGGCCTGATCGTACTCGCGCACGCGCCCGACGATGCCACCGGCATGGCGGGAGTGTTGCTCGTGGCGGGCATCGCGTGGCCCGTGACCCGTTGCGTCAGCGTAATCTGGGTCAACCGGCGCACCACCAGCGACGTGCGGGCGACGGTGCAATCATTCCTCGCCCAGGCGGAGTATCTCGGCGAGATCTCCTTGGGAATCACGCTCGGCATCCTCGCCCAGGCGACCAGCATCACGATCGCCATGATGGGCTCGTGCGTGCTCGCCGCGTGCGCCGGTGTGCTCGTCGCTCGCTCGCGTGCCGGTCGCGCGCCGAGCGTCGAGATGGCCGACGGGTAGTCAGCTAGGAATCGTCGCTGGCGTCGAGGCTCAGGATGTACCCGCGATCCGGGCGCGCGCGACCCTCGAGCGTGTCGCGGTAGACGCGCTCGACCGCGGCGCGGCCGCGGCCTTGGTCGACTTCGAGCCAGCGCTCCGTTGCGGTCACGAACGCGCGCCACGACTCGGCCATCTTCTCCTGAAGAGCTCGCCCGCCCCAGTCGTGCGTGCGCTTCTCGATGCGGGTCGGCGCGAAGAAGAACGCGGGCCGCGGTCCGGGCAGCTCGCTCGCGCGCGCTCCGCTCTCCCAGTGCGTCATGCCGACGACACAGCTGTGTTTCAGCCGGTCGCCGAAGTGGTGGTGCACGGCGTGCACGACCCGGCCGTCGCCCGCCATGTCGACGAAGACGGCGGGGTCCTCCGCGGGAAGCGACGCGATCTCCTCGTACGGCACGACGCGGTCGTAGCAGCCGAGCTTCTCGACGAACGCTGCGTTGCGCCGCGACGTCAGCCCGATCACCTCGCACGCGCCCGCGCGCGAGAGCACGAAGGCGAGGCTCACGGCGGTCTTGCTCGAGGCGCTCGCGAGCAGGACCCGACGCGCGCCGAAGAACTTCTCGTCGTCGAGGAAATCCGCGAGCAGGAAGCCCGTCATGAAGAGCGGCTGGAGGAGTGCCTGGCGATCCTCGAGTCGCGGGTCGTAGCCCGGATCCGCCGCAACCTGCCGGTACTGGTTGTACACCCCGGGCAGCGCCGCGCGGTGGGCCGACGCGTCCGTGAATCCGGCCGGCGTGATCGCGTCGGGCTCGAGCGCGAGGTGCGTCGACATCGGGAAGTAGCCGTACAGGCGCTCGCCCTCGCGAATCGCGGGATTCGCCGAGCGCACGACGTCGCCGAAGCCCCAGACCGGAACGCGTCCCCAGCCCGCCTCGGCTGGGAAGAACTTCCAGTACGACATGGTGTCGCCCGCGACCGCATAGGTGATGTTGTTCGCCGTGAGCGCGAAGCGGTCGACTCGAACCAGTACGCCCCCGGGCGCGAGCTCGGGGAGCGGTGCTTCAGTGAACCTGGACCGGCGCAGATCGTCCCGAGCCACCTCGAAGTGCAGTGCTTCCACCATCGCACGATTATGCGCGAACCCGGTAGAGTGCGTGCGATGAGGGAGGGACGGGCGATCCGGCGAGCGCTCTGCCTCGGTGTGGCCGCGCTCGCGCTGGCCGCCGGTACGGCCCGCGCCGACCTCGCGCCCGAGGTCGTGGGGCAGGTCGCGACGCTGCCCGCGCCGAGCCCGCACTGGATCTTCGTCGGCGACTTGCTGCTGCGGCGTGCGGCGCTGCTCGACACCGACACGGGGACGTTCCTGGGCATGCTCTCGTCCGGAATCGGTCCGATCGCGCCGCTCGTGCGACCGACCGGCGGCGAGATCTTCCTGCCCGAGACGTACTACAGCCGCGGCAGCCGCGGCGCGCGCACGGACGTGCTGACGATCTACGACCCGACGACGCTCGCGCCCACGGGCGAGGTGGCGATCCCGCCCAAGCGCGCGGACATCGTGCACGGCGCGGGGCTCGCGACACTGCTCGACGACGGGCGCTTCGCGGCGGTGTTCAACCTGACGCCGGGCACGTCCGTGTCGGTGATCGACCTCGAGGCGCGTCGCTTCGCGGGCGAGATCGAGACGCCGGGTTGCAGTCTGGTGTATGCCGCGGGGCCCAGGCGCGTGGCGCTGCTCTGCGCGGACGGGTCGCTCTTGCTCGTGTCATTGGACGAGAACGGGGCCGAGGCGGGCCGCGTTCGCAGCGAAGTGTTCTTCGACCCGGAGAAGGACCCGGTGACCGAAAAACCGGCGCGGCGCGGGTCGAGCTGGCACTTCGTCTCGTTCGAGGGCTTCGTGCACGAGGTCGACCTCGCGGGCGAGACGCCGCGCTTCGCCGAGCCCTGGTCGCTCTTTTCGGCCGCGGAGCGCAAAGAGACCTGGCGCTTCGGCGGCGCGCAGCCGCTCGCGCTGCACGAGTCGACCGGCCGGCTCTACGCGCTCGTTCACCAGGGCGGGCCGCACGGACACAAGGATCCGGGCACGGAGGTGTGGGTCTACGATCTGGCCAAGCGCGAGCGCGTGCAGACGATCGCGGTCGGGAACCTGGTCGGCGCGTTTCTCGCCTCGCAGATGCAGCTCGAAGCCGGCGGCTGGGGCGCGTGGCTGCTCGAGGCGCTCGTGCCGAACGCGGGGGCCGACGGGATCGCCGTCACGCAGGACGCCGCTCCGCGACTCATCCTGGTGTCGGGCGGTGCCGGGTCGGTCGGCGTCCACGACGCGCTCTCCGGCGCGCTCCTGCGCAACATCAACGACGTCGGACTCTTCCCCGGCGTGATCTCGGCGCCATGGCGCTAGAGCTCGATCCTGTCCTGGCGCTGGCGCTGCGTGGCGGACTCGCGCTGCTCTTCGCCGTGGCCGCGTGGCACAAGCTGCGCGATCTCGCGGCATTCCGCGCGGCGCTCGGCGGGTATCGGCTCATCCCAGAGCGCATGCTCGGCGGTGCAGTGCTCGCGCTCGTCGGCGCGGAGCTCGCGACTGCGGCGGCGCTGCTCAGCTCGGCGCACGGCGCGAGCGCCGCCGCGCTGCTGCTCGCGCTCTACACGGCCGCCGTGCTCGCGAACCTCGCGCGCGGCCGGCGCGAGATCGACTGCGGGTGCTTTGGCCCCGCGGCGCGCCAGCCACTCTCGTTCGGGCTCGTCGCCCGGAACGCGGCGCTCGTCGCGCTCGCGCTCGTCTGCGCGCTGCCCGCCACGCCGCGCGCGTTCGTCTGGGTCGATGGGCTCACGATCGCCGCGGCGATCGGCGTCGGCGCGCTCGTGCACGCCGCCGTGAATGCACTCCTCGCCAATGCGCCGCGCCTGCGCGCGCTGCGGGGCACGTGATGGAGCAGGCGCTGCTCGTCTCGAATGCGCTGCTCTGGGTTGCGGTGCTCGCGCTCGCGGCGGTCGTCTTCGCGCTCGTGCGCCAGATCGGCGTGCTCTACGAGCGGGTCGCGCCCGCGGGCGCGCTGATGCTCGCCGGCGGGCCGAAGGTGGGCGAGGCCGCGCCGCGATTCGCGTCGGACGACGTCCTCGGCCGCGCGACGACGCTCGGCGGCGCCGACCCGGAGGGCCGCTCGACGTTACTGCTTTTCGTCTCACCGACCTGTCCGGTGTGCAAGACGCTGCTGCCCGTGGCGAAGTCACTCGCCGCGCGCGAGGCAAGGCGTGTGCGGCTCGTCTTTGCGAGCGACGGCCACGCGGACGCGCACGCCGCGTTCGTGCACAAGTACGCGCTCGAGGCCTGGCCGTACGTCGTCTCGACCGAGCTCGGTCTCGCGCATCAGGTCGGCAAGCTCCCGCACGCGGTTCTCTGGGACTCGGGCGGTATCGTGCGCGCGAAGGGGCTCGTGAACTCGCGCGAGCACCTGGAGAGTCTCTTCGAGGCGATGGACCGAGGCGTGGCCTCGATCCAGGAGTTCGTGGCGAGATCCGGAGGATCGCGATGAGCTGGTTCGACAAGACGCTCGAACGCTCCGCACGGCGCGCGGCGCGGCGCATCTCGCGGCGCAGCTTTCTCGCGCGCCTGGGCATGGCGCTCGTCGGCGGCGCTGCTCTGCCGCTGCTGCCCGTCTCACGTGCCCGCGGGGACGCGGGATCGGGGACCGGCGCTCGGGTACCCGCGCCGAGCGACTCCGGCAACTCCGGAGCCGTCGGAGATCCCGCGAGCTGCGAGTACTGGCGGCACTGCGCCATCGACGGCTTTCTGTGCAGCTGTTGCGGCGGCAGCCAGACCGCTTGCCCGCCCGGCACACAGATGGCGCCGGTCACCTGGATCGGCACGTGCCGCAATCCCGCCGACGGCAAGGACTACGTGATCAGCTACAACGACTGCTGCGGTAAGGATTTCTGCGGCCGCTGTCTGTGCAACCGCAACGAGGGCGACAAGCCCGCGTACATCACACCGCGCGCGAACGACATCAACTGGTGCGTCGCCGCCGAGAGCACCGTCTACAACTGCTCGACCGCGATCGTGCTCGGGGTCGCGACGGTCGAGTAGTGCGCTTCGCTTGCGCACGCGCGCAGTGATCGCGCTCACCTCCTGCGTATCTGCTGCCGAACCTGCGCGGCGTGGCAGGCGTCACTGAGTCGCGTCCGCGTTTCGTCGACACTCTCTACAGAGGCTGCACTCTGCGAGGAGAGCGAGATGAACACGCGGATCCTGACGATGGCTCTGGTCGGTCTCACGGGACTGTGCGGCGCGCGCGCATTCGCGCAGGGCGCCGAGGCCGTCGACGTGCTCGCGGCCGCTCCCGGACCTGCGACGGAGGCGCCGGCGAGCTACGACGGGGTGAGCAACGGACTCGTCGACGTTGCGACGCACACGGAGGACCTCGAGGCTTTCGACGGCGCCGAGGAGATCGACGAAGGTCTCGGCCCGCTCTACAACGCGCAAGCGTGCCGCGAGTGCCACCAATCGCCGATCTCGGGCGCGGCCAGTCAGATCACCGAGCTGCGCGTGGGGCACCTCGGCCGCTTCGGCCGCTTCGTGAATCCGAGCATTCCGATCGACAACGGCAACCAGATCATCCGCGGTCGTTCCCTGGTGAGCGATCGGGCGATCTGCCCGAACGCCGACTTCCCGAACGTCCATCTGCAGCAACGCGTTCCCGACAGCGAGACGATCCAGACGCAGCGCCTGTCGATCTCGACGCTCGGCGATGGCTTCATCGAGGCCATCCCGAGCCGCACCATCCAGCAGCTCGCCGCGGAGCAGTGCCGGCGTTCGCGCGGCGGGATCTGCGGCGAGGCCGTGCTCGTGCCGGTGCTCGAGGCGGGCGGGCGCATGCGCGTCGGACGCTTCGGCTGGAAAGGCCAGCACGCGAGCCTGCTCTCCTTCTCCGCCGACGCCTATCTGAACGAGATGGGCATCACGAGCGATCTGCTGCCGGACGACGTGACCACGCTCTGCGACACCGTCGCGGACCCGGAGGACACCGTCGACGCGAACGGCGTCGGCGACGTCGACCGCTTCGCGCGCTTCATCCGCGCGACGCAGGTGCCGCCGCGCGACCCGGCGCACGCGACCGATCCCGACTCGCTCGCGGGCGAAGCCCGCTTCGAGCAGATCGGCTGCGTCGGCTGTCACGTGTCGACGCTGGTGACCGCGCCCGCGGGCTCGGTCGTGAACGCGGGCGCTTTCACGGTTCCGGAAGCGCTTGGCAACAAGCGCATCCACCCGTACAGCGACTTCCTGCTGCACGACGTCGGCACCGGCGACGGCATCGTTCAGAACGGCGGCGAGCGCACGGCGCGCAAGCTGCGCACGCCGCCGCTCTGGGGCATGCGCGTGCGCGGCCGGCTGATGCACGACGGAACGAGTGTATCGGTCGAGGACGCGATCGAGCGCCATCGCGGCGAGGCCTCCGGCGCCGCCGAGGGCTTCCGCCGCCTGCGGCCGAGCGAGCGGCGACAGGTCGTCGTCTTTCTCAACTCACTCTGAGCGATCCCCAAAGTCGATCGGCGAGAGTCGGCCCCCCGCGAGCTCGCCCATCGCCGGCGCGAAGAGCGCCTGCGCTCGCGCCGCGCGGCGCGTGAAGTAGGCGAGCAGCTCCGGCTCGCGGCTCGCGCCGGAAGCGCGCGCGAGCGAGTCGAGCGCGGCGAGGCCCGCCTCGAGCGATGCCGGGCGCCGGCCGAGGATGGCGCCTTGCTCGTCGAGCTCCTGCGCGTCGCAAGCGGGGCCGAGGCGCTCCGCGAGAAGCAGATGCTCGAGCAGACCGACCATGCCGCCCCGGCGGTGCACGAGGTACGGGTCTTCGGGACGCGCGAGCGGCAAGTCGCGAACCTGCGCGACGGCGAGCGCGAAGAGCGGAGAGCGCGGCGTTTCCGGCAGCAGCTCCGGCAGGCCGCCGTCTGGCGTCTCGATTCCCATCGCCTCGCCGAGCGACGCGCAGGTCATGCGCGCGTAGAGCACCTCCCAGGCGAGCAGCGTGGTCACGTCGGCCGACGCGTCGAGCGCCTGGTTCGCGAGCACCAGCGCCCCGACCGTGCGCACCATCGCGGCGACGCGGTAGTAGCGCACGCGCGCGAGATCGACCGGGACGCCCGAGAGCTTCTCGTACAAGCGGAAGCGCGCGCCGAGGTCACCGAACGGTGTCGCCACGTCGCGCACGCAGATCCAGCCCAGGTCCTCGAGCGGATCGCCGAAGTGCGCGAACTCCCAATCGAGCACGGCCGAGACGCGACCCTTGTGGAACAGGAAGTTCCCAGGCCCGGTATCGCCCTGCAGGAGCGACGTGCGCGCCACGCGCTCGGGAAGATTGCGGCGCAGCCAGCCGAGCGCAAACGAGAGCAGCGGCTCGCGCCGCGTGGTGAGTCCCGCAAGCAGCTTCTCGCTCGCGTCGAGCTCGAGCGAGGCGTGTTCCTGCGGCGTCTGTGGCGCGCGCAGCTCGCCGAGGTCGAGCTTCTCGGGCGACAAGGCGTGCAGCTCGGCCAGACACTCCATGAAGTGAGTGGCGATGCGCTCGCGCTCGTCGGGATCGGCGATCTTGTGGAAGTCGTTGCGCCCGGGCACGCGCTCCATCAGGATCGCCTTGTGCGTGCGCGAGAACCCGAAGATCCGCGGCACGGGCACGGCCGTGTCCCCGAGCGCGCCGAGCACGCGCGCCTCGCGCTCGAGCGAGTACTGCGCATTGATGCCGAAGGCCTCCCCGCGGTCGCAGCGCAGGAAGAGCGCCTCGGTCGTGCCATCGGGCCGCGCGACGTCGATCGCCCAGGCCTCGCGCACGGTGGGCTGGCGCGCGCAGTGCGCGATGCGCCCCGCCGCGACCTCCTCGATCCAGCGACGCAATCCCTCCGCGTCGGGTCCGACGAGACTCACAGGTTGTCGCCCTCCTCAACGCGGATCGAGACGTCGAGCCCGCGAGTCTCGTCGGCCAGGTCGTCACGCAGCCCGGTGAGCGCCATCACCGTTCGCGAGCAAGCGGAGCATACCCCGCAGCAGCGCAGGCGGTCTTGCGGCTATGATCCCGCCTCGATCCCGGAGGCCCCCGCATGAGCACCCCGCAGCACGACCTCGAGAAGCTCGACTTCTACAGCTCGCAAACCTTCGAGCAGAACGGCTATCCGCACTCGGAGTGGGCGATCCTGCGCCGCGAGGCGCCGGTCTACTGGACCGAGCGCGACACGGTGGTGCCGTTCTGGGCGATCACGCGGCACGAGGACATCGTCGCAATCTCGCGCCAGCCGCGCCTTTGGCAGAACGCGCCGCGGCTCGCGGTCTTTCCCGAGCTCGAGAAGGAGGTCGAGAAGCGCATTGCCGCGGGCGAGGCGCAGCCGCAGCAGGAGGCGCGCCACCTGCTTAACATGGATCCACCCGACCACGGCCGCTACCGCAAGACCGCGAGCTCGCACTTCACGCCGCGCGCGCTCCAACCCAAGCGCGCGTCGGTCGAGCGGATCTCGAAGCGGATCCTCGACGAGTTCGCGAACGGCGGGAAGACGACGCTGGCGGACTTCGTCGCAGGCGTCTCCGTGCGGCTCCCGCTCGAAGTCCTGCTCGAGATGCTCGGCGTGCCCCAGGAAGACTGGAAGCTGATGTTCCAGTGGACCAACGAGACGATCGGCGCGACCGACCCCGAGTACCAGCAGGGCCAGAGCGCGCTCGAGACCGCGGAGCGCTCGCGCCTGCAGCTCTTCGGCTACTACATGAAGATGGCCGAGGAGCGGCGCAAGAAGCCGACCGACGACATCGTCTCGGTGATCGCGAACGCGAAGCTCGACGGGAAGCACCTGCCGCCGCTCGAGCTGCTCTCGTTCTATTACGTGCTCGTCGTGGCCGGGAACGAGACCACGCGCAACGCCACCAGCGGCGGGCTGCTCGCGCTGATCGAGAATCCCGGCGAGCTCGCGAAGCTGAAGCGGAACCCGGCGCTGATCCGCTCGGCCGTCGAAGAGATCGTGCGCTGGACGTCCCCCGTCATTCAGTTCTGCCGTACCGCGAAGGAAGACACCGAAGTGCGTGGCCAGAAGATTCGCGCGGGCGACGCCGCGTGTCTGTTCTACCCGTCGGCGAACCGCGACGAGTCCGCCTTCGCGGACGCGAACGTCTTCCGCGTCGATCGCGACCCGAATCCGCACCTCGGATTCGGCATCGGCGAGCACTTCTGCATGGGCGCGAACCTGGCTCGGCTCGAGCTCGAAATCGTGATCGGGCAACTCGCCGAGCGCCTCGAGGAGATCGAGCTCGCGGGACCGATCCGGCGCCTGCGCTCGAGCTTCGTCGGCGGCGTGAAATCGATGCCGATCCGCTACAAGCTGCGTATGTGAGCGAGACAGCGTCGCCCGCACGCTGGCTCGTGCTCTGCAACGCCGTCGCGATGAACTTCTTTGCGACGGGCATGGCGTGGACGTACGTCGTCGTGCTGGTCGCGCCGATCCTCGAAGACCTCGAGCTCGGTTTGCGCGACTGGGGCACGCTGTGGTCGGGCGTGTCGATGGGGGCGTTGCTCGGCGCCGTTCCGGCTGGCGTGCTCGGCGATCGCTACGGCGTGCGTTACCTGGTGACGATCGGTGCACTCGCAATGGCGGCGGCCCTCGCGCTGCGCGCGGTTGCGGGCGACTTCGCGACGCTGCTCGCGTCGATGTTGCTCTTCGGCTTCACGCTCTCGCTCGTCGCTGCGAACCTGCCGAAAGCGATCGGCCTCTGGTTTCCGCGCGGAGAGCTCGGGCTCGCGAACGGGCTCGCGCTCGGCGGGAACGGCGCGGGGCAGGGCCTCGCCACCTATGTTGCACCGCTACTGCTCGCGCACGCTGGCGGCTGGCGCGGCCTGACCTTCGGAATCGCGATCGCGGTCGCTCTACTGGCGTTGGTCTGGCTGGCGAGCGTGCGCGATCCGGAGCGGCTTGCACCGATCCCGACCGCGCCGTCCGCGGGCGCGCCTTCGCTGTGGGCCGGGCTCGCCGCGATCCTGCGCATCCGCGACGTCTGGCTGCTCGCCGCGAGCTACTTCTTCTTCCTGGCCGGATACATCGGCGTCGTCGGCTATCTGCCCACCTACCTCGTCACGGTTCAGGGCTTCGAGCCCGCGCGCGCGGGGGCGATGCTGAGCGCGGTTCTCGCCGCCTATGTGATCGGCAGCCTCACGCTGCCGGCGTTCTCGGACCGCATCGGGCTACGCCGCTGGGTGTACATCCCCGGCGTGCTCGTCTCCGGCCTGATGATCTTCGCATCATCCGTTTGCGTCGGGCTCCCGCTCGTGGCGGTGCTGATCGTCTGGGGCGTCTCGGCCGGCGGCATCGCGCTGGTCTTCGCGGTTCCGCTCGAGCTGCGCAGCGTCGGGCCCGCGCTCGCAGGCGCCGCCGTCGGCGCGACGCTAATGGCCGGATTCTTCGGTGGGTTCTTGGCGCCGATGCTCGGACTCGCGCTCGCGGAGCGGAATCCGCTCTACGGCTTCGCGTTCTGGAGCGGCTGCTACGGCGCCTCGGCGCTCTGCTTCTTCCTGTTACCCGAGACAGGGACGCGGGGTCGCGAGCGCCAGGTCACTCCCAGCCGATGACCTCGTAGCCCTTGTCGCTCAAGCAGCGCTCGACGAAGCGCGCGTACACGGGGCTCGGCGCGCGCGAGCGGAAGATGCCGCGCACGAGTCCGCCTGCGGCGCCCGCGGCCGCGCCGGCGCCCGCGCCGCGCCCCGCGTTCCCGAGCACTGCACCCGCGGCCGCGCCGGTCGCACCGCCGATCACGCCGCCGCCCACGGTGCTGCCCGCGACGCGCCCCGCGCGCGAGGGGTTCTTCACGTACTCCGCCGCGCGCGCTTCGCAGGTCGCGATGTCGCGGTCGACCTCGGCCTGGTCGACCTGTTCGAGCTTCACGTTGGGGTACAGCGCGGGCTCGAGCGTGCGGCAGCCGAGCGCGAGCGCGGCGCAGAGCGCGAGTGCCGCAGCGCGCAAACTCACGCGCGCTTGTCCTTCGCGAAGCCAGCGAGTCCGGGATCGAGCTGCACACCGAAGCTGTTTAGCGCCATCGAGACGAGGTTGTACTGACCCACGGTGAACACGACGTCCATGAGTTGCTCGGAATTCAGAAAGCGCGCGAGCTCGCGCCACGTCGCATCGCTCACCATCGCGTCGTCCCAGAGCTCGTCGGTCGCGCGCAGGAGCGCGCGGTCGAGCTCCGACCAGCCCGGCGCGTCGGGACCGACTCCGATCCGGCGGATCTCGTCGTCGGAGAGCCCCTCGCGCTTGCCGATCACGACGTGCTGGCCCCACTCATACTCCGCGCGGCACAGCCAGCCGATGCGCAGGATCAGAATCTCGCGCTCGCGCGGCGCCAGAGTGTTCTTGCTCAGGATGTGATTCGCGAAAACCATCCAGCGCTTGGCGAGCTTCGGATGGTTCGCGAGCGTTCGGAAGATGTTCAACGTGGGCAGCGCGCCCGGGCCGCCGATCGGCGCGAGCGCGTCCTTGGCCTCGTCGCTCCATTCCTCTGGTGCGAGCGCGCGAATTCTGGGAACCTGCAGGCGCATTCGGGGTCTCCTCTGGACGAACCGCGACGATACACCCGGGTTGCGCTGGAGTGCGAGTGAGCTGGGACCTGACGCCGTTCTTCGCGAGCTTCGACGGCGACGCGTACCGCGCATTCCGCGCGCAGCTCGCGCGGGATCTGGACGGGCTGCTGTCGGAAGCGCGCGCGCTCGGCGCGCTCACGCGTGAGCGGATCGGCGCCTGGTCGGCGCTGCTCGTGCGCCTCGAGGACGCGACGGCACGCGGCGCGCACCTGGCGACTTATCTCGCCTGCTTGCAGTCCGCGGACTCGCGCGATGAAGCCGTTGCGCGCGAGGCCGCTTCCGCGACGACGGCTCGCGCGGTGCAGGAGAAGGTCTACGTGATCGTGCGCGAGGCGCTGCGCGACGCCGACGAGGATCGCTTCGGGGAGCTCGAAGCG
>Ga0184615_10001451_pt1 | contig 12876 bp, 10 predicted proteins | sample PLM4_65_coex_FD_133134 | JGI IMG/M metagenome (GOLD analysis project Ga0184615, IMG submission 133134) | Groundwater sediment microbial communities from an aquifer in East River, Colorado, USA - PLM4_65_coex | ecosystem: Environmental > Terrestrial > Soil > Riparian zone | place: USA: East... | reverse complement strand
TTGCTACACGCTTCCTTGGAACCTTGCCTCACGGCAACGCTCTTGCGCTTCGCTAACACTTCACCTCCATCAGGTTGTGTAGAGGACTTTCACCTCCAGGTTGCCGAACATGCTCGGCGCACAAAAAAAAGCCCCGCTTAGAGCGGGGCTGAGGAGGATTCGGCATGAAAATTTGGGCGTTTAGTTCTATTCTTTTTCTTTGGATAGCCGCAGCAGGGCAAGGAATGTAGAGTTGTCGCGCTGGACCAGCAGCAGGGCGCTTCCTTTGTCCTTGGCCTTTTCTATGGCATCATTAAACTCCCGGGTATTGCTGACTTCCTGGCGATTGACCTGCCGAATGAGCACACCCGGCGCCAGACCGATCTCAGCGGCCTGCGAGCCGGGATCGACCTCGGTGACAACAACGCCGCTCTGGCCCTCGAAGCCCAGACGCTGGGCCAGCTCATCGGTCAGATTATCCACGGAGAAGCCCAGCTCCTCGAAAGCATCCGCCGGCGCGTTGCCGGCAAGCTCCTGGCCCGGCGGACGTTTAGCCAGCTTGATCGTGAAGGTTTTTCGTTTCCCCTCTCGCAGGACGACCACATCGACCTTGGTGCCCGGCTCCAGCATGGATACACGGCTGATGAACTCATTGCTTTTCTCGACCGGCCGACCCTCAAATTCGACAATCACATCGTACACCTTCAGGCCGGCTTCTTCTGCGGGCGAATCCTTGACAACCATCGATACGGTGACTCCCTTGGTATCTTCCGGCAAACCGAGCGATGCAGCCACCTCGGGCGTAAGCTGCTCGAACTGAACGCCGATGAAACCTCTCTCAACCGACTTGCCCTCACGAAGCTGCTTGTAGGCGTGTTTGGCCATATTGATGGGGATGGCAAAGCCGATTCCGATATTGCCGGTCGCGCCGACGATGGCGGTATTGATACCCACGACTTTGCCATCGAGGTTGAGCAGGGGGCCGCCCGAATTGCCGCGATTGATGGCCGCGTCGGTCTGAATGAAGTTTTCGATATTGGCCAGGCCGACGCTTCGACCTTTGGCGCTGACGATGCCGGCGGTGACGGTATGGCTGAAGGTCAACGGATTGCCGATGGCCAGGACCCATTCGCCCACTTGGAGCGTATCGGAATCGGCCAATTCGAGATAGGGCAGGTTCTCGGCCTCAATCTTGACCACGGCGATATCCGAATCCGGGTCCGTTCCAATGATTTTGGCGGTGAATTTTCGGCCGTCCGACAGCTCAATCTCAACCTTTTTGGTATCCCCGACCATGTGGTTGTTTGTGAGGATATAGCCGTCCTGCGAGATGATAAAGCCGGAGCCCATGGCCGTGATCGGCTGCTCCTGGTTTCTTCGCTGCGGGGTCCGTTCACGGGGAGAACGCGGGCCAAACCAAAACTCAAAGGGATCCTCCCCAAAAGGCGAGTCGTAGTAGCGTGAGGACTCGCGGTTTACGGTACTCTGGGCCTTGAGTGAGACGACGGCGGGTGAGGTTTTTTCCACAATGGAGGTAAAGGCTTTACCCAACTGTCGCAAGGCGGCGACGCTGTCCTGACTCTCGCCCCGAACCGAGAGCGGCGATACAAGGAGAAGGATGACCAAACAGGCGGAAACGGCATGACAACGTGACGGAGCATTGCTCTTCTTGAGATGGTCGAGATACATTCCAAACTCCTATCAATTCAAGTTCAGTAAGACGCAGCCGGGGCGAACACTGCCGCACGGGCAAGGACTTTTCTTATACGATTCTATGGCAGGAAAGTTCGGGATGCCAGTGAAAATGGTGGATGAAGCCGAATTCTCGGATAATTATATTTGTTTCCGGCCCGCGGGGCAGAGTATAATACAAACGATTGGAAGAACGGAATGATTCGTAGTTTGGAGGTTCATAAACTATGAAGTTACTATGGATTTTCAGAGCCATTTTTCTCGTTATTGTTGTGGCCGTTGCGCTGGCGAATATAACTTCTCCAACAGTGGACCAGGATGAGGGGGGCAAAGCATCACAGGAGGCTTATAGATCGAATTTTCGCGCCATCCTTTTTAGTACCGCAGGGATGGTTGTGTTTGTTCTTCTGTTGGATATTCTTACACCCAGGAGGAAGCTCAGCGCTCTGGCGGGGGTGTTTTTCGGCCTGCTTGTCGGCATGCTCATTAGCTGGCTTCTGGCTCCGGTGGTGGACATGATAAAGGACAGCTATAGCATTCCTATAAACCCGGCGGCCGTGGCAGCGATCAAATGGGCGCTGGTGATATGTGTATGTTATCTGACCATCAGTATTGTGATGCGGACCAAGGACGACGTGCGTTTCGTGATTCCTTACGTGGAATTCGCCAAGCAGACCAAGGGCGCGCGACCGCTGGTTCTGGACACCTCGGCCATTATCGACGGACGGATCGTGGACCTGTGCCAGAGCAAGCTGTTTGACGCTCCGCTGGTTGTCCCGCGTTTTGTGCTCAACGAGCTGCAGCTTATCGCCGATTCGGCCGACAAGCTCAAACGCAACCGCGGCCGGCGCGGACTTGACATACTCAACCAGATGCAGACGGATCCCGCCATCGAAGTGGAGATTGACGACAGTGTGCTGGCCGAGGTCGAGGAGGTCAAGGGCGTCGATCAGAAACTGATGATGTTCGCCAAGGCCTGTAACGGACGGCTGGCCACCACGGATTACAACCTCAGCAAGGTCGCGAAGGTGCGCGAGGTGGACGTGGTCAACATCAATGACCTGGCCAATTCCCTCAAGGTCGTCGCCCTGCCCGGCGAGACCATGCAGGTCAGAATCATCAAGCCGGGCGAGGAGGCCGACCAGGGCATCGGCTATCTCGACGACGGTACGATGATCGTCGTCGAAGGCGGCCGCAACAAGATCGGACGCGACCTGCTCATCAGCGTCACCAGCTCGCTTCAGACCTCCGCCGGCAAGATGATCTTCGGTAAGTTCGAGGGCTTCCTGCAGGAGACCGGCAACGAGAATCGGCGAAGACCCTACTACCGCAGGCCGAGCCGAGCCGGCTCACCGGGGGACAACAGGAACGAAAACTCTTGACGCTTGAGTATTCGTCATTCGTTCTTCTGCCGCTGGGGCCCTATTGGGATTTCAGCAGGCATTTCAGGAAGACAGCCGCAGCCAGGCTATAGCCGGCGGCAAATAACGACCGATAAAAATGCGACGCAAAGTCCTGTTTGGTGATATGCAGGCCGGCAATACAAAAAGACGTCACCACGATAACGCCGGAAGCGCAGAACACCAGCCAATCCAGCCACGCGACCTTGATAGCCCCCGCATTCGAAGGGCGAAAGAGCAGAACCACCGCAAACGCAAGCAGTGTGATTGAGATAAGAACGGGATACAGCACCGGCGAGGCCCAGACCACCGGTATCAGGAACAGGATGTCCCAGTCCATAAGCGAAGCGGGCCAGTCGAGCAGGACCTTGAGCCAGACGTAGTAAAAGATGTCCCAGACGGCGAAGATCGCCAGGAAATAGGCCACCCGTTGCCGGCGGTTCCGCCCGAACAGCCATGCGCTGGTAAAGATCAGGACGATGGTCGCAGCCTCCCTGCCGATCTCGGTCAGCAGCAGCCGTTCCGCTAACGGGCCGGCACCGAAAACCTTCATCGGGAAAGTGAAGCCCTCGGGATGGAAGATTTCCCGCAGGTACACAACCACGGCCGCTTCGATGTACCCGAAGGCTATGCCGAAGGCGATAACGATGCAGAGATTTTTGAGTATTGTTTTGAGAGGCTCGGAAAATGCCTCGGACGGTTTCTCGGGTGCGCTCATCGTGTTACATTCTCTGAAGTTCTTCCAGCACGACCGGGATGATCCGGCTTTCCGGGACGGTGGCTATCTTTTGTCCGCGGCGGTAGATAAATGCCTTGTTCCTGGCGGCGCAGACGGCCAGATCGGCATCGGCGGCCTCGCCCGGACCGTTGACAACACAGCCCATCACGGCTACACGCAGCGGCTTATCAATCCCGCGTATGGCCTTTTGGACCCGGCGGGCCAGTTTGACCACGTCGATTTCGACCCGGCCGCAGGTCGGGCACACAATCAACTCCGGGCCGCTGCGCTCGCACAGCCCTAATGCGGTCAGTATCTGTTTGGCGATTTTAGCCTCTTCGACGGGATTGCCGGCGACGCTGACGCGAATCGTGTCGCCGATGCCCTCGGCCAGCAGCGTGCCCAGAGCGACGGCCGAAGGAATCGTTGCATCGTCCGGCAGGCCGGCGTGAGTCAGGCCCAGGTGGATGGGATAATCGAACGTCTGTGAAATCCTGCGATTGACCTCGATGGTTCTTATCACGTCGCTGCTCTTTGCACTGAGGACTAACTGTGTGAAGTGACGGCCTTCGAACAGCCGGATATATCCTTTCATCTCTCTGAGCATCAGCGCGGTGCGTTTCTGGGCCGGGACCGCTTCGGCCTTCAAATCCCTGATGCTTGCTTCGTTGACGCCGATGCGGATGGCCGTCTTGTGCATTTTGGCGGCGTCGATGATTCGCAAAATGTCCCGCCGATTCTTTATGTTGCCGGGATTCAGCCGGATTTTGGCGGCGCCGGCTTCAATCGCCTCAATCGCCCGGTCCGAGCTGAAGTGAATGTCGGCAATCAGAGGGACTTTGACCCTCTGGACGATCTTCGCAAACGCCTCGGTATCGGCGCGTCTAGGTACGGCGATCCGGACCAGCCGGCAGCCGGCTTCGACGAGCTGCTCGACCTGCCTGACGCAGCGAGCGACCTGCGTCGTCGGCACTTTGGTCATCGACTGAATTACGATGGGGGCGGCCGAGCCGATTTCCACCGAACTGACCTTGACGGTTTTGGTTTTTCTTCTGGTCATCATGGTACAAAAGACAATTATTTCTTTACCCACGTTAATCGTGCGATGCGAATGCCATCCAGTGCGCCCTCGTTGAGAGCGGCGATATAATACTGTCCTTCGTGATAAATGATTTCCGGTGCCGCGACCGGCAGAGTACAAACGAAATACCGCTCATCCTGATTGATTCCGAACATCATGGGGTCACTGGAGAAATAGACGCTGGTCTGCGGCGTGCCTCTGTGCCGGAAATCGCTGCCCTTTTGCGGGCCATAGGTCTGCGTTTTGAAGAGGTAGAACTCGTGTGGGGCGAGTTTCACGACGTGAGGACACTCCGACTGGGTGGCGCCGGTGCCGGCCTGGCCGCCGAAGGAGACGACCGCCGACGGGCTCCACGTCCTGAAGTCTTCGCTCGTGCGGACATAAACCATGCCCTGCCGATTCGGATAGGCGGTGTAGTACGCAAGCCATTTTCCGTCGTGCGGCAGGAGCATGACGTCGCGCGTGTTATTGCCGGGGCCTTCAGTGAACATGGCTGTTTTGCCACTATCCTGAATAACGCGAGTGAAATTCTTGCCGTCCTTGCTCGTGGCGTGGCAGATGTTCACCCAGTCGCCGTAAAACAGGTGATACATCTGACCCACCTTGACCACGTGCGGAGCCTGAAGCCCGCCGGGCGTCTCGCCCAACGAAGGATCGGCTTCCATAGCAATGCCCTTTGGTTTCCAGCCGGCGTCGGTCAGGTTCTTTCCTTCCCAGCCGTAGAAGAATCGCGTTTTGCCTTCCTTGCCGCCGGCGGTGGTATTGCGAATGCAGGACCAGAGCTGCCAGGAGCCGTCCGCCGCCTGCCAGACGGCGAAGTCCACGGGCTCCTGCTTTTCGGTGGCGTATTTGTGATCCATCGGATTACCCGCCACCTGCCACCAGGGACCGTCGATTTGCGGTACTATGACCTGCTCCGACGGTTGCCCACCATATACGGCTGCCATCCAGGCGAAGGCAAGAATGAGTTGTCGCCACGTGCGTTTCATTATCGTACTCTCCAAGTCGCTGTATTCTACCCGATCCTTCATAAAAAAACACCCCCAATATGGTCTTGGGGGTGTCGTTCTGTTTTTCTCTGCGATGCGGAGCCGAGCAAGTTTCAGAGTAGGTCCTCTATTGCCGGCAGGTTTCTGAGGCGGAGATGCCGCCGGGATTGCCGCTCTGCGCGACGGTTTTTCTTGCCGAAAACTGGTTTTGCACCTCATACTTTCGGTTGAGCAGCCCGCGAACAATCCAGGCGACGCCGACACCGATCAGGACAACGGCTACAATCACGGATTCGTCTCCGAACGCAACGAAACCCCAGCCCAGACCGATGGCGAGCAATGCAATTCCGACGGTCAGGTTCTTGACCCATAGCGCACCGTTCGGCTTGGGAGGCCGCAGCTCGGACAGGGGCGTCCCTTTCTCAATGGCGGTCATAATCTGCTTGTGTTCGAGCCGCTTCTTCAGATAATAAACTAAGCCTATTACAATAATGGGGGCCGCACAACCGATTAGTACGAGAAATATTCCAAATGCTTCTTCCGGTGACATTTTTTGTCCTTTCAATATCAAGCTGACTTCAGATCGTCTATTTATTTCAGGTTTATCGAGCCGCTGCTGGTTTGCAGATGCAGCTTGCCGCTTCCTTCGTCGATGGTTCCTTTGAGCTGCTTCTTGCTCACCTCTCCGGAAACCGTGATGGGCCGGCTGGTTCTGATGGAGCCGTAGCTGGTTGACAGATCGACCTGACCGGCGAAGCCGGGCGGCGGCGTAAAGTCGATGCTTCCGTATGAGGTCACTAAGCTGGCGGTGATGTCGGCGGGCGTCGCCTGCGAACAGTCAACGTCGAGATTGCCGCTGCCGGACCTGGCGGTCAGGTCATTGGTTGTAATCTGGCGGCCCGTGATACGTCCATAGGATGTAGAGATGCCAACCGTATCCGCTGAAGCGGTTGTCACATGAACACTGCCGCTGTCCGAATGGAGCTTGATCGAATCACCTTTGAGCTCGTCGGCGTCGATCGAACCATAAGAGGTGTGAACGTCGCAATCGCCGAAAGAAGCTTTCGTGAGATTGATGGCCCCGCTGCTGCTCTTGAGCTGAACGTCTCCGCCCGAGACGTCCCTGCACGTGATCGAGCCATAGGACGTGTTCAACCGCGTTGGGCCCTTGATGCCTTCGGCGGTTATCGAGCCACTGCTGGATTTGACGGCAAGCTCCCCGCCGGAGATGTTCCTGCATTTGACGGAGCCGTACGACGTGTCCAGACTTACGGCGCCTTCGATATTCTCGGCGGCAACCGAGCCGCTGCTGGTGTTGCCTCTGACGTTTGCGTTAATACCGCTTACCTTAATCGCACCATACGAGCTGGCGCATTCGACGTGGGTCTGCTTAGGAACGGTGATGGTATAGCTGATGCTGATAGAGCGGTTGTGTTTCGTAGTGGGCTTGTCGGCCTTGACCGTCATCGTATCACCGACGGTCTCCAGCGTTATTTCAACCTTCTCGGCCAGCTCCTGGGCTTCCTCGTCTGTAGGGGCCCGGCCGGAAATCTCAGCCACGACGTTGCAATCGGTGACGTCCGCGCCGGTGATTGTGACAAAGCCCAGGCTCGTTTTGGCCACGAGCGTCGAGCCGGCGGGCAGAGGCGCTTGCCGCTGAACCGTTCTGTCGTACTTGGCCTGCCCCCAATCGCCGATTTGAATATCGCAGCCGGCAGCAATCGAAAACAGGCAGACGCAGCCAAGAGTCAGGATTGTCTTGTAGTTCTTCATATTCCGTGCTCCCGATTTTCCGTTGGTTTGGTTTGCTATTTGATTTGTATTGAGCCGTTGTGTGTCTCAAGGCGCAGTTTGCCCTGGCCCGCACCGATTGTTCCTTTCAGTTCGCTCTTGCTGACCTTGCCGATCACCGTGATCGGCAGGTCCGTGTGCACCGTGCCGTTGTGGGTCGTGGCCTCTACCTGGGCGGAGAAACCGGGCGGGGCGGCGAACTCTATGCCGCCGTTGTAGGTGATGACCGAAATATCGCAGACCGCCGGTGCGGCCTGCGCGTACATCACCTTGATGCCGCCGTTGTGGGTCTTCAGTTGTGTGTCGCCTGAGATTTCCGTGCAATTGACGGCTCCATTATGGGTTTCGAGCACGATGGCGCCGGAAACATTTTCAGCCGTAACCTTGCCGTTATGTGTGGTGGCGTTGATCCGGCCGGCGATATGCGTGATCTCTACGGCCCCGTTGTGCGTCAGCAACTCCAGGTCCGTCTTGTTCGGCACTGCCCCATCAAGGCTGACACCGACGGACTGATTCATTCGGAGAGTCGGTTTGTCGATTTTGACAACGAGCTTATCGCCCGAAGGTTCCAGGGTCACCTGCGTTTTTTCGGCGAGCTCCCGGGCGACTTCGTCCGTTGACGCCTGGCCGACAATCGTAGCCGTCAGATTACAGTCAGCGACGTCGGCGCCGTGAATTGTGATTGAGCCGTTATGTGTCTCGGCGGTGAAGGTCGAGCCCGGCGACAGGGGAGCCGACAACTGAACCGTTCTTTCGTATCTGGACTGCATGGCGCAGCTTCCTATGTTGATGCAGCCGGCCAGAAGCATCGGCAAGCACAACAGACAAACCAGCGAGAATCTTGCGATATGACAGTTTTTCATTTTTCAGTCCTTTCAATTCGTATTCATCTTTAGATTTTTCGGTTCTTTCCTTGATTCGTGTTTTTTACTGCCTGTTGTCGATTAGTCGCTCATGCCATGAAACTGGTTTCAAAAGATTGCCGATTTTTTCCTGGTTTGGGTGGGTGCGGTGGGAATACACAGGGAGGATTCATGTGGCTATGGCAAGGCCCTCAGGCGCGTGTACTGTCATGTCGAGCGCAGCGTAAGCGCAGTCGAGACATCTGGTTGCAGATAAGGCGTGCCTATCCTTCGCGGCCAGATTTCTCCACTCCGGCCTTCGGCCTCCGGTCGAAAAGACAAGCGGAGCGAACGAATCGCAATCCGCCACCGAACGTCAACTGTACCTGTTTTGGTGCCGGTATGGTTTTTGTGCATGAGTTGGCAACGTGGTATAATGGATTCGAAGAAAGTCTGAAACTTGTTGGGCCCCGTCTGCGACTAATATAAACGAAGAAGGGAGACTTTAGTTGGCAGGAATGGTTCGACATGCTCACCATCCTGAGCGGAGTCGAAGGACGGCATGGGAACGGCAACAAAAGGAGGACTGGTTGCGGCTGCTCCGAAGCGGCGACCACCGGGCTTTTGCCGAGTTCATTGATAAGTATAAAGAAACGGTTTTCCTGTGCTGCCGGAAGATGGGGCTGAGCGAAGACGAAGCTGAAGACGTGGCGAGTGAGACGTTTTTAGCCGCTTACAAGGGATTACGCCGATATGCCGGCCGGGCCGAGCTGAGCACCTGGCTCTGGAGCATAGCCTACCGTCAGGCGGTGAGTTTCCTGCGAAAGAATCGCAGGGGCCGGTTGCCGGAGGGCGAGCCGGACGGACAAATCGCTGACGGCAACAACTGTGGACCGGCGGCGGTCCTGCAAGGCAAAGAAACCGAGAAAACCGTTTGGGCGGCCGTTGACCGGCTGCCGAGGTTGTGGGCCGTGGCCGTGATATTGTTCTATCGGGAGCAAAAGAGCATTGCCGATATCACAAAGATCATGCGTGCGAACGAAAACACGGTCAAGACGTACTTGTTCAGAGCACGTGAGCGGTTGAAAACCGCCCTGGCCCCGGCCTTTGGAGACCAGATTGATGCCGACAGATAGATTGAGTGAGCATGAGTTTGACAGAATGTTGGGACGCGCTTTGCGGTCGTCCTTGCAGCCCGTCCCGGCTGATTTTACACAGAGAATGCTCAAACGGATCAGGCAATCCGAAGAGCAGAAAATCCTGGCCCGCATCGTCCTGCAGGAGAGACTCGCGCTGGCCGGCTGTATCGCGCTGGTGGCTGCGGTGCTTGCAGGGGGCCTGGCTTTCCCGGACGCCGCGGCAGAGCTCTTCCAGCGGGCTGCCGGGGCCTTCACACAACGGGGACGGGCCTTCATCGAGGGAATTCCCCAAACGGTGGGGGTCGTTCGGGAGCAGTGGCAATTCTGCCTGGCGATGGCGGCCGCCTCTGGTTTTGCTGTTTACAGCTTCGCAGCCCTCTTACTGGGCGATAGGCCCAGGACGGCATAGATCACCTCAAATCACATTTCTTTGGTCCAAAACCACCTTTTTTGGGACGTACGCTCTCAGGCCGGGGGCCTTTGCGCAAATTTGGCCGATTTTGCTCTTGACGGGGATAGGGCCAATGTGATACAAATTAAGATAGGCAACGTGGGCGGTTTTTTACGCTCGACGGGGGGGCGGGCGGGCGTAAGAGACTTCCTTTGTAAGGTGCGAAGGCACTGGCGTGAGCCATCCTGTGCACAAGATTAACTCAAGACCGCCGGAGTCGTATGCTTCGGAGACAAGTCTTTACCTTATAAGTTGAGAGCCGTTGTGGAAGGAAGGAGGCAATTTCAAATCGCAAAAAGAATGTCCTGGGCAGACATGAATGTTAGGATTTGGCAAAGGCGAGGATTATTATCGGTCTTTTCTTTTTTAACACTTTTCTTATAGGAGGTTTTTTATGTACAGAAAAATGATTTGTCTGGCCTCTGTTGTGCTGGTGTTGAGCCTGGCTGGCGGCGCCTCAGCGGCGATACCGCCCGGGTGGGCCGACCAGGACATCGGCACGACCGGAGGCAGCGCCAACGAGGCCGGCGGCACGTGGACCGTCAGCGGCGACGGCGCCGACATCTGGGGCACCACGGACGCCTTCCACTATGCGTATGTGCCCTTGTCCGGTGATGGCGAAATAGTCGCGCACGTCGTCAGCAATGGCACCGGAACAAACACCTGGGCCAAGGGCGGCGTAATGATCCGCGAGACGCTGACCCCCGATTCGAAACATATGATTATGGCCCTAACCGGCGGCGAAGGCGGCGGCATGGCGTTCCAGGGCCGTTTTCAGGCAGCAGGCAACAACTCCAGCAGCTTACATGGGACTATCACGGCGTCACCGCCTCGTTGGATCAGACTGGCGCGCCAAGGAAATACGATTACAGGCTACCATTCTACCGACGGTGTTACCTGGGTGCTGTTCACAGGCAACGCGGACAATGCGGGCGGCACGATAACGAACCCCATTGACGTCACGATGGCCACCGACGTTTACATCGGCCTGTTCGTCACCTCACACGCGGCCGGCGAGGTTCGTACCTATACGTTCGACAACGTGAGCACCGAGTTGCCGAAGATCGCGCTGAAGCCCACTCCGCCTGACGGCGCGATCGTTTCAGACACATGGGCGAGCCTGAGCTGGTCGCCTGGTTCCACGGCGGCCTCGCACGACGTGTACTTCGGCGAGAGCTTTGCCGATGTCAACGACGGTGCCGGCGGGTCCTTCCGGGGCAACCAGACCTCGACCTACTTTGTCGTTGGCTTCCCAGGATTCCCGTATCCGGACGGCCTGGTTCCAGGGACCACCTATTACTGGCGAATCGATGAGGTTGAAGCCAACGGCGTGACGAAGTACAAAGGCAGGGTCTGGAGGTTCTTAGTTCCACCCAGGAATGCCTATAATCCGGTTCCGGCGGACGGGTCCAAGTTCATTGCCACGACGGACCTGACGCTGAGCTGGACCGCGGGTTTCGGAGCCAAGCTGCATACGGTGTACTTCGGCGACAATCGCGACACCGTAGCGAACGCCGTGGGCGGTGTGCCCCAGGGCGTCACGACGTATAAGCCGGGAGTTCTTGAAGCAGAAAAGACGTACTACTGGCGCGTTGATGAGTTCGAAGCCCCGGCCACGCATAAGGGCGACGTCTGGAGCCTCACAACCGCCAAGGTCGGCGGAGGCGTCAAGGGACAGTATTACAAGGGCATGAACTTCGAATCCCTTGTCCTGACCCGTACGGATCCCCAGATCAACTTTAATTGGGGCGATCCGGGCGGACCGGACCCCGTGGTCGGCAATGATCAGTTCTCAGCCCGATGGACCGGTGAGGTGGAGGCGGCCTTTACGGAGACCTACACCTTCTACGCCAGCGCTGACGATGGTGTACGCCTGTGGATTGACGGTCAGCAGCTTGTTGATGCCTGGATCGACCAGGGTACAACCGAGTACAGGGGCACGATTGACCTTGTCGCCGGCAATACATACAGCCTCCAGATGGAGTATTATGAGAACGGCGGCGGGGCGGTGGCGGAATTGCGATGGTCGAGTCCTCGCACACCCAAACAGCTCATACCGCAGGCTGCCTTGTCACCGCCTGTCAAGGCCAGCGGCCCGAACCCGGGCAATGGCGCCACCGGCACGTCGCTGACGCCGGTGCTGACCTGGAGTCCGGGTGATTTCGCCGCTTCACACGACGTCTATTTCGGCACAGCAGCCGACGCCGTGAGGAACGCCACCAAGACTTCGGCCGAGTACAAGGGTAGTAAAGCGAAGGGCGCCGAGAGCTATAGTCCCGGCAAACTCGCCTGGTACACGACGTATTATTGGCGCGTCGATGAGGTCAATAACGTCAACGCCAATAGCCCGTGGGTCGGCAACGTCTGGAGCTTTACAACGGGTGATTTCCTGCTGATCGAGGACTTTGAGTCCTACGACACCGGCGACAATCAGATTTGGTACGCGTGGCACGATGGCCTGGGCTATGGTGCACCGGGTACGCCGCCATACTTCGCGGGCAACGGGACCGGAGCAGCAGTCGGCGATGAGACCACGGCCTCGTTTACTGAGGAGATGATTGTTCACGGCGGACGCAAGTCAATGCCGCTGTCGTATGACAACAACAAGCAGGGCTTCGCCAAGTATTCCGAGGCGGAGTTCAAGCTGACGGCTCCTCGCGACTGGACTGAGGAAGGCGTCGGCGAGCTGTCGATCTGGTTCAGGGGTCTTCCAGGGTCAGTCGGTAGCTTCGTTGAGGCTCCGGCCGGCACTTACACGATGACCGCCTCCGGCACGGACATCTGGGACGTCGGT
>Ga0184615_10001450_pt1 | contig 12876 bp, 13 predicted proteins | sample PLM4_65_coex_FD_133134 | JGI IMG/M metagenome (GOLD analysis project Ga0184615, IMG submission 133134) | Groundwater sediment microbial communities from an aquifer in East River, Colorado, USA - PLM4_65_coex | ecosystem: Environmental > Terrestrial > Soil > Riparian zone | place: USA: East... | reverse complement strand
CTAGCTCCCTAGCTCCCTAGCTCCCTAGCTCCCTAGCTCCCTAGCTCCCTAGCTCCCTAGCTCCCTAGCTCCCTAGCTCCCTAGCTCCCTAGCTCCCTGGTCCCCGTATATTTCCCCACCCCCTCACCGGAGGCCGTTGTGGGTTGGATTCTGCTGATCGTCCTGGTCGTGGTCGCCCTCTGGGTCATGGGCGCCTACAACGCGCTCATTGCCCTCAAGAACCAGGTCATCAACGCCTGGAAGCAGATCGACGTCCAATTGAAACGCCGGCACGACTTGATTCCCAACCTGGTGAACACCGTCAAAGGGGCGATGGACTTCGAGCGGTCCACTCTCGAGGCTGTGATTTCCGCGCGCAACAAGGCGGTCTCGGCCCAGGGCGTCCCGGCGACCGCGAAGGCCGAGGGTGAGCTGACCCAGGCCCTGGGCCGCCTCTTCGCGCTCACCGAGGCCTACCCTGAGCTCAAGAGCTCCCAGAATGTGCTGCAGCTCCAGGAGGAGCTCACCAGCACCGAAAACAAGATCGGGTTCGCGCGACAGCTCTACAACGATGTCGCAACGCAGTACAACACGAAGCAGATGCAGTTCCCGACCAGCCTGGTTGCCGGGCTGGCCAAGGCGTCGCCCGCCGACCTCTGGGAGATCGAGGATGCCGCCGAGCGCGGTGTGCCCAAGGTCGACCTGTCGCTTAATAAGCCGACGGCGTGACCGACGCGAATCTCTTCGCGCAGCAGGAGGCCAATAAACGGAAGTCGGCCTGGCTGGTCGCGGGGTTCGTGCTCTTCTTCGCGTGGGTCGGGTTCGGGGGCGATCTGGCGTGGTATCTGCAAACCAGGTCGCTCCCACCGGAGCGCTATCACCACGTCATCCCCATCATCGGCCTCGTCGCCTGCTTCTTCGCCGCCGGCACTTCGTGGTCCGCCTGGCGGACCGGGGCCAAGCGGGTGCTCCACGCGACCCGGGCCCAGGAGCTGATCACTCCCGCCACGCCCGAGTTGCAGCGCCTGGACAACGTGGTCGAGGAAATGGCGATTGCCTCCGGGGTACCCAAACCGAAGATCTGGATCGTTCCCGATCCCGATCCCAATGCCTTTGCGACAGGGCGGGATCCATTCACCGCTCACATCGCGGTAACCGAAGGACTCCTCGCGGTGCTGGACCGCGATGAGCTGCAGGCGGTCGTCGCGCACGAGATGTCGCACATTCGCAATTACGATATCCGGCTGATGACGCTGCTCGCCGCGATGGTGGGCTCGCTCGTGCTGATGTCCGACCTGGCGCGGAATTTCCTTCGATTTGGCGGCGGAAGGGGAGGGCGACGCGGGGGACGCGACAAGGGAAACCCCGCCGCGCTGATCGTGCTGGTGCTCTGGCTCATCACGCTGGTCCTGGCGCCGATCATCTCCCGGCTGCTTTCGATGGCGGTGAGCCGGAAGCGCGAATACCTCGCCGACGCCACCGGCGCCCAGTTCACCAGGAATCCGCTCGCGCTGGCGAGCGCGTTGCAGAAAATCGACGCCGCGCCCGACGCCACCCGTTCCCTCGGGCGCGGCGCGGCCCATCTGTGTATCGTCGACCCGACGGAGCGGAAGCTTTCCAGCAAGGAGGGATTTCTCGGAGATCTCTTCGCGTCGCACCCGCCCATGCGGCTCAGGCTGGCGCGCCTGCGCGGCATGGGCTACGCCGCGGAAAAAGATCACGCTGTGCCGGGCACGCCCGACGTCGCAGGCTAGGTCCCCCGGTCCTCCCAGCTGGCCCGACCCAGGAACTCCCGCAGCACCTCAGGATCGACCGGCGTGGGGAAGTGCTGATCGAATCCCGCTTCCCAGGATTTGCTCTCAGCCTCGCGCGTCGTCCAGGAAAATCAGGGCTTCTCTGCGGGCAACCACCTGCTGCAACGCGCGGTGTACTTCCGGATCGATGACGGTGCCGGCCAGGTCCCGCAGGCGCTCGACCGCCAGCTCGGGCGTCATCTTGTCCTGGTACGGGCGTGACGTCGTGAGTGCGTCGTAGATCTCCACCGCACCGATGATGCGCGCGCCCATCGGAATGGCGGCGCCCACGAGCCCGTCGGGATAGCCGCGCCCGTCCCATCGCTCGTGATGGCTGCGCACGAACCCGATGACCTGGCCCAGATGGCTGAGCGGTGCCAGAATGTCGGAGCCGGTGACCGGATGCGCCTTCACATGCTCGAACTCTTCATCGGTCAGCGCACCGTGCTTGTTCAGGATCTCTTCGCGAATGCCGATCTTCCCGATGTCGTGCAGCCGGCCGCCGGTGCGAATCATTTCCACCTGCTCATCACCCAGGTTCAGCTCGGCGGCCACCATGGCGGCAAAATCAGCGACTCGCGCGCTGTGGCCGCGGAGATAGGGATCCTTCGCTTCCAGCGCGTTCACCAGCGCCTCCAGCGTCGCCACCGAGATTCGCTCAAGATTGGCCCGCTCGATCCGGAGCTCCGCCGTGCGGAGCGCGACTTCTTCCTTCAGCCAGTGATTGATCTTGGCGCTCTCCATCAGCGTCTCGCGCCGGCGCAGAGCGCTCTGGATCGCGCGGGTGAGATCGGCGAGGTCGACCGGCTTGGTGAGATAGTCGAGCGCGCCGCGCTGCATGCAGATCGTCGCGCTGGCGGCGTCGTTCACGGCGGTGAGCATCAGCACCGCTGCGTTCGGCTCGAGCTCGAGGAGCCGCGTCACCAGGTCGGCGCCGTTGGCATCGGGAAGGCGCACGTCGAGCAGAATGCAGGCGAGCTTGTGGCGGCGGACCGCGCGAATCGCTTCGTCCCCGGTTGACGCCGTGATGACGTCGTATCCCAGCGCCGTAAGCGAGCGGGAGAGCGAACTCCGAATGGCCTCCTCGTCATCCACGACGAGGAGGGTGGTTTGGTCGACTCCGGACATCGCGGCGTCCATGGAGTCTAACTTACTGAGGGAGTCGCGAAGAGCGAAGAGGCGGGAGGGCTCCGCGACGCCCTCGTCCATTCGCTAGCCGACAAACTCGACCTCCACGCGCTTCGGGATGAGCCCTGCCTCGAACGCCCGATCCAGGAGGAGCCGTACCGCCGCCCTCCCCCGCTCCCCATAATCCACGGTCCACTGGTTCACGTACATCCCGACGAACCGGTCCGTCCGCTCCTCGCCGATCCCCCGGTTGAACCGGCTGGCGTGCGCGAGCGCGGGAGCCCGGTGGGCCAGGGCGTACTCGATGCTCGCCTTGAGATCCCGTGCTACTTGCGCGGTGACGGCCGGACCCAGGTCGCGCCGCACCACGTTTCCGCCGAGGGGGAGCGGCAGACCTGTGGCCGCGAGCCACCATGCTCCCAGGTCTTCCCACAGCTCAAAGCCGTCATCGGCGTAAGTCAGCTGTCCCTCGTGGATCAGGAGGCCGACATCCACCTTCCCGGCCAGGACCGCTTCGCCGATCTGGTCGAAGGGTATCACCACCGGCACGATCTCCGGCTGATAGAGCTTGAGGGCCAGGAATGCCGTGGTGCGGAGCCCCGGAATGCCGACCCGCAGGCCGCGCAGCGCGGCCTGCGGGTCGGCGGGCTTCGGGGCCAGCGCCACCAGGCGCGGCCCGTACCCGTCACCCATGGACGAGCCGCTGGCGAGCAGCGCGTAGTGGTCGGCCAGATAGGCGTACGCGTGGATCGACACCGCCGAGACCTCGAGATCCCCGGTGAGCGCCCGCTGGTTCAGCGTCTCGATGTCCGCCAGCTCGTGAACGTAGCGCAGGTCCCCGGTGTCGAGCTTGTTCTCGGCGAGGGCGTAGAACATGAACGCGTCGTCGCTGTCGGGGGAATGCGCCACATGGATCGTTGTCGGCATGATCACTGTCCCAGGCTGGCCTTTGCCCGCGTTCTGAAGTCGTCGAGCATCGGCTTGTGTTCCGCGTATTCCACGCGTCCGGCCCGGAGCTCCCCATCGTAGTGACTCAGAAAATCCCGGTAGCTCCCGGCCAGCGCCTGGGCGTCGTTGCGGCGGTCTGCGACCTCGCCGCGCACGATGTAACCGAACAGGTGTCCCGGCGCCTCCGCCTGGATCGTATCGGCGAGCGCCAGCGCCGCTTTGAGGTCACCGATTACCAGGTTGATCGTCGCGGCGTGGTAGCGGGCATCGGCGTCGACGTCTTCGAGCATCCCGTACGCGCCGAGCGCCATTGGCGAAAACTGGAGGACGGTGGTGCTGTCTCCCGCTTCGGCGGCGCGGACCACGCGGTCCCACAGCCGGTCGAAGCGTTCCCGGGGCGTCATGTTGCTGATGTCGGGGGCGCGCTGGGCAAGCGGGGGGACGGCGCCCGCGGCGTCGACATTTCCGGCGTTCCCCATGTCCGGGACCGTGGGTTGCCGGTTGCCGCGATAGAGAAACGCCAGAAGGGCCACCACAACGGCCAGCCCGGTCAGCGTCCAGGCCAGACGCTCCCGCCCTCCGACGCCGCCCGCCCGCCGTACCGGCGCTCCGCACCGGTGACAGAATCTGGCGCCGGGGGAGAGCTGGGTCTGGCAGGCGGCGCAGGCGGGGGTCCCGACCGCGGTGCCGCAGCGGGAGCAGAAGCGGCCGGTCACCGGGACGCCGCATGAAGGGCAGGCCGGAGGCGGCGTCGTGGAAGGGCGCTCGGGATGAGGCATGGGGCCCAAACTTAGCGGGGTGGACTCCGGTGGGCACGGGCCTTACTCATTCATGCGATGACCTCCGCGCCACTCGAGCTGCCCAACCATCCCTGGGCCCGGCACCTGGGCGACCTCGCCCGGGGGGAAACCTCCTGGCGTGTCTTCCTCGAAACCATCCCAGGCGAGCTGCCCTCCCGGGGCAAGGTCCATTTCGTCTCGGACGAGCGTACCCGCTCCACCGGCTGGATCTTCGTCGAGGGCTCGGAGCAGGAGGTGCTTCGCCGCTTCCAGGATTTCAGCGCGGTCGAGCTCTGGAAGCTGCTCGAGAGTCTCGGCTAGTCCCCAGCGTCAGACCGTCTCTCGCGTGAACCGCTGGCTCGTGACGGCGCTGCTGGCCGTGGTGATGCCGGCCACCGCCCCGGCGCAATCTCCCGGCGCCGCCGACTCGTCGTCGGTGATTCGCGGAGTGCTCCTCCGGCGCTACGACATTTACTCGCCCTCCGAAGTCAACGGTTCGCTCCCCCGGCTGGCGAACAGCCTGCATTTCACCACGCGTGCATCGGTCGTGCGGCGCGAGCTCCTCTTCCGCCCGGGACAACGGTACGACTCGGCGGCCGTCGCCGAAACCGCGCGCAACCTGCGTTCCCTCGGCATTTTTCGCTCGGTGGGGATCGACACCGTGCGGAGCGACTCCGGATTGATCGTCCGGGTGACCACCGGTGACGGCTGGAGCACCCGTCCCATCACCAATCTCAGGATCACCGGCTCGACCTGGATTCCCACGCTGGGCGTCGAGGAGCTCAACTTCCTGGGTACGGCAACGCTGGTGAGCGCCCGGTACCGCATCGACCCCGATCGCTCGACCCTCAGCACCAGCTTCCGCCAGCCGCGCCTCCTCGCCGGCCGGGTCGGCCTGACCGTGCAGTACTCGCACCTGAGCGACGGCGACCTCGGCTTTGCCATGATCAACAAACCCTGGTTTTCCCTTGCCGGACGAGCGTCGTGGCAGGTGTATGGCGAGGCCCGCAAGGAGACGATTCTCCGGTTCCTCGAGGGGAACCCGGAGCCCGCCATCACGCTCCAACGCCGATACCAGCTCATGGGCGCCGCGGCAGGATGGGCGCTGTCGGGGGGAACCGGCGGATATTTTCGCGCGGGGCTCAACGCACAGGTTCGCCGCGACGACTACGCCGAGGCTACCCGCGTGGACTCACTCGGGCACACAGTAACTGGCGCCGCGGGTGTCTTCCTCCAGTGGCGCGCCGCGAACTTCCTCGTGTCGAGCGGCCTCGAGGGCTTTTCACGGGAGGAGGATGTGGACGTGAGCACCACCCTGGGCGCCGGCGTGCAGGTGACTCCCCAGGCGTTCGGATATCCCGACGACGGTCTGGTGCCCTACATCACCGTCGGGACGGGATTCGGCAGGAGCGACCGGTTCGTGCAGCTCCGCGCCACGGCGAGCGGGCGGTACACCGCGGCGGGACTCGACTCGGGCTCCGTACACGTCTCGGCCACCACCTTCGTCCTCCCGGCCAGGCGCCACCTTGTGGTGCTTCATGGGGCGATCGGATGGCAGCATAACCCGGCGCCCGGGGCCGAGTTCGATCTCGGCGTCGGAATCGGGCCCCGCGCCTTCAAGCAGCACGCCTTCACCGGCGATCGCGCTTTCTTCACCACCGCGGAGTATCGGTGGACAGCGGTGGAGAACTTCCACAACTTCACCGCGATCGGGCTGGCAGGATTCCTGGATTATGGCGGCGCCTGGTACGAGGGCTCCGCGCGGCGCACCGGATTCGACTTCGGAGTCGGGTTGCGCTTCGGCCTGACTCGCGCCACGGAGACCCAGAGCAACCGGGTGGACCTCGCCTGCCGGCCGCGGAACGAGCGGGGCAAACTCGAATGCCGATTCGTCCTGGAGCGAGGGTTTGCTTTCTCCACCACCGGAAGGCTGGATCGCTAGCCGCGGTTCCCGTAGCTTCTTCCCATGACCGACCCAACCGCTGGTGAGCCGCAATTCGAGGAAGGCCCGCGTCCCACTTCCCCCCTTCCCCCTTCCCCGGTACCCCGCCGCTGGTGGCGCCGCTGGAAGTTGATCCTCACCCTCGTGCTGCTCACCCCCGTGCTGCTCGTCGCCTTGTACACCGTGACGGCGCTGTCCTGGAGCTATTCCGAGGGGCAGCGGGCAGGATACTTGCAGAAGTTTTCGAAGAAGGGCTGGCTCTGCAAAACGTGGGAAGGAGAGCTGGCGCTGAGCACGGTACCCGGTGTGGCGCCTACGATGTGGAATTTCACCGTTCGCAAGGAGTCGACCGCCCGGCAGATAAACCTGGCACTTGGCCGCCGCGTATTGCTGTATTATCAGGAGCACCGCGGAGTGCCCACCAGCTGCTTCGGGGATACGAGCTACTTCGTGGATAGCGTGAAGGTGGTGCAGTAGGAGAACCCATGCGTTCCCTCACCATAACATTTGCCGTGGTGGCCACAGTCACCGCTGCCCTTGGTTCCCCCGCCAGGGCGCAAGAGCGGCGCTCGACCATCAAGGGCACCGTGGTGACCACCAGCACACTCACCCCCGTCGCCGGCGCGCAGGTGGCTCTCGTGGGGGCGGGCCGGACGGTCCGGACCGACAAATCCGGCGCGTTCACATTCGACAGCCTGGTAGCGGGGACCTACCTGATCCAGGTGCGCGGCGTGGGAGACGAGACCCCGATGACCCAGGTGCCGATCGGACGCCGGGAGATCATCGAGCTCGAGGTCAAGCTGGGCAAAGCCGACGCGGTGGTGCTCCCCGAGCTGGTAACCACAGCGGCCGCGCCCGTGAAACCCGACGACTTCATCGAGGGGATGCGGCTGCCCGCCGAATTCGTTGCGCGAAAGAAGATCGGCATGGGGCAATACATCACCCGCGAGGAAATCCAGGAGCGGCGTCCTCCGACCGTCGCCGACCTCTTCCGCGGGGTTCGCGGCGTCGTCCTCTCCTGCCGGGGCGGCGTCTGTATTCCACGTCCGGTCCGCTCGTCGAGGAATTGCAACCCGGTCGTGGTCGTGGACCGCGTAGCCACCGATGCCAGCGTGCTCGCCGGCATGGTGCCCAATGATCTCGAAGCCATCGAGATCTATCTCGGCATGTCCACGGTTCCTGCCGAGTACCTTCGGCCCAACGACCGGTCCCAATGCGGGATGATTGTCGTGTGGACCCGGGTTCCCCCCCAGAAGCGGCCCGGATCCTGACGATCTGCGCGATTACAACAAGCGAAACTCGGAGGCGATGAATCGCACGCGATTGGCGTGCACTCCCGCCTCGTGCGCGAACCGTTCCCACTCCCGAAGCGCCCCGGTCACGTCCTCGAGAATTGCGGCGCCGGCTTTCCGAAGTCCCATCGTCTTTCCGAGCGCCAGCAGATCCTCCCGAACGAACCGGCCGGACTTGCCGCCGAGCGTCATCTGGTGGGCACGGGTGAATCCCAGCCCGCGGGCATAGGTGAGGTCGAACGCCGGGGCCAGCCGCCAGGAGCCGGTCTCGTCCATCAGGAAAGCGAAGTTCTTGACGTGGTCCTCCTGGTTCACCGCGGTAATGTTGAACACGGTGCGCCGGAAGGCTTCCTCCAGCGCCGGGTATCCCAGACCGAGAGCCAGCACGGTGCGGAGATACTGTTCGTAGGAGAAGTGACCCGGGGCGTTGTAGTCGGCGTGCTGCATGCCGCCGAGGCTGTGCAGGTGGAGCCGACGCCCGTTTTCCCGGTCGAACCGCCTGCTCAGGAAGTGGGCGAACCCCCGCTCCTCGAAGAGCCGAGTCTCCGGGACGTCGAGTCCGGCACTCCTCGCCATGAGTGAGTAGGCGTACTCGATCCGGTTATAGGGCTTCGGGGTCTCATCCGGCGCCCCCAGCTCGCCCACCCCGTCGAACTTGATGATCCAGTGCTCGTCCCCCGGGTGGGGCACGGCAAAGTCCGACCGCATTTCGTTACGCTCCCGGTTCCAGAGGATGATGGCCTTGGGCCGGGCACCCCCGGCCGAGGCCCCGATCCGCATGATTTCCGGGATGGCGCCTTCCGTTTTGCCTTCCACGAGCGTCCGGGCCTGATCCACCAGCGCCGCGATTTCGAGGGGCTCCTGCTCGGCTTTCCGGAGAGGGAACCGCAGCGCCGGCTGGAACTCGAGGGCGCCGAGACTGCCGGTGCCCATGTACAGGAGCTTCTGCACCGGGCTCAAGGCGGCGTCGGGTGTGCCCTTGTCGGCGAAATGGCGGGCGATCACCGCCTTGCCGAAGCGGTCCGGCAGCGCATCGGCGAGGACCCCCGGCAATCCCTGAAAGGCCTCGATCCGGGTGAGCTCCGGGAAGCTGACGGGACTCCGGAGAGAAAGGGGAAGCGTGAAGGGGGAAATCTCGAATCCGCTCCGAGCGAATCCCGGCTCGTACTCGAAAGTGACGGTACCGTCCTCCTCCTCGGCGACTGCACCAACCCGCCTGCCCCAGACTCGGACCTCCGCAACGAACGGGTCAGCCATGCCGGGGCTTGCTCGCGCGCCGGCGGGGCTTCCCCTTCCGCTCCAGAAGGGCGAGAGGAGAGACCCGGGGGGGCGGCAGGAACGAGTCGAGCATATCGAGGCGATCGAAGGCCCGAAGCAGCCTGATCACCGTCAGGAGGCGGGGATTGGCGCCGTGCTCGGCGTTCGAGACCGTATTCCGATTGAGGCCCGCCTTGGTTGCGAGGTCCTCGACGGTGAGATTGCGCAGGAGCCGGTACGCTTGCAGTCGCCCACCCACCATCCTGCTGATCTCACCATCAGAATTAACAGCTAAAGTATTAGGCATAGATCCATAATTGTCATGATAATATCTAATATAGTAGCTATTATGACAAGATATACCAACTTGCCGTGATTGGTCCCGCCGACCTGCTTGCCCCCATTGGGGTTGGGGAGCGAGAATTCTCACCCTTCGGGGAGCGAGCTTCTGAGCATGCCGGATCCCGGGTTCTCGAGAGAATTCCTCGAGTTGCAGGCGACTGTCGCGGGGCGGTACACGCTCGAGCGGGAGCTCGGGCGCGGCGGGATGGGAATCGTGTTTCTCGCGCGCGACGCCGCGCTCGACCGCCCCGTCGCCATCAAGCTCCTGCCGCCCTATCTCGCGGTGCAGCCGGACATCCGCCAGCGGTTCGTGCAGGAGGCCCGGCTGGTCGCGCGCCTTTCCCACCCCAATATCGTCTCCGTCTTCGCCGCGGAGCAGCACGGCGACCTGGTGTTCTTCGCCATGGCCTACGTGCGGGGTGAGACCCTCACCCAGCGAGTGGAGCGTGCCGGCCCCCTCCCACCGGCCCAGGCGACCCGGCTCCTTCAGGAGCTCGCCTGGGGGCTCGGCTATGCCCATGCCAACGGCGTCATCCACCGAGACGTCAAGCCCGACAATATCCTGATCGAGCAGTCCTCGGGCCGGGCGATGCTCGCCGATTTTGGAATCGCCTTCGCGGCCGACGCCAGCCGGCAGACCAGGGGGGGGCAGCTCGTCGGCACGCCGCATTACGTGAGCCCGGAGCAGGCCTATGGCAATCCGCTCGACGGGCGGAGCGATCTCTACTCGCTCGGAGCGTCCGCGTTTTTCGCGCTGACCGGCCGCACGCTCTTCGAGGGGCCGAGTCCGCTGGCGGTCATCACCAAACACCTCAACGAGCCGCCCCCGCCACTCGCGTCGATACGCCCCGATCTGCCTCGACAGCTGACCGATTCGGTCGACCGCTGCCTTGCCAAGGACCCCGAGCGGCGGTTCAAGACCGGCGAGGAGCTGGCCGAAGCGCTGGTCGCCACCGGGCTCACCGAGCATGAAGTCCCAGCCTCGATCCGGCACTACTTTCGTCAGGGCAGGGGGGCCGCGCTGGCCTGGCTCATGGTCACGGCGCTGGTGCTCTGGTTCGGTCGCTGGGTCGAGATTCCGCCCGATCCGGTTTCCCGCGCCGCCGCCGGGGTGCTTTTTCTCCTCGCGGTGATCTGGCCGTTTGCCTATCTCACCCGGACCGCCCGCCGGGCGCTGCTCGGCGGCCTCACGTTCCGTGACGTGCGGTCGGCGGCGGTCCTCGAGGCAAGAGTGCTCGCCGAAGAATCCAAGGAGGTCTACGGGCGGACCTTTCCAACCGAGCTCTCCAAGACCAAGGAAGACTGGCTGCGATTCCTCGCCGGGCCGTTCGGCCGGCTGGTGTTCGGCATTGCCGGGATCGGCGTCCACCGCCTGCCGCCGGCTCCGCATCCCGACAGCAAGCCGGCCGAGCGAATCGTCGAGGCGGCGGCGATGGCGGTGTTCAACCAGCTCTCCCCCGAGCTCCAACAGCGCTTCACCGCGCTACCCGACATTGGCGAGGAACTCTGCTGCCGGGTCGAGGAGCTGCGCGACGAGCCGGGGCATGGCGAGGAGCTCTCGCGGGCGATCGGGGCGCTGGAGCGGCTGCGGCTGGATTTGCTGCGGCTCAGGTCGGGAGAGGGATCGCCGGAGGACGTCGGCGCCGCGCTCAACGCGGCGGTGCAGGTGAATCAGGAAACCGGGACGCGCAGGGTCGCGTCGTGAGGGATAGTGGTCAGGGATCAGAGGTCAGTGGTCAGGGGCTTATCCGCTGATCACTGACCACTGACCCCTACCTTGCAGAACCCCTTGCCCTGCGCCACTTTCCGGGGCCGGGCGCCGTAGCCAAGTGGTAAGGCAGAGGTCTGCAAAACCTCCATTCGTCGGTTCGATTCCGACCGGCGCCTCTGCTCTTTCAGGGGGTGGGATATGCTCACGCGTTTCCTGGCCCGCCCCGGCCTCGGGCTCCTCGTTATGCTCCTGGCCCTGTGCCCGCCGCTCGACGCTCAACGACTCGGCTCCATTACCGGGACCGTCCGCACGGCCGCGCGCGGTCCGGGACTCGAAGGCGCCCGGGTCAAGCTCATCGGCACCGAGCTCGTCGTCACCACCAACGACAAAGGCGAATTCGCGTTCCACGGCATCACGCCGGGGAAGTACGTGATTCAGGCGAGCGCCATCGGTTACACGACCCTGACCTCGCCGATCGACGTGAAGCCCATGGAGACGGTTGAGGTGCGCTTCGAGACCGAGGCGGAGAGCTTCAAGCTTCCCGACCTCGAGGTCGAGGAAAGGCCGAATCTCCCCGTAGATTTCGTGCGCCGAAGCCAGGAGGGGCGGGGGCGATACTTCACCAGGGCGGATATCGAGAAGCGGAGCCCGCAAACGGTGGGGGACCTGCTCCGGACGGTGCCCGGAATGCGGGTGGACTGCCGGGGTATCGTGTGCCGCGCGGTGCTGGCGCGGGCGCCGCGCGGATGCCAGCCGACCTACTGGATGGACGGCATTCCCGCGGATCCCGCGCTGGTATGGCTCCAGCCGCCCCGCGATCTCGATGGCGTCGAGGTGTACTCGGGGCCGTCTTCGACGCCGCCGGAATTGGAGCGCGGATCCAATTGCGGGGCGATCGTGCTGTGGACCCGCACCCCGCCGCCCTGGGTGAAGAAGCTGAAGGATCCGAAGCAGCCGGCGAAGCCTTAGCACCACCTGCCGATCTCGCCGCGACGCGAGTTGACGCCCGGCGAACCTTTCCCGTACCTTTTGAGTGACGGACAACTCCTGTAGTCGCCCGAAAGCGATCCGGCCTCGGGCTCGCAATCGGGCTCCTGCTCCACTTCGATCACCGTTCCCGCAACTGCGTGCTCCGACGCGGCCAGAAGCCGCTCGCTCCCGAGGACCCGATGGCTGAATCGATCGGCAACAGCGGAACCGGAATGAAGCTCCACACCAAGATCCTGATCGCGCTCCTGGTCGGCGCGACCGCGGGCATCCTCGCCAACGCGCAGCTCGGCGGCGGCTCGCCATCGGTCGTATGGCTCAACAAATACATCGCGGGACCGGTCGGCCAGGTGTTCCTGCGCCTCCTGTTCATGGTCGTGATGCCGCTGGTCTTCTCCTCCATCGCGCTCGGCGTCGCCGGCCTGGGCGACCTGCGCAAGGTCGGACGGGTCGGCGGCAAGGCGATCGCCTACTTCCTCGGGACGACCTTCCTTGCCGCGAGCTTCGGCCTGGTGATCGTCTCGCTGGTGAAGCCCGGCGAAGGGATCCCGGAAAACGTCAAGACCGAGCTGATGGCGACCTACGCCGCGGACGCGTCCTCCAAGGTCTCGGCGCAGCAGACGGGCGGGTTCGGCATCGAGACGTTCGTGGGCATCGTCACCCGGAACCCGGTCAAATCCGCCGCCGACGGCGACATGCTGGGGGTCATCTTCTTCGG
>Ga0184615_10001447_pt1 | contig 12891 bp, 13 predicted proteins | sample PLM4_65_coex_FD_133134 | JGI IMG/M metagenome (GOLD analysis project Ga0184615, IMG submission 133134) | Groundwater sediment microbial communities from an aquifer in East River, Colorado, USA - PLM4_65_coex | ecosystem: Environmental > Terrestrial > Soil > Riparian zone | place: USA: East... | reverse complement strand
CGCATAACAATATCGAGTGCCTGATCGGCGCCGGCACCACCGTCGAGGGCAACATCATCTTCGCGGGGGGCTTGCGCGTGGACGGGCGCGTGCGCGGCGACGTCATCGCGGCCGAGGGCAAGACCGGCACGCTGGTGCTCTCCGAGCAGGCGCAGATCGAGGGCGAAATCCGCGTTTCCCACGTGGTGATTAACGGCACGGTGATCGGGCCGGTGCACGCCGCGGAATACGTGGAACTGCAGCCCAAGGCGAATGTCACAGGGGATGTGCACTACAGGACGCTGGAGATCCAGCTCGGCGCGGTGGTTCAGGGCAGGCTCGTATACGAGAGCGAAGGCAAATCCGAAAACGTGGTCAAGTTGAAGCCGGCCACGGCGGAGTGAGGCGGGTTCCAGGCAGCCGATTTAATGCAGGAGTGTCGAATGAATACGATGACCGAGAAAATTCCGGAAGCGCTGGTTTTTACCGATGCCGCCGCGGCGAAGGTGAAGCGGCTGATCGACGAGGAGGGCAATCCCAACCTCAAGCTCCGCGTATTCGTCCAGGGGGGCGGTTGCTCGGGCTTTCAGTACGGATTCACCTTCGACGAGGAAGCGGGCGACGACGATACCCGCATGGAAAAGGGCGGCGTGATGCTGCTGATCGATCCCATGAGCCTGCAGTATCTGGCGGGCGCTGAAATCGACTACCAGCAGAGCGTCGAAGGCGAGCAGTTCGTGATCAAGAACCCGAACGCGACATCTACCTGCGGCTGTGGCTCGTCGTTCTCTGCGTAGAACGAACTCGTTTCAATTGAAAAGGCGGCGCAAGCCGCCTTTTTTGTTTGCCGGGGGGCGGCCCCGGGAGCCGGCGACTCTCTACTTGCTCGCCCAAGTAGCGTTAAGTGCGGACCCCATCGACGCCGCTTTAGCTCCAAGTGTTCGAACGGACGGAACGGCCACCGGTTAACACGCGGCCAATCACGTCACCAGTCACGATTCCCGAGTCACTTGGGGTAAATGGCGCCCAGCACGCGCGGGCCCCGCGCGCCGGTCACCGCTGGCAGGTTGCCCGGCCGACCCTTGAGCGCCTGGCGCGCGAGCCAGGCGAAGGCGAGCGCTTCGACGTGCTCGGGCTCGACGCCAAGCGCGGCAGTCGTCCCGACTCGCCTTCCCGGCAGCAGCGCGGCGAGCCGCGCGAGCAGGGCGCGATTGTACGCGCCGCCGCCGCAGACGAACACCGCGCGTGCACCCGCGCAGTAGCGACGCACCGCGCCGGCGATCGTGTCCGCGGTCAGCGCGAGCAGCGTCGCCTGCACGTCCACCGGCCGCTCGCTCCCCGCGAGCGCGCGCCTCACCCAGCGCAAATCGAACTCGTCGCGCCCGGTGCTCTTCGGCGGCCGGCGCTGCAGGAATGGATGCGCCAGCAGTTTCTTCAGCAGGCGCGGGATGACGGCACCGCGAGCCGCCCACGCCCCGTTGCGGTCGTAACGCCTGCCGAGCCGTTTCATGATCCAGGCATCCAGCAGGCAGTTGCCCGGCCCGCAGTCGAAGCCGGTGACCGCACCGTGCGCGGGAAGCGAGGTGAGGTTGGCGATGCCGCCCACGTTGACGATGACGCGGCCATGGCGCGCGGTTTCGAACAGTGCGCGGTGGAACGCGGGCGCGAGCGGTGCACCTTCGCCGCCGGCCGCGACATCGCGGCTGCGGAAGTCGCAGACGACAGTGATGCCGGATCGTTCCGCCAGGCGCGCCCCGTTGACGAGCTGCAGCGTATAGCCATCGCCGGGACGATGGCGCACGGTTTGCCCGTGGCAGCCGATTGCGGCAACAGCGCGCGCGCCCACTCGGGCACGGGCGAGCAGCCGGCGCACGGCGCCGGCATAGAGGTCGGACAGCTCGTTCGCGAGGACCGCGGCGCGGTGCAGCTCGTTGTCACCGCGCTGCTGCAGGGCAAGCAAGCGCGAACGCAGCCGCGCCGGGTACCGCAAATGGACGCTTTCCAGAAGCTGGAAATGCTTGCCGCGCGCGGTGGCTAGCACTGCGTCAACGCCGTCGTGGCTGGTGCCCGACATTATTCCAATGTAGCAGTCTGACATCGGAATAATGTAAGCGGTAAGCGGCGAGCGGCAAACGGACAGTGGTGAGCGAGATCGGTATTGCTACACAGATCGTCCGCTCACCGCTCACCACTCACCATTTCTCAGTCCAGCCGGGCGAGATGAGTGCTGCGCAGCAGCGTGAGGTGCCGCACCAGGGGCGCGACATCCGCCTCGAACGCGGGCTTCAGCTCGGCGCTGATCGGCGGCGCGGGGGGCATCACCAGCCGCAGGGGGTTCTGGTGCACGCCATTGATGTGGAACTCGTAGTGCAGGTGCGGGCCGGTGGCAAGCCCGGTTGCGCCGACGTAGCCGATGGTTTCGCTCTGGGCGACGCGCATGCCTTTGCGGAGGCCCTTGGAAAATCCGGAGAGATGGCCGTACCACGTGGTGTAATTCGACTGGTGGCGCAGCACCACCAGGTTGCCGTAGCCGCGATGATCGCGTCCCGCGAATTCGACCACGCCGTCACCCGTGGCCCTGACGCGGGCGCCGTGCGGCGCCGCGTAGTCGATGCCCCGGTGCGCGCGCCACTGGCCCAGGATCGGGTGGAAGCGCGAGTTGGTGAATCCGGAGGAGATGCGCGAATACTCGAGCGGGGAGCGCAGGAACGCCTTGCGGATGCTCCTGCCGTCGGGCGTGTAGTAGCCGCCCCTCTTGTCGTCGTGCTGGAAGTAGACCGCGCGGTAGAGGCGGCCGACGTTGATGAACTCCGCGGCGAGCACGCGGCCCGCGCGCACCGGCTCGCCCCGGTCGTGGAACATCTCGTAGATCACCGAGAAATGATCGCCGCGGCGCAGGTCACGGTGAAAGTCGATGTCCGTGGAGAAGATATCTGCGAGCTGCGTCGCGATCGCGTCGGAAAGCCCGGCAGCGTCGCTCGCGGCGAAAAGCGAGCTGCGGATCTCGGCGGATTTCATCAGCACGCGCCGCTCGAGCTCGGCCGGCTGCTCGACAATGCTGATGCCGTCGCCACGGCGCTCCACGGTGAGCACGCTGCTGCCGTTGCGGTAGCGCAGCTCGAGCAACCGCCCCTCCGTGGTGATCTGCGCGCCGACTGTCCGGCCCGGGACCAGCTGGTAGAGCGCCCTGGCCGCGCGCGCGCTGCGCAGATGCTGCAGCGCTTCCGGATCTTCGGCGCCGAGCCGCGCCAGCAGGGCCGGCAGCGTGTCGCCGCGCTGGATCCGCTCTTCGCGCCAGTAACCGTCGACGGCGGCGCCTCCGGAACTGGAAGCAGGTAGTGCCAGCTCCAGCACGACCGGCGTCTGCTTCAGCGGCTCGATCACGGTATCCGGCGCGATGCCGAACGCGGCCACCACGCCGACGAACGGAAGCACGAGCGCTGCGGCGGCGCGGAAGAGGCGCGATCCGGCAATGTGCTGCACAAGAATCTTGCCGGACTCGCGCCCGCCAAACTTCCCGGGGGCTGCTACAATCACGCCATTCCCTTGTTGCATGATTTCCCTGATGTTTTTAGGGTGCGGCCAGCTTAGCAGAATCGCCCGTTTCGGCAAACCCACTTTCGCATAGTGAAATAACGCACAGTGCCCAGGCATTCCGCCGGAATCATGACCTCCATCGAACAACAACTCGAGATCATCCGGCGCGGCGCGAACGAGTTGCTGGTCGAATCCGAGCTGCGCGGAAAGCTCGCGTCAGGACGGCCCCTGCGGGTGAAGGCCGGCTTCGATCCCACCGCCCCGGACCTCCATCTCGGGCACACGGTGCTGATCAACAAGCTGCGCCAGCTGCAGGACCTCGGGCATCACGTTCTCTTCGTGATCGGAGATTTCACCGGCATGATCGGCGATCCCTCGGGCCGGAACGCGACGCGGCCGCCGCTCTCGCGCGAGGACGTGCAGGCGAACGCAAGAACCTACACCGACCAGGTGTTCAAGATCCTCGACCGCGGCCGCACCGAAGTGGTGTTTAACTCGGCGTGGCTGGATGGGATGAATGCCGCGGGCCTGATCCGGCTCGCGGCGAAGCACACCGTGGCGCGCATGCTCGAGCGCGACGACTTCGCCAAGCGCTACCGCGCCCAGCAGCCGATCGCGATCCACGAGTTCCTCTATCCCCTGGTGCAGGGCTACGACTCGGTGGCGCTCAAAGCGGACCTCGAGCTCGGCGGCACCGACCAGAAGTTCAACCTGCTGATGGGCCGCGAGGTGCAGAAGGAGCACGGGCAGCCGCCGCAATGCATCCTGACCCTGCCGCTGCTGGAGGGTATCGACGGCGTCAACAAGATGTCGAAGTCGCTCGGCAACACCATCGGCATCACCGAGCCGCCCGGCGAAATCTTCGGCAAGCTGATGTCGATCTCGGATGAGCTGATGTGGCGCTACATCGAGCTGCTGTCTCTGGAGCTGCCTCAAGTGTTAATGGAAAAGAAACGGGCAGTTGAGCAGGGCGGCAATCCACGCGACGTGAAATTTGATTTCGCCCGGGAGATCGTCGCGCGTTTCCATGGAAATGACGCCGCCCAGCTTGCGGCGACGAATTTCATCGCGCGCTTCACGCGCCACGAGACCCCGGACGATATTCCGGAAGTGAAAATCGCCGCCAAAGGTGACGGACTGCCGATATCCCAGGTGCTCAAGCAGGCGGGGCTTACATCCAGTGCATCAGAAGCGGTACGCATGATCGAGCAGGGCGGGGTGAAGGTGAACGGCGAGAAGGTGAGCGACAAGGCGCACCAGCTCCCCAAGGGCGCCCCCATCGTGATTCAGGTCGGCAAGCGCAAGTTCGCGCGCGTCACCATCACCTGAACGGGAGGGATGGATCCGGAACGATGAACGAGAGCCTTGCCCGTTCATCGCTCATCATTGCGGCTGTAACGGCACAGAAGTAAGGGGCGCACGGGTCTTGCAACCCCGTGCGCCCGGCCTACCTGGAGTCTTGCGGAAACCGATTTAGGCGATGAGCTCGGGCTTCTTCTCGTCTTTCTTCTCCTCGTCGCTTTGGGCGATCAGCTCGGGTGAGGACCCCTTCGGATAAGCTTCGTCACCTTCGGCGATCAGCTCGGGCTTCTTCTCGTCTTTTTTCTCCTCGTCGCTTTGCGCCACGATCAGTTGGGTTAGCTCGGGCTTCTTCTCATCCTTCTTCTCCTCGCCACTTTGTGCATAAGCGCCCGACGTCGAAAGAGCGAACGCGCTGGCCAGTGCGAGCGTCAGAATAGTCTTGCGATTCATGTAAACCTCCTGTGAATGTCGAAGTTGAACATTGTCGATTCCGCCAACGATCCGTTGGACGGGCGAAAGATACGTGAGGTTTACGCGCAGCGCGCATCCTTACCAACATGTAACCCGGACGTAATGGCGGCGTGAGTTCTTGCACAGGTCGTGTCGAGACCTTACGCCGGGCTTACAGGCATGCAGCCGGAACTCGCCCGTCCGGGGCGCGACTGGCATTTAACAGAGCGACTAGGATTGCTCAGAGCGCTGCGGTGCTTCACCGCGGGCGGCGCCCGCCGCATCGCGCGCCGAAGACGTTCTTTCGCCACCGCCACCGGTGGTATGAAAGCGAACGGTGACGCGAAGTCCAGGTTGATTGTCCGACAGCTCGACCGACGCCCCGTGCAGGTCGGCAACGGCCTTCACGAGCGCAAGGCCGAGACCGCTGCCGGACGTGGTCCGGCTCGCCTCCAGCCGATAGAAGCGGCGGAATACTTTTTCGCGCTCGGAGGCGGGGATGCCGGGACCGGTGTCGGCGACGCACAGGATGGGCGTGCGGGTTTCCTTTCTCAGCGTGACGGTAATTCCCACCCCGGCGGGACAGTGGCGAATCGAGTTTTCGATGAGGTTGGCCACCATTTGAGTCAGGAGTTCGTGGTCGCCGTGGAGGGACAGGGTGCTGTCGATAACGGCCTCCAGTCGCTGATCGCGATCTTCCGCGACCGGAGCGTACGCCTCGGCAACGGTGGACACGATCTGTCCCAGGCTCACGTCGCGAAAGGCTGCGCGCCGTGCTCCGGCCTCGATCTGGGAAATACGCAACAGTGCTGAAAACGTCTCCAGTATGGCATCGAGTTCCGCGATGGATTGCTCGATGATTGAATCTCCACCTGGGCCCGTTTTGCCTCGGGCGGCCTCGAGCTGGTGACGCAGGCGGCTCAGTGGCGTCCTCAGATCGTGGGCAACGTCGTCGGAAACGCGCTTCAGGCTCTCCATCAGCGCCTGGATCCGGTCGAGCATGGCGTTCAGGTTGATCGCCAGGAGGTCCATCTCATCGCCGCTGCCCGACGTCGGCACGCGCTTGGACAGGTCCCCGTCTATGATGGAGCGAGTGGTGCGGTTGATCTCGTCGATGCGTCGCAGGAACCCGACGCCCAGCACCGCGCCGCCACCCGCGGCAAGGAGCACCGTGATCGCGATGCCCCAGCCGAGCGCCCGGATTATCGCTTCCTGCGCCTTCACCGCCCGGTAGCGGTTCTCGCCCACGAGCAGAAACTCCCCGTTGTCGAGCACGCGCCCCCGGCCCACAACGGGATATGCATCAGCAGGATCATCCGCCTTCGAGCGCCGGTCCTGGGACAGGCGGGACACGGGAAGCACGATCTGACCCTCCGCGGGTTTCATCGGTGGAAGGTTTCCGGCAGTCCGTATTCCGGCGGCATCCTGCAGCAGGTAGTAGCGGCGCGGCGGCCGCAATTCCACCACCCTCAGCTGGATCGCCCGCTCGACGCTTTCGAGACCGCGGGCGCGATACAGCTCGACGAGCACCTGCGTTTCGCGCTCCACGGAATCGCTGAGCTGCTCGTCGAGCGCGGCAAGCGTGATCCAGTAGACGATAAAGAGCAGGATCGCGACCGACGCCCCGAAGACGGCGACGTACCAGGCGAGAAGCCGGAAGCTTGTGCTGCGAAGAAAGCTATGTGGAGACACTGATGGAGTATCCCGAGCCGCGCACGGTATGGATCAGTTCGTCCTTGAATTCCCGGTCAACCTTGGCGCGCAACCGGCTGATGTGGGTTTCGACGACGCTGGTATGCGGGTCGAAGTGGAATTCCCAGACGTTCTCCAGAAGCATGGTTCGAGTCACGACCTGGCCGGCATTGCGCATCAGGTATTCGAGCAGCCTGAATTCCTGCGGCTGCAGTTCGATGCGTTTGCCACCCCGGGTCACCGTGCGTTTCAGCCGGTTCAGCTCGAGATCTCCGACGCGCAGCACCGTCGTTTCGACCGCCATGGGGGGGCGACGTGCGAGCGCGTTCACTCGGGCAAGCAGCTCGGAGAAAGCAAAGGGTTTGGTGAGGTAATCATCCGCGCCCGCCTCCAGTCCCTCGACGCGGTCGTTGACCCCGCCCAGCGTGGTGAGCAGGAGCACTGGTGCCTTGATTCCCGCGGCGCGGATTGTCTTCACGATGGCGAGACCGTCCACGCCGGGCAACATGCGGTCGACGACCATGACGTCGTAGCTGCCCCCGGAGGCGAGGATAAGCCCGTCGCGGCCGCTCGCCGAGTGGTCCACCACGTGCCCGTGCTCGCGCAGCCCGTTTGCTACGTACGCCGAGGTTTGCGGATCGTCTTCGATCAACAGAATCTTCATCGGTATGCTTGTCGTGTGACGATACTGCAGAGGGACCGGCAGTCCACGCACGATGTGGAAGGACAACCGCTGTGTGTCCTGCGTTCCGCGCGAGGGAGACGCCCTGTGGCATCGCCCATCCCATCGGTTCGTAAGATAGCGCAGCATCCACCAGCCTCACAAGCAACATTCCATGCTGACGGGCGTCCGGTTACCGAACGGTAAACGTCAGGTAACCGACCGGAATACAAGGAAGGTGCGCTGTCCGCCTCCCAGACCCACATCACCACGGTCGCCATGACGCGACGACTGATGGAGTCCTTCTAATGCCCAGCCCGACGGCTGTCGGCCAGCCTACCAGCTGCCTGAGGCGCCGCCGCCCCCGGAACTGCCGCCGCCGCCGGAGAATCCGCCGCCCCCCGAGCTCCAGGAGCCGCCACTGGAACTCCAGCCGCCACCGCTGCCGCCGACCGTGAAACCGCCGATCGTCGCGCGGCCCTTCTTCTTGAGGTCCTCCACCGCTTTCCGGTACGTCGCCGAGCGCGACACGAAAAGCTTGGCGAGCGGAAAGCCGATGAGATAGGCGATCAGGATGTAGAACGTGATGCCGCTGCCGAAGATCATGACCGGAAACATCGCCCAGAACGGGATCAGGAAGAAATAGAGAAACCATCCCATGCCGGGCGTGACGATGCCCAGGAACGTGAAGAGGCCAATGATGCCGAAGATGAACGCGCCGAACAGCACCTTCTCGTGCAACGCCATCGCGGGCGCCTTGAGGAATTCCGACTGCCGCGCCTGGGCGCGCGGCGAGCTTTCCGCGCCGCCCGCCGTCGTCTTGCCTTCAAGGTGCGCGAGGACCGCACCGACGCCCTGGGAAATGCCTCCGTCGTAGTCGCCTTGCCGGAAGCGCGGCGTCATCACGTCGCGGATGATCCGGCTCGCAGCGGCGTCGGTGAGCGTGCCCTCCAGGCCGTAGCCGACCTCGATGCGCAGGCGGCGGTCCTGCGGGACGACCACCACCAGCACGCCGTTGTCCTTGCCTTTCCCGCCGAGCTTCCACTGCTCGAACACGCGCACGGCGTATTCCTCGACGCTCTCGCCGTGTATCGTCGGCACGGTCAGCACCGCGACCTGGTTGGTGGTTTTCCGCTCGTGCGCCTGCAGCTGCTCCGCCAGCCGGCGCCGCGTGTCGGCCTTCAGTACTTCCGCGTTGTCCACCACGCGGCCAGTCAGGAAGGGCACATCGGCGCGCTGCGCCTGTGCCGCCAGGGGTAGCGCGAGCAGCGCCGCTAACAGCCAGCCGGACGCGCGCGTCACACCGGTCCCCGCTGCTGAATCAGCCTGTCGGCCACCTCATCCGGCTCGCCCGGCTGCGCCCGGAAGCCGCTCGCGGCGAGGGTATCCTCCAGCCGCGCGAGACCGTCGAGCAGGGCGTCCTTCACCTGCCCGCGTTTCAGGGCTGCCGTGACGGCGGCGACGACCGCGTCGAGCCCGGCCGGGCCGACCCGGTCGCGAACGCCGTTATCCGCGAGCACCACGACTTCGCGCTCGAACAGGGCGACCAGCAGAAGGATGCCGTCGCGGCGGGGCGTGCGCTGCAGCCCGGCGCCGAGGAACATCGCCTGCGCGTACTGCAGCGCTTCCGCCTGCCGGCGCGCCCGGGAGAGGAATAGCCGCGCCAGCGGCGCGATCCACACCGTGGCGAGGGCGGCCGCAGCACCGACCGCGAGCGCCGTCACCGCGGTTTCGACTATCGCCTCCGCCGCTTCCCAGCCCGGCGCGGTGAGCGCCGCCGCCACCGCGGCAAGCAAGGCGAGTGCGGCGCCCAGCGCGAACGCTTTCCAGGGGATCTCGGGATAGGAGTCGGCGCGCGCGATGACCGCGGCGACCACCTCGACCCCGGTTGAGCGCTCGAGGCGGGCTACGCTTTGCTTGACGGCGGATTCCGCTGTCGCGTCGAGAAACACGCTGCTTCCCGGCTCAGTCCCGCTCAACCCCACAGCTGCTTCAATCGTGCGTCGCGGCCGCAGCCGCTCTTGTAAAACTTGTAACGCCCCGGGTTTTTCAGATAGTAATCCTGGTGATAACCCTCGGCAGGATAAAACTGGGACGACTTCGTGATCTCCGTGACGATCTCGCCCTTGAATGGCTTGCTTTTCACGAGCGCTGCGCGGGACGCCTCCGCAAGCCGCTTCTGCTCGTCGTTATGGAAGAAGATCCCGCTGCGGTACTGCGAGCCGTAATCGCAGAACTGCGCGTCCTTCTGGGTGGGATCGATGTTGCGCCAGAACACCTCGAGCAACCTGGCATAGGTCACCTTCGAAGGGTCGTACTCGACTTGCACCACCTCGGCATGGCCGGTGCCGGCGGTGCTGACTTGCTCGTAGGTGGGGTTCTTGACGTGCCCGCCCATGTAGCCGGAAACGGCCGCGATCACGCCGGGCACCTTCTCGTAGACCTCCTCCATGCACCAGAAACAGCCGCCCGCAAAGGTCGCCCTGGCGGTCGCGGGCTTGGCCCCGGCCTGGTGCTGCGCCTGCGCCCAGCCCCCGGCCGGCAAGGCAAGGACGAGTACGGCGATCCACAAGAGTGGCAGCAGTCTGTTCAATTTCATGGTCGGGCTCCTGTCGGGTTGGATGATCTTCTGCGCCTCAATTCAGCGAATGCCGCAAGCTCCCAGTGCCGGATGGCGACCAGCAGGCTCATCGCCGAGCGCTCGGTGAGCGGCAGCCTGGCGTCCTCGTTGTGCAGCTCCGAGAACTCGCGGGCGGCGCGCTTCAGCCGCGTGACGACCGCCGCGCCCGAGTTCCTGGACAGCATGCCGTTCACCACCACCATGAACTCGTCCGGCCGGTCGAAGCGCGAGCGGAAGTACTCGGTGTGGGCCTGCTGGTTGAAGAAGCGCTGAATCGGGCCATCCGGCAACCAGGCGAAGTTCCGCGACACCAGCAGCTTTATACGGTTGTTGGGCTGCAACTGGATGAACCCCAGGCGGTCGAGGCGGGCGAGCAGCTGGATGCACTCCGCCTTGGAGACGTCGTAGATGGCGGTGATCTGGTCGAAGCCGACGTGGTTGAGCACGCACACCGCCACCAGGAACAGCTTCCGGTTGGAGACGATTTCCTTTTCCTGCTCGGGGGTGAGCTGGGAAATCTCGCTCTCCTCCCGGTAGAGCGCGCGGGCGAGATCGGAGAACTCGCTCCCCGCGAGCTGGCAGACCTGATCCAGCCGCTTCAAGCTGAAGTCCTTCCTCGAGAACATGCGCTTCACGCTCGCTTCGCTCAGGTCGAGCTTGCGCGCCACCTGCGCGTAGGTGATGCCTCGCGTCCGCAGCTCGCGCTTCAGCACGTCCACCAGGCCGCCGCTCGTCGCCATGCATGCACTCACAGTTTCTCGGGTCACGGACACGGTATCACCACATGATACCGGCAGGCGCATGGGTGGCAACGTCGCAGCGGGCGCTTGCCGCCAGTATTGCACCGCAACAATACTGATTTCGCACGCAGGCGCCGCCTGCGGCAAACCGCAGGGGAGGAAATCATGCAAGCAACCGCAACCAGGACGGTTCAACGCAAACAGGGCGAGCAGGCGCGGGCCCGCGCCATCGTCCGCTTCAACGGGCTGCTGTTCCACAGTCTCGCCGCCGCCTCCCTTCTGGAGACGGCCGTGCCGCTGCACGTCAACCGGCTCCACCAGGTGTTTGCCGCGCGCCCCGACGTCGTGCTCTGGCTGGAGCACGTCTGGTGGCCGCAGCGTGCGGAGCACGGGCGCCGGCTGCGCGATTATCTCGAGGCGACGTGGCCCGAGTTTGACTGGAAAGCGGCCTACCAGGAGTTCTACGAATCCTACCGCCCGCGCTCGGGGCTGGAAGGCCGGGGCGCGGGCGCCGCGCTGGAGGCGCTCGGCCTGTGCGTGACAGCGGCCCAGGCCGTGGTGTTCTATCGCGCGCTCGCCAACTGCGCGGACGAGCCGGCGCTGCGCGCGCTCGCGCGCCAGGCGGCGTGCGACCACGGCGGCTGCTTTGACTATTTCAGTGCGCTGTTCGAGCGCTGCAAGCGCGACGAGCGGGTGGGTCTGGTGACGGGCTGGCGCACGGTGCGCGCGGCCTGCCGCTCGGCGCGCGATTTCGACGCGAGCGCAGCGTTCGAGCCGCTCAGCCGCCACTGGGGCGGCGCACCCACGGTTCCCGCGCTCGGCTACGGCGAATTCCGCTCGCGCATGGCGCCGCTCATCCAGCGCCACGCCGCGCTGGGGCGCATCGAGCGCCTGCTGTTCCGGCCGTGGCTCGAGCGCGAGCGCAGCACACCCGCGCCGCAGCTTCCCGAAAAAGTCGCGGAACGGCGCTCGCGGCTCGCGCTGCAGCCGGTTGCCGCCTAGTGCCGTTCCAGCAATCTGGCGGACCAGACGGCGCGGGGGGCGGTTCGCTCCCCGCGCCGTGAATCCGTTACACTGCTCGCTCCGTAACTGAAGCTCCTGAAACCTTGGAGCGATACCTTTGAATTCCATGACCGCGGATCCCGCCGGCAAGGAAGTCGCCACGCTCGCCGGCGGCTGCTTCTGGTGCCTCGAAGCCGTTTTCGACGGCATGAAAGGCATCGCGTCGGTGGAGTCGGGTTACATGGGCGGGACGACCGCGAACCCGACCTACGAGCAGGTCTGCGGCGGTGACACGGGGCACGCCGAGGTGGTGCGTGTCACCTTTGACCCCTCAGTCGTGTCGTTCAAGGAACTGCTGGAGGTGTTCTTCGTGATCCACGACCCGACCACGATGAACCGCCAGGGCAACGACGTCGGGACCCAGTACCGCTCGGCGATCTTCTACCACACGCCGCGGCAGAAAGCCGATGCCGAGGCGGTGATCGCGCAGCTCGACGCCGCCAAGCTGTGGAGCGGCCCCATCGTCACCGAGCTGGCGCCTGCGTCCGCCTTCTATTTGGCCGAGGGCTACCACCAGGAATACTTCGCGCGCAATCCCTACCAGCCGTACTGCCAGGCCGTGGTGGCGCCGAAAGTCGCCAAGTTTCGCAAGCATTTCCTGGCGAAGCTCAAGAAGTCGTGAGTTTCCACCGGCGCCGGACACCGTGCCCTGCCGGGCTGGCGTGTAACAATTCCGTAATGTGAGTGTCATAAACTGGGCGCTGTCACGGAATTCGTCCTCTGCCATGAACAGTATCGTTCTCGTCGTCGAAGACGAGCCGGCGATCCAGGAACTGGTCGCAGTCAATCTCGAGCACGCCGGGCACCAGGTGTTGCGCGCCTCCAGCGCGGAGGAAGCCGATGCGATG
>Ga0184615_10001445_pt1 | contig 12895 bp, 18 predicted proteins | sample PLM4_65_coex_FD_133134 | JGI IMG/M metagenome (GOLD analysis project Ga0184615, IMG submission 133134) | Groundwater sediment microbial communities from an aquifer in East River, Colorado, USA - PLM4_65_coex | ecosystem: Environmental > Terrestrial > Soil > Riparian zone | place: USA: East... | reverse complement strand
GAGCGCCGAAAGATCGAGACGTTGTCGGACTCGACCCCCCCCACTGGCCCAGCGACTCAACGGCCCACAACGGCTGCTCGAGCGCCGAAAGATCGAGACGTTGTCGGCCTCGACCCCCCCACTGGCCCAGCGACTCAACGGCCCACAACGGCTGCTCGAGCGCCGAAAGATCGAGACGGCGACGACGAAGGGCGAAGTCGGACTCGGTCGCTTCCCACAACGGCTGCTCGAGCGCCGAAAGATCGAGACGCAGCCGTCGCAAGCGGACATGGCACCTACGAAGAGCCCACAACGGCTGCTCGAGCGCCGAAAGATCGAGACGATTGAGCCCGGCCAACGCAACGCGATTTCTTGCCCGACCCCACAACGGCTGCTCGAACGCCGAAAGATCGAGACACGTCACCGGGATCGGTGCCGTTCATGGTGCGCGCGGGCCACCCACAACGGCTGCTCGAACGCCGAAAGATCGAGACTCGAAGGCGCTTCATACCCAGCACCAGTGCCCCGCTCCCACAACGGCTGCTCGAACGCCGAAAGATCGAGACCACAAGCTCATCTGGCCCGGCGACGGTGCATCAAAGCCCACAACGGCTGCTCGAACGCCGAAAGATCGAGACACGCGAAGCGGCAATGGCTCGACCTGCAACCAAAGCCCACAACGGCTGCTCGAACGCCGAAAGATCGAGACAGTTGTTCGCCAGCAGCTCAGCCTGCTTCGTCAGGCCCACAACGGCTGCTCGAACGCCGCAAGGTCGAGACGAGTGCTCCACGGCGAAACGCTTACGATCTCGTGGCGAACGTCACGATCTCCGACACCAACTCATCCGCCAATTTCTCGAACCCGCCATCCTGAGCGCCGCGCAATTCACGCAGGCGCCGGTAGTAGTCTGACAGCTCGCCACGATCCTGCCTTGTGCGCACGGTGGCAGCAAGCCTCGCCGTGAGCGGTGGCAGCTTGAGCTTGCGTCCCGCGCACCCGTAACAAGTCTTGTCGATCGGGTTGCGCTCGAAGATCCCGGTGCCGTGACAGCGCCGACAGGTCACCAGTAGATCCAGCGCCTCGAGACGCGCACGCACAACGGGCTCTTTGGGTGGCCAGCCGCAACGCGCTGCAAAGTCGGTGAGGTTCACACAAACCCGATGGGGACGAATGTCCCCGTAGTCCCGGACTTGTAGCATCCGAGTAGCTGCTGAGATCGAACCGAGATCTGTCCCTGGTTTTTGGCACCTGAGCAGCCATTGATTGTAGTCATGCTCATCCGGTTGGCTCCCATCGGAGCAGTTGCCACGCCTGCAAGAGCGCCACGGCGACTGTTCCCCAAATGCCTTGGGTCGCCGCAAACACAGCACCGAGCAGAAGAGCGAGACCAACGGCGCGATGCACCCATAGCAGGCGTTTTGAGCGCGTCTCGCGCCGTTGCGCCAGCCACTCCTCTTTCGTTTTCGGTAGCGTCGCGTGTTGTTCCGCCAACCGCGACCGTTCAGCCATAGCGATAAGTTCGTCTTGTTTCATGGCGTGGGAGCTAACCGGATGAGCATGATTGTAGTCACGGCAAGCGCCACATCGAGTTTTTCTTTGGACATGGCGCTTGCTTTCTACCTGGGTTAGCCGCAGGGGTTGTGGAAGTGCTCGCTGCGCGTCACCACGGACCCGCCGTTGTAGCCGTCGAAGTAGAGCCAGCTGGACGTGCCGCTGTCGCTGCGGATCTTGGTCATGCCCGTGTCGGCCCACGTGGTCGTGTTTCCTGCCTGACTTGCCAAGTTATACAGCTCCAAGTACTTCACGCCGTTAACGAAGAGACGTGATGTTTGCGTGCCGTCTTGGGCGAAGCCGTTCGCCAACGTGAACGACCATGCGTGATCCGTGGACCCGGTGCTCACCCAGCCCGTGGTGCCTGCGCAGTCGCCGGTGCCAGGGGTCACCTCGCCCAGCAGCGTTTCGCACGCAGTGCCCGCCTTCACGATCACGCCGGAGCCTGGCCCGAACGAAATGGTCTCGGTCGCCTGCACCACGCCACTGATCGACCACGAAACGCTGAGCGCGTGCGCCAGCGTCGCGTGCTTTGCGATCATCGAGATGTAGCGCGTGTGTGACTGGTAGCCGACCGAACCCGTGGTGATGGGCGTCGTCGTACACGTGGCGCCCGCTGGTGCCGCCAATCCCAACGTCACCAAGAGAACCATCAAAAACGGAAGTAGCTTTTTCATTCTTTCCTTTGGCTGCGCGAACTGCGCGGCGCCGTATCAGACGGTGCTACCACTGACCTGATTCATTGCCTAGCACCTCGACGCTACCGGCGCGCGTGACCTTGAGCTTGACGCCCTCGCCTGAGCTGTACCCCTGAAACTCACCGAGGGTCTTGGGCTCGATGCTGTACGTATCGTTGTCGCTCACGCTCTTGAACATCACCTTGTACGACGCCTCGCGGGAGCTGCGCTCCTGCTCGCCGTCGCTGATGCGTGCGGGGCGCAGCTCTGCGTCAAGCGGCCACGTTGTGGTGCTCGTGATGCCTGACCGGGTGATCGTGCGGTTGTAGCCCCACTCCCAGATCTTCCAGGCGTACCAGATCTGCTTCCGGGACACATCTTCGTAGTCCTGGATGGTGCGGTACGCTGTGCGGTAGCAGTACTTGGTCGAGCAGCTTTTGCTGCCGCCATGTTTGGAGCACCTCGCTGTCCCATTGCCGTTCGGGGAGCAGGTGGTGTAGCTCGGGCTCGTGCTGCAGTTCTCACCGCAAGCGTACCTGTCTTGGTAGGATTCCCGGTGGGATCCCACATGCACATGCTCGTAGTGGTGGTGCCGGAGCCCGAGCGGCATCACCTCGAACGACCCCAAGCTCGGCACGAACCCTTCGTGGGGGTACACGGTGTAGCGCTCGATGATAGTGTCGTGGCGCCACGCCAGCTGGCTCACGCGCGCGCTCACAAGGTGCGGCGTGAAGAACCACTCCACGAGCCCTGCCACTATCGAGATGGCCAGGAGGACGAGCAGGATCGCCTTACCGTGACGCCAGCGTTCGAGGGTGACCTGCGCCCGATCGAGCCTCGAGAACACCTGGTCGTGTTCCTGCTCGAACAGCCCCTCTTCCTCGGCTACAGCAACCGCGCGCGCCGTGGCGTCAGCAGATCCTGACCAATGCGCCGCTATCTCGACAGGAGACTGCAGCTTCGTGCCGCGGTCGGTGGCGCCGCAGTTGCCGCAGCACTTATTGAGCTGGTTTTGGGCGGAGTCGCAGTACTGGCAGATCCAGTCCCGGCCGGCGCCTGCGCACGCGGCGTCGTCACCCGACAGCGCTGCCGCTTCCGACAGATCGTCCGGCATGTACTCGCTGTCGGAGGCGTCTTTCTTGTGGCCGCAGTTGCAGCAGTAGCGATCCTTGAGACCGCGGTTTCCGCGGTGTCGGCAGGTCGAGCACTGCCAGAGCATTTCGATGTCGTAGCTCACCACGTAACAAGCCTTTCCCGGAGCGGCACGATGCGCGCTGCCTTGCTCTTGGTGTCGTAGTAAACCTCGACCGGATCGCTGAGCCCTTCCATGAGCGCCACGACGGGCTTCGGGGGGCGCGGGGTGCGCACGTACAGCTTGACGCCGTAACTCGGCGAGCTGACCCGGGAGATCTCGCCGCAAGTTCGGATGTAACGTAGCTCGCTCACCCGAACTTCCCCTTGTTGCGTCGGTGTCGCGCGAGGCGCGTGCGTAGCTTCTTCAGGAGAGGCTGCGGATCACTGATGATCCAGGTCCCGATGTCCTTCTCCAGTCGCTTCAGGTTCGCCTCGGCGCGCCCGTACCAGCCCGGCGCCGGCTCCGACTCGCGCGGCAGAACCACGTCGTCAAACCAGGCCATCTCACGCGCCTCGGTTTCCGTGAGGCCCATCAGTGGCGCACGTTGCTCGATGTTAGCGAACAGGAAGCTAGTGAACCACAGGTGGTTGCTGCCCTTGGCGCACTCCTCATCGGTGAGCACGGCAGCCAGCGGTACGTGGCGCTCGACCTGCGCGATGTACGCCAAGTCCTCTGCGATCTCCTTGTCGTAGTCGAGCTTGTAGCCCCAACCTTTGTTGAAGGGTTGCATCAAAACCCAAACGCCTCGCCTGATGCGCGCTGCAGACGCTGGCGACAGCTCTCGAAGTTGAGCGCTTCGCCCACGTGTGCGGCTCCGATGTTGAAGACTACGTGATCCGGGCACTTCCACAGGTGCCCAAACGTCGCCACACCTTGGAGCTTCGCTCGCTCATTGCACCAGGGTAGGTCATGCAGCCGGATCGGTTTGCCCTTGCTCGGGTGCACCTTGCGCGGCTTCTGCGGCTTGAGCTGGGGGAACGGCTCCCGCTGCAGCTCGACGCGCTTCAGCACCGTGACGGGTTCGCCCGTCTTCTTGTCGGCCTCGTGCGACTTGACGGTGCCGCGCATAAACCACGTGCCTTCTTTCAGGTTTTCAACGCGCTTCAGCTCACCCGACGCAAACGTCTTGAAGGCACTGTTGTTCTCGTCGACCATGATGATCAGTGCCTTGGATACCGAGAAGCGCCGTTCGGGGTCCTCGGCGATCATCATCTCGAACTTCACCGTGATGGTGGCGTCGATGCGCTCACCCACGACGCCCACGTGTGGACCGGCGGCGGGACGCTGCTTGCGCTCGTAGATCTTGCCAAGGTGCTTGTCGTGGGCAGACGGTAAGCTCGCCAAGAGCCCGGCGCTGCGCGGCATCATCGTGCGGGCGCCGCAGCCCACGCGGGCGTTGTGCATGTAGTCGCTGGAGTCGTTCGAGGTGAGCACCCAGTCGAGGATGGCTTGCGCCTCCTGGGCGTGCGCCTCGGTGGGCTGACACAAGCGCCACTCTTCGCGGAGCGCGAGGCTCCTGGCGTAGTCATCGCTATCGATTTTGGGCTCCGGACCCAGAATCCACTCCGCGTGCGCCCGGGTGCTCGTCTGCTGGTCCGCGCACTGAGTCTTCACGAAGCCACGGCGCTTGACGCTCGATACGGCCGCCGCCAAGAACTCCACCGGCGTCGTCGGGCACACCCAACCGCCGCCGAAGCCGTACTCGCCGTCCTCGTCCGTGATGCCGCTGACGAGTTCGGCCCAGACGCGCCAGAGCTGCACGGCGCGCGTGACATCGGTCGTGCCGATGTAGTCGACGAGGCACTGGCGACCGATCTGCACGATGCCACCCTCGGGGCTCTGCAGCAGGAACGTCTCGGCGCGACGGCGATCCAGGCCGCAGTGCTGGCAACGTGCGCCCGTCTCGCGCCATCCTGAGAGATCCGTCTCGACGCCGGGGGCGCGCGACACGAGGTTGCCTTGGGGCGTGTGCGTGAGCGCCGCCTGGAACCCGTAACCTTGGATGCGTGGCGCTTCGCCCTCGAAGCGCACGTCGATGACCCAGCGCGTGAGCAGCTGGTTGGCTAAACCACGCTTCATCGACTTGTAGCTCTCGGCACGCGGCGCGCTGGCCACCAGCACCACCGGCGCGAAACCCAGCTTCTTGGCGCGACGGTTGAGCTTCTCGACGCCGTCCTGCAAGATCCCGAGCCGCTCGGCGGGGATCTTGTAGATTTCAGGGACGGCGGGGGCGGCTACGGTGTCGCTCATGACCTGGTATACGGACGGTATACACAACTCTCCCTCGGGTCTACCAGAAAAAGACGAAACCCCTGCAAGGGGCCAATCCTGCAGGGGTTTCGCGTGCATCGGTGGGGCTTGTCTTCCCTTGTACGGGTCCCGCGCGACCCCCGGAGAACGCGGCGTCTCACCGCGGTGGAACTTTGGTTTCTCCGGCAACCTCCACTGTTGTGCCCGTGGAACAGGCCGCCTGCTCTTGTCAGAGAGCTTCTTCATCGGGAGGCGTGAGCCTCAGGTCTTGCGACCCGCTTCGATTAGCTGGCGACAACCAGCGCGTGTCTTGGTATACGGACGGTATACGCAGATCTTCCTGCCGATCAGAATTATCCGCGCCGCGACCAAACCCGCGGGAGCAGTCCGTTGAGTTGCTGGCGTCGCTTCTCGCAGGGCGTGCAGAGCTTGATGCCCAGGGCGCCGGTGACCGCCGCGATGGCATCGCCGGCCCCGTAGTGCTGCGGAGCCGGGCTCCGGTGCTCGCGGTGCTGGAGCGCCAGCTGGTTGGCCTGCTGGGGTGTGGCGACGGTCGCTAGTGCTCCACAGACGGTGCAGTGCACCGTGATGCCCTCGGGGCTCGGGTTGGCTTCCACCCAGGGAACCAGCGAGTGCTTCATGGCGCGCCGCCGATGTGTCTACCCAGGATCGGGCGTAGGCTCCGTGGCACCGCGACACGACGCGATGGTGCAAACTCCGGGTCGTTCGCCCATTCTGGGCTGCCCAGGTACCACTTGCTGCAGCAGTCTGGGATCACACAGCCAGCAGCGTGCACTAACTGCCGGCGCTCCGAGCGTGCCTCACGGCCCCGTTGCTTGTTGGCACACCGACGGTTCATGAGGTGACCTCAGGTTACCAACGGCACGGCGGGTAGCAAATGAAAGTTCGCGATGGACACCGCTTCCCTCGCGCCCATCATGGCGCAACGTCACGAAACATAGGCGGTTCCGCAGCTTAATGCGCACGTCTGCGCCGGGTAGCAGCCGGGGAAGATCTTGGAGCTTCATTGGGTTAGCTTGCCTCGCCCTGGGCAACACCGGACAAGTTTTTGCGAGCACCTTAGTGCTCCGTTAAACCCCGGAGGCGCTCGCAGAATGAATAATCCCAGCCGGGACGGCGTCTTACGAGGCACCGGGCGAACTGCCGGTAGCCCTGGCAGGGAGCCCCGTGGTACAAAACCCGAGGCGCTCGCGATCTGGGCGCCAGGTCATTGAAATCATACCGTTTCTACGTGGTTCACCCACAACGGCTGCTCGAACGCCGAAAGCTCGAGACAACGGCGTGGAGAACGCGGAGCAGGCGGAGTGCCGTACCCACAACGGCTGCTCGAACGCCGAAAGCTCGAGACCGAGGGACCGTCAGGTAAGACGACAACCCCATACGGACCCACAACGGCTGCTCGAACGCCGAAAGCTCGAGACGACCGGCGGCGGCGCTTCGCTCGAGTTCCTCGAAGGCAAACCCACAACGGCTGCTCGAACGCCGAAAGCTCGAGACGTTGTCGGACACTACGGCGCTCCGCTCGGCTGCAGGTTGACCCCACAACGGCTGCTCGAACGCCGAAAGCTCGAGACGCCCCCGTCGCCGAAGAACTCCAGCGCGCGCGCCTCACACTCACAACGGCTGCTCGAACGCCGGAAGTTCGAGACATCGCAACTGCTTCACGAGCGGCGCGAGCTGCGCGCCCCAGCTCCACTTCTTGGCCACCGACTCCGAGAACGACTCCGCCATGTGGCTCAGTCCGTTCCAGGCGCCGTGCGCGATGGCGATGGCGTCGGCGATCTCGCGAGGCTCGACGCGGGGCGCGAGCGCATCGGGGCCATCATCGATCGAGAACAGCGCGTGGTCCTGAAGGATGCGGATGACGCCCGGACCGTGGCAATGCCCCGCGCTGTGCCCGGTCGTGACCGTCGTCGCCACCGGCACACCGCAGGCGCGCGCCTGCAGCGGCAAGAGCCCAAACCCTTCTCCACGCGATGGCGTGCACACGAGGTGCTGCTGGCATATAAACCGCGACATCGCCGCAGTGTCCATGTCACCGCGTGGCAAGAACTGCACGCCCGTCGGCATCTCGATCTCGTCGTAGGCGAGTCGCTGCATGAGCGCGGCGCGTGCGTGGTGGTCGAGCACGAGCAGCAGCTCCGATTTGTCCGGTATGCGACTGTTCTTTCGGAGCAGGTACCAGGCTTGGAGCAGCTCAAGGGTGCCCTTGCGCTCACCCTCGGTCGTCGAGAAGTGCACGACGCGAAACTTGCCTAGCTCGTAGTCAAGGCGGGTGCGCTCGAGTTCGGCAGGAATGGGGGCGAATCCGGATACGCCGTGATGCGCGGTGTGAACCTGCGCGATCGTCTTATTGGTTCCGGGCATGAGGTATGTGAGCCAAATATTCCCGTCCTCAATGTACCGCAAACCCATTTCACCAAGAGCGCCACCGATCATCGTTGTTCCCCATGCCGATGCCGACAAGATGCGTACGTTCGGTAGCTGCAGCACCGCCCCCAGCAGCTTCGGCGGGATGTGCGTGCTGTTCGGGGTAACTTGCACCCAGTGCCGCTCGTGCTTGGCACCGACGCGCATGGCGTTGATGAGGTTCAGATTCCCCGTGAATACAGCATCGCGCGCGGTCGCACCCGCGGGTGGTAAATCTTCCTCGCTGCCGCCGCTCTTGTCGAGCGCAACGAAACCATCCAGCAGTCCGGCACCATCGAGCACTTCGCGAAAGCCAGAGGTCACGACCGAGAGAGAGCCGTGCCCGACGGAGCGACCGTAGAGACGCACCGTCACAGGGGCAAACTCCGCAGATACTCGAGCGTTCGCGTATGGGCCACCGAAGCTACGGTGCGCACTAAATCGAGTGCACCAACTGGAGTGGAAGTCCAGTTGCCAGCGTACGGTCCAAACCGCGCAAACCACTGCGCCTCGTCATTGGCATGGCGCTGAATCATCCAGCGACCGTGCGCGGTGTCTGCGATGTAACCGTTCGCGGCAACTGACCACTCGAACTCAATGCCGCGCCACACGAATGTCGGATCAGGTCGTTTCATGGAGTCCTTTTGAGGTACGCCTGCAGATTGTTCATTGTCTCTTGGAGATGATCCTCGAGAGCGAACACGGCGCCATCGAGCGCGTCGCTGATCTCACCCGAGGTGCGGGGTCGCGTATGGCCACCGTCCCACTCGCACCATGCAACCGTGGCCGCCGGAGACCGGTCATCGCACTGGTAGAACAACCAATACGTTTTCTGAGCCAGCACGAGCCGTCCAGAAAAAGCCTTGCGGTATGCCATCCAGTGGAATTCGACACCGCGCCACGTGAACGTCATCCCTTGCGTTCCTCGCGTGCCGTCTGAAGCAGCTGCAGTGCTGAGCTACGGGCGCCTTCCAGCACCTCGGGCGTCTCACGCAGCACCGCTTGTACCGACGTGAAGTTCGGTCGCCCTGGAAGGCCGTAGCGATCGGCATAGACGTCTCGCTCGATCAATTCGAGCAACGCAGCGGCCAGTTCAATCCGATCGGCGGGCGACCATTGCTGTGACGGCTCCCAGCCGTCGTCAAGCCAGCCCGCCGCCTCACTGCGCTCTCTCTCGGTCATCAGCTTGTAGACGTGATGTACACGCCAGACATTCACGGGGCAAGTTACATTTTCTGGTAAGCAGTCGAGTCCACCAGATCGCGCATCTTTCGGCCTACGGCGGCGAGCCCGAACCGCTCCTCGAACCGCGCCGGCAGCTCATACTTTTCTGGTACCGTGACCCGGCGTAGCGCTTCGGTCAGATCTTCGAGGCCGCAGGCGGCCCACTGGGCCCCGTGCTCCCAGCGGTAGCTCGTGTGCGCGGGCTCCATACTGTGGGGAACCGGCAAGTCGTCGTCTGCTGCGAAATCGCAGACGCCGCCCCAGGGAACGTACACAAGACGGTTCCCAGCGAGCTTCGCATCGAAGGCAGGAAGACAGAACGCCTCGCCATGGCTCGCCGATACGTAGATGTTGTTCTCGAAGTGCAGCTGCGAGATGCGTGAGCTGTCGACGGTTCCGCCAATGAGCTTGATGCATTGACTGAACCCGCAGTCGCGTACGAGCTGCTGCGCCTGCGTGACGGTCATGTAGCCTGGCCACTGGCCGTTGCCCGAGTACTTGATCGTGAGCATCGCGTTCTCGAGCGCTGCTCCCGGGAATGCCCTCATGAACGCCTGGATGAGCTGCACGAAGTTCTTGCGTGGCTCCCAGCGACCGATCGAATAGAAGCGCTTCTGGCCCCGGTCTCGAGCTTCTGGCGCCCGAGCAGCCGTTGTGATCCTGAATATTCCCGGCACGCGCCGCCGGTGCACCGCGAACGACCCGTCCTCGTCGTAGGGATGCGGCACCACGTGCACGCGCTCAGCCGGCACTCCCGACTTGATGAGCATGAGTGCATTTTGCTGGCAAGGTACCCAACACTGCTTCACGCGCGCAAGATGCTTGGCGATGGCCGGGTCGATGCGGTCGCGCTCCCAAACGCTGTACACAATGGCGTTGCCGTAGAGCTTGTCGCGCAGCTCGAGTTGTTGTTGCGTGTCGTTCGGGTCCTTAGGGACGGCGCCCTTGGGCACGAGCAGCTGCCGCAGGTGCTCCGCGCTCCGGATGACGACGTGCTTGATGATCGGCCGAAAGGTCGCGATGTCGGTGTTCAGGAGGTGGCCGACCTCGACCTGCGTCGAGGCTGGCATGCCGGCAACGAAGACGGGCTCCGCCACGCCATCGGTGACCACGACGTTCGAGAAGGAGCGTAAGAGGAGCGGGATGCCCGTCGCCGCGAGCGCGCGGGCGTGCAGTCGCACCGCGCGCGCTGTCCCATCGGATTGCGTCTCGAACTCCCCCTGGTACAATACGCCACGCGGGTGTGCCGCACGCGTGCTGGGTGGGAAGTAGTTCTGCGCGACATTTCGCGCCTGCTTCTCCGCGGGCGTCGCCTCGCCGAGACCTTCCACGTCATCGGCGGTGTAGCTTTGGCTCTTCTCTTGCATTTTACCATCACTCTATTAGTCACACACGCACACGCCTGCCGCCATCACTCTCACTACTTGTCATGCCTCACATGCGCCGCGCATCGCTCACACAGGAGGTTCGCGCGCCCGTCGGCGCCAATGTGGATCTCCCAGCTCGCTGCCTCGACGGGGCCACCAAAGGAGAGCACGCTCGCGACGCTCGAAAACGTCTGGCGCGCTTCCCATCGCTCGCCGCAGCCGTCGCAGGCTTTGATGATGGTGGCCACGTATTTGGTTTCGGTTCCCACTACTTGTCCTTCTGGGTAAGTGTGCCACGATCTGCGCCATCACTCGCTTTGGCCAACTGCTGGTGCCAGCAGTTGGGCCCACAGATATGAAGCGCTTCCAGCGTGTTGCTGGTAGCGCCCGTTGGCGGCCTCGTGATACAAAATACGAGGCGCTCGCAAACCGGGTGCCAGGTCCTTGAAATTCTACCGTTTCTACGTGGCTACCCACAACGGCTGCTCGGGCGCCGGAAGCTCGAGACGAAATACTATCTCCGTGGTGCCCCACAACGGCTGCTCGAACGCCGAAAGTTCGAGACTCCGCCAAGATCTCGATGAGCACCCAAAGGCTCACCGGCACTCCTTGGAGATCTCGGCAGACAGTTGACACGCCACGGCAGCACGACCGCACTCACGCGCCGCGTTGAAGCTCGCCTGCCTCACCTTCCAGAGGTAGTTGCACGCGAAGAACATCACCATGGCACCCACCGCCATGCCAACGATGAACGCTCCCAGCTCGTTACTGCCCTCCTTTTCCTGACCTGCTTGCGCCATTACCCCTGATCGATCGGCGACCCCCAGACGATCTTCTCCTCGTTGGGGTAGAAGCGTGCCTGCTGGATGAGACCGTCTTGCGTCTTGCGTAGCGGGCCCAACCAAAACTCATCTCCCTCGACGAACGGCCAGAGGCTGTCGTCGTCATCCTTCACGAACTTGATGCGCATGGAGCCCATCACGTTCTGGAGACACGATAGCGCCAGCGTGGCGCCGGAACGATCGTTTTCGGAGTCGATGAGCGCGCGGGCGAGGTTGGTTTCGCGGAGCGCCTCGGGCGGCAATGAGCGCGCCATGACTTCGATATCGGTCGCCAGCTTGGCGATGCGGGTGGAAAGCTTATCGCTCATTGGGTGTCATCCTGATCTGCACCATCACTCGTCACGAGCTGGCTATCCTGCATCACCATCACTTCTCACGCACGACGCTGTTGTCGATCACGAACCGCTTGCCGCATCCGAGGTTCGGGCACGTGAACGATTCCGTCATCTGAATCGTGCCGGCGAGCACCACAACATGGCGCGGGTCCTTCGGATTGACCCACAGTTCGCCTTGCTTACGCACGTCCAGCTCGAAGTGCCGGTTGGTCTGCCGAATGTTGAAGTTCTCGGTGATACCGGCGCGCTGGTAACACCAGGCGCAAGCGAGCTGCAACATCAGCGTGCCGTCGTCGAGCACGTGCAGCTCGCACTCGACGTAGTCGAGGATCTTGTTGTCGCGCGGCTCCCGCACCTCGAGCACGATACCGGGGAACTTCTTGTTGCCGCCTGTCACGTGCCGAAACTGCTTGGCCTCGCCGGAGCCATCTTCGGCCTTGGCCGCTCGCCGGTCCTCGAGATCTCGCGCGGCTTGCGCGTCCGCCTTTTGCTTGGCGAGCTGCGCCTCGTAGGCGCCGGTGAGTGATCCGCCGCGCACCCAAGAGGCCATGGGCACCTCGACAGCGCGGGGAGCCTCTGGTGCCGCTGCCGCGGGCGTCGACTTCTCTTCGCTCATGTTGCGCTCCAGGTTGCTGGGATCTTGTACAGGTTTTGGAGCACCTGCTGCGTCGCGGGGCGCGGTGGCCATGCGCCCTTGATCCACGCACTCACCGCCTGCTGTGAGCATTTCACGCCATGGGCGCTGATCTCTTCGGCGACGATGCGTTCGCTTCCCTTCGTTTTGACAATCGCAGCGAGCATCTCGCGGTGCCTCGAAGCGGATTTCATTGCTCGTTTCTTCGTAGCCATATCGTCCGTTTCCTTAGGGAGACGCTCGCTGACGTCGTGTCTCGACCTTTCGGCGTTCGAGCAGCCATTGTCAGGTACCAGAACCTACCAGGATCGCTGGTGGGTGCGCAAGGCTCAGCTTCGCGCACTCCAGTCTCGAGCTTTCGGCGTTCGAGCAGCCGTTGTGGGTGGCACTTTACCGGCAAGAAGTTGGAAGCCCCGGAGAGCGTCTCGAGCTTTCGGCGTTCGAGCAGCCGTTGTGGGATAGTCGGACGT
>Ga0184615_10001444_pt1 | contig 12907 bp, 10 predicted proteins | sample PLM4_65_coex_FD_133134 | JGI IMG/M metagenome (GOLD analysis project Ga0184615, IMG submission 133134) | Groundwater sediment microbial communities from an aquifer in East River, Colorado, USA - PLM4_65_coex | ecosystem: Environmental > Terrestrial > Soil > Riparian zone | place: USA: East... | reverse complement strand
GGAGCGGCCGAGTACCGTCCGCAGTCGGTGCCCGCCGGTCACCACAAGACTGGCCGGTCTCGCCATCGACACACGCGCGAGCAGCGGGGCGATGGCCGAGTCGGCGATGCCGTCCAGATTCTCAAGGACCACGATCGAGCCGGGGTCCACATCGAACCGGGGAGAAGGGTCGGCGCCAAGATCCACCTCGATCACCGTACGGTCCGGCAGTCCGTGCAGGGCGGTTCGGACCAGCGAGGTCTTGCCCAGCTTCGGCCCTCCGATCACCGCCAGGGGTTCGCCCCTCGCGATCCGACCACGTAGGTTTCTGACGAGCCCTTGGCGACCGACGAACGCGTCTCCGGTGGCGGGAACCGGGGTGAACGGCGTAATGAGCATGGCCCAGTCTACCACGGTGAGCTCAGGGGACGGACTGGGGTCGCCCCGATTTCTGCGTCCCCGACCCCGTGGCTACCTTCCCGTGAAGGTGCCTGTGTGTGACGTGCGGCTGACCCGCCAGGTCAGCCCGTGCCGGTTCGTTAAGAACATCCACAAGCGGTTTCCAGATGGGGCCGATACCGGTTGACTCGGCTGTCGTTCCCCGCGTACTGTGCAGACACGGCGTGTGCAGGTACGCTGACTGTCCTATCCCTCGCACCCTTTGATGCGTTTCGTGCGGGAGAGATTTCCCAGTCCTCGCCGCTTCTGTGCCAGGATGGTTGGCATCCATCAGTACGAATCCGGCCCCTCGTCACCCATCGTGGCGTGGCAAGAGAGGGCAGGCAGCCCATGAGGAGGAGTTCCAATGACACCCGAGGAGCAGATCGCGAAGATGACGAAAGCGATCAATCAGGCCATCAAGGTCATGGCGGACCGATTCGGATCCACGGAAGGGGACGTTGAGAGGGCCATTCAGGAGCTGAAGGCGTCGATGCAGAAGTCAGGGTAATCAGGTCTCTGCCTTGGTGGGTCTTTTTCGGTTCCGGTGGCCATGGGAACTCCCCGCAGCAGGCTGGCCGGACATGCGTTCGCAACGCACCGTCACGGCAGGTCAAGGGGCGTGTCCGCCGTGGCGTAGGCGCCATGACCGACCGAACGAGTGATGTGACGTTACGCTGGCCTCTCCCCAAGCACGACTATTGGTCCACTCCATTTGCAGAGGCATTGCTTCACCATCTGGATCTCTTCCCGGGAGCCACCATCCTGGATATTGCCTCCGGCCACGGGATCCCCGCGTTCTACCTGGCTGAGCAGGTCGGCCCGACCGGACAGGTGCTCGGGATCGATTCGAGCAAGCAGCAGATTGCGCGCGCTCGGGCGATTCAAGGACCGCATCTCCCGTGGCTTCGTTTCGAGTGCCTCGACATGCGCGCGTTGCCACCACGCGTGCCGACCTTCGATCGCATCACCGGCAACCTCTCGGTCATGTTCTTTCGTCCGAACCGGTTCGAAACGGTCCGGGGGTTGGTCGGGCATCTCAGGCCGGGCGGCCAACTGGTGCTGACCTTCCCCTCCCTCGGTACGTTTGATTTGCTCTGGCGGAGAATCGATCAGGAAATGGCCATGCGCGGTCTGACATCAGAGCGGAAACGACTGGAGGCGTATGTGGCTGAGCGACCGTCTGCGGACGAAGGCCGCGCATGGCTCGACGCGCTGAGTCTCGAGCGCATCGAGGTGACCGAGTGGCCCCTGGAAGTCGCCACCGGTCCCGGCCCGTTGTTTCTGCGCCATCCGTTGCTTCGGGGAGGGTTTCTCGACGACGCGTACGAATGTTTTGAGGATCAGCGTCTGGCGGATGAGGTCATGAAGCGGGTGTCTGAAGACGTGCCAAGCTTCACGCCGTTAATCGCTCAACGCGGTGTCTTGTCGGGATGGAGAGTCTCGACAGTCTAAACCAGGCTACATCAGTGTTGATGCCCGGCTGGCTACCGACCCGACGCGATCGGCAATTCGCGCAACCCCTCCGCCTCTTGTTGAATGCGGCGGCGCTCGGCCATCGATTCCTGCAGCACGTGTTCGAGCGCCTCATCAGTCAGCTGCGTCAGTTCCGCCGCCGCGTCTTTCATGGCTCCGTGCTCGACCGCGCGTGACAGGACCTCCGCTTTCGTGGCCCCCGTTTTCTTTCCAAGGAACGGCTTGGCGATGAGATAGACGACATCGCGCACCGGCATATACCGGAGGAACCGCTTCAACAGCCGGAACGTCTGCATCGGATAATGTCGCAGCTTATAGAGGATGAGTCGCCGCAGTCCCGCGCGCCGCACGTCGTTGATCACCTCGCCGGGGAGGCAGGTGGGGTCAATCTCCGAACATTTGAAGTACTTGTACCAATCGGTCGCTTCATTCACTAACCCGCGCTTCACATACTCGTGCCAGAGCGGCGTCCCCCGGTAGACGCACAGCCGGTTGAACCCGAAGGTATCCAGCGGCAACTTCGAGGCCAGGTCGAAGGTGGCCTGCATATCCTCGATGGTCTCGTCCGGATTGCCCACGGTAAAAAACCCGTGCACAATTTCGATGCCGGCCTGCTTGGCGTTGGTCACGGCGGTTGCGACCTCTTCGAGCGTCTGCTCCTTCTTGAGTCGATCGAGGATCTTTTGGCTTCCGCTCTCGATCCCGAACATGATCGTGCGACAGTGGGCCTTCGCCATCGCGGGGAAGAGATGTTGTGCAACGGAATCCACCCGCCCCTCACAGCCCCATTGAATCGTGATCCCGTTCTCGTTGATGCCCTTGCAGATCGCGTCAATGCGCTTGGGCTGCAAGAGGAAGTGATCGTCGACAAAGTAGACCGACCCGTACCCGAGCGCCTGGAGATATTTGAACTCCTCCACGACGTGCTGTGGGCTCCGTGCGCGCCACTTGCCTTCGTTGAAAATGGGAATGTCGCAAAACACGCACGGCCAGGGGCACCCGCGCGACGTCTGCATCGTCGTGAATCGTTCCATCGAGAGCACCGCCGGCACATCAAGCGGCATGGATTCGATGAAGTCCAACGGGAGACTCTCGCGGTCAGGGAAGGGCCACTGATCGAGATGACGCTCCATCGTGCGATTGGGGTTGTTCACGACCTGACCATCCTTCGCCCAGGTCAGACTCGCGACTCCTTCGGGATCGTCCAAGCGCTCCAGGAGATCCAAGATCAACTGCTCGCCGTCGCCGCGACAGACAAAATCCACTTCAGGGCACTGGTGCTTGACCAACGGCGCATTGAGGGTGGCGAACACGCCGCCGAACGCCAGTTTCACCGTCGAGTTCACCGCGCGGATCTGGCGGGCCAGCATTTTCGCGTAGGGATAGCTGGTCGTACTCAGAAAACTTAAGCCCACGAGGGCCGGCTGCCGACGGGTCATTTCCTCGATGATCACGTCGTTGGGCGTTTCCGGGTTGGCTTGGTCGAACATGACGCACTCGTGGCCCGCTCGTTTCAGCACCGCCGACAGCGACATAATGCCGATCGGCGGGAATCCCATGACTCGAATGTGGCCGTTTTTCGCGCGAGTCTTGGCGGGGAGGGCGTAGAACTGAGGATCACGAACGTGGATCAGAAATACGAGCATCGGAGTCTCCTCTGTGCGGCAGACAGCGGCCGGGGTTCCCTCGCCACCAGGTCTCTTTACCTTGCCGATCCGATCGCGATGGAGGGTCTAGGTGCTGGAGCATGACTGTAGCACGATCCGAGGAAGGAAAAACAGGGACGGAGGCCTCTGAAGCCGGTTACGATGAACAACTCACGGCAACATGGGCTCCCCCATCGGGCGGAGAGGCGGCATAGAGTTCATCGTCCGGATGCGGGTCGAATGGTTTCTCCAGGATCTTGAGGAGCCTCTCGATTTCTGAAAAGTCTTTCTGCTGAGCTTTTTCGATCGCGACCTGCGCCAGATAATTGCGCAGCACGTATTGGGGGTTGACCGCGTGCATGGCCCGTTGGCGCGGGCCATCGGTGCTGCCTTCCTGTCGCAGGCGCGCGCGATAGCGTGCCGCCCATGCATCGAACGCCGCCCGGTCGATCACCAGATCCCGCACCGGGTCGTCCGCCGACGGGTTCTCGATCTGTAACTCCCCCAAGCGCCTGAAGAACAGCGTGAAGTCCACACGGTTGGCGTGCATCAGCGTGAACATCGCATCAAATAGGGCGACATCGTCGGGCGCGATGGTCTGCAGGCCGAGTTTGGCGTGCAATAACTCATCCCACTTGGCCGAAAACGCGGGCCCGAAGAGGTTCAGGGCGGAGCGCGTCTCCTCTTCCCCGCCGATCAAGGGCGCCAGTGTCCGAGCCAGCCTAGCGCAATTCCAGTACGCGACCTCGGGCTGCCTGTCATAGGCGTAGCGCCCGTGGTGGTCCGAGTGGTTGCAGATATGGTGCGGGTCGAACGCGTCCATGAAACCGAACGGACCGTAGTCAATGGTGATCCCGAGAATGGACATGTTGTCGGTGTTCATCACCCCGTGCATAAAGCCGACCGATTGCCACTGGGCCATCAGGTGGGCGGTGCGGCGCGTCACTTCGGCGAGCAAGGCATGGTACGGGTTCTTGGCGTCGCGGATCTGTGGGTAAAAGCGATCGATCACATAATCGGCGAGCGTCTTGAGCGCCTCGTGCTGGCCGCTGTAAAACCAATGTTCGAACGAGCCGAAGCGGAGAAATGTCGGGGCCATGCGGGTGACGACGGCGGTGGTTTCCGGTGTTTCCCTCATCACACGCAGGTCGGAGCCGGTGACGCACAGCACCCCCGAGGTGGGAATGCCCAGGCCGGCCATGGCTTCGGAGCACAGAAATTCGCGGATGGACGAGCGCAAGACCGCGCGCCCGTCGCCCTGGCGAGAATACGGGGTCGGACCCGTGCCCTTGAGCTGCAACTCCATTGATCCGAAATGGCCGATGCCGTGTGCGGGCACGTCGCCGAGCAAGATCGCCCGGCCGTCTCCCAGTTGTCCTGCCCAGATGCCGAATTGGTGGCCCGAATACACGGCGGCGATCGGTGCCGCGCCCGCCGGGAGTCGGTTGCCCGAAAAGCTGTCGATAAAATGCGCCGTGCCGAATTCAGCCGGGTCAAGGCCGATCAGGTTCGCCGCCGAGGCGCTCGCCGCGACCAAGTACGGTGAGGGGAGAGGGGTCGGCATCAGCCGGGTAAAAAACGCGGGGGGCAATGTGGCGAACGAGTGACCGAACGGCAAAGAGTCCGTGTGATGAAGAAGGGCAGGCTGTGAGGGCATCGTCATGTCAGTTTCTAGAACCAGGTTGTGTCGAATCCACCGCTACGCGTGGCTCGGTGCCCGCTCGGAGGAAGACCGGGGGGGGCTTGCAACGCTGCGCTATTATAACCCAGCCGCGTTCACATCCGAATCTCCTCTGAGAGCCGCAATTCCGATTCGCTCTCGATCTCCTCCAAGCAGGTAAAGCAGGTAAACGGGAACTCCTTGACGCGGATCGTGAAACTCTCCACGGATACGGAATCGACCTCCACCGCGGCTGAACTGCACGCCTTATGGATTAATGTCAGCATGGTGAGCTCCTTTTCAGTCGCTACACTATCACGATGTGACCGGCCACGGCATCCCCATATCGGGGGGCAGAGACCGTCTTGAAAATCGGCAAGGAAATCATGGACAGTAGGTGGGAGCGACGACGAGGGGAGCGCGGATGAACACGATTATCGGCATCGCAGGCAGCCTGAGAAAGGCGTCATACAACGCGGCGTTGCTGCGAGCGGCTGCTGAGCTGGCGCCCCCAAGCTGTCGTATCGACGTCGCATCGATCCGCGGGATCCCACTCTACGACGGGGACATCGAAGCCGCTGAAGGTGTTCCGCCGGCCGTCACCGAACTCAAGGGCCGGATCGCCTCGGCCGATGGGCTCCTGCTCGTCACGCCGGAGTACAACAATTCCATACCTGGAGTCTTCAAGAACGCGATCGACTGGCTCTCCCGTCCGCCGGACGATATCGATCAGGTCTTCGGAAACCGCCCCATCGGAATCATGGGCGCCACGCCCGGCATGGGCGGCACGCGGCTCTCACAGACCGCCTGGCTGCCCGTGGTCCGCGCTCTCGGGATGAGCCCGTGGTTCGGTGAGACCCTTTTCCTCTCGAACGCGAGCCAGGTGTTCGACCGAACGGGTGTGCTCGTGGACGAGAAGGTGAAGCGCCTCCTCGCGGCCTACATGAACGGTTTCGCGGCGTTCATCAAGTCGACCACGCGATCCAACCGCTCGCCTTCTGGACGGAGAGACCCTTCATCGACCAGTCTTCATACCTCGTAAACAGCCCATCCCAATCAAGGTACCAGACCTGCCTCCAGCCCCTTCACTCCAATTCCCTCCCCGTTTGTTAACACTCGTTAACACTCGGAGCACGTTGTGGCCAGTCACGGGCCATTGTTAACCATTGCGAATCATTGAAAATGGCTCCCAACACCCGCTAACACTTGTTAACACTCGACGCCGCATCCCGTGCTGAGGCAGCAAGTGTGCGGGAGTCGGTCTCGTGTCGCGGGATAACGGCCCACGTTGTGACCTGCATACGCGAGGCCTTCCCGTCAGCCTCACGGAGGATTGAGACCAGCACCTTCTGCCTGGTGATCATCGTGTGTTCCCCGTCCCGCGGCTCAAGGCGAGAAAGTGAAAACCCACCACTTTGTCGAGTGGTGAAGAGTGACTCCGCCCCCAATTTCTCCCCCTACAGATTCCCTTCCTCCAAAAAGCTGAAGTATCCCGTCCGGTTGAAGATAATGTGATCCAGCAAGTCAATGCCCACGATTGACCCCGCAGCCTTGAGCTGGGCCGTGATTTTAACATCACTCGGTGAGGGCTGTAGTCCTCCGGCCGGGTGGTTGTGGGCCACGATGACCGCAGAAGCACGGTCGGAAAGCGCATCCGCGAAGACTTCGCGCGGATGAACCGGACTGCGGTCGATTAGACCAATCGAAACGACTCGGATGTTCAAAATCTCGTTTGCGCCGTTGATCGTGGCGCAGAGAAAGTGTTCCTGCTTCCGGTCGGCATAATGTCGGACGTGAGGAAGCAGGTCGGCTGGGGTTCCGATCTTCGCGCCCTCGGGCTTGATGCGGCGGCGGGCAAACTCAATCGCCGCCAGAATCAAGGTGGCTTTCGCATCGCCCACGCCTTCGAACTGCGTCAGGTCTTCGGTCTTCACTTCCAGGCCCTTCTCGTCAATGAGCCGTGCCAGCTTTCCGGCGAGCGTCATCACATCCATGCCTGATGTGCCTTTCCCCAGCAGAACCGCCAGCAGTTCGCGGTCGCTCAAGGCAGCAGCGCCTTTGCGCATCAACTTCTCTCGCGGGCGGTCGGCTTCGGGAATCTGGGCTATGGTTTTGCTCATTGCCTCATGCCGCGATCGACAGATGGTGCTGGATCACCGTGAACGCCATGATGTCGAAGATGCCGCTGGGGTCCGTGTATTTCGGGTCAGACAATTCCTCGTAGCGTCCCCGCTCGTCGTAGGCGGTCTGAATCTCTCCATTGACTTGCCCGCGATATGCACCTTCGAGGTAGATGCGGTCGTCCCGGTGCGCGGTGACGGTGCTCTGGATGACCGGGTCGGCGGTTTTCTCCTCGGTGACCTGCTTGATGTAGAGGGCTTCCTCGTCGCTGATGTCGAACCTGGCGCGAATTTCCGCGATCATGTCCTGAACGGATACCCTCTTGGGCGGTGGACCAGAGCCCTTCTTACCAGTGCCCGGTTTGAGTTTGACCGGCCCACCGCTGCGCTCCACACCCTGGAATTCGACCGCAGCCTTGATGACTTCCGTCTGGCGAATCTGCTTCATCAGCTCGGACACGCTGCCTGCCTTGACGAGCTGCGGGCCGACGTATTCCGCGAATGTGGCGAACACCTTGATCTCCGGCGCATAGGTGAAGAAGCAGCTCAGGAAGTGGAAACTCTTCACGAAACGGGCGAGCAGGTAAACGAACGCCTTGCGCTCTTCCAGGTCAGCGAGGTTCCCCTGAAAGCGTGTCCGCAGCGCGTTGACCGAGAACTGCACCTGGGCATCCGTGCCGGTCGCGAGCAGCTTTGCGAGATCAGCGGCATCCTTCTGCGTGAACACCCCCACCGCCAGAATCTCCGCGTATAGTTTGGGGCAAAGCTCCTGGTCTGGTTCTTCCGGCTCGAACGGCGTGCCTTTGCGGTACTTGGCGAACGCCCTGAGAATCGCCTTGGCGTTGTTGGTGAAGTCCACAACCACGACATCCTTCTTGCCTTCGTGGCAGCGGTTCAGCCGTGACAGCGTCTGCACGGCGTTGCGGTCCACGACCGGTTTGTCGAGGAACATGCCGGCGAGCAGAGGTTGATCGAAACCCGTCTGGAACTTGTTGGCCACGACCATCAGGCGGTAGTCGTCGCCCTCGAACCGCTCCTCGATCAACTCACCGTCCTTCAATTCGTTCATCGCATGCTCGCTGATCGCCGCGTTAGTCTCCGGGTGGACGAAATCCGAGAAGGCATAGAGCACCTTGTAGGCCGCGCCGCGCTCCTTGAGCTTTTCCTTGATGATCTGGAAATACCGCAGCCCGGCGACGCGGGAAGTGGTCACGATCATCGCCTTGGCGCGTCCACCGATGAGCGGCATCACATCCTTCTCGAAGATACGCAACATCACCTCGGCCTTGTACTGAATAAGGCCGTCGTCCTGGAAGGCCACGTTCTGGAGCGCCTTGGACACGACCCCCTTGGGATACAGCTTCTCCTCGTCCAGCTTGGGCACGACCGGACAATGCAGGTTGTAGAGCGTCTTGTAGGAAATGATGCTGGCCGCCACGTCCACGATGTAGCCTTCGGCGATAGCTTCGGCCTCGCTGTAGGTATCGAATGGCTCGCCGAATAGGGTGACGGTCGCCGGCGCCGGCGTGGCGGTGAACGCGACGATCATCTGATTGAGGTCATGCTCGCGGATGACCTTGGCAAGTTGCTCTTCCGGATCTGGCTCGGGGGCGTCGGCATCGGGTTCGTCCGACTTGCGGAACGGCAACCGAATGGCCGCGCCCATCTGGCCTTCCTGCGAGCGGTGGGCTTCATCAATCAGGAAGGCGACGCGCAGTTTCTTCAGTTCGGGGTTCTTTTCGATCTCGTCCAGCACCCAGGCGAACTTCTGCTGGGTGGTGACGATGATCGGCTTGCGCTCCGCGAGGAAGCGCGTCAGGTCCTCAGCCTTGCGCGCCAACCCGACCACATCTTTCAAGTGCGTGAAATTCTCGATGTCTTCCCGGATGTTCGTGTCCAGCGACTTCCGGTCGGTGAGGATGAACACCAGGTCCACCAGCTTCTCGCTCGTGCCGGGCTTGAACAGGCTGTGGAGACGGTCTGCCAGCCAGCAAATGGTGAGCGTCTTGCCGCTGCCGGCGGAATGGTTGACGAGATACTTGCGGCCGATGTCGGCCTTCGCGGCGAATTGCGCCGAGATGTCATCCGCCACCTTCCGCACCGTGCGGCTTTGGTGGTAGCGCGGGAACAGGGTGAAAGCCGGGCGCTCCGGCTTGTCGTCCTCCGCGTCTCGCTGGGGCACCCGGACGAGGAAGAACGAGAGCGCTTCGAGTAACTGGTCCTTCGCCAACACCTCGCGGTAGAGGAACTCTACCGGGTATTCGCTGCCATCTTTGGTCACGGCTTCGTTCGTCAGACCCGTGTTGTGCCAGCGGAAGTTCTGTTCACGGCGCGGATCGGTGGCGGCCATCGCGTCGCTCGTGTCGGCAGCAAGGTAGAGAAACGGATGCTGGAAAATTTTCCGCGCATGATCGCGAACGGCGAACTGCGCGACGGCATCATGCACGGTCTGGTTCTTCTCGTGCTTCAACTCCAGCGCCACGATGGGCAGGCCATTCAGGAAGAAGATGAAATCAATCTCCTGGTTGGTCTCGCCGAAGTAGAAATGCGGGCGAAAGGTGATGCGGTTTTCACCGTATTTGCTGGCGGCAGCGCTCTCGGCGGAGCGGGGCTTGGGGTAGTAGAGGTGGAACTCCAGCCCGCGCACCTTTAGCCGCTGGCGGAAGAGCATCCACAGCGGCGTGTGTTCCAACTCTTTACGCAAGGCCTTGAACACCTCGTCCCGCGCGTCCGTTCCGTAGTCGTCCGTGAGCTTCTTGAGCGTGTCGCCCTGCGTGGTCTTGAGAAAGGCCCAGAGTTGATCTTCCGCGATGAAATGCTCGGTGTCCGTGATGTCGGTCTGTTCGAGCACGCCATACGCATTCTCGCGGACGAGGAAATCCGCGATGTGCTGCTGGAAGGTCAGCTCGGGGGATTTCTTTCGCTTGGGCATGGTCAGCCCTTCCCGATTCCCAGCCGCGCGCGTGCCAGCCGCACCGCCTCACGGAGCTTTTCTTCTAACGCGGCTTTCGGCAAAACCTCTGTCCAATAACTGGCGACATGAATGCCGTCCTTTTCTGGTTCGAGCAGTTCGACATGCTGATCATTCTTGCCCGCACAGAGAATGACCCCCAGCGGCGGCTCTTCTCCGTGTTCGCACGCGTACCGTTTGAGCCACGCCAGATAGAGCTCCATCTGCCCCTTGTCACCGGCCTTGAAATCCCCGATTTTGAGTTCAATTGCCACGAGGCGGCGTAGTTTGCGATGATAGAACAGCAGGTCGAGGTAATAATCTTCGTTGTCAATCTGCATCCGTTTTTGACGGGCGACAAAGCAGAAGCCGGTTCCCAGTTCGAGAATGAAGGACTCCATGTCGCGTAAAATCGCCGCCTCGACATCCTTCTCGGCATAGGTGTCCTTGAGACCTAGAAAGTCGAGAATGTAGGGATCGCGGAAGACCAAGTCGGGCGTGAGCTTGTCTTCTGCCCGCAGGGCATCAAGCTCCTGCCGGATGAGCTTGTCTGGTTTCTTCGACAGAGCCGTCCGCTCAAAGAGCATGGACTGAATTTTCTGGTGGAGCGTCCGCGTGTTCCAATTCTCCATGCGGCACATCTCGGCGTAAAAATCACGTTTGAGCGGGTCGTCGAGGTAGATGATCAGCGAAAAGTGAGTCCAGCCCAATTGTCGTAGCAGCGATACGACAATCTTCCGGTCTGGGAAAACATTGGCAAAACGAATCATGGACGCAAGATTACGCTGGGAAAATCCTCTGCCAAACTCGGCAGTCAATTTTGCAGTCAGTGCCTGCAAAATCTCCGCTCCGTACTCTGCCCGTTTCTCCCGCAAGATGTCCTTGTGTATGCGGCAGCCAATCTGCCAGTAAAGTAAGGTCAACCCGGTATTGACCGCCCGGGCGACCCCCTCGCGAGATTGCACGATCAGCTCCCGCACGTCGGCCAGCAACACGGTTGGCTCGCGGGCGGGCAAGACGGCTACGTCAGTTCGCTTGATTGATTTTCGTTTCGTCATGGCCTGTGCTCCACGGCGTGGATGCTGCCGGCACGCCCCGCACGCCGCAAATCCTCTTCCGTCACCCGCCGCTGACCGGTGACGCATTCGTGAATCAGCGATTTGCGGTAGGCAACGAGGGTTTCTATTTGCCGCTCAATCTGCGCAAACAGTGGGCGAAACTCAGCGTCCTTTTCGCGGATGAAGGCGGCTATGGCTTGTTGCTGGGCAAGCGGTGGCACGGCGAGCTTGTAGCGACCGAGGTTTTCCATCGTCAGCTTTGGCTGCGCAGCACCAGTGACGAAAAGGGAGTAATCCTGAGCCTCAAGCAAACTCACGAAGAACGTGTCGTCGCCCCAGCGCGGCTTTAGGATGTGTGCGTGATTGTTGACCCAGAATTTGCCTGACGCGAGAAAGGCCAGCGGCTTCGAACGTGTGAGGAGGTTCGCGCCATCTTCGGCAATGAGGATGTAAGTGCCGTCGAAATGATAGTCTTCGACCTTATCAATTACGCCGGACGCGCCGTAGTAGTCGTAGGTTCTGGCTGTCATCACGCCACGCTCAGCGGCGCTAAGTGGAACGCGAATCGTGTTGTGGAATTCGAGCACGTCTTTGACTCGCGCAACTCGCCAGTGCTTTGGCACTACGGGAATCCACTCCACGTCGGTGGTCTGCATCTCGACATCCGAATTCAACCCCTGCGTGACAGCGCGGTGGATGACGGTCTTGCGGAGCGCATCGAGGGTTTCGAGTTGGCGGCGTTTGGCGGCCACCGCCGCGTCAATCGCCGCACAACTCGCATCCAGATACGCCGCAATCCGCTTCTGCTCTGGAAACTGGGGCGCGGTGATGGCTATCGAACCGAGTTGCCGTGTGTTGACTGACGGCACTGGGCCTTGGTTGAAATTGGCTGAGAGATCGACGCCGTCGAGCACGTAGCGGAAGAACGCGACATCGTGCTTTCCCATCAACTGGAAGGCCATCATATTGTTATCGATGCAACCTTCGCGGCCAAGAATGCGAAAACGATTCAGCAGTAAGGCGGCACCGACCTTTGCGAACACAATCGTGGATTGCGGAAATACGGTCGCACCTAGTCGGGCGGCGGTTTCCTTCGACACATAGTTGTCGGTCTCTGTAAGCGTCAGCGGGGACTGAAGATCCTTCACTTTGAAGAACGGGATCTCCATTTCAGCCTGCGAGAAACCCTGTTCGTCGACAGGGAAACCGCTGCCTCCCACGAGACTGCCAAAACGCTTCAGGGTCTTCGTCATCCAATCGCATGGCGCAAGTGATTTGCCGTCGGCGGTAGCGCTCATGAATTTGCCAACCCCTCCAGCATCTTCTCCGCCTCCTTCTCCAGCTTCCAAAACTCCGCGAGCAACTCCTTCGCGGGCGCGGGCGGCTGGTAGCGGTAGAAGTGTTTGTTCGGGAGGATTTCGTAGCCAAGTTGCGGGCTGTCCTCCCAGCGGATGATGGGCTTGGCGATTTCCCGTTTCAGGAACGTCGCGATGTCCTCGCCGTGCGGGATATATTCGTCGTCTTGCACGTAGTGCCGGTGCGTCCATTCGACGGAAAGAAATTCCGGACGATCTCCCAAG
>Ga0184615_10001443_pt1 | contig 12908 bp, 7 predicted proteins | sample PLM4_65_coex_FD_133134 | JGI IMG/M metagenome (GOLD analysis project Ga0184615, IMG submission 133134) | Groundwater sediment microbial communities from an aquifer in East River, Colorado, USA - PLM4_65_coex | ecosystem: Environmental > Terrestrial > Soil > Riparian zone | place: USA: East... | reverse complement strand
CCGGCTGCCAGCCCGGTGGCGTCGGCGGTCACTTGGACCAGCGGGACCGTCACCGAATTGGCGGTGCTGGTACCGCTGCCCGGCGAGAACTGGATCCAGTCGCCTCCGGCCAAAGTACTTTTCTCCAGGGTCCAGTTCATCTGGCCGTCGCCCAAGTTCAAGATGCCGAATTCCTGCGACGGCGTTACCGCGCCGCCTTCGATGGCGGTGAACTGCAGTCCGCTTTGACTGGCCAGGATGCTCTGCGACAACGTGGTGATCCGCAGGACGACCGGCACAGTGATCGTTTCACTTGTTGTGGAGCTGCTGATGCGCAACGGTCCGGGGTAGATGCCAGCGGTCAGGCCCCGGACGTCCACCTGTGCTTGCACCGTGGCCGGGGAAGCGGGCGTTACGGTACCCGACGTTGTGGACGCGGAAAGCCAGGAACCGCTGACGTCGAGCCTCCAGGCGAGCGATCCTCCTCCGGAGTTGCTGATGCGGACGGAGGCGGGTGACGGACTGCCGCGTCCCTCGGGAATCTCGAAGTCCAACGCCAGCGGTTCGACGGCTAGGTGCGGCAGGGCGGCAGCGGCGACGGTCAGAGTGACCGCGAGGTTTTGCTCCGAAGCTTGGGACCGCACGCGGATGGAACCTTGATACGTGCCCGCGGCCAAGCCGCTAAGGTCTACCGCGGCCACCGCCACGGCCGGCGTGACGCCGCTGGCCGGCGACACCGTCAGCCAGTTTCCTCCGGAACTGGACGCCTCCCAGCTTGCGGCGCTTCCGGCGCTGTTGCTGATCAACACCGTCTGCGATGGTGGGTTCGCTGCTCCCGCGGTGCCCGCAAAACTCAGCGACACTGGTCCGACGGAAAGCTGGACCGCGACCGAGGGAGTTACCGTCAGCGTCAAGCTGGCGGTGCGGGGTGAATTGCTCACTCCGGACGCGCTGACGCTAATGCTGCCTTGATACGTTCCGGCCGCCAGATTCGACGTGTTCGGGGCTACGCTGACAAACGAGGGCGCCGTGCCGTTCCTCGATAGCGAGAGCCATCCGCCTCCGCTGGTGGTCTGCCCCTGCGCGTTCCAATTCAACGTTCCGCCGCCGGCATTCTTGATGATCAACGTTTGTGGCGGAGGGTTGCCGGATCCAGCCGCAACCTGGAAAGCGAACGACGCCGGGTCGAGCGAGATTTGCGCGGGCGCGCCCTGCACGGTCAGCGTGACGACAACCACTTGCGTCGAGGGCGGCGTCGCCGACTGCACGGTAACCGCGCCGCGATAGGTCCCGGCGACCAACCCGCTCAGATTCACGCTGACGCTGGCGCTGCCCGGCGTCTGCTTCGAGGATTGCGACACCACTAGCCAGTTCGCGCCATCGGTTGTCGAGGGCGCGGCCGACCACGTGAGCGCGGAGCCATCCGAAGTCGTCACCTGCACGGTCTGCGCCGCCGGGTTTGCGCCGCCTTGCTGTCCTGTGAAACTCAACGTCGTCGGCGCCGCGACTAGATTCACGGTCGCCGCGCAGACGCGGTTCACCGTCTGCCAGGTTACGTTGTAGCCCGCCGTATAGATGCCGAAGTAGTCCTCCACGACCGCGAGGTATGTTCCGGCCGTGGACAGTGTGCCCTCATAACGCCCCGTAGTCGTCGCATTAATCCGCCGGCCGCTGGGCTCAAACAGCAGAAGGTTGAGCGTGGCGCTGCCGGTTGTCTTGTTCACGCGCAGGGTCACCACGTCTCCCTGCAAAGCGGAGAAGGTAAAGAAATCACGTTCCCCAGCCAGATCCAGGCTGCCGGATGAGGATTGTCCGCAACTCAGCGGGACCACCGTGCCACACGGATTCAGGATGCGTTGCAGCGAAAGAGTGTAGTTGCCGGCGTAGATTCCGAAGTAATCACTGACCACCACCACGTAGGCGCCGGCAGCAGGCAGAGTCGCGTCCACGTCGCCTGTAGTGTCGTTGGCCAAGCGGGTTCCATCTGGTTTGTAGACTTCCAAGCGAAGCAACATGCTTCCGGAAGTCTTGGTCAGCCCCAGGGTGACCGGCTCGGAACCGGCGGCGGTGTAGCTGTAGACGTCAATGCCCCCGGAAATCAAGGTGCCGGTGATATTGCGCCCGCAGGACAGCGGGAGCGGCGAGCATGGAGCATTCAGTCGTTGCCAAAGCAGGGTGTACGTTCCCGAGTAAGTGCCGAAGTAGTCGCTGATGATCAGGGTGTAGTTACCGCTGAGCGTCAGCTTGAGATCCCATTGACTGAGAGTGGAGGAGGCGACCTTCTTCCCCGTCGGGTCGTAAAGTTCCATCTGCAGCAGCGAGCTGCCGGACGTGCGCATCCAGCGGATGGTCAGCGCGTCGTTAGCCGAGGCCGCCAGAATGTAGGTCTTGAGCTGGCCAGCGGTGAAGCTCCCGGTCACCAGTTGCCCGCACGCCAACGTAGTCTGCGCCTGGGCCAGCATCGAAAACGAGAGGATTAGGAAGAGGAAGAGAAAGAGAGCGATCCGCCGTCCGGGCACCCCGCGAGCCATGCCCCCTGCTTTCTGCCCAGACTCGCACCCCGAAGGCTATTCTAGATCCTTCCGGCCCGGGTCGCGAGGGTTTCGACCTGGGAAGCATTTGGGCATGGCAGTGCAGCTAGTGGCCCTTGAGAACGTCAAGATCCGGGGCGATGGCCCCGCAACCTCTAGGTAACAGGGGAGAACGGGCTCCGGGCAGCTTAGTGACTGTCTAATCAACAACTGTGATACAATATGTAGAAGAAAGTCCTTGACAGGCCCCTATATGTAGCGTAGTTTGGCCCTCGGGCTGTTAAGGGACCATCAACCACAGTTCACGAACGAGGGAGGTTGCAATGGGTGAAGTTGCCGTCAATTTGGCCGCCAGCGTCGAGCAAGAGCGCTCCGAACGCCCCAACCGGGGGATCCGTTACCCGAGGTACTTTACAACCGGGAAAGTCTCCCCTTACGAGGAGTTCGTCTGGGAGCGGCGGCTAGCATCCATCGGCAACGACAAGGGTAAGGCGATCTTCGAGCAGGCCGACGTAGAGGTGCCCAAAGACTGGTCGCAGACGGCCACCAACATCGTCGCCAGCAAGTATTTTTACGGCAAGCCGGGGACCCCGGAGCGCGAGACCAGCGTCCGGCAACTCATCAGCCGGGTGGTCAACACCATTACCGAGTGGGGTTTCCAGGGCGGATACTTCGCCACGCCCGCCGACGCCGAGAACTTCCGCGACGACCTGGCGCACTTGATGCTGACCCAAAAGGCCAGCTTCAACTCGCCCGTCTGGTTCAACGTGGGAACGCCTAAGAAGAGCTATGGCTGGGTCTTTGACGTCGACGATCAGCGGGTGCGGGAAGTGGGCCGCGCGGAACGCCGTCCGCAATGCTCGGCCTGCTTCATCAACGCCGTCGAGGACAGCCTGGATTCCATCCTCAAGCTGGCCAAGACCGAAGGCATGCTCTTCAAGTTCGGCTCCGGGACGGGCACCAACATCTCCTCGCTGCGCGAGCACAAAGCCCCGTTGAGCGGCGGCGGCAGCGCCAGCGGCCCCCTGAGCTTCATGCGCGGCTACGACGCATTCGCCGGCGTCATCAAGAGCGGCGGTACCACGCGACGCGCCGCCAAGATGGTGATCATGAACATCGATCACCCCGATGTGGTCGATTTCATCGAGTGCAAGGCCAAGGAAGAGCGCAAGGCCTGGACCTTGATCGAAGCAGGCTACGATCCGGCTATCGACGGCGAGGCCTATAGCTCCATCTTCTTCCAGAACGCGAACAATTCGGTCCGCGTGAGCGACGATTTCATGCACGCCGTGGAGAATAACGGCGACTGGACCACCAAGCGGGTAGCCACCGGCGAGCCGGTGAAGACCTATAAGGCCCGTGACCTGCTGCACCGGATCTCCGAAGCCACGCATCAGTGCGGCGATCCCGGCATGCAGTTTGACACCACGGTGAACCGCTGGCACACCTCGAAGAACACCGCGCGGATCAACGCTTCGAATCCGTGCTCCGAGTACATGTTCCTGGACGACTCGGCTTGCAACCTGGCTTCACTGAACCTGATGAAGTTCCAGACTCCCAGCGGCTCCTTCGATTCGGAATCTCTCCGCCACGCCGTAGACACCATGATCGTGGCCCAGGAAATCCTGGTGGACAACGCCAGCTACCCCACCGAGAAGATCGCCCGCAACTCGCACGACTTCCGGCCGCTGGGTTTGGGCTTCGCCAACCTGGGCGCGCTGCTGATGGCCTCCGGACAGCCCTACGATAGTGACGGTGGGCGCGCCACTGCCGCTACGATCAGCGCGGTGATGCACGGCCAATCTTACTTGACCAGCTCGCGCATCGCTGCGGCCATTGGCCCTTGCGCGGGTTACCCGGGGAACCGCGAGCCGTTCCTGGAAGTGATCCGCATGCATCGCGCCGCGGTCAGTGACATCCAGGCCCGGCACGTCGATTCCGAGTTGCTCGATTGTGCCCGCCAGGTTTGGGATGACTGTTTGGCTAGCGGCGAGCGCCACGGCTATCGCAATGCCCAGGTGACCGTGATCGCTCCCACCGGCACCATCGGATTCATGATGGATTGCGACACCACCGGCATCGAGCCCGATTTGGCTCTGGTGAAGTACAAGAAGCTGGTCGGCGGCGGAGTCATCAAGATCGTCAACAACACGGTGCCCGCGGCACTGCTCAAGCTGGGGTACACGCCCAATCAGGTTAGCGACATCGTCGGGTTCATCGACCGCGAAGGGACCATCGAAGGCGCTCCACACCTCAAAGCCGAGCATCTTCCGGTGTTCGATTGTTCCTTCAAACCCGCCAAGGGAATCCGCACCATCCATCACATGGGCCACGTCCGCATGATGGCCGCGGTGCAACCGTTCGTCTCCGGCGCGATTTCGAAGACCGTGAATCTTCCCGAAGAAGCGTTGGTCGAGGACATCATGGATGCCTACACCCAGTCCTGGAAGCTGGGACTGAAGGCCGTAGCCATCTACCGGGACGGGTCCAAGAAGACGCAACCGCTGAACACCAGCAAGCATGACAAGATCGCAGACAAGGTGAATGCCAAGGTGGAAGAAACGGCCAAGCCCGTTGCCGCGGCGCCCGGACTCAACCGGCGCAAGCTGCCGGCCGAACGCGAGTCGCTGACTCACAAGTTTTCCATCGGCGGCCACGAAGGCTACATCACTGTCGGCAAGTACGAAGACGGCACGCCCGGTGAAGTCTTCATCACCATGGCCAAGGAAGGGTCCACGGTCAGCGGCCTGATGGATTGCTTCGCCACCGCGATTTCACTCGCCCTGCAGTACGGCGTTCCGCTGAAGGTGCTGGTGGACAAGTTCTCCCATGTGCGCTTCGAGCCCAGCGGCTGGACCGGCAATCAGGAAGTCCCCTACGCCAAGTCCATCATGGATTACATCTTCCGCTGGCTGGGCGCCAAGTTCATCGGCCCGGAGTACAAGCAGAGCGAGGTTGAGGTAAACGGGTCGATGGGCGTGATGAAGCCCACCGAACCCGAGCCGCAACTGGACCTGCCCATGATGTTGTCGCCCGTGGTCAGCGACGCTCCGATCTGCTCGGAGTGCGGCAGCATCATGACCCGCAACGGCGCATGCTATAAGTGCGAGAACTGTGGGGGAACCAGCGGCTGTAGTTAAGTAGTTCCTGGGATTTGGATTGGGAGCAACGAAATGGCACCAGACCTCAGCAAGATGGACGAAGTAAGGTGCCCGGACTGTGGGCAGCCTCTCTTCATTGAACTCATACCCGACCAGCCGGGCTGTGCCAGGTTTGGATCGTGCCGATGCGATAGGCAAGTGTACGAGGTCCCAGACTGCGTGATGTTCGGGATTCAAGGAGGGCCCCTGTTCCTCTACGCGCCGAGACGCATGTCGATGAACCTACCAGGAGGTTCTTAGGCATCACCTTGTCATGGAGGCCTGTGCAGCGACCAAACGCTGGACTCTTTTCGTTTGAATCAAATGAGCCTTCTTTTCCACGGCCATAGGACAACTCCCCCGTCACAACCTGCGCCGCTGCATCGCCGTCGCAACGCATCGCCATCAGCGAGTACATGATCAGTCTTGCGGTGCTGCAGCCGGCCATACAGGCCTGAAGGTGCCGAGTCTTCGGACCGTGCGCGCAAGGCTAACGGATCTCGCTGAGGCCTCGGGAATGTTCCATATGGATTCGACAAAGCCCGTCAGACAGGCGTTATAGTCGGGGCCTTGCTTTGCCGTGCTACCAAGAGGAGGAGCAACGCGTTCGCGGATTTCGCGGGAACGCGTTCTGCGGGCCAAGCCAATCACGCACGCCTTGGGATCGTTGAGACCCTCGACGTCCGGAGGCATCGCACTCTCTTCGATACCCAAGAATCGGGAGAAATTGGTACGATCGGCCAAGAGCCAAGCCTCCACCTCCCTGACCGCCACACGGAAGATCAGGTTTGGACGCTTGGGAACGGCAAGCCAATCATCGATCAGAGCCATCGGACACTCGTAGCTGTCGAGATCCGTCAATAACACGAAGGGGATCCCCGCAGCGGCCCGGTTCCACCCTCCCACCGTCCGCTTCAAGTAACCATAGCCCGTTCTTCCATAGGCTGTGCCGATCGCATACCCACGGTCGGCATGCGAAATGAGACGACGGAGCACGGCCTCACTCAGGTCGTCCTCAATTGCCAGGTTTATGGGGATCGGACTCATTCAAACAGGCTTAGTTGCCCAAGTGTCGACGGTTTGGTTCGCGGCAGTACAGCGTCCGCCACACTCAATCCGCCGGCCAATAGATCACGAACCTCTTTGCCATCGGAGGAAGTTGCTAGTCGAGTGCCTTCCTGATCGGGGATCAGTTCAATGACCTCTTCTCCTCCTATCCCCTTATCCGAAAGCAAGTCCCAGCTGTGAGTGCTTACGAAGATCTGGCGTTTCCGCTTTCTCTGCAGGCGAGAGAAGAGACCTGGAAGTCGCCTCACGATTTCCGAATGCAGAGAAAGCTCCGGCTCTTCAAGAAGCAGGGGAGACTCACCTTCCAGGAGAGACCAAAACAGACCGATGAGCCTCAAAGTACCATCCGAAAACTGGTCTTCTCGCTGACGCCCAGCGTTAGGCCGCCAGTGCTCGTACATGGCTTCCAAATGAGGAATACCAGCCTCATCTTTGGTGTCGGTCAGGTTCTTAAGCTGAGGCACAGCCTCACGCAGGGCTGCTTCGATTCTAGTTAGCCTCGCCTTTCGCGTCTTCTGTGTGGTTTTGGCGACAACTTCAAGGAAATTCCGTCCATATGGATCCTCCGACGCGCTGTGCCCTTGAAAGGACTCGGGGTGGCGAAGAAGCTGGGGAACCAAATGGAGATACCGGATCGATTCCAAGAATCGCGCTACTTCCCGGAATTCTACATTGGCGTTCAAGTTCTGCAGATGAGTTTCGGCGAGCCTCTCCTGATCCTTCAGGTCTTCGGTGTCCGGCCTGTTACGTACAAGTACTCCGTGCTTCCAAACCCTTTCAAAGCGAAGAACCGGCCTACGACGCCCTCTGACTTCCTGGGTGATCCCCATCGCGTACTTCCAAGCCGCAGGGCTTCCATTCTCGGAGATCTCAACCTCGATCTCAACATCTGGATTGCGTCTCGCTGCTAGGCAACGCACTTTCGACAAGTCTCCGCGCTGGGCGATAGCGCGCTGAAGTCCACCACCGCCTTCCTTGGCTACATCCCGCAAAAACCGCAGGGCATCGAGAAGATTGGACTTCCCGGATGCATTTGGTCCAACCAGAAAAACCCGCTCCGTCAGGCGCACATCGGCCTCCCGGAAGTTTCGCCAGTTCTTTAGGGCCAGCCTGGAGATGATCATCGTTTGTAGCTATTCTACCGTATGGCACGTTAGGGGGCCACGGAATGCGACAGCGTCATGACCCGCAACGGCGCGTGCTTTAAGTGCGAAAACTGCTGCGGCACGAGCGGCTGCTCGTAGGTCCAGATCTGCGTTTATCGGCGCTGATCGGCGGTTAAGAGAGCCTCTGCACTTCCACGGCGGTGCCATACGCCAGCACCTCCGTCACTCCTTGCATCACTTCATTGGCGTCGTAGCGCATGGCTACGACGGCGTTGGCGCCGCGCTCGGCGGCGTGCTGCAGCATCAGCTCAAAGGCTTCCTCGCGGGTTTTCTCGCACAACTCGGTGAACAGGGTGATATTGCCGCCGATCAGAGTTTGCAGACCGGCGCCTATCGTACCAAACACGCTGCGGGAGCGCACTACAATGCCACGCACCATGCCCAGACTACGCACGATACGGTAGCCCGAAAGATCGTTGCCTGTGGTCACCATTGTGAGGTCTACACGGTTCATGGGAACCTCCTATTCGAGTGTTTCGGGCGTGATCATCCAGCGCAGCAGCCAGTGACGCGTCGTGGGATTGCGTTCCAGACAGGCCATTCCCGCCGGGGGGAACAGGACCAGAGGGCTGCTATCGTCCTCCAGCAGCAGCAGTGAGGCAAACCGTTCGAGGTGCGGCAAGTGGCCGACGAACACCAGATCGCCGCTCCGACTGTTCGCCAGACGCTGGGCGTCATCCGGGTCCGCATTGGGATCCAGCCCGGGAACTTTGCGAACGTCGGTATGGCCCAGTAGCTGGCCCAGGATCTCCGCGGTCTGCTGGGCGCGCAACTTCCCGCTGTGGTAGATGTGCTTGGGATGCACATGCGCGCGGACCGCAGCACGGGCCACGCGTTCCACATGTTCGCGGCCTTGCGCGGTGAGCGGACGCTCTCCGGCGGCCTCGGCTTCTCCATGCCGCATCAGGTAGACGCGCATACTTCATCTCCGATCCGGATTACGCCGCCTTCCACGACCTTAGCCAGCGTGCCGCGCTTGCCTAGCAGCAGTTCCTGCATGCCAGCGCCGTGGCGATTCATCTTGTGGCAGGGCTCGCAGGGTCCAACCACCTGGAGCAGGACGCCACCGACGCGGAACCGGCTCCCCGCTGGCAATGTGGACAACGCTGCCCCGGTCACCGTGATCTGTTCGTCGAGAGCGCCGCGGGCCAGCAGGAATTCATCAAGCCTTTCTTGCTCGACCAGGAGGACCTGACGGCGCCGTCCCGGCCGCGCATACTTGTCGCCCTGCAGGCCGCAATTCCCCAGCGCCGTAGCCTGCTTCACGCTGCGTCGTCCGGCCGACCCCGCCACCTGCAAGTGCACGACCGTGCCCGGCATGCCATGTATAATACTTCTTTACTTATCCCCTCAAGGAGACAACCGAAATGCCTATCGAGCGCCCCGGCGCCACCACCATGCGCGGCAATCCCCTCACCCTGATTGGACCGGAACTGAAGTCCGGCGATCAGGCCCCAGCCTTCTCCGTCCTGAGCAATGATCTGAAGCCCGTGACCCTGGCCGACTCGGCCGGCAAGGTGCGCATCCTGAGCGTGGTTCCCTCGCTGGACACGCCGGTATGCGACCAGCAGACGCGGCGCTTCAACGAAGAAGCCGCCAAGCTCGGCAACGTGGAGATCCTGACCATCAGCATGGACCTGCCTTTCGCCCAGAAGCGTTGGTGCGGCGCAGCCGGTGTGGACAAGGTCAAAACGGTTTCCGACCATCGCGACGCGTCCTTCGGGGCCGCCTACGGCACGCTGATCAAGGAACTGCGCCTGGAATCACGCGCCGTTTTTGTGGTGGACGGGAGCGGCAAGCTGGCGCACGTCGAGTACGTGAAGGAAGTGGCCGAGCATCCGAACTACGACGCCGCGCTGGCTGCGGCCAAGAAGCTGAGCTAGCTTCGAGCCATAGGAAATAGAGAGGCGCGATCTGCGCGCCTCTCTCTCACCACCCCCTCAGAACTTGTACTGAAGGTTGAACTGCAGAACACGCCGTCCGTAGAAGTTGCCGGTGATCTTGCCGAACGTCGTGGACGTGACGGTATAGTCGTTGACGGACCAAGCGGGATGGTTGAAGAGGTTGCTGGCATCCATCCGCAGGACGATGGAATGGCCCTCCCGGATCCTGGTGGTCTTGATGAGGGCAAAGTCGAAGGTCCATACCCACGGCCCGGAGAACATACTCCGTTGGAGACCGCCCAGGGTTCCGGCGCCGGGCTGGAAGAAGACTTGCCCGTTGAAGGGAGCGGCGCCGTCCGCGGCCACCGCCCGGCCGTCTGGCCCAATCGCCGAAGCCGCCACAACGTACGGACCGTTGCCCGTCATCCGGAGCTGGAAGATCTGATCGAGCTGGTCCTTGGTCAAGTTGGTGTTAACGGTGTTGTTGTTGGATTGTCCGTTGCGGTTCAGCGTGCCGCGGCCGGAAAACACCGAGATCGGAGTGCCTGACTGCTTGGTGAAGATGCCGCCAATCTGCCATCCGCCCAGGACGCGGCCCAGGTGCGGAACGTTAAAGCGGTGTCCGGGTCCGGCCGGCAGCTCGTAGACGAAGTTCCCCTTAATGGCATGGGTCAGGTCGAAAGGCGCGCGAGCGCGTTCGAGCTTGGGATTGTTGCGGTCCAGAAACGCCTCGTTGCGGGTCTGGAAGTTGTTTTGGCTTCCGGACTGAGCGTCGCTCATCACTTTGGAGAAGTTGTAATTGGCCTGGAACGTCAGACCGCGCATCGGTCGGCTGCGCACGTCGAACTGCAGCGAGTTGTAGGTGGAGTTGCTGTAGTTGGTGGTCAAGTTTGTAGCTGCGGCGTTGGCATTGGGGAAGAAGTTGATGGAACCGTTCTGGCGCGTGGATTGATAGTTGATCGCCAGCTCTCCCACTCGCCCTTCATCGATCAGAGTGCGGATGGTGCTGGAGTTGAGCTGTCCGCCGTTGGGCAGATTGGGGAAGAAGGTCAGCGGCTGGCTGCCAGGGATGCTGGCATTGTAGTTGGGATTGAACACGCCGGTGCTGGCCCGCGCCAGGTTGCCGTTGTTCTGGGCCTTCAGGAAGTCGGTGAGGAATCCGTTCTCCCTGACGATCACCTGGTTGTGGTCCACCTGCCGGAACAGCTTGGTTCCATGGTTGCCCACGTAGCGGAGATCGAACAGCACGCCACGATATTCGTGCTGGATGCCGATATTCCACTGCTGGACATAGGGAGTCCGCAGGTTGGGATCGGGGACGGAGAAGTTTGTCGTGGCGCTCAGACGGTAGTTGTCGGCGAAGGTCCGGGGCACCGCAAACGTGGGGGTGGTGATGGCCGGCAGGCCGGCGCTGACACGCCCAGAGAGACTACCGGTAACCGCCACCGTCTGGCCCAGGCCCTGGTTGGTGCCAACCACGTTGGAGAGAGCGACCACGAACTCGTCATTGACGAAATTCAGGCTGTAAGCAGCGCGGATCGACGTCTTACCCCGGCCAAAAGGATCCCACGCCAAGCCCACGTTGGGGGCGAAGTTGTTGCGATCGGAGCCGTAGAACGGGCGGTCCACGGCGGCCCCCGCGAAGTCCAATGTGGAATTCGACGCCAGCGCCGTCAGCGGGTTTCCGTCCGGCAGGCGCGGCAACAAGGCCAGACCGTCCCGCTCATTCACGCGCGTAAAGTACTCGTAGCGGACACCCAGATTCACGGTCAGCCCCCGCCACGCCCTCCAGGTATCGGTCAGGTAGCCGGAGTAGTTGTCCACCCGGAAGTGGCGATCATTTTGTGCGCCTTTTACGAAGCCCGAGGTTCGGTCCTTGACGTTGAAAGTCTGGGTATAACTGGTGACATAACCGGCCAGGTTGGCCAGCAGGTTATTCGCGGCGGTGATGTCGGTGGCGGCCGCCCCCGGCAGTTGCGCGTTGGTCAGCCCCGTGTTGCCGGTTCCGATCCCCAGCGTATAGGTAGGAGTGATGCCGCCCTCGTTAAAGGGCTGCACCAAGATGCTCTGGCTCTGGAAACCGAACTGGAGGGTATGCTTGCCGCGCACGTAACTGGCGTTGTCCATCAGGTTGTAGGTGGTCGGGTTGCGGCCTTGGGTGCGGAAGGTGTTCACCGGATTGCCAAACAGCCCGCCTGCGGGGGCCAGAATGTAGTCTCCGAATTTTTCCTCGCTGGCAAAGACCACCGGGGGGAAGCTGCGCCCGCCACGCAACTCGTTGGTAATCGCGGGCGTGGGGTTCCAGCGCCAGCCCACGGAGTAAAGCGCGGAAGTATCGTCGTTAATCACCTTGGGGAAGGGCGAATAATCATTGGAGACGTCGGGCCGGTCGATGATGTCGGTGGTCCAGGAGTAGGTCCCTGAAAAAGTGTGCTTGGTGGAGAGGTTGTAATCCACCTTGCCGGTAATATGGTCCTGCTGCCGGTTGTTGCGAATGTTGAACCGGTAACCGGCCGTGTTCCGCAGCAGCGCCGCGCTGCTGTCGCCGGTGTCGTAGTTGTTGATCTTGTCCTGGCCCGGCACCTTGCCGATGATGGCCTGCGTGGCCGGATCGGCCGTCACGCCCGCCGCCTGGAGCACGTTCACCTTGCGTACGGCGCCGCCGGTATCGCGATAAGTGAAGATTCCCTGACGCGCTTCGCTGGTCAGGATGGCGCGGTTGGCGCCGGTCTGTTGCCGGCTCCGGAACGCTTCATAGTTCACGTAGAACAGCAGTTTGTCTTTGAAGATCGGCCCGCCTAAGGAGCCGCCGGCCTGGTTCTGGTTCAAAAAAGGCTGGCTGACCCTGGCTTGGTTGTTGAACCAGGTGTTGGCGGCGAAAGCATTGTTCCGGTTCTGCCAGAAGACTGACCCGTGATACTGGTTGGTGCCTGAAGGCGTGACGAAGATCACCTGGCTGGCGCCGCCGCCCTGCGCCGAGCTGGCGTTCGAGGTATGTATGGTGAACTCCGCCACTTGGTCCGCCAGCAGCACGAACGGCGAGAAAGTGACCGCGTTGGTGCGAATGAAATTGTCTTGAATGTTGATCCCGTCCAGGGTGACGTTCGTGAACGTGGTGCGTTGGCCGTTGATCGTTGGCGT
>Ga0184615_10001439_pt1 | contig 12933 bp, 16 predicted proteins | sample PLM4_65_coex_FD_133134 | JGI IMG/M metagenome (GOLD analysis project Ga0184615, IMG submission 133134) | Groundwater sediment microbial communities from an aquifer in East River, Colorado, USA - PLM4_65_coex | ecosystem: Environmental > Terrestrial > Soil > Riparian zone | place: USA: East... | reverse complement strand
GGTCGTCCTGTTGAAGAACCAGAGCTCCCACGCGAGATTCTCCACCGAGATGATCTCGAGGGACTGGACCCAGAAGGGAGCGATCCCGATGCCTCCTGGGAGGGCCAGGTTGGCAAAGATCGCCGCGTTCTGGGCGAGCGCCGCGAGGAAGTCCACCCCCGAATCGGTGCGGAAGATGGTGTAGCGGCCGGGCTGGGCCACAGGGGCCTCCTATCCGGCCTTCTTGCTGCCGGTGAGGTTCAACGCCTGCGAGAGCCCGATCTCGCTGGCACCGCCGTGAGGGGTGTTGGCGAAGCGGCTCGTCTTCATCTTGCCACCCGTCTCCGCCGTCCCCGACTTGGCCGCGACGGCCTGGTTGAAGGGGTTGAGAACGGGGGAGGGGGACTCGCGCTCCCCAAGCAGCTCCCCCGGGCCGTCCATGTCGCTCGATCCCGCGCTCGGGACGTCCGCGACGTAGTTGGTGTCCGCGGTGAGAAGATCCTTGACCGCCATCGTTGCCTCCTTAGAAGTACGAGGACACGAGCCCAAGGCTGTAGGCGTCGTGCTCTTGCATGAATCGGGAGTCGAGCGGCGCGAACGGGAGGTTGAGCCACGAGACCGATTCCTTGAGCATCGGGTAAATCTCGTCGTCCCTCTGCTCCAAGATCCAGAGCTCATTCTCGAAGTCTGCTCGCTTCTGCGCCGCGTTGGCGAGGTTGAAGTACACGTTCTTCTGGTCGAAGCTCGGCCCCGGCCAGGAGGCCGCTTCCGACAGGCAGTAGAGCTCGAGGACGTCCGGGCGGTACTGGAAGGGCCCCTCGAGCGGGTCCAGGTCTCCAAGGACCTTGGGCTGCTTGATCCCCGCGTAGGGATAGAACTTCGCCGCCGTCGTGTAGGGCCAGAGCTCGTACTGGGGCTGCCCCAGCGTGGCTTCGAGCGCCGAGTATCCGCGGGACACCAAGGCCCACGGCGTCGTCGTCGAAACCCGCTTCGGATCCCAGCGGTTGAGCTGGGCCTCGGTCATGTAGAAGTGAAGCTGCCAGTTGTTCACCGGGTCGATGATCCCGAGGAAGCGGTTGAAGTCCTTGGGCATGGTGACGAAGGCGTCGAGGATGGTGCTCTGGGCCGCCACGACCGAGAGCGGCCCCCAAGGCTCTTGAATCACGGCGGTGTCGTTCGAGAGGTCCACCGAGACGATGGTGTTGACGGGGGAAGCCGTTCCAATGCGGAGCTGCCTCCCCACGTCCGAGAGGGCGAAGAGCGGGGTCGGGGCGCCAGGTCCGAGGATGATCGTGGACCCCCGGTTGGCCGTCACGAGGCCGTTCTTCGCGTTGTCCGTGGTGATCTGGCCGAAGAGCCTCAGGTGCGACCACGGGCGCCGCGAGCCCACGAGCCGCTGGGCCCGGTTGACCCAGTCACGGCACAGGTTGGCCGGCGCCAAGGGGCAGTGCAGGCGGACCTTCGTCCAGACGTCGATCACCCGCTCTGACACTGCCCCTCACCTCCACCTTCTACGACAGGAAGACGAAGATGCCGCTGTAGTCCGAGAGGTCCACCCCGTTCGCCACCTCGACGCCCGTGGTGCTCACGAACCAGCGCATCGTCTCCAAGACCGGGTCGTAGACGACGATCCGATAGGCCCCGCCCACGGGGTCGAACGCGACGCCGCTGAGCACCCCGAGGATGCCCTTCAGCGCCACGTCCGCGCCAGAGATGGGGTCTCCCACCGTTCCCCCAGCGTTGGGGTAGGGGTTCGGCCCCGTGTACTTGACGACGGCCACGCGCTCGGACCCCCAGACGTCGGTGGGCCTTCCGCCGTTAGGGACTTCGATGTCGGCTGCCATGTTGCCCCCTCCCTTAGTCCACGAGCTTCAGCGACACGAGCGCCGTGTCGTCGAGGCGGTGCAGCGCGCTGTTGACCTGGGCACCAGCGACGCGCCCGAAGCTGTAGAGCACGCTGGCGGCGGCGTTGACGCAGTCGGCCATGCCGTCCGTGGCAGGGATCGCCTGCTTGCCGAGGGCGTCGGGGGCCACGGTGGGGCTCGCGACGAACTTCGTCGGGTAGACCCCGTCCTTGGCGATGTACGTGACCCGCTGATCCGTCACGGCGGTCAGATCCGCCATGAAGACCCCGGCCACGCGCGAGGCGTTGTCCGACTCCGTGGTGACCTTGCAGTCCTGCTCCCCGGAAGCCCCGCTCCACCACGCGAGGTCGTACTGGCTCGGGATCGTCGGGCTCGCTGAGTCCACCCGAACGAGCTGGATCGTGAGGTCCCCCGGCGAGGCACCGAGGAGAGCGATCTCGGCGAGGCTGTAGCCCGTGGAACCGTCCCACAAGCCCTTCTTCCCCATGAGCCCCAGGTACGGGAACCGGGACTCGAGCGTGTCCTCTTCCTCGGGCGTCCCCCCGCTGAAGAAGAGGACCTTCTGGTCGCGCTTGAACTCCACCATTTTGAGGTCCTCCTTACCGAGTGAAGCCGTAGAGGATGCGCCCGTAGCGAGGCGCACGCCCGATGATGTTGCCCGCGAAGAGCTGCTGGCCAGCCACGACCGTCGAGTCCTGGGCCACCTTGAAGCCCGTGAACCCGAACTGGAAGAGCTTGCTCACGCTCATGTGCAGGCGGATCTGCTCGTCGTTGCCGCCCGGGGTCCCCGGGTTCATCCAGATGAGGATCTCGAACTCGAGCGCGAGGTCCGCGGCGTCCGCGGGGGTGTACCCGAGCTCGATCGCCTCGTTGACGGGGAAGTCCTGGCTCGGGATGTACTGGGACGCAAGGATCACCGCGGAGTTGAACCGCGTGCCCTCCCAGCCGATCTCGACGTCCTTCACCGCCATGTCGATCCGGCGCTGGGGCTCGAAGCACTCCTTCACGAAAGCCTCGCCCCGGTTGCTCGTGACCCCGTACTTGGGCACGAACTTGCCGATCTTGCACGAGGCGTAGGAGTGCTCGAGGACGTGGTAGCTCATCCCCGGCCCAGCGTTGGGCTGGATGAGCCCCGTGGGGCTGTTGAGGGCGTTGAAGACGTCGGCGCGCGGCTGGCCCCCGTAGCTCGTGATGGTGTTGCCCGCGTAGGTCGGGTTCGTCTGGTCGGTGTAGTACTCCTCGAGCCCGTTGAGGAGCGCCGTGCGGTCGTTCCCACCGATGTTCTGGCCGTTCCCGTAGGAGTCGATCTCCAGGAGCGCCGACATGGTCATGGCAGCGTTGCCCAGGTCGACGGCCACGAGGTCGAGGACGGCCTCGGGTCCACGAACGAGGACTTCCACCTCTTCCGTGTACTCCGGCACCGTGACCTCGTAGTACTTCATGTCGAACTGGATCGCGGTCTTCGTCTGCTTCTTCGTGATGTCGAAGCTCTGGCCGATCTTGTAGGCCTTGCCCTTCATCGGGGCGTAGAGCAACTGCTCCTGGATCTTGGAGCCACCCGGGAACTTCGTCTGGTACCGGCTCTTCAGGAGGGCCATCACCGGCCCCGCCTTGAAGAAGCCGTCCGCGATCCCGGGCATGATGTGGACCTTCGTCAGGGCGTTCAGCTCGTTGATGTTGGGAGGTGCCATCTGCCTCTCCTATATGCTGACGAAGGGCACGCTCGTCAGACGGTTCTTACGCCTACGCCCCCTCTGCGTGCTTCCGCCACCCACCCGAGTAGTGGTCCTCGATCGCGGCCTTGATGCTGGCCTGGACGGGATCCACGCCCTCTCGCTTGAGACCTGAGAGGGTGCTCGGTTCCTGGGTGTCCACGATGTGGGGAAGCTGGGAGCGAAAATCTCGCGTGGCAGCGTCGCGCCCTCGCTGCTCGGCGAGCTTGATCTCTTCGTCGTGCTTGGCCTTTGCGGCTGCCGTCCGCGCCTCGGCGAAGCGCTCCGTGTAGGCCGCGCGGACGTTGGTCCCCTTCTCCTTCGCGTACTTCAGAAGCTCGTCGAAATCGAGGGGGGTGTTGAACTCCTCCCGGTGCTGGCGGTCGAGCTTGTGGAACTCCACCATGAGCCCGACCCCGTTCGCCTCGATGCCGTCGAGGCGCTCCTTCAGACCCTTCTCGAGCTCGTCGAGACGCTCGAGCTTCTTCATCACCTCGGGCGGGATGACCGCGGCTTGGTGCTCGCCGTCCTCGTTCCCACCCCGGGCCACGAGCTCGTCGTACTTGGGCTTGATCTCGTTGTACTCCTTGAGATACGCCTCCTGGTCCTTGAGCCAGCGGCTGAGCCGGGCTCGCTCGGCTTCCACGAGCTTCTGGGCCTCTGCAAGCTCGTTCCGACCCTTCGTGTGGTCTTCCTGCCTGAGAAAGCCGTCACCGAGGGTGTCCAGCACGGCTTCGACCGGCGAGAGAATCGCGGCGGCCTCCTTGCGCTTGGCCTCGTCCGGGATCTTCGTGAGGACCTCGTCGAGGTATGTCTTGCCCGATTCACGTCGTCCCACTTGCCTACCTCCTCAGTGTGCGGACCAGACACAGCGGCTCCCGGGGTCCGGGGTGTCCGTGTGGCTGCGCCTTGAGTGGTTGCACGGCTTTAGTACCCCTGCCCGACTACGGACGAGGGGAACTGGGTGCCCACCGCCTCTGGGGCGGGGGATACAGCGTCGCCAACGTCGGTGATGAAAGCAGCGAGCCCGCGCTTGATGAAGTCGCGGGCCATCGAAAAGTCCGTGGCGCCCATCGGGGCGGCCTGAATAAGGGCGAGAAGGGCGCGGTCGATCGACTGACCCATCGCCACGACGCCCTTCACGGCGTCGGCGCCAGGGCCTTCGCCTGGGGCCTGGGCGGTGAGCGCCGCGGCCTCGGGCGGGACGAGGGATTGAACAGACGCGGGGGCCTGCGCGGTCATCATCGCCGCGGGCGGCGGGAGACCAGCCATCAGCGCCGACCTCCAAGAGAGCGCCCACGCTTCTTGCCCTTCACAGCGAAGTCGTGGAGCTGTCCCTTCGTCATGTCCAGCATCCCGCGGTTACGCGAATAGAGCTTCCCCGGCACGTGCTCGGCGATCGCGGCCGTAACCCGCTGCTTCTCGCTCGTCGAGGGCATCAGCGCCTTCCCCCACAGCTCTTCCGTGGGAACCCCTTCTTGGTGGAGAGCTCTCTCCCGGTCTTCACTTCCTTGGCTTCGAGAGCCTTCGACTCCTTGGCCTCGTGCGCGGGAGATTCGTTGGGCCTCTCGTGCTTCATTCGGCTCCCCAGAAAGCAAAAGGCCCCAGGAATCGCTCCCTGGAGCCTTGGCGGCGCTCGTGCCGCTCGACTCGTCTTCGGCTATGAGGGTCGCATGCCTGTCAAGGGGCGTCAACCAAGGGGACCGCGGCCACTCCCAAGGGCAGAACACCCAGGGCCCGATTCGTGGCGCCTTGTGACCCAGCTTTGTTCAGGACGTGAAGCAACAGGCTACTGCCCCCAAGAGGAGGGGCTGCGGCTACTTACAGGGCTCTTTTTCCGTCTGCCTTGGGACCAGGACGCGGGCCGCGGGCGCAGGATCTACTACCTGCTCGTTGCCTGGAAGACCTGCCGACATCGCAGGGAGCACCCTTTCGCTTGCCTGTCTGCACGCCGGGTCTCCCCCGGCTCGCCCTCGTCCCCTGCCGACAGGGACCTCCAGCTTGAACTTTCCCCGGGGTCTCGCTGGAGCGCCACCACCCGTCGCGCACGTCGCGCGGAACTGGTTCACGAGGACAGCGTAGCAGGACTGTCAAGGGTGAAGAAAGAGAGCCGCGCTGGTGAACCAGTAGGGAGGGGAGACCTCCCTCAGCGCGGCTCGAGGATCCTCCAGGACCCCTGACAGGAATCTACGTCCAAAAAGCTGGGGAGGCAACCCTTTTCAGGGCTACCTCCCCATCGAACTCGGAGGATCCACGAGAGTGCTGAGGAAGGGCTCAGCGACCGTGGGCTTCCTGCAATGTAGGCCCCGGAGCCTCTCCCGTCAAGTCCACCCGGCGCTTGTCCACGATTTCAACAAGGCGCGGGATCCCGTCCTGCCAGTGGACGACGGTCTGCCCGGTGTAGCGCTGCTTGAAGAGGGCCGCGAGGAGCGTCGGGAGATTCGTAGCAGGAGTCTTCACTTGCTCTCCGTCACCGTCGTTCTCCCCCCGGCCTTCTGCTCGATTTTCGGCATGGCCCCACCGCTCGGGGGTCTCCCGGCTGCTGAGGGTGCCGCGGCGATCCCCATCATCTGCTCCGCCATGATCTTCTCGGTGATCGTTACCGGAACCCGGACCTCGGTCGGTGGAACCATCTGGGTGGCAGGGAGGCCGGTTGTGGGGTCCACCTGCTGGACCCCCGTTGCCGGGTCAATCACGGGTTGGGGCACGGGCTGCGCATTCGCCACTGGGAGCGGGATCGGCGGCGGGGTCCCAGCGTTCGGGATCTCGAGCTTCTCCATGAGGGTCCAGCGGTCCACGAGGCCCATCCGGTAGAGCTGCAGGTACAGCAGCTTCTGCTCCTGCGCGTTCATCGCGAGGAGGCTGTTCGGCGCCACGTAGAAGGTGAAGAGCCCCTTGAAGAACTGGGCCCGCTCGTCCCTGGAGAGCTCCACGTCGAGCTCAGGAGTGTAGCCCGGGTCCCCGGGCTGCATGCCCGGAATCATCGTGTCGGGGTCCCAGTCGACGTCTGCGAGGACGTTCCCGGCCTCTCCCACGAGGCTGTAGCGCCGCTTTGCGCTGTAGAACTGGAAGATGTTGCAGAGCAGCATGTGGGCCATGTCCCGAAGGAAGTACTCGAGGTAACGGCCCTCGAGCCGAATCCCCGGGGTCAGGGCGTTCTGGTAGCGCTCAAGGGTCTCGCCCGAGGGCACCTGGCGGAGCTGGAGGAGCTGCTGGAAATTGCTGGTCTCCCCAATCTCCTGGAACTTCTCGAAGAGGAACTGGACGAATGGCAAACCCCACGCGGGGACCTGGGCGACGTCGGCGAGCTTGAACATCTCGCCGTACTGCATGTTGTAGCGGACCTTCCAGTAGGGCTCCTCGGGGTTGAAGCTCTTGATGAGGGCGTCCGAGGTGTTCTTGTCCCACATGCTGCCGCGCCGAACGTGCTGGGAGAGGTTCCCCATGAGCCAGTTGGTGGCGCTGTTGATCCCGTCCTGCAGCGGGCGCATGTCCCCGGTGATCGGGATCCCGAAGAAGCTCCACGGCCACGGGTCGGGAGAGAAGCGGCCCACGGGGAAGTAGCCGTGCCAATAGGGATTCGGACCATCGTAGAAGACGTCGTTCTCGGTGGCCACGACGAGCCTGCCACGGGGGTAGAGGGGCTTGCCGGGCTGAACGAGGTAGGAGTAGTTGGCGCCCGGGGGTCCCACGAGCACCGCGTTCTGGCTCTTGTTGACGCTCTGGTCCTTGAAGTAGGCGTTGTAGGTCTGGATGCCAGAGGCGGGGAGCTGGGGGCCGCTCTTTGCCCTAGAGAGCCCATCGAGGGTCCCCGTGGCCATGGGAGCATGGCGGAAGAACCGGGTGAAGAGCTGGCCCATCTTGCCCCCAGTGCTCGCCGCGGAGAGGATCGAGGGCATCTTGTCGGGGTACTTGGCCGCGAGCTTCCCAGGGTCCACTTCCTGGCGCAGCACCACCCCTCCCCAGTCCTGGATCCGGGTGCTGTGAGAGGGTCGAATCGGGAGGGTGTCGCGGGGGTCGCGGGGCAAAAGCACGCTGTCCCCACCACCTGGCAACGTTTCGTCGAATTCGAGGACCCCGTCGCCGCTGCCAGCCGCGAGGCCGTACTTGATGACGTCGCAGAGTGCCAGGTCGGTGAAGCGGGAGACCCACCAGACGATCAGGAGCTGGTTCAGGGCGGCGCTGGCGTCGGCGAAGGCTGGGTTCGCCACGCGCCACGCGAAGAGGGGCCGGATGTCCGTGAGCGCGGAGGCGTGGATTCGAAGGGTCCTCTTCGTCTCGTTGATGATGACCTTGGGAACGAAGCTCGGGCGCCCTCCCCGGAGCTGGTCCCCACAGACGTAGGCCATGTTCTCGTCCATCTTGGCGAAGAGGATGTCGCTCCGGTTCAGCCGGTCCCCTTCGAGGGCCTGCTCCATGACCCAGCCGTGGATCCGCTTGTCGTCCTTCTGAAAGAAGCTGCCGAGGCCCTTGTGGATCCCGTCGAGGAGGTCGGTGGCGTCCATCTACCCCTCCCCGTGTTCCCGGCGGACGCCGTCCCCGCGCCTCACCACGATTCGCTGGCCGCTCTTCGTCCGGGTGGCGGGCTTGAAGGTAGCACGCTTGAAAACCGGGTCCAGGCGGTTCGAGCGGTCCATCGAGAACTGGGCCGCGACCTCGATGTTGCCCTCGCCCGAAGCGGCTCGGCGCTCACAGTCCTTCTCGTAGGTCCGAACCTCGGCAATCGAGGTGAAGGTCTTCTCGTTGCCCCGCTCGTCCCAGTACTTCCAAGGCTTCTCCCACGCGGAGACCTGGACCCTCGTCCAGAGAATCTCCATGGAGGCCGCCGCGGGGCAGGCGAGGCAGGTCGGGGGGCTCGCGGTCGTGAAGCCCGAGAGGTCCTTGCGGATCACGCCACAGGCCCCACACTGCCAGTCGAGAAGGTTCACTCGCGACTCCCCGCGCCCCAGCCTGGGGGCCGCATCGCGTCCCCGGTGGCCGCGGGGGTCGGATAGACCACCGCGCGCTTCGGATGTACACGGGGCTGCGGCTTCCGCGGCTGTACCTTCCGGTCGGCGGGGTCCACGGTGGAGGGGTTCAGGAGCCTCCCACGGCCCTCCTCGGCGAAGTCCTCCCCGTCAGGAACAGGGGCCGTGACCCGGGGGTCTTGGGGTCGAAGCTGGGAAGCCGCCTCCTCGTAGACCTCGTCCGTGGAAGCCAATGCCTCCACCACGACTGGGACCGGGTCCACCGGAACCTCCTCGGGCTCGGGCTCGTCGTCCACCGGCATCGCGGCGGCGGCCGTGGCCTCCGGCAGATAGCTCATGAAGCTCCCCTTCATCCTCTCCACCGTGTACTCGACGGCCTCCTGGATCGAGAGCCCATTCCGCTCGGCGTGGTTCTTGATTGCCAGGAGGTCTCGGGCGTGGAACCGCACCGCGACCCCACCGATCTCGATGTGGGCGAGCGCGTCCACCCGCTCGAGAAGCTCCTTCGTGTCCGCGATCTGAGGGGTCGGGTGCGAGAGCATCTCCTCGAGCTTCGCCCGGTTGTGGGCGTCCACGACGAGGATGCGGTCGAGGGGGCTCACCCGGCGGAAGCGGTCGAGCTGCTGGACGAGAAGCTCGGGGACCTTGCCCTCGTTGCCCTTGGCGTGGGCGAGGTAGAGCTCGAAGAGAGGGTCTGGGATCTCGAGACGAAGCTTCATGCGATCTCCTTCTGGGGTGAGGGTAGCACGGGAGTCGAGCGGGGCTTCACGCACACCGCCTTGATGGTTTCCTGGGTGTAGCTCCACTCGTGGGCGAGGTTCTTGACCTGGAAGCCCACGGCCTCGCAGTCGCCACGAAGGAGCGTCGGGTTGAAAGCGCAGCGGTGGAAGTCGCCTTCGTCCCGTTGGAGCCCGAAGATGATGGCGTGGGCCCACTCCCGGTCGGGCCCGGTGAGCCAGTACTTGGCGACGTAGTCGAAGTTCGGGACCGCGACGATCATGCGAGAAGCGCTTTCAGGGTCTGGGCGCCACCCCCGAGGACCACCCGGCCGCCAAAAGTGTACGCACCCATGCGGGACCCCCCGTCCTGTTATACTACGCAGGGCAAGGGGCCTCTACGAAAGGCCCCCCACCCCCGGCCAGCATCACACAGGAGGTGACAATGGCCACCGAAGACCCTACCACGGAAGAGTGGCGACCAATCCCCAGCCTCAATGGGCGCTACGCCGCATCGAGCCTCGGGCGAATTCGGCGCGAGACAGCCGGGATCCACACCCGCCCAGGTCGAATCCTCAACCCTCCTACCGCGCGTACTGGATACCCCATGTTTGGTGCCTCCATGGGAAGCCGCCGGCACGTCACCCAGCGCACCGTGCACAGCGTCGTAGCCGAGGCATTTCTGGGACCATGCCCACCGGGCCACGAGGTCAACCACAAGGACAGCGACAAGACCAACGGCCGCCCAGAAAACTTGGAGTACGTGACGCGCAGGAGAAACATGCAACACGCCGTGGCAGCCGGCGTCAGGCACGCGAAGCGCCTGACCCCACAGCAAGTCGAAGAGATTCGCTCGCGGTTTCCCAAGGAATCGGCCGCGGTGCTGGCTGCCCACTACGGCGTTGCTTGGATCACGATCAATCGAATCGTGAAGCACAGGACTTGGAAGCCTCAGGGCCACGAATACACCGTGCTTCCATAGGCATCAGAGTCGAACCCCGTCTCCATGAATTCCGCCGTGACGGGCTGATTTTGGTAGTCCCGCTTCTGAAGCGCCTTCTGAGCGAGCTCCGTGCGGTGGGACGATTCCTCGTTGAGCCTTCGGCGGGTCTCTGCAAGCGGTTCACCATCCTCGTTCAAGATCGTGTGGGCGCAATGGTTGCCGATCGCGAGGCCCATCACGACGTCGTCGTTCGAGCCTGGCGCCGCCGCAGCGTGCATGAGGCCGACCCCCGGCGCCGCGACGAACCTGCGCATCTCGGCGAAGGCATGGGGGGAGTTGATCCGCAGGTCCGAGAAGCCCGAGACGGGATCCTGCGTCGTGACCGCGGTGATGAGCCGGTCGAGGATGATCGGGCGGGTGCGCCTGGAGGTCCAGAACCCAATGCGCTGGGTGAAGCGCTTCTCGAGCTTTCGGGCGTCGAGGACCCGCCAGATCCAGAAGTTCGTGTACCCAAGGTGGGTCTGGAGCTCGTCTTGCACCGCGTAGCCCATCCCGAAGTTGTTCTCGATCGCCACCTGGGCCTCGCCCTCGGTGCCGCCGTAGAGGTGACCGAGGGCGTCGATCACCGCGGCGAGGATCTTCGTCGAGGCCCACGCCGACAAGAACTCCGCCACCTGCTCGTCGGGTTCCTCGACGGTGCCCACGCGAATGACCTCGACGCTCGAACGATCCTCCCCCACGCCTGCTGAGACGTCCACCGCGATGAAGTAGCGCTGGGCCTTCCGAGGCTGCTCCCACACGAGGACGTAGTCGAGGAGGCCCTCCAAGTCCGCGCTTGAAGGCTGCTTCTTCAACATCCTGAAGCCGTACCCCGGGGGCAGCTCGAAGCTGGGGGTGCCCTGTTCCAGCGCGCTCTCCAGAACGATGTCCTTCTTGGGCATCACCTCGAGCACCGCGGCGATCGGTCTCGCCTGCGCGACGATCCGCTCCATGGTTTCGGGGGTGAAGATGCCGTGGCCGCCGACCTGGAAGGCCTCCTCGTCGGTCGCGGGGTACTCCTCGATGAACTTCCACAGAGTCCCCTTCAGCCGATGCGACTCCTTCGTCTTCTCGTACCAGTAGAGCTGGTCGCGGGTGAGCGAGACCTGCTTCCCAAGCCAGTAGCTCGAGCCCTCCTCGCAGCGCTTCGCGTGCTGGAGGGTGTCGGCGTTTGGGCCCCACGCGGGCGGCGCCGGCCTCCGGTGCTTCCTGGGCTCCACGTACCACGGGATGAAGATGGGCTTGAACCTGCCGATGCTCTTCTTGCCCTCCCGCCAGTGCTTGTCCCACCAGTTTCCCGTGCCCTTGGCGGTGCTTTCGAAGATCGCGAGGGTCCGGGGGTGCACGGGGACCCCCGGGAGCAGCGCGTCGTCGATCTGCTCAGGATGCGCCCACGTGGAGAGCTCCGTGAGAGTGAGGGTGGAGATCGTCTGGCCACGCCCCAGGTTCCCCTTTTTCTCGGACTCCCCGCGGGTGGAGTCCCCCGCGCGGCTCCAGACGTGGCTCCCCGTCAGAAACTCAAGCTCTTGGGGAAAGGTCTCCACCCGGGTCTTGAGGCCCACCCGCATCCACCACGGGAGGTTGTCGAGGATCCTCAGGAACATGTCCACGATGAACGTGGACTGCGAAGGCACGTCTCCCGCGACGAGGGCGAAGATGTCGGCCTGGGTAGTGATCCGGTGCGCGACGAGGGCCTGGGAGAGAGTGCTGCAGCCGAGCTGCCGGGCCTTCAGCGCGTTGATGAGCACGCCATCCGCATCCGCACCCAGCACTCGTGCTTCACGCTCGATGGTGCCGATCCTGTCGAGGATGAGGCGCTGGGAGTCCCAGAGCCGAAGCTTCATGAGCCCCGCACCGCCCGCCGAGATGATGGCGTAGCGCTCCGCCCAGTAGAGGAAGTTGGCCTTGGAGACGAGCCTCTCGTTCGCCACGAAGTCCGCTTCGTCTTGCTTGAAGGGCCGGCGCTGGATCCCCTCCTCAGGGTCCCACAGCGCGTCGAGGCGCTGCACCCATTCCTCGACCTGCGGAAGGCTGTACTCCCGGAGCGTGACGTCGAAGGCCCGCTCGAGGCGTTCGAGGGAGGCGGCGATTACATCAGCGTGATAGATGACGGCACCGCCTTCCAACCCGCTCGGCGTAGCACCTTCGACACGAGCGCCTGGGAAACCCCACATGGACGGTGCGCGGGCTCCTTCCACATCCACCACCAGCCGGTGCGGGGCTTGGCCCAGCGGCGCCAGAGCGGGAGAACCGGGGGATAGGGATCAGCCATCGGGAACCAGAACCCTGGGACCGTGGGCGGATCCTTCTGCCGCTTCTTCACGGCTCCTCGACTACCTGGGCATCCTCCACATCGTCGCTGGCGTAGAGCGCCCTGTCGCTCTTCACCTGGAACTCCCGGAGCCCCTGGACCTGCATCGCCTGGAACTGGTTCTGCTGCACGACGACCCCAGGGCTCTTCTTCAGCAAGCCCCCCACCTCGAGCGCGAGCTTCTGCCGCTGGAGGCTCGGCTCCTTCTCCACCTTGCCCGTGCCGTCGCAGGCGCCGCACTGGAGGTCCTTGCCGAAGCACTGGGGGCACTTCATCTTCCTGGGCAAGGCCCGGCGCATGGTGTCCTCCGCGACGTCCGGGAGGAGCCTCGCCACTTTTCGAAGGCTCCGCATGTGGGCCTTCGCCATCTCGCCCTCGCGGATGAGCTGGATCAGGCGCTG
>Ga0184615_10001438_pt1 | contig 12934 bp, 15 predicted proteins | sample PLM4_65_coex_FD_133134 | JGI IMG/M metagenome (GOLD analysis project Ga0184615, IMG submission 133134) | Groundwater sediment microbial communities from an aquifer in East River, Colorado, USA - PLM4_65_coex | ecosystem: Environmental > Terrestrial > Soil > Riparian zone | place: USA: East... | reverse complement strand
CGCATTCGGATCGACGCTGTTGGTGACCGCCGTCCAGCCGAGCACGGGCGGTGCCGCCCCCGCGGCGCCGCCGATGACGATGTTCTGCGGTGTCGCGCGCTTGAGCCACACGGTGTAGACCACCGAGTAGCCGATGAGCGTAAGGAACGTCAGCAGTGCGGTCAGCGGGTTGACCAGCAGCGCGAGGATGAGCATCGCGGCGAGGCCCAGGGCGAATGCGAACAGCAACGCCGCCGCTTCGCTCACGTGGCCGGTGGGAATCGGCCGGCGGCGGGTACGCACCATCTCCGCATCGATGCGCCGGTCGAGCACATGGTTGATCGCGGCCGCCGAGGCCGCCGCCAGCCAGATGCCGAGGGTGCCGAACGCGAGTGCGCTCAGCGGCGGCAGGCGCGGCGCCGCGAGGAACATGCCGACGATCGCGGTGAATACGACGAGGGCCACCACCTTGGGTTTGGTCAGCTCCCAGTAGTCGCGCAGCTGCGACCCGGACCGGTCGGCCTGGGCAACAGGAACGTGTTCGGGCTGCGGCTGCGTCATCGTCGGTGTCGGGGCGTGTCGAATCGCAAGCGGGACATCGCGCCTCATATGCGCTTCTCGCCCCGCAACCAGGTGCCGCGCAACGGCCACAGACGCCGCAGCAACGTGACCACGGTGAGGAGCAGGAGCGCCGCGCCCGCATTGTGCGCTGTGGCGACAGCCAGCGGATAGCCCTGCATGACGGTGGTGATGCCGATGGCGAGCTGCAGCGCGAGCGCGAGCGCCACCGCGATGCCCGCCCTGCGCAACTGCGGGCTGCGCGCGCGGGAAATGGTCATCAACGCGGCGAGCCCCAGGGCCAACGAAGCGACGATGGCGCCGAGCCGGTGCGTGAAATGGATCGCCACACGCGCCGCCTGATCCAGCACGCCGCCTTCGTAGTCGATGCCCAGCCCGCGCCAGAGCACGAATGCTTCGGAGAAGTCCATGCGCGGCCACCAGCTCCCCTGGCATGTCGGCAGGTCCGGGCAGGAGATGGCCGCGTAGTTGCTGCTCGTCCATCCGCCCAGCACGATCTGCAGGATGAGGGCGCCCAGGGCGACGAGGGCCACGCCGCGCAGCGGTGCTTCGCGCGCGCGCAGGTCGCGATACTGCGGCGTAAGGCACAGCCACCACAGCAGCGAGAGAGTCACGAATCCGCCGAGCAGATGCAGTGTGACGATCAGCGGCTTGAGCTTCCAGGTGACGGTGAGCGCACCGAACAGGCCCTGGACGATCACGAAAGCGAGCAGGAACAAGGGCAGCGCCACCGGCTGGGCCCGGTCGCGGCGGTTGACGATCGCGATCGCGGCCATCACGACGATGAGGAGACCCAGCGTGGACGCGGCGTAGCGGTGGATCATCTCGCGCAGCGCCTTGCCATACTCGAGCGGCCGTTCGGGGAAGGCGGCATTCGCCGCATCGACGTTTTCGAGCGCGTCCCCCGCAGTGATGTGACCGTAACAGGTTGGCCAGTCCGGGCAGCCGAGGCCAGCCGCGGTCAGGCGCACCCATGCGCCCAGCACGACCACGACCGCGCAGACGCCGAGCGCCAGAAACGCGAGGCGGCGAAACCAGATCACGCGCGAGCGCGTGGGGGTCAAATCAAAGGCTCCTTACATCAGCCGATATGCGAGAGCTTCAGCAGGCGCTTGAGGTCCTGAATCATGCCTTGCGCCGCGACCTCGGGCGCATAGCGCATCATCAGATTACCCAGCGGATCGACGAGATAAATGTGTCCAACCAGCGCCGCACCGTCATCGGGAAAGGCCTGCAGCAATTCTTGTCCGCTTTGCGAATCGATGTTCGCCGCAATCAGGCCGGCGTGCTCGGTAGCGAAGAACTGCGAATCGCAGCACGAGCCCCGATACAAGAACACGCGCTGCACACGATTCATCTTCTCCGCCAGCGCGAGCCGAACCTGGCGGATCGTGTAGAGTGCCGTCCGACACTGCGCATCGCAAGCGCCGTTGCCGATGTAGAGCAGCGTCCACTGCCCGCGCAGGAACTGCGGATCGGTATTCACCCCTTCAGCCGTGACCAGGGAGACGCTCGGCAAGCTGCGGGCGGGCGCGATCAGCTCGCCGCGGTTGACTTGACCGCCCGGCCGCCAGCCGCTGGCGTAGTAGAGATAGAAAGAGGCTGCAAGGGGCGCCAGAAACAACGCGGCGAGCAGGAGGAACATGCGACGCGAATGCGTCGGCCCGGGAACGGTGGCGTTCATCGCTCGTCAGGGGGCGCGCGGCGCAGGTTGGTGGCGATGTAGATGACAAACAGCGTGAACGCGAGCGCGAACCACGTGATGGCGTAGCCGAGGTGCCGCTCGGGAGGAAACGTCGCCGGTTGCCATTCGCGCGCGAAACCGTCGGGCTGATCGGGATCGAGCAGCAGCACCTTGGGATACAGAGGACGCTGCAACTGGGCCACGAGCTCATCCATCTTCGGATAGCTGATCAGCCGCGGCCACACTCCGGTCGGCGGCGCGGACGCAAGCTCGATTCCGGCAGCTGGCAGCTCATTGAGTCTGCCGACGACCGTCCGCTCGCTTTCGCCGACGGCCACATCCGGCAACTGTTGGCGCGATGGCCCGAGCGGTACCCATCCGCGGTTCACCAGCACCGTGCGACCGGCGTCGATCACGAGCGGCGTCAACACGTGAAATCCGGCGCGGCCATCGTGCGTCATATTGTCGAGCAGCACCTGATGCGCGCTGTCGTAGCGCCCGATCGCGGAAACGCGCTGGTAACGCCGCGCTTCGCTCGGCGGCACCATCGACAGATGCAGCGTTTCGCCGGAGCCCGCGTCGAAGGCAGCGAACAGCGCCTGCTTTTCGCGCATGCGCTCGAGCTGCCAGCGACCGAGACTCGCCAGCGCGATCGCGAGCACGATTGTGACCGCGGTGGTCAGAATGCCGGGTGCAAACGTGCGATTGCCGATGCGCAGCGCCATGTGATTATCAGTAGCCTATAGTTCGCGGGAGTTCCCGATCTCGTCTCATCTTGCGGAGAGTGCCGTGCCGCTGGTCAAACTGCTCGTAGTCCTGATGCTGGGTGCCATCGTGATCAGTCTCGCGTCTGCGCTCTGGCAGCTGACGCGCGGCACCGGCGACTCATCGAAGATGCTGCGCGCGCTCACGTGGCGCATCGCGCTCTCCGTTCTGCTCTTCGCGCTGCTGTTCATCACCTACTCGACCGGCCTCATCACGCCGCACCAAGTCACGCCTTAGGCGTTGCGTGAAAACAAGTTGATCATGTTTTCCTGCGTGTTGGAAGAATTCCGTGGTTCCAATCACCGTGTAATTTTTCCGGCTCGACGTGCAGCGCATCGATCCGTGCATTGCTCACCGTCACACCGATCGGGCAGTTGCGCCGGTCGAGTTCTGCGCGGACCCTCCAACGTTCTCGACAAGCCGCCGCAATAAACGAAATTTGGCTATAATCCGCGCCCTTCGAAGCGGCCCGGCAGCGGTGAACAGGTGAGCAAGCAGGACAGGCGCTTTTTCAACTTCTTCAGTCTGGTGCTCGGCGCTCTGATTGCGGTCGCGGTCCTGCTGTTCGTGTTGGCCAAAGTCTTGGGCTCCAAGAGCCAGCTTGAGCAGGTAAGGGCCGACGCACTGCAGATCGCGGCCGTCGATGAGCGTACGCGGCCCTTTGCGCGCGTCGCCGTGGCCGGTCAGGACAACTCGGCGCTCCAGATTGCCGAGGAGTCCTCGGGGTCGGCACCCGCTGTCGGATTACCGGTGCCGAAAAATCCCGAAGAGCTGTACAACGCCGCGTGCTCGGCCTGTCACGCGCAGGGTATTGGCGGTGCGCCGCGCATCGGTGACAAGGCGGCCTGGGCGCCGCGCATCGCGCAGGGGAAGGACACTCTCTATAGGCACGCCATCCAGGGCTTCCAGGGCTCGGCCGGACTGATGCCTCCGAAAGGTGGTCGCGTCGACTTGGCCGACGATCTGATCCGCCAGGGCGTCGACTACATGGTTGAACGCTCGCGTTGACGCGAAGCAGGCCGCGCAAGGGTTTTGGCGCTTGCCGAAGCGGCCGGCAACGCTGGTGCGGTCGAGAACCCAACTTCGGCAAAGCGATGACCGACCTGGGGTCCCGATCTCGCCACGTCGGCCCAGTGGATCCCGGTGATCGGTGCGCCGGTCGGCGTCGTGGTCAACAACCGGCTCATCAGGAAACTCGGCTACACCGCGCTGAATGCGCAGCCTGGCGCATGGGTTGGTTCGAAGATGCGGCCGACTTGCGCCTCAGCGCAGAAGCACGGCAATGACCAGCAGCAACAGCGTGAGCGCCTGGAGGCCGACGCGCGTCCACATCAGCTTGGTGCTGAATAGACGGTCCATGGAGCCGCCGCCGGACATGGCCAGAATGCCCAAACCCAAGGTAAAGACGGTGGCAACCAGCGCAAGGATGATGACGACGAGAAGCGGGTCCATTGTGCAGTCCCCCAAGCGTCTTCGTTTGCGGCGAATATAGCATGCGTTGATCGCGCCAGTTCCTCGCGGTTGACATCGCGCCCCACAAACGAGCTTGCATGTCTGCGCGGGAACGTCGGAATGTGAATCGTCGTTCGTGGCCGACTCGAGCGCCTGCGGTGACGTGGCCGTAACAGGTGGGCCAGACGGGACATCCGAGCCCGGCGGTCAGGCGCACGTACGCGCCGAGCACCCCGACGATCGCACACAGGACGACCTTGGCGAGAGCGAGAGCGCGAAACACACGCACGTTAGTGTGCCGTCCCCAGCGGCGTGACTCATGACTGGTCCGGGTGCTGACGCAGGTTCGTCGCCAAGTGGATGACGGCCGGCGCTGCTCCCTAGGGGGTTGTTTCTAGGACGCCTTGAATACTGGCGCCTGCGATCCGTGAGCGGGTGTCCGGGGTGACCACCATGGCTACCAGCTCGGCGCATGCGCCGAGCCCCGTCGCCGTCAGCTTGGAAACGCCCCTCGCAGTCGCCCTAATCCAGGTTTGAGTCCCAAACGGAAGGGGTCCATCAGAAGTCCTGTCTTGGAAGCGGCTTTCCAACGCCAGAAGGCTTATGAGAGACTCAAGCGGGGCATTGTGTCCTACCTTTTTCTGCGGCATGCGGCACTGCGAATCACCTGGGAATCTAGCGGACGGATGGGCTTCGAAGGCAACAACAGCTAAAACCCAAGCCCGCCTCCGAACTGGGGGAAGTGATGAAATGCTTCTACTATCTCGCGCCCGGCCTGGAAAGCTGTCATCGGGTTTCTGATGATTTTCATGAGGTTGGCATCAGCGATTTCTTCCTGCACGTCATAGCGAAAGACGAATCCGGGCTCATCAAGCGACAAATTCACGCTGGCAACTACCTCGAGACTCTGGATGTCATTCGCGAGGGGTTTCTGGGCGCGATGCTCGGTCTCGTCGCCGGACTGATTGGCGCTGCACTGCTCAGCTACTACGGGCCATTTGAAGACATACCGGGCGTCATCTACGTGGCGCTGGCGGCGGTGGCCACGTTATTCGGCGCTTGGGCAGGCGGCTTGGTAGGCATAGAAAACGAGAACAAGAAGCTCGCCAAGTTCCACGACGACCTCGAGGCAGGCAAGTATCTGATTATGATCTATGCCCGCAAGGAGCAGGAAACCGCTGTCGTCGAGATGATGCGTGCCAAGCATCCGGAAGCAGAGCTAGCGTGTGTCGATAGGCATTTCATCAATCCGTTCAGCGCCGTGCAACGCCGCAGTCGGGAAACGCGTGACCGGGCCGGAATTCCACAACAGGACTAGTCGTTGCCGAAAAAGACGCCGCGCGTAAAAAAGGTGTAGTCCGCTTCAAGCGATCCGATACCCAAAAGTACCAGCAACAACAGCGGCGGAACCAAAATCGCATACATCAAGGCCAGCCGCTCCCAGAGCATGTGCATGAAGACGGCAACGATGAGCCCGGCCTTCAACAACATGAGCACGATGATCAGAGTCCACCTGAGGTAGCCCTGAAAGTGGAAGTAGTCAACAAGATAAGACGCGGTGCTGAGAACAAACAGCAACCCCCAGATCTTGAGATAAATTCCAATCGGATGTTGTTGCCCTTCTGCGTGTGCCACGATTTTCCTACCAAAGATAGAAAAGTGCGAAGATAAATACCCACACCAGATCGACGAAGTGCCAATACAGACCCATGATTTCGACGATCTCGTAGTTCCCCTTCCTGCCGGTGAGGAACCCCGGCCTCTGGCGATCCAGATCTCCCCGCAGAACTTTTATCGCCGTGATGATCAGGAATATCACGCCGATCGACACGTGCGTGCCATGGAATCCCGTGATCATGAAAAAACTGGAGCCGAACTGGGCGGCGCCCATGGGATTGCCCCAAGGACGTACCCCCTCCTCGACGATCAGCTTGGTCCACTCGAACGCCTGCATCCCGACGAACGAGGCACCCAATGCGGCGGTGATCAGCAACAAGACAAAAGTTTTGACACGATCTTTTCGATAGCCGAAGTTGACCGCCATGGCCATCGTCCCGCTACTGCTGATCAAGATGAAGGTCATGATGGCGATCAGGATGAGGGGGATTTTGTTTCCCCAGAGCGTCAATGCGAAAACTTCACTGGGATTGGGCCAGGGGTCCGTGGTGGACATTCGCACGTTCATGTACGAAATCAAAAAAGCACTGAAGATGAAGGTATCGCTTACGAGGAAGATCCACATCATGGCCTTGCCCCATGGGACCTTCTTGAACGCCCGCTGGTCCGAGGACCAGTCGGCGACGATGCCTTCCAACCCGTCAGGCAGCGGGAGGGCTTCTACGGCAGTTGTCGGAACAGCTTGTGTCACGTGCTTTGGGCCTGTTTACCTAAACCCACAGAGCTTCAACAAAACGTCCAAATTATTCCCTGTAAACAGCAGACCAAAAAGGACCAACCAAACCAGGAGCAGGAAGTGCCAGTAAACGGTACATAGCTCCACGCTCTGCGTTACATTCGCCACGTCAAAGTCGCCCCACACTTTGGTGACGGTCCTGCCCCAAGCCACCAGACCGCCCAACAGATGCAGCCCATGCAATCCTGTGATCAGATAAAAAAACGCGATTGCAGGGTTGGTGACTTCAAAATAAACCATCGTGCCCAGTTGCTGCCAGGCCAAGACCTGCCCGAACAAGAAGACAACGGTGAAAGCGCCGGCAGCAAGCAGGCTGACTCGCATGGCGTCCATCCGCCCACGACGTACTGAGTACTGTGCCCATTGCAAGGCGACACTACTCACTATCAGCGCAAGCGTATTCGCCCACAACAGCCTTAGTTGAGGCGCGGGACGCCAGTCCTCATACGTCATCCGGCCTGCATATGCGATAACCAATAGCATGAACAGGACCGCGACCACTGCTAGAAATACCCGCAGAGCGAGTTTCTTCGCAGCCCGAGAAGATGTGCCTCTATTGCGAGGATTCTCGACTGTACCCTCGGCCGTCACCCAGGGCTTGACCATCAGTTGACGGAACATACTCACGTCGTTGGATTCCTGGTCGCCTACATCTTGTTGCTACTACGCGTGATCTCTCGCGGCGGCACGTTTTGCGGGATGAAGTCCTCATCGGCGCCCGGCACGCTGTAGTCGTAGGCCCAGCGATAGACCACCGGCAGCGTCGCGCCAAAGTTGCCATGCTTCGGCGGCGTGTGGGGGGTTTGCCACTCCAACGTGGTGGCGCGCCAGGGGTTGCCACCCGATGGCTTGCCTTTGAAGTAACTCCAGATCAGGTTGTACAAGAACACCAGCTGGAAGGCGCCCACGATCAACGCGGCGATGGTGATGCCAGCGTTCAAAGAGTGTGCCGATTCAGGGATGAAGTCCGTGCCTGCGATTGAATAATACCGGCGCGGCACGCCCAAAAAGCCCAGGTAATGCATCGGAAGGTAGATGGCATAGGTCCCGAGGAAGGTGGCCCAGAAGTGAAGCTTGCCCAAGCTATCGTTCAGCATTCGCCCGGTGATCTTGGGGTACCAGTGGTAGATCGCCCCGAACACAACCATGATGGGCGCCACGGCCATCACCATATGGAAATGCGCGACCACGAACATGGTGTCCGAAAGCGGCACGCTCACGGTCGCGTTACCGAGGAACAGGCCGGTTAACCCGCCGTGTATGAACGCGAAGATGAACCCGATGGCAAACAGCATGGGGACGGTGAGGTGGATGTCACCGTGCCACAGCGTCAAGACCCAGTTGTAGACCTTGATGGCCGTGGGAATGGCGATGATGAGCGTGGTGGTGGCGAAAAAGAAGCCGAAGTACGGGTTCATTCCGCTCACGTACATGTGGTGCGCCCACACCAGGAAACTCAGAGCGCCAATGGCCAGGATCGCCCAGACCATCATCCGATAGCCGAAAATGTTTTTTCGCGCATGGACACTGAGCAGGTCGGATACGATGCCGAAGGCCGGCAGGGCGACGATATAGACCTCGGGATGACCGAAAAACCAGAACAGGTGTTGAAACAACAACGGACTGCCGCCCTCGTGGGCACTCTGTTGTCCCATCGAGACGATGGCGGGCATGAAGAAACTGGTGCCCAGTGTCAGGTCCAGCGTCATCATGATGGCGCTGACGAACAAGGCGGGAAAGGCCAACAGCGCCAGGATGGTGGCCATGAAAATGCCCCATACCGTCAAGGGCATTCGCATCATCGTCATCCCTCGCGTGCGCGCCTGCAACACGGTCACCACATAGTTCAGACCGCCCATGGTGAATCCGATGATGAAGAACGCCAGGGAAACGAGCATCAGAATAATGCCCCAGGTCGCCCCCGGAGTGCCTTGGAGGATTGCCTGCGGCGGGTACAGGGTCCAGCCGGCGCCTGCAGGCCCGCCGGGCACGAAGAAGCTCGCCACCAGCAACAACACGGCGAACAGATAGACCCAGTAACTCACCATGTTGACATAGGGGAAAACCATGTCGCGGGCGCCGACCATCAGCGGGATGAGATAGTTGCCAAACCCCCCGAGGAACAGCGCGGTGAGCAGGTAGATCACCATGATCATGCCGTGCAGGGTGACAAACTGAAGGTAGTTGCTTGGGTCGATGAAAGAGAAGGTGTCCGGGAATCCCAGTTGCAGCCGCATCAACCACGACAACACCAACGCCACCAACCCTATGCCGATCGCGGTGATCGCGTACTGGATGGCAATGACTTTGGCGTCTTGGCTCCAGATGTACTTTCCCACGAAAGTTTTCGGATGATAGAGCTCTACCTCTTCGACTTCTGCCGGCGGAACAAAAGCGTTTTCGTCATGCGCAACGTAGGACATGGATACTTCCTCTTCGCTAAATGCGCGATTCGCTAGCCGTCGCGTCGTTCAGATCCGCGCTGCTCAGCGGAGGGTATTGATGTAGGCAACGAGGTCATTGATTGCCTCGTCGTCGGCCAGAATTGCGGACATCAATGCCATCTGAGGTCCGTACATGTCTTGCGGATGAGTGCCGCGAGCACCCTGCTGGAAATTCTTCAATTGAGTGACCAAATACCAATCGCTCATACCCTTCAGCCCGGGGGCATTCGTCGACTGTACGCCCCGACCATCAGGACCGTGACAGGCTCCGCAGGTCGATGCATAAAGCTTTTGACCGTTGTGCGCAGTGCCTTTCACGGTGGCGGGGGCTGGATTGTCGGGCAGCGTGCCGATATAAGCGCTGACATTGTCGATGGCGGTGTCATCGACCAGCGTCGCCGCCATCGGCGCCATCATTTTTCCATAGACATCCTTGTCGTGTGTCCCCCGGACACCCTGCTTGAAGTATTTCAATTGCCGTTGCAGGTACCAGTCGCCTTGTCCACTCAATTTCGGCGCATACAGCTGAGGATTACCCTCCGCTTGCAAGCCATGACAGGCAGCGCACACCGCATAGAGTTGTTCGCCTGCGGCAGCATCGCCGGCTGCTTGCGCCGACGTTTGTGCGAACGTCGGATGGCCGGTTAGCCACGCCTGAAACGCGCTCTCTTCTTCCACTATCACCTTGCCACGCATGGCGAAGTGCCCGACACCGCATAGTTCGTTGCAGAGTAGGTCGAATTCCCCGGTTCGCGTCGGCGTGAGCCAGATGTAGGTGACCAGGCCCGGCACCAGATCCATCTTGGCTCGGAACTGCGGTACAGCGAAGTTGTGCAGGACGTCTACGGAGCGGAGCAGCGCCTTGACCTGTCTGCCGAGCGGGAGATGCAACTCGGGACTGGATACCAGCACGTCGTCCTGTCCGTCGGGATCGTCCGGATTCATGCCAAACGGATTCTTGTCGCTGATGTGCCGGGTATCGACGGTACCTAGCCTGCCGTCCTGCCCGGGAAAGCGAAAGCGCCAGTGCCACTGCTGGCCCACGGCCTCAAACACCATCGCCTCTTCCGGGACGTGGACGAAATCCGCCCACACAAACAAGCCGGGGGCCAACATGGCGACGACGCCCCCCGTGGTCAATCCGGTGAGCCACCATTCCAGCTTCTTGTTCTCGGGTTGGTACGCCGCCCGGCTCCCCTTCCGATGACGGTAGCGGATCACGCAATAAGCCATGAACAAGTTGACAGCGACGAAGACAAACCCCGTGACCCAGAACGTGATGCTGATCGTGTCGTCCATCGCGCCCCAGTTGGACGCGATCGGTGTGAAATACCACGGGCTCAGGAAGTGGAACAGGAGGGTACCGGCGATCAGCAAAATCAATACGATTGGTAAGATCATGGCGATGCGCTCGGTTTTGGGCAGTATACCGCAGGCGATTCGCAGCGCTCGGCATCAGCGCCGCTGTGCGCCCACCGTCGCGACATCGTGCTGGTGCGGGCCGCATCTGATGATCCTGAGCGGCGCGTTGGATCGATCATCTACCGATGGTGATCGATGTCTACCAATCAAAGGCTTGAGGCTGGGAGAAACGGCATCATCACCCCGCACCGGCCTATCGCTATGCAGCAGAGTCGAGGATGATTCGCCCAAGCTGGGGAAGTAGTCGGCGGCGGATTCAGGATTCCCTCATCGAGCAGTCATGAACGAAAGATCACTCAAATTCAGCATCATGATAACAACCGTCGCGCTGGCCGCGATGCTTGCCGGAGTTTGGCTCGCCCATATATATCGCGAGCACGATTCGCGGGTCGTATTGCTGCCGGATCAGGTGATCACGTTGTTTCCTGATCCGAAGCCACTGACGGCCTTTGCACTCACCGATCACAAGAATCGGGTATTTGATCTGGCAAGCTTAAAGGGTAAATGGTCATTCCTCTTTTTCGGCTTCACCCATTGCCCTGACATCTGTCCGACGACCCTGGCGGTACTGGCTAGCGCGCGTGACAGCATCGCCAAGAATACGGTCGGCGCCGAAGATATCCAATTCATCTTTATCTCAGTAGATCCGAATCGCGATACCGCTAGCAAGCTCGGGCAATACGTGGACTATTTTGGTACGGGCTTTCTCGGCGTGACGGGAGACAACGAGCAAATCGCCAACCTGGCTGGTCAAGTGGGCGCCGCGTATCAGGTTGCGATCACACCGGGTATGGAAAACTATCCCGTCTATCACACCGTAGCGGTGTTTCTGTTGGATCCGCGAGCCCGATATCATGCCGTGTTCACGCCGCCTCATGATGCGAAGGCTATCAGCAAGCGTTTCAAAGTGGTGCGGGAGCTTGAAGCAGGCAATGCGACATGAGATGGCGACATCCGGTTTTCGTCTGCCTGATATTGGCGCTGACCCTCGTCCCCGCTGCGAGTGAAGAGGCGGGCGTTTCAGTACGCGATGCCCGGGTTCGGGAAACGCCGCCCGGCATGACCATGATGGCGGGATACATGGAGTTGCGAAACAACACATCACGGCCGCGAGTACTCGCGGCCGCAAGCAGTTCCGGGTTCGAGAGCGTGATGGTTCACCGTACTGTCGTTAAGGACGGCATGGCGGGTATGGTGCACGCGTCGCAGATCGAGCTTGCACCCAACGCGAGTTTGATCTTTGCGCCGGGAGGCTATCATCTGATGCTGATGAACCCGAAACGGACACTGCGCGCCGGCGACCCGGTTGTCATCAACCTGGAATTCCGCGGCGGCCTTGTGTTACCTGTCACCTTCGAGGTCCGCAAATGAGAACCGGCAAACGGCAGGATCGGTGACCACTACGACCGCCAGCGTGAATCGCGAGACAATGTCTCCAGTCCCGCAATGTGCGAAACTTCGGGAGCTTGCGGGTTCTGGCGTTTATTTCGAGCGCGCTATCATGTAGTCGACCGCGGCCCTGACCTCGGCGTTGCTCAGCGCCGGGTTCCCGCCTCTGGCCGGCATCACTCCCGCGCTCCCCTGTACCCCGTCGACGGCGCTGGCGTAGAGAGTGTCGACGCCCTTGGCGATGCGCGCGGCCCACTGGGCCTTATCATCCAGCTTCGGCGCGCCGGCAATACCGGCATCGTGGCAGGCGACGCAACTCGCTTGGTAGACCTGTTGCCCGTCTCGACTGGGCGGCGGCGCGGCCACCGCGTCTTTTGCCGGCTCCCGCTGAGTTTCCGTCGAAGCGACGCTGACCTGGCCAAAGGGTTTGATCCGCTCGGCCACACTCGAACCGGTGGCCAGCAGCGCGCTGCGATCCTGTCGGGCCCGGTCGGAGATGCCGCGGTGATGGGACACAAGAACGAATAGAAACAGCATCAACACTACACTGATCCCGAGAATGATCGAAACGTTCGATGCGTAGCGTTTTTTGGTCATTGGTTGTGATCCTGACGTTGGTCGGCGATCGTCGTGAACCTGGGATCTGCGCTCCATCAACTCGCTCGCGACACGACTGACTCGAAGCAGATGCTGCGCGCGCTGACCTGGCGAATCGGGTTGTCAGTGCCGCTGTTCGTGCTGCTGCTGATCGCCTGCTCCGCCGGTTTCATCCGGCCGCACGGGTTTGCATCGTAGTCCCAGCCGCGG
>Ga0184615_10001437_pt1 | contig 12945 bp, 14 predicted proteins | sample PLM4_65_coex_FD_133134 | JGI IMG/M metagenome (GOLD analysis project Ga0184615, IMG submission 133134) | Groundwater sediment microbial communities from an aquifer in East River, Colorado, USA - PLM4_65_coex | ecosystem: Environmental > Terrestrial > Soil > Riparian zone | place: USA: East... | reverse complement strand
TTCGCGTGACGAGGCGCGGCAAGGTGCTGCGCCGTGCGATGACGCTCGGCCACTCGCGCGGGAATAAGAGCTCCACGCAGATGCGCCGGAAAAGTCTCGCGCGCGGACTCCACGATGGAGCGAAAATAGTGCGGAAATATCTCTAAACCATGACACGCGTAAAACGAGGCAAGATCGCGCACAAGAAACGGGAACGGGACGAGGCTCTCCTGCGGAACGACCGCGAGCCTTTGAGCGACCTCGCGGCGCGAGAGCCCGTCGAGCGGGACGCCCGCCAGCCGGACCTCCCCATGGTCCGGGAGAAGCGTGCCCGCGAGCACACGCAGGAGCGTGGTCTTGCCCGCGCCGTTCGGCCCGACCACGACCAGAAGGCGCCCGCGCGGGAGCTCGAGATCCACGCCATCGAGCACTGCGGTCGCGCCGAACGCGTGTCGCACTCCGCGGGCGACGAGCAGCGGCTCGTTCACGACGGAATCCTCGCGAGCTCGCGGCGCAGCAGCACCAGGAAGAGCGGTCCGCCCACGAGCGCGGTCAGCGCGCCGACGGGCAGCTCGACCGGCGCGAGCACGATCCGCGCGAGCGTGTCCGCGACCACGAGGAACGCGGCGCCGGCGAGCGCGGAGGCGGGCACCAGCATGCGGTGATCCGAGCCGACGGTGAGCCGCAGCAGGTGCGGCACGATCAGGCCCACGAAGCCGATCAGGCCCGAGACGGAGACCGACGCGCCGATCATGAGCGCGCTCGCGGCGAGCACCTGCCGGCGCGTGCGCGGCACGTCGACACCGAGGTGTGATGCGGTCTCGTCGCCCTGCGCGATCAGGTTCAGCGCGTACGCGTTGCGCAGCGCGATCGCGAGCCCGATCGCGAAGAGCCCCGCCACGCCCGCGAGCAGCGGTGGCTCGACCAGGCGCACCGAGCCGATCAGCCAGAGGAATACGCCCGCGACCCGCGAGAGATCCGCGGCGCTCGTCACGAAGACGATCAAGGACGACGCGAAGGCGTTGAAGACGACGCCCGTGAGCAACAGGCTGTGCGCGGGCGCGCGCCCGCCCGCGGCCGCGACCGCGTAGAGCAGCAGGCTCGCGCCGAGCGCGCCCGCGAACGCGACCAGCGGCACCGCCGCGCCGCCGAGCCAGAAGCTCCCGCCGAGCGCGAGCGCGGCAACGCCGCCCAGCGCGGCGCCGCCGGAGATGCCGAGCACGTACGGATCAGCCAGCGGATTCTGCAGCAGCGCCTGCAGCAGGGCGCCCGCGGTCGCGAGCCCGGCGCCGACCAGCGCGGCGAGCAGCGCGCGCGGCAGGCGGATCTCGAGCACGATCTCGGCGGTGGGATTCTGCGCGGAGCCGACCAACAGGCTCGCGCCGATGCTCGCCAGCACGAGCAGCGCGAGCGCCAGCAGCACGCGACGCGCGCTCACTGCGCCGCCGTCCGGTCGAGCGCGGGATGGATCCGCGCGCGCAGGATTCGCGCGGCCTCGGCGAGCTGCGCACCGGGTTGGGTCATGACTCCCGGCGCAACGAGCTCGACGCGCTTCACCCAGCCGAAGCGCGACCAGTACGCGCGCGCGGCGCCCTCCGCGTCGGGACCGACCGCCGCTCCCTGCGTCGAGTCGATCAGGACGTCGGGTGCGCGCTCGGCGAGCAGCTCGAGCGAGACTTGAGGATACGGCTGCGGGAGGTCGGCGAAGACGTTGCGCCCTCCGGCAGCGTCGATCAGGGCGGACGCGAAGCTCCCGCCTGCCGCGACGTAGAGCGGCTCGCGCTCGACCACGAGCGCGACGCTCGGGCGCCCGCGATCGGCGACGGAGCCCGCGATCCGCGCGAGCTCGTCGCGCACGCTCGCGACGAGCGCGAGTGCCTCCTGCTCGCGGCCGAGCTCCTCGCCGATCGCCTGATAGGTGCCGAGGATGTCTTCGAGCGAGCCGCTCGAGTCGATCTCGTGGACCCTCACACCGCGCGCGCGGAGCTGTGCGAAGAAGGCGGCCTGCGACTCGCTGCGCACGCCGAGCACGAGCGTCGGCCGTAGCTCGAGCGCGCGCTCGAGATCGGGCGCGAACAGGCCGCCGAGCGACGGCAGCTCGCCCATCCCGGGAAGGGCATGCGAGAACTGGTCGATGCCGACGAGTGCCTCGCGGCGCCCGAGCGCGATGGCGATGTCGGTCGTCGACGGCGAGAGCGAGATCACGCGCAGCTCGCCCGAAGCGGCCGCCGGCTCCTGGGCCCGACACGCGAACAGGAGGGCAACGGCGAGCACGAGGGTGCGCACGAGCGGTGTTCTAGCACGTGTACAGATGGGCCACGCGGACGTGGCGCGGAGGATGGGCCACGCGGACGTGGCTCAGAGGGTGGGCCGAGCGGACGTGGCGCGGAGAGCTGCGGACCAGGCGATCGCGGGGACGCGGCCGACCCTGCGGCCTGCCGCGCCCCCGCTCCAGTCACTTGGCGGGCTGCGCCGTCGTCTTGCCGTCGAGCGAGACGTGCGGTCGCATGCGCTCGAGCGCCTTGTCGCCGATCCCCTTGACCTCCGAGAGGTCCTCGACGCGCTTGAACGCGCCGTGCTCCTTGCGGTACTCGAGGATGGCCTGCGCCTTCGCCGCCCCGACGCCCGGCAGGAGCGTGAGCTCCTCCGCGGTTGCCGAGTTCACGTTGACGACCCCCGTGATGGCGCCGCCGGCAGCGCGTCCCGCCGGCTCGTTCGCGGCCGCGAGGGCCGTGTTGCACAGAAGCGCCGCCAGCGCGAACGCGCTCGCGGCTCGGACGATCGATGCTCGGATCTTCATACCCAGCCTTTCCGTGATTTGGGGTGAGGAAAGGGGGTGAGGCGGGGAATCGGTTTCGACTAGCGCTGTCTCTGCGCGATGAAATCCGCGAGCTCGAGCATCGCGCTCTTCGCCTCGCAGTCGACGAACGGCTCGATGCGCTCGCGCGCCTGGGCGCAGAGCTGCTGCGCCCGCGCGAGGGAGGTCTCCACGCCGTGGTGTCGCCTCACGCACTCGGCGACGCGCTGCACCTCCTCGCGATCGGGGGTTCGCCCGACGGCGCTCTGCAGCGCGAAGCTCTTGAGCAGCGACGTGAGCGAGTCGCGCTCGCCCGTGCTGCAGCGCTTCAAGGTCGAGATCAGCGGCAACGTGAGCTTTCCCTCGGACACGTCCGTGAGCGGCGCCTTGCCCAGGTCTTGCGCGCTGCCGGCGTAGTCGAGCGCGTCGTCGACGAGCTGGAACGCCAGGCCGAGCTGCCAGCCGTAGTCGCGCACCGCGCGCCGCTCGGAGCGCGTGACACCGCCGAGGATCGCGCCCGCCTCCGCCGCCGCCGCGAGCAGGCTGGATGTCTTGCCGCCGATCACCTCGAGGTAGGTGGACTCGCTCATCTCGGGATCGAAGCTGCGCGTGAGCTGGAGCACCTCTCCTTCGGCCATCGCGCGGATGCTGTCCGCGAACGCCGCGAGGATGTCGGGGTCGCCGTCCTCTACCAGCGTCTGACACGTTCGCGCGTAGAGGAAGTCGCCGACCAGGATCGCGAGCTTGCTGCCGAAGTGTGCGTTCACGCTCGGCCGGCCGCGCCGGGTCTGCGCGCCGTCGACGACGTCGTCGTGCAGCAGCGACGCGCTGTGCAGGTACTCCGCCGCGGCGGCGATCTGGATCGCGCGCGGACCGCGGTAGCCGCAGAGCCGCGCCGCGAGCAGCACCATCACCGGGCGCACGCGCTTGCCGCCACCGTCGAAGGTGTGGTCGCCGATCGCGGGGATCACGGGCGCGACCGAGCGCATGCCTTCGCGCATGACACGCTCGACCTGCTCGAGGTCCTCGCGCAGGAAGGAGATGATGCGCTCGAGATCAGGGGGGGACGTCAACTCGCTTGCATCCGGCAAAGGGTTCGACGAGTCTAGCTCGCGGCGGGGGGCGATGTCAAAAGAGTTGATGCCAAATCCGCTTTCATTCCAGGGAGTTAACGGAAGTTCTCGGCTCGACGCGGAGGTCGCCGCGGAGCTCGACGCAGTGCGCGCGCGCGGACTTCACCGTCGGCTGCGGCGCGTCGAGGGACGTCAGGCGCCGCGCATGCGGGTCGATGGCCGGGACTGTCTGATGCTCGCGGGCTCGAACTACCTCGACCTCGCGGGCGACGCGCGCGTGATCGCCGCTGCGCAGGCTGCGGCGGAATCGTTCGGCACCGCGGCGGCCGGCTCGCGGCTGATCAACGGGAACCTCGCGCTGCACGAAGAGCTCGAGGACGAGCTCGCGCGCTTCGCCGGCCACGAGGCCGCGCTGGTCTTCAGCAGCGGGTACCTCGCGAATCTCGGCGTGCTCGGCGCGCTCTGCGGTCCGGACGACGTGATCGTCTCGGACTCGCTGAACCACGCGAGCATCATCGACGCCTGCCGGCTCTCGCGCGCGGAGACGCGCGTCTTCGCGCACAACGACCCGGCCGACTTCGCGCGCGTGGCCGGCGGGCTCGCCGGCTTCCGCCGGCGCGTGCTCGTGGTCGACGGCGTGTACAGCATGGACGGCGACATCGCGCGATTGGGCGAGCTCGTGCCGCTCGCGCGCGCGCACGAGATGGTCGTGGTGCTCGACGACGCGCACGGGCTGGGCGTGCTGGGAGCCGGCGGCCGGGGCGCGGCCGAGGCGGCCGCGGTCGCGGTCGACCTCACGATCGGGAACCTCGGCAAGGCGCTCGGCAGCTTCGGCGCGTTCGTCGCGTGCTCGGCGCCCGTGCGCGAGTACCTGGTGAACGCGGCGCGCACGTTCATCTTCACCTGCGCCGTCGCGCCACCGGCGCTCGGCGCCGCACGCGAGGCGCTGCGCATCGCGGCGCGCGAGCCAGAGCGGCGCAAGCTCCTGCTCGAGCGCGCGGAGCAGCTTCGCGCCGGATTGCGCGCTGCCGGCTACGACACCGCGGAGAGCGCGACGCAGATCGTGCCCGCGATCGTCGGCGAGAACGACGCGGTGATGCGGCTCTGCGAAGCGGCGCTCGAGCGCGGCGTGTACGCGCAGGGCATCCGACACCCGTCGGTGCCGCACGGCACCGCGCGCATCCGCTTCACGCCGACCTGCGCGCACAGCGCGAGCGACATCGCGCGCGCGGTCGAGGTCTTCGCGGAGCTTCGCCCGACGTGAGCCGCACGCGCGAGCTGCGCGAGCGCGACCAGCGCGCGCTCTGGCACCCGTTCACCCAGATGAGCGACTGGATGGACGGGCACCCGATCGTGATCGAGCGCGGCGAGGGAAACTACCTCGTCGACACCGAAGGGAATCGCTATCTGGACGGCGTGTCGTCGCTGTGGGTGAACCTGCACGGCCACGATCATCCGATCCTGCGCGCGCGCATCCACGAGCAGCTCGACAAGCTCGCGCACTCGACCTTGCTCGGCCTCGCGGGCACGCCGTCGATCGAGCTGGCCGAGAAGCTGGTAGCGGTCGCGCCGCCGGGACTGACGCGCGTCTTCTACAGCGACAACGGCTCGACCGCGGTGGAGGTCGCGCTGAAGATCGCGTTCCAGTACTGGCAACAGAAGAGCGAGGAGACGCGCGTGCGCACGCGCTTCGTGGCGCTGCGCGACGCGTACCACGGCGACACCCTGGGCGCGGTGGCGGTGGGCGGCATCGAGCGCTTCCACGAGGCGTTCCGTCCGCTGGTCTTCGACGTGCTGCGCGCGCAGAACGCGTACTGCTATCGCTGTCCGTACGGGCTCGAGCAGCGCACCTGCGGCATCCACTGCCTCGAGTCGCTCGAGGGGATCCTCGAGCAGCACGGGCACGAGGTCGCGGGCGTCGTCGTCGAGCCGCTGCTCCAGGCCGCCGCGGGCATGCTGCTCCTGCCGGACGGCTGGCTGCGCCGCGTGCGCCAGCTGTGCGACCGCCACGGAACGCTCTTGATCGTGGACGAGGTCGCGACGGGCTTCGGACGCACCGGCAAGCTCTTCGCCTGCGAACACGAGAACGTGTCGCCCGATCTGATGGCGATCGCGAAGGGAATGACGGGCGGCTATCTGCCGCTCGCGGCGACCCTCGCGACCGAGGAGATCTTCTCGGCGTTTCTCGCGCCGACGCATGCCTCGCGCCAGCTCTTCCACGGGCACTCCTACTCGGGCAACGCGCTGGGCTGCGCTGCGGCGCTCGCGAACCTGGAGATCTTCGAGAAGGAGGACGTGCTCGCGCGCGTCGCCCTGACCGGCGATCACCTCGGCCGGCGGCTCGAAGAGCTCCGCGAGCGTGCGTGCGTGGGCGACATCCGGCGCCGCGGCCTGATCGCGGGGATCGAGCTCGTGCGCGACCGCGCGACGCGCGCGCCCTTCGATCCGCGCGACCGCATCGGCCACCTGGTCTGCATGGCCATGCGCAAGCACGGCATCCTCCTGCGGCCCCTCGCCGACACCGTGGTCGTCATGCCGCCGCTCTCCGTGAGCGTGGGCGAGATCGACGCGATCATGGACGCGCTCTCGCTCTGCATCCGCGAGGTGACCGGCGCGTGAGCGCGATCTTCGTGACCGGAACCGACACCGGTTGCGGCAAGACGGCGGTCGCCTGCGCGCTCGCCCGCAGCTTGCGCGCGGCTGGCCGACGCGTGCGCGTATTGAAGCCGATCGAGACGGGCTGCGAGCGCGGCGTGCCGGCCGACGCACTCGCGCTGGCCGAAGCGGCGCAGGATGACGCGCCGCTCGAGCGACTCTGCCCGTACCGGCTCGCGCTGCCCGCCGCGCCAGAGGTCGCGGCGCACGCGGAGGGCGTCGCGATCGACCTCGAGCGGATCGAGGCCGCGCTCGCACGCGCGCGGAGCGACGCGGATCTCGTGATCGTCGAGGGCGCAGGCGGACTGCTCGTGCCGGTCACCTCGGGGCTCGACATGGCCGGGCTCGCCGCGCACCTCGGGCTTCCGCTGCTGGTTGCGGCGCGCGCCTCGCTGGGCACGATCAACCACACGCTCCTCACCCTCGAGGCCGCACGGACGCGCAAGCTGCGCCTCCTCGGCGTCGTGGTCAGCCACGCAACTGCGGTTCTCTCACCGGCAGATCGACGGAATCTCGACCTCTTGCTCGAGCGCCTGCCGGTGCCGCTCCTCGGCGAGCTCGGGTTCGGCGAGAAGCTGCTGCCCGCGACCTTCGACAGCACGGCGTTTCTGGCGGCGGCCGGGCAGTTCTGACTCAAGTTGCCAGCCGCCGGGGCCGAACTCTGCTCGGATGGCGCGCGGCCAGCAAGACCCGGTTGACGAGGAGCTCGACGAGCTCGACCAAGGGCTGAAGCGCCTGCGCGTGGAGTACGACCAGTTCTTCCTCGGCATCCTGAAGCGCCCACCCGAGGTGCTGCAGGGCCGGATGCAGAAGATCATCGTCAAGTACGCGAACCAGAATCTGCGGAAGACGCACCAGAAGTTCCGCTTCAATCAGCTCAACTCGAAGTACCAGATCTATCGCCAGCAGTGGGGCCGCACGATGCGGCAGATCGAGTCGGGCACGTATCGCGGGCATCGCTTCAAGGCGAGGCTCCACGAGCGCGAGCGCGGCGTGGCCGCGGAGTCGGACGCGACGTTGACCGCGGTGAAGGCGCCGTCCGGGAAGCCGGACAAGCCGGCCAAGCCCGGGCCGATCGACCAGCTCTATGACGCGCTGCTCGCGGCGCGAAAGCGGGCGGGCGAGTCGGGCCCCGATCCCGACCGCGCGAAGCTCTCGGATCTCGTGAAGAAGCAGACGGCCGCGCTGCGCGCGAAGCACCCCGGCGCCAAGGTCCGCTTTCGCGTCGCGGTCGACGGCAAGCGCGCGAAGCTGGTCGCCTCGGTCGTGAAGGACTGAGTCCGGCATTGCGCTAACCTGCGCGGCCGTGCGGGTCGCACTGGTGCAAGACTGGCTCACGGGCTTTCGCGGCGGCGAGAAGGTCCTCGACGAGCTCGCGGGCATGTTCCCGAACGCGGATCTCTACACGTTGATCCACGTTCCCGGGTCCACGAGCGAGCGCATCGAGCGCCTGCACATCACCGCGAGCCCGCTCTCGCGACTGCCCGGGGCGGCGCGTCACTACCGCAAGCTCCTGCCGCTCTTCCCGTTCGCGATCGAGCGCTTCCGGCTCGAGGGCTACGACCTCGTGATCTCGAACAGCCATTCGTTCGCGAAGGGCGTTCGCGTCGCGCCCGGAACGCCCCATCTCTGTTACTGCATGACGCCGATCCGCTACGCGTGGGACCTCGCGGACGAATACCTCGGGCGCGGCCTGAAGCGCACGCTCGCGGCACCGCTGCTGGCAGGCCTTCGCCGTTGGGACCGGCGCACGAGCTCACCGGAGCGCATCACCGCGGTGGTCGGCATCTCGCACTACATCGCCGATCGCATCCGGCGCACGTGGGGTCGCGAGGCGAGCGTCGTCTATCCGGGCGTCGACGTCGCGCGCTTCCGCCTCGGCTCGGCGCCGCGCGAGGACTTCTTCTTCATGCTCGGCGGATTCGTGCCCTACAAGGCCGAGTGGATCGCGATCGAGGCGTTCCGCGCGCTCGGCTTGCCGCTGGTGGTCGCGGGCGATGGCCCCACCCGCGCGCGGCTCGAAGCCTCTGCTCCCCCGAACGTGCGCTTCCTGGGTCGCGTGCCGGATGGCGAGCTCGAGGCGCTGTACGCGCGCTGTCGCGCGCTGGTGTACCCGCAGGAAGAGGACTTCGGCATGATCGCGGTGGAGGCCCAGGCCGCCGGAGCGCCGGTGATCGCGTTCGGGCGCGGCGGCGCGGTCGAGACGGTCGTCCCCGTCGGCGATTCCGCCGGGCGCGCGCCGACGGGCGTGCACTTTCCCGAGCCGACACCCGATTCGCTCGCGCGCGCGGTGCGTGAGTTTTCCGAGGTCGAGTCCAAGCTCGATCCCCGGGCGCTGCGCGCAAACGCGGAGCGCTTCTCGCTCGAGAACTTCCGCAGCGGCCTGCGCCGCGTCATCGATGAGGTCGTGCATTGACCGCGAAGATTCCGATGGTCGATCTGTCGGAGCAGACGGAGCGCCTCTGGCCCGAGCTCGAGAAGGCCGTGCTCGGCGTGCTGCGCTCGGGCCGCTTCATCCTCGGGCCGAACGTCGAGGCCTTCGAGCGCGAGACGGCCGAGTTCCTCGGCGTCCGCCATGCGATCGGCGTGGGCTCCGGCACGGACGCGCTGGTGCTCGGGCTGCGCGCGCTCGGGATCGGACCCGGCCACGGGTGATCGTCCCGTCGTTCACCTTCTTCGCGACCGCTGAAGCCGTGAGCCTGGTGGGCGCGACGCCGGTGTTCGCCGAGATCGATCCCGCGAGCTTCTGCCTCGATCCAGCCGCGGCGCGCGCCGCGGTCACGCCGCGCACGCGCGCGATCGTGCCGGTGCACCTCTTCGGGCACCCCGCGGACATGACGTCGCTGCGCGCGCTGGCGACGGAGCGCGGCCTGGTCCTGCTCGAGGACGCCGCGCAGGCGTTTGGCGCGGATCTCGGCGGCGCGGCCATCGGCGGGCTCGGCGACGCCGCCGCGTTCTCGTTCTTCCCGTCCAAGAACCTCGGCGCGTTCGGCGAGGCGGGACTCATCGCCACGAACGACCCGCGCATCGCCGACTCGGTGCGCAGCCTGCGCGCGCACGGCTCGCGCCAGCGCTACGTGAACACGGAGATCGGCTACAACGCGCGGCTCGACGAGATCCAGGCTGCCCTCTTGCGTGTGAAGCTGCCGCACGTGCGGACCTGGAACGACGAGCGGCGGCGCGTCGCGGCCGAGTACACCGCCGCGCTGCGCGGCATCGCGGGCGTCACACCGCCCAGTGTGGCGAAGGCCTGCACGCACGTGTTCCACCAGTACACGCTGCGCATCTCGGGCGGACGGCGCGATTCGGTCGCGGGTGCGCTCGAGGGCGCGGGCGTCGCCTCGCAGATCTACTACCCGATTCCGATCCACCAGCTTCCGGTGTACGCGGATCGGAAGGTCTCGCTGCCGATCACCGAAGCCGCCGCGCAGGAAGTGCTCTCGCTGCCGATCTTCCCGGAGCTCTCGACCGCGGACGCGCGGGAGATCGCGCGGCTTGTGCGCGCGGCGCTGGCCGATGGCTGAGCTCGAGCGCGTGCTGCGCGAGCGCGTCGCGGATCTTGCGACGCGCCACAATGTTCCCGGCCTGGCCGTCGGTGTGGACCTGCGCGGCGAGACCTTCACGGTCTGCCACGGCGTCACGCACGTGAAGCACCCGCTGCCGGTCGACGCCGACACGCTGTTCCAGATCGCGTCGAACTCCAAGGTATTCACGGCAACCTTGGTGATGCAGCTCGTCGCGGAGGGTGCGCTCGGCCTCGACGATCCCGTGCGCAAGCACCTGCCCGCACTGCGCATGCCAGACCGGCGCGACGACGACCGCCTCGAGGTGCGCCACCTGCTCTCGCATCGCGTGGGTCTCGATGGCGACGCACTGTTCGTGCGCCAGCCGCAGCCGCCCACGCTCGACAACCTGTTCGAGGGGCTCGCGCTCGCGCGCAGGCTCGTGCCCGTGGGAGGACCGTTCACGTACTGCAACGCGGGCTTCAGCGTGGCCGGAAGGCTGGTCGAGGTGCTGCGCGGCAAGCCGTACGAGCAGGTTCTGCGGGAGCGCTTGCTCGCTCCGCTCGGCATGACGCGCACCTGCACGCGCGCCGACGACGCGATCTTCCATCGCGTGGCGATGCGCCACCTGTCGCTGCCCGGACGTGAGCCGGTTCCGCTTCCCGGCGGCGGCTGGCAGCGCGGCTGGGAGCTTGCTCCGATCGACGTGCCGGCGGGCGGCCTGCTGAGCAGCGCCGCGGATCTGCTGCGCTGGCTGCGTTTCTGGCTCGGCCGGCCCGACGCCGACACCACGCCGCCGCTCGACGCCGCGACTCGCGCGGCGATGTGCGAGCTCCAGGGCGCGCCGTGGAACGCGCAGTCCGGTCAGGCGCTCGGCTGGTCGGTGCGGCTCGATCCCGCGGCGCGCGTGCTGAACCACGGCGGGCTCACCGCCGGCTACGCCAGCTACACGCTGTTCGCGCCCGAGCTCGACCTCGCCATGGTGGTGCTCACGAACGGGACCACCGGCGGGCTCGTGCACACCGCGCTGACGCGTTGGCTGGTCGGCGAGGTCGGCGGCCGCGCCTGGGCAGACCCGACGCCGCTCGCGACCCCGCCGGCGCTCGAGCGCTACACCGGATCGTACTGGGGCGCGTTCGGAATCACACGCGTGCGCGCGGTCGACGGCGAGCTCGAGCTCGGCACCGAGCGACACCCCACCGACGACGGCTCGTGGCAACCGCCGCCCGATCCGCCCGCGCGCCTGCGCTTGTGCAGCGATGTGCTGGCGATCGCGACCGCGCCCGAGGCCAGTCGCGGCGCGCTGCTCGACTTCGACGCCGATGCGTCGCCGCCGGCCTGGCTGCGCTTCGGCGGCCGGATCTCGGTGCGCGTGTAGTCTCCCCGGCATGAGTCGCGCGACTCCGACCCAGGCGCAGTTCGCGGCCGAGCACGCGCGCCGCTGGCAGGACTCGGACGCGGCGCGCAGCTATCGAAGCCGTCCACCCTATCCCTCCGAGACCTTCGACATCCTCGAGTCGCTGATCGCGGACGAGCCGCGTCACGTCTTGGACGTCGGTTGCGGCACGGGCAAGCTCGCGCGCGAGCTCGCTCCGCGCGTTGCGCGCGTGGATGCGGTCGACCTCGCCGCCGAGATGGTGGCGGAGGGCGCCCGCCTGCCGGGCGGGGATGCGGCGAACCTGCGCTGGTCCGTCGGCCGCGCGGAGGAAGCACCGCTCGATCCGCCCTATGCGTTGATCGTCGGCGGCGAGAGCCTGCACTGGATGGCGTGGCAGATCGTGCTGCCGCGCTTCGCGCGCGCGCTCACGCCGAACGGGGTGCTCGCGATCGCGCGCGTCGACGACTCCGCGCCTGCGCCCTGGCGCGCGGGCCTTCTGGAGATCATCCAGCGCCACTCCACGGCGAAGAGCCATGTGCCCTTCGACATGCTGCCCGCCTGGGAGAGCGGGGGTCTCTTCCTCAAGCTCGGCGACCGCATGACGGCGGAGATCGACTTCGCGCAGAGCGTGGAGGACTTCATCGACGCCCACCACGCCATGAGCACGCTCACGCGCGCGCACATCGACGCGGCTCTCTTCGACCGCGAGGTGCGCGGCCTGCTCGCGCCGTACTGTCCGGATGGCGTCTTGCGCCGGCGCATCCGCGGCCAGGTGGAGTGGGGCCAGCCGCTCGCGGGCTAGACGTTCGGGCGCACGGACGGCGGCTTGTTCGGGAACTGCTGGAACGTCATGCGATGCCGCGCGAGCGCGGTCTGGATCATCTCGATGTAGACGAGCTTCCGGATCATGTAGCTGTGCGTCTCTTTGGGATCGAGATACAGGTTGTAGAGACGCCCGTACGGGTACTGCTGCAGCACACCCGTGAACCCGCCGGGATTCACGACGTCGTGCGAGTCGTCGGAGATCGCCATCGTCATGTACTTGTACTCGCCGAGCCGCACCGCCGAGAGGTAGAGCGTCAGCCAGTAGAAGTGGAACTTGCGGCAGGTCTCGCCGGCTGGCGCGAGCAGGAACGACGTCTGGTCGATCGAATCGACGTAGCGGTCGAGGGGAACGCGCTCTGGAATCCCCGCGAGCGTGAGGCACGTCGCGAACAGATCGAGCTGGTCGAAGAGGCCGTCGGCGCTGCGCGGCTCGATCATGCCCGGCCAGGAGAAGATGGCGGGTACGCGCACCCCTCCCTCCCAGGTGGAGCCCTTCGCGCAGCGGAACGGCGTGAAGGCGGCGTCGGGCCAGGTCTCCATCTCGGGGCCGTTGTCCGACGAGATGAAGACGAGCGTGTTCTCGAGCTGTCCGGTCGCCTCGAGCTTGCGCACGAGCCGGCCGACGATGTCGTCCAGCTCGATGATCGTGTCCTTGTACGGGTGCTTCGACGGCGACTTCCCGAGGAACTTCTCGTGCGGGTAGTTGTCGAAGTGCGCGCCGCGCGTGCAGTGGTA
>Ga0184615_10001436_pt1 | contig 12948 bp, 6 predicted proteins | sample PLM4_65_coex_FD_133134 | JGI IMG/M metagenome (GOLD analysis project Ga0184615, IMG submission 133134) | Groundwater sediment microbial communities from an aquifer in East River, Colorado, USA - PLM4_65_coex | ecosystem: Environmental > Terrestrial > Soil > Riparian zone | place: USA: East... | reverse complement strand
TCCGGCACTGCTCTCGAAATCTTCAACGAGCCGCTGGTGCGCGGCACCACCGGTAAGGTCCGGCTCAAGGTGAACAACCTCGGTTCGGCCCCCTGCGAATTCCTTACCGGCGAAACCGGCGGCCCGACCAGGCAGGTAACCGTTTACCTGAAGGACCAGGACGGCAATATCCTGGGCCAGGGAAATCTCCACCAGATGACCGGCAACATAGTAATTGCCGATGCATACGATATGGTTCATATCGAACCTGGTGGAACGTTCCTCTCCGACCCGATTGAATTCACCGTGCCGTTAACCTCACCCGACAAGGTAATCATCGAGGCGCTGATCAATAAGGTCTGGTATAATTACAGCCAGCCGGACGAGGTTCTTGCGCCGAGCCTCAAACAGAACACCAGTGCCTCCATTGTCGATGTAGCCTACTATGCCGTAGCCCACACAGACAAGGCGCTCTATAAGCAGGGGGAACATGTGGTCATTTCCGGTCAGGCCCTGGTTACCTGGAGCGAAGAGCAGATGCCGCTAGTCCCGGTCAAGATCGGTCTCTCCGTGAACGGTTTCGACCGGTTCTTTACCGCCACCGCCGACCTCACTGGTGCCTTCACCTATACCTTTACACCCGCATCCAACGAAGCGGGGATCTACAGCGTCTGGGCAACACATCCGGATGTAACAGACCGGACCGCCCAGGCACAGTTCAGCATCATCGGGTTCTCGGTGTCTCCAGACTTTGCCGACGTCAGGATGGCAAGGGGCCAGTCAGTGGAAATACCGGTTAGGCTCGCGAACTCATCAGCGGCGAATTTGACCAATCTTCATTTCAGCGTGGAAACTTCGAGCGGCATTACGGGAACCGTCATCAACACAGGTGATGAGAACCTTGTCGGCGGAGAAACGCAGACGATCACCTTTAAACTGACCCCGCAGCAGGATGCGCCGGATTCCGCCTCTGCTTACCTGACCATAACTACCGCTGAAGGGGTCAGCGGGAAGGTCACGCTCAACGTCTCCCTTGTGGATGCCGTACCCGCAATCACCACGACTCCTTCTTACATCGATACGGGGATGACGCGAGGGAACCAGAAGATGGTGACCTTCAAGGTGACGAACAGCGGGGTCGGGACCCTGAAAAATGCGCGGATCGAAGGCCCGTCGCTTGCGTGGCTCTCTCTCTCCGTTGATAAAAATCTTGGGGACATCGCCGCGGGCGAGAGCCGGGAGATCGGGCTCCTGCTCAACCCTGGAGAAAACGTTCCCCAGGCGGGTTACGTTGACCGGCTGACGATCTATGCGGATAATCACCCGCCGTACACCTACAACATCCAGGTGACCCTGGCGAGCAACGCCGTGGGGAACGCCGAATTCAGTGTGCTCTACGAGGTGCTCCGGAAGAACAAAAATGGGGAATGGACCTTTAATGTGGCGGATGCCAATATTACCATTCAGAACCAGGCGGTGCTTGGGCTAATCTATACCCTGAAGACGGATACTAATGGCACGGCAACCTTCTTCGACCTTCCCGAAGGGCGTTATTCTTACAATATCAGCGCACCAGAGGCTCTCCCAACCTCCGGCTCGTTCGTCGTGGAGCCGGGCTTGACGGTCATGGTGCCGATCGCCATGGAAGTGCAACTGGTCACGATCGAGTGGAGCGTAACGCCGGTAGTGATCGAGGACCGCTACGACATCAAGATCACCCAGACCTTTGAGACCAACGTCCTGACACCGGTGCTCGTCGCCGAGCCGCCATCCATCACCCTTCCGGTTATGCAGCCGGGGGAAGTATTCAACGGCGAGTACACGGTCACCAACTACGGCCTGATCGCAGCCGACAACGTCGCCATGAGTTTCCCGACCAGAGTTGGTGACTACGACATCGAGGTGTTCACGGCGGCGATTCCCACGCGGCTGTACGCCATGCAGAAGATCAGGGTGCCGTACAGGATAACCAGGAGATACAATTTCGCGTTCGGCGCACAGACAAATCCTTTTGGGGCCTTGTTTGACGAGGTAAGGGGATTTGGGGGGGCAACGTGCTATGAATCATTCGATATCTTGCTCACGGGCACGACAATAATCTGCCCGGTTTTGCCGCGTACTGTTAATAAATCCGCCCCGTTTACTGTCAATTACCCTTATTCTGGCCAGTGCAGTTATGGCTATGGCGGTGGGTCCGGTTCAACATCTACGGCTTTGCCGTCAGGCCCTTGTGCTAAATGTGGACCTGATATAACAGCATTCTTATCAGAACAGCAAAATCGATATGCTGCATGGGGTGAATACACAGGTACACAATATGGTCAAGTGTTTTACCCTAATCCCAACGATGATTTAGGTTCTGATATATACAAAAGATATAGGTTTGCTAAAATTTCTATGAATGTAATAAAAACAGGATTAGAGATGAAACTAAGCAAAATGGGTTACTATGTGTGTCCTGATTGTCCTACAAAGGGATGTGAGAGAACAGTAACTATTTGTGGAAAATGCATAGACCTTGATAGTGATTTCTTGGGTAATTATGTTTATGGGACAGCAGTGAATGCAATTGGTGCTGACTTAATGGCAGCATATGGAATAGCCAAGGCTAAAAAGGTTTGGGATAGCCTTAGAAAACGTCGCATACTAAAAATGGGGCCTGAAGATGGCCCTGCAATAAAGCTTGGTTATGAAGCGTATTCAAGCTCTACCTGTGGTTCTTTTGATAAATTTCCAGACAAGGTAGAAGCATGTCAGCAACTTAAAGGTAAAAAATGTAATGACAATCTTTGTGCCGAAACAACAACGAATGTTGTGCGAATACTTATTAATGATGTAGATGGAAATAATCATTAAGGGGCTAATATGAAAGTAAATATATTTCTATCAATTGTATTATTCACAATATTATCTATTGCAACAGCTGCGAGAGCAGAAGATAAACCACATTTTAATTTTATGAAAAAGGCTATTTCAGCATGGGGAAATAATCAATATGATGGGTTAAGGAATGTTATTAACAGCACTGAAGAAAATACAAAGACTATAGAATATTATGATTTAAAATATAATGTAATGATAAGGCCCAGCAATATACAACAAGAAATAAATAACATGCTAATAATGTTAGCAAATAAATATAGTATTTCCACCTATTATTTATTGAATTATAATTCAATAAATAATCTATTCGAATCAAAAAATGAAGTATATTCCAGTTATAATGAAATAAAAGATATTTTAGGCATAAATGGAAGCACTGATGATATGAGCATAGATGAAGATTATATTTTATGCAAAACTAATAATGTAAATACAGTATTTACCGCAAAATATCAATTGATAAATGATATAGCGCTTACTGAAGCAATACAATTATTTGTTCTGAGAAAAGATGTTTTGAATATTATTAAAGATACTGCAAAAATTTTCACCAATAGTAGTGAAAATAGCTATATAGATAAAACAGAGATACTGCCATTAGATACAACTACTATCACTGATCTAAATTTAATAAAACATATCATCAAGAAATACACTCCAAAAGGAATGGAAAAGATTAGTATAAATGGTACTAATATTACAAATATATATTTAGACATTAATGGAATGATTGGTAATGTTAGTCTTGTGGGAAGCAATAACCAGGATATAATTAATAACATGATAATTAATAAAGTAAACATATTAACTGGTGAACCAATAGAAAGCTATGAAATCTTGGAGCCTGGATGGCTGGTAATTATCTGGTAAATACATTTATAGTTAAATCTAACAAAATATTAATCAAGCTAATACTTTCAATATTCATATTGTGGTTAATTTCAATATGTTCTGTGGGTACATATTTAAAAATTAAGGGTGTTATTTGCAAATATAAATTTGAAAGCTGGATATATTCTCCAGCGGTTATATTTGATAATATTGCATATCAATCAACCTTTAATGGGAAACTATATGCCATAAGCCTTAACGACAAAAAGACAAAATGGATATTTGAGCCAGTTCTTGATGATAATGGTGCGACAACTCCTGTCATTTTAGGAAATAGTATCGTTTTTTCAGGTACTGATACCTATGTGTTAAATATCAATACAGGGCGACAAAACTGGCGATACCGAACTTTGACAATGTACTCAGCTCCAATAATAAGTAAGAAATCAGTTTATGTCGGCGGTACTAATGCTCTTTACTCTCTTGATTTAGAAACAGGGAAACTCAACTGGAAATATGAAATAGAAAATGTTGAACCATTACCAGCAATTTATAACGGAGTAATTTATTTCGGATCAAAATGGGCAAAAATTTTTTATGCAGTAGATGCATCAAGTGGGAAAACTAAATGGAAGATCAACACCACTGGAGTAGTTCATGCGCCGCCAGTAATAGCTGAAGGAATAGTATATTCAGGTGTTGGAGATTCGTTGATTGCCATGGATACTGATTCCGGAAAAGAGGTGTGGAGATTTAAAACAGATAATTATATTGAAACAACACCAATAATTTATAATAAATGCCTATATTTTACTTCTCATGACCGGCATTTATATGCACTAGATATAAAAACTGGAAAATTGCTGTGGAAATTTGAAGTCGATGATTGGGAGCTGACTTCACCTATGGTAAAGGATGGAGTACTATATTTTGGTTCATTCTATGACAGTGCATTATATGCAGTAGACATTAGCAGTGGTACAGAAAAATGGCACCTAAAATTCATAAATCATGTCATGAGTGGGATACTAGCACAACCAGTTATAAGCAATAATATTTTATATGTAGGTTGTGGAAAGTATTTATATGCAATACAACTCAAGACATGAGAATACCGTCAATCCCGTGTCAAAGCGACTGTTGCGGCTGCGAGCACAGTCTTTTCTACTCGCTATGGGAATGTTGCTTGCTGGACTTGTGTTCACTCCCTTTCCAGTAGGTGCAGCAGCCCAAACGGAGGAACGGATTACTGGAAAGCTTTCCCCACACCTTCCGCATAAAGCACTTTGGGCATTGGTTGTGGTTGATATGGCGAAAGAAAAGGAAATAATCCATATTGGCACAGCGGTAAACAAGCCGATGGTGCCTGGGTCGCTCGTAAAGCTGGTCACTGCCGGGGCTGTTCTGGATCATGCGGCCTCATATGGCAAACTGGACATGATAACTACGCTGAGTAGCGACGGGCTCATTCATCACCATGAATTATTGGGGAACCTCTACCTGACAGGCCGGGGAGATGCCATCGTCTCTTCAGAAGCTATTCGAGGCATGGTCTGGGAGCTGTCCCGCCGGGGAGTCACGAAAATAACGGGTGATGTCGTTGTCGATGCCACCCTCCTTGATGCACAGGGGTTGGAGCGAAAGCGAAAAGGTGCGGCTCATGCATCACCAGGGGCACTGGGGCTAGACCTGCACACCGTGGCAATCACGGCCTATCCAAGCCAGGCCGGAGAGGCACCGGTGATCAAAGTGGAGCCTGTAAATAATTCCGTACGGATAGCCATGGAAGCCCGGACAGTGGAGACAACTGCCAGCCCTCTCAAGATATCCCAGTTGGACGACCTTTCATTCCGCATATCCGGCAATATCCCGATAGGTGCCGGCCCGTTCAGGCAGCGGTTTCCGCTGTCTGATCCTGCCATATATGCCGGAGGGACACTGCGCACCATGCTTCAGGAGAGCAATATTTCTTTGGCAGGTGAGGTCAGAAATGGACGGACACCGGCAGCGGCTACACAGCTGGCGGAGATTGAACCGCCGGGCCTTGACGCGATGCTTCGCGATATGAATATGAACAGCCTGAACGTAGTAGCTGACAACCTCCTGCTTATCCTTGGCGGACAGCGGTTTGCTCCGCCGGGAACGCGGGAAAAGGGGTTGCGGGCTGTCAGCGAATTTCTCGAAAGACTCGGCTTTACGGCCGATGACGCAAGGATTGCCGACGGCTCCGGTATACATGAAGGCAACAGGGTTACCGCAGGTTTTATGGCTCGCTATCTTCAGAAAGCATCTGTACAACCCTGGTTTGACAGCCTGTACGCCAGCCTTCCCAGGGCCGGCATGGACGGGACGCTCCGCGGGATGGACTTTGTGGATGAGCGCTTCCGGGTAAAAACCGGGATACTTGAAGATGCTTACGCCCTAGCGGGATACGGCGTTGACAGGGGAGGTCGCAGACTTTCCTTTGCCTTTATCGTCAACCATCCCGGCAGTGGAGTCATGAATATGGAAAAGGCTGGGGCTGCTGTATTGAGACACTTGTCAACTGAGGTATTTTCATGAAAAAGATCATCGTGCCGCTTGTCGTGTGTCTGCTACTCGTGATCCATCTTGCCTGCGCAAACAGAGCCGAATCGGCCTGCGCCAAGGTTTCACTGGAAATCCTCCAGGGACTTACCATGGAGCGGGTGGCGTTCGACGCGAAACTGGTGCTGACCAACAACATCACTGACACGGCCCTGGAAAATCTCAGGCTCGACATCTCCATCAAGGATAAGGATGGAAACAGCCGCGATAACCTGTTCTTCGTCAGGAAACCGGTTTTGAGCGGTGTTACCGATCTGGAGGGGACCGGGACGGTTGCCGCTGGGGGAAAGGCGGAGGCACACTGGCTCATCATCCCGTCGCCAGGGGCCGGGGTGGTCATGGAAAACGGTGTTGCGACCCAGGTCGGTGTGGACTACTGGGTTGGGGCAACCCTGTCCTATACGATACAGGGGAAACAGGAAGTCGTGCCGATCTATCCCAAAATGATCACGGTTAAACCGATGCCGCAACTTTTCCTCGATTACTTCATGCCGTACACCGTGATCGGGGATAATCCCTTTACGCCGCAGGTGGAATCTCCCGTGCCATACCACTTGGCAGTTCGGGTACTCAATGACGGTTACGGCCCGGCCATGAAGCTAAAAATAGACACTGCGCAGCCCAAAATCACAGAGAACGACCAGGGGCTCCTCATTGACTTCAAGATACTCGGCGCTTCGGTAAACGACAGCGCCGCCACCCCCTCGCTGACCGTGAATTTCGGAGATGTGGGAAGCAAAAAGGTCGCCACGGCCTACTGGCAGATGATTTCTACACTCACCGGCAGGTTCACAGAGTTCAGAACTCAATTTTCCCATGCATCGGAACTCGGCGGTGAACTTACCTCGCTTATCGAGGAAACCAAAGCTCATTATCTCACCCACATGATCAAAGTGAACCTGCCCGGACGGGATGATCACCTCGATTTTCTAGCCGTCGATTCTACGGTCAATTTCGACCCGAATGCAGAGCATTTACCCGATACCATTTTCGAGTCGGAAATCCCCGACGGTTTAACAATCATGGCTGACGCCCGTAAACAGGTCGCCGTGGTCCTTCCAGCTTTAACTCCGCAGCGACCTACTCCGGACGCTCCCGCCGTGCTGTTGAGCCTGCCGACCGAGAAGACCGGCTGGATTTACACCAGATTGCCTGATCCCGCAGAGGGGATGCTTAAGGTTATCAATGTGGTTCGAAGCGATGGTGTTCAACTCGATTCCCATAATTTCTGGGTTGACGAGGGTATCGACAAGGACTACCGGAAAACGTTTACCCTTCAGTTGGTCGATTACCGGAATGGGCCGAATGTCCCCGGTACTTATACCATCACCTATGCAAAGCCGGAGGTCGATACGACCCCTCCCACAACCTCTCTCATATTCGACGGTCCGGTAACCGGTTCCAGCCCCTATCTCGTATCCACCCAGATCCGGCTTATTCTTTCCGCCCAGGACAACGAGGGTGGAAGCGGGGTTGAAGGTTTGTTCAAGAAGGTTGTCGGCCAGGATGAAATATTTGTGCCTGCTTACCCGTTCAGCTTTGATATGGCCGGCACCTACACGGTCGAGTATTACAGCGCTGACCGTGCTGGCAACGTGGAGGTAATCAAGACCGCAGCCATTGTGGTGGTCGGCACGGCGCCGTCCATAACCGCCTTCACCGTTACCCCGTCAAGCTTCGCGCCCCAGGCTCCGCGAGGGGTCAGGGCGACCCGGAGCGCGGAGTTCACCGTGACTGCCACAAGCCCTGCGGCAACCCTTCCGGTGGAGGTGGCTATCGCTTCCGGGGCCACCTTCCAGGCCGACAAGGTTGTACGGACCCTGAAGGGAAGCGCTGAGCCGGGGAGCGTATTTAAGCTTTCCTGGGACGGGAAGGATGCTGCAGGGAAGATGGTCCCGAGCGGCCCGTACGTGGCCAGGCTGAAGGTCTCGGACGGCCTGGACAACCCGGCCGATCCCAACGCGCCAAGCCACAGCGCCACGAGGGAGGCTGTTGTGACCGTCCTTGACTGGTTCGCCGCGGCCCCCATCGATCCGTTCCCGACCGCCGACCAGATGCACCCCCGTGTTTCCGGGACAAAGGTGGTCTGGCAAGACCTGCGGAACGGCAACTGGGATATCTATCTGAAGGATACGCAGGGCGGCGCGGCCGAGCAGGTTACTGCCAACCCAGCCGACCAGGAATATCCCGTTATCGACGGCAACATCGTTGTATGGCAGGACCGCCGGAGCGGCAGCTGGGAGATCTACGGTCGCAACCTGCCTTCAGGGGAAGAATTCCCCATAGCAACCGGGACCGGCGACAAGGAGCGGCCGGTGGTGAGCGGTTCCTGGGTTGCCTGGCAGGACAGGCGCAACGGCAACTGGGACATCTATGCCTACAATCTCACCACCCAGCAGGCTGTTCAGGTAACCTCCCACGAGCGCGACCAGCTCCAACCGGCCATCGCCGGCACAACCCTCGTTTGGGAGGATTACCGCCATGGCCTGGGTGAAATTTACAAATACGACCTCGCAATAGGTACCGAGACCCGAGTGACCTTCGATCAGGAAAACCAGACCCAGCCTAACGTGTCGGGCACAACCCTGGTCTGGACCGACGAGCGCAACGGCCAGAAGGATATCTACGGCTACGATCCGGTGCGCGGTGCGCTCCGCGTCACCTATGGGACCGGTGACCACAATAAGGCCGCCGTCCTGAACGACCTCCTAATTTACACCGATTACGAGGCGGGGCTTGACGATCCGAACTTGTCGTTTCAGCTCCTTTCCAACGGCACCGGCGGGCGGCTCACCTCCGATCCGGCCCGTCAGGAGGAGCCGGCCATTGGGACAGACCTTGTGGTGTGGCAGGATAATCGTGTCACCGAAAATAATACCGATAGACACTTCCAAATTTACGCGGCCCCATTCGCGACCGAAGCGCTTCCCATCGAGGCGCAGATCAAGCCGGGCTTTAATCTTCTAGCTGTAGGGAACTGGTTGGCAAGCCAGTATTCCAGTGCTTCCGCCCTGATTGCTGCAAAAGGGGACGAATTTGGTATCGAAAAGCTGCTAAACCATGATCCACTCCACAATACATATACCGAGGCTACGGCCACGGCTGGTGGCTTCACCCTGGTCAAGGGGACGGGGCTTGTCATCTATGTGCAAAAGCCCGGTACCCTCAAGCTTGCCGACAGTGGCGAAACGTCTGCATACACGTTACTTCCCGGCACCAACCAGATCGGCATCCTGACGGTACCGTACGGATACAGCGCCTTTGATCTGATGAGATCGGTCGGACTCGACAATATCCAGAGCGTGCGCCGCTTCGATGCTGCTACCGGCGCCTGGCAAACTGTGGCGGTACGGAGGACGACTGCGGCAGACGAGTCAGTAGTGAACGGCCTCATAGGACAGAATTTCACGATCCAACCGGGCGATGGGCTCGTGATTACCATGAAGAACCGGGTGGACGGATGGATGCCTTAACGGCAGTGAGGAGTGAGGGGTGAGGAGTGAAGGGTAAAAACTCGAATGTCCGGAAAATCTGCGTCAAACAACTGGTACAAGCTTCTGCACTGCTTTTGCTGGTGATGCCTTATCTTTCTTACGCCGCCGGGTGGCAGATGATCCCCCCGCAGCGCGTTGCTTCGCTCATGAAGGAAGGGAGCGGCATGTGGCTGGTGGACGTGCGTACGCCATTGGCATTCGAGGAGATGCATATCGAGGGGGCGATGAACATCCCTGCGGCCGTTATCCCGGCGAAAAGCTTCCCCAGGCAGAAGATGATCGTTCTGGTTGATGAGAGTCTCGGTCTGAAAAATGCGCGCATGGCAGCGGATCAGCTTGCCAGGAGCGGCCAGGAAAAGGTGTACGTGCTGGACGGCGGCATGCATGTCTGGCAGGCCGAAGGGTATCCCCTGGCAGGAAAGAGGGGCGGGCGGAAATTCCCCATGGTCACGCCGGAAGAGCTTGCCTGGGCGAGGGAAAACCGTGTGGCGCTGAGAATCTACGACTTACGAGATAAGGACGAACGAGACCGGAGCCCCATCCGGGATGCCACTCCTCTTGCCGGGACCAACCTGACTGAGCGGCTGGAAAAAATGAAAGGACTGCTCATGCCGCAGAAGAAGGCCCTGGCCGGCAAATTGGAAAAACCTGCCACAATGATCCTTATCCTCCCCCTTGCCTCTGAAGCAAAAGAGGTAGCAGCGCGGGTCCTCTATGATTTGTCTGTAGATGTGAGATGTCTCGATGGCGGCTATGCGGCCTGGATGGCAAAGCCCGAAAGCAAAGTAGTGACCGATGCAAGCTGTCCGGTCTGCCCGGGCGGCAAGGGGGAAAGGGGGAAAAAATGAGAACAGTGCTATTCTCACTCATAATATTGGTGTCGGGAGTTGTCAATGCCCTCGCGGTGCCGGATACGCTCGGTCTCCGGGTCACTGATGTCACCACCTCGTCCATTTCCGTTGTCTGGCTGACAGATGTGGCGGCAACTCCTGCAGTGGAAATTTACAGTGATGCCTCCATGACCGCCAGGATGAACGAGCAGGTGACGATTACCCCCATGCCCGATGCAAGTCCCGAGGTCGGGGCCGCCGCCCTGCGCAAAGGGATTATGAAGGTGCGTGTGGCGGGGTTGTTAGCCGATACGAAGTATTTCATCCGGACCGTCACGGCAGACCCGGTAGACCCACTCAGCGTCGGCTATTCCCCTCTGCAGGAAGTGACGACGGCGAAAGCCACGGTCCCCTATACAACCGCTGCGGACGGCTCGCTTCAGGCCTTTGCCAATGACCTGATCTCCTTCAAGGTCTACATTCAGCCCTCCGACTTGAGCGAAAAGCCGGGGTTGGGAGATCTCCTGGTCTTGGAAACCCCCGGCTCTCCCTATCCGGTCAGTGCCTTTGCCGGGATGGGGACCCTTGCCCCGGAGGGTATTATCGATCTGAATAATCTCTATTCGGCCAGCCAGCTCAGTCTGAACATCCAGGGAGGGGAGAAGGCACAGCTCCACATTTATCGGGGAGGAACACTCTTCACCCTCCTCCATTACCGCTGGTTGTCTTCCAATTCGCAGACGGTGGCCGTCAATGAACCTGTGAAAGGTTTTTTTGCCGACATCAACCTGGATGGGAAGGTGGATGAGGCGGACTTCGCAGAGTTCCGCAAGCAGTACCGAACAGAGCCCGACGACGGGACGTACAACCCGGACTATAATTTCTTTCCTTTGAGTACACTTGATAAAATTGATGCCCAGGATTTTGCCGCCTTTGCCAAGGAATACGGCAAGGCTGTTGCCCCGTAAACGGCTCCGGCCTTGAATGAACGATAAACCTTTCTCGCGGAGGGACGGATGAGCCTACGACACTGCACGTTGATCGTTTCGCTGATGATGCTTGCCTCTATTTGCTGTTCTGCGGCCCAGGCCGCCAGCATCAGCATTGTGCCGTCAAAGACGCACGCCATGCCTGGCGAGGACTTCTATTTCGATGTAGCGGTGGAGGGAATTCCGGCGGAAGGGCTGGGGACTGTCCAGTTCCGTCTTAATCTGAGCGCCACTGGGGGCACCATTGCCGGGGTGGTCGATCTTGGGCAGGCGGCCCCGCAGGAGATCGCGGTTTCCTCACCGCTGCTTGCGACCCCAGCGACAACCACCCAATCGGGCATCGGTGACTTCTTCTGGAGTGGCGTGCGGAACGGCAGTACCATCCTCTTTCTGGACAACGAGCAGTTCAACAGTAACGGCGTTAATGGCACGGGGGTTACGGGGCTCTACACCTTCGCCCACACCAGTATCGCAACTCCGCCCAGCGGAAGCGGCTCCGTGGCCCGATTTATGGTACACGTCGGCGCCAATGTGAAGGCCGACCGGCTCGACATCTCCCTGAGTGACGTGATGCTCCTCGATGGCGGTCCGGCATATTCTGTCGGCTCTGTCACCGGCGCTTCCGTTCAGTTGGAAAATGTTCCCCCGACCGTCACCATATCCGGCGTGACCGACGGTGCCTACTATAAGACCGACGTAACTCCTCAGGTCACCATTACCGATCCCAATCTGGCCGGACAGACCATCACCCTCAACGGTGTGTCTTACGACCCCGCGACATCGGTGCCGCTCACGGCCGATAACACCTACGTCCTTGCCGTTTCCGCCTGGGACCGGTCTAATACGACCACGAAGAGCGTCACCTTCAGTATCGACAAGACCCCGCCGGTCATCAGTATCGGTAATGTCGCCGATGGATTAACCTATTCAACAGACGTAACCCCGAGCATTAATATCTCGGATGCGAATCTGCAAAGTTCGACAATTACCTTGAACAACCAGCCGTTCGTCTCGGGGACGACAGTCACTGCCAATGGTCCATATTCTTTGGTGGTCTCTGCAGAGGACAAGGCGGGTAATGCCAGTACATCGACTGTCAATTTTGTGATCAGCAAGGCGAGTATAAGCATACTAGACAAGGGACTGGCCGCGGGCACGGCGAACAAACCATATACGGACAGGCTGACGGCATTAGGTGGGAGTGCGCCGTTCACCTGGACATCCCTCAACCTTCCGGATGGAATAACGCTGAGTTCCGATGGAGTGCTATCCGGCATGCCAACGACGGTTGGCAATTACCATGTCACAGTCCAGTTAACCGACAGTACACAGGCAACGGCAACCGCCCAGCTAGAG
>Ga0184615_10001433_pt1 | contig 12984 bp, 9 predicted proteins | sample PLM4_65_coex_FD_133134 | JGI IMG/M metagenome (GOLD analysis project Ga0184615, IMG submission 133134) | Groundwater sediment microbial communities from an aquifer in East River, Colorado, USA - PLM4_65_coex | ecosystem: Environmental > Terrestrial > Soil > Riparian zone | place: USA: East... | reverse complement strand
GTCGCGCCGGACCTCATGGTCTACTTCGGCAATCTCGACTGGCGATCGATCGGCACGGTCGGGTCGAAGTCGATCTACACCTTCGAGAACGACACCGGCCCCGACGACGCCAACCACGACTGGTACGGCATCTTCGTCATGAAGACGCCGGACGGCGTCGCCCAGCCGAAGGGCGAGCAGCAGGCCCTGCGCCTTTACGATGTCGCGCCGACCGTCCTGAAGCTCTTCGGGATGGACCCGCCGGCGCACATGATCGGCCGCAGCATCGTCTGAACGCGGGCATCAGAGCCCGGGGCGCGTCAAAGCCCGCGGTGCGTCCCGTCGCACATCGGGGCCGAGCCTGTGCGCTTGCACTGGCAGAGCGCCACCCGCTTCGCCTGGTCGAGGCTGAACTCGATCGGCGTGAAGCCGGATCCCTTGTGCGACCCGTCGCAGAAGGGCTGCGTCTTCGACTGTCCGCACCGGCACCAGTAGTAGGTTCCCGCGGCCAGGTCGAGCACCGCGGGCTTCTTGTCGGCCACCACAGGATCGCTCATCGTCGCTCCAGGGTCATGGCGCGCGGGCGCGAAGCCCGGCGCGGCCTCGTCAGGCTTGAACTTCTCAGGAGGTCGCTTTGCGGTAGCCACTGTTGGTGATCGCGACGCTGATGTTCTCCTTCGCGACGTCCAGAATGATGTTGGCGGCGTAGACCGTCCCGTCGTTGAGCGCGCCGACGGCGACTTTCAGGGTCACCGCGTCCTTCTCCTTGTCGGTGAAGGTCGCGACCGACAGACCGGCGAGGCGGTTCGCCGCCGCGTCGACGTCGATGCTGACCGAGTCGCCGGCCTTGAGGTAGTCCTTGATCACGATGCGCGACTTGCCCTGAGCGTCGGGTGGGTTCACCGCCACCCGGCCGGCGTCCTTGGCAGCCTGGATGAGCGCCGGATCGAGGGGCACGTACTGCTTCACCAGGCCGATCGCCGCCTGCATCGAGTCGCTGATTTCTTCTTTCTTGTTTTCGACGATCTTGCCGCGCAGGCCCCTCGGGCTCTTGCCGCCGCCCTCGGGCGCGCTCTCGATCGGCACCTTCGCCACCTTGCCGTCGGCGCCGTAGTAGCAGCGGCTCTCCTTGTTCGACTTCGCCTCCCCCTTGAGGGAGACGATCGTGTTTTCGACCCACTCGTACTGGCGCAGGGCGACGGCGCTCTGCTGCAGCGACGCCTTGAGGGCGGCCACCCGGTCGGTGGGCGGAGCGGGCTGGGCCGCGGCGAACGGGGCGGTGAGGGCGAGGATCAGGAAGGCTGCGGCAATCGGGCGTGTGTTCATGTGGTTCTCCTCAGGGCGTGGATCTGGCGGTCTCGGGGACGGAGACACTGGAATTCTGAATCTTAGTGCAGCGGAGCGCCGTGCCGCAAGAGAGGTTGGCGGCCCGGCCGTGGACCACCGGCGCCGCGAACCCGACCCAGCCTATTCCTCGGACACACTCCTGGGGTCGGGCGCCCCGTAAGCGGCCTGCACGAGGCGCGCCCCGCCGCCGGCCTCCGGTGCCAGCACGAACAGGTGTCCGAACTCGGTGTGGGGGATGTCGGGCAGGCGCGGGCCGCCCAGGGCGGCGATGATCGACGGGATGGTGTCGGAGTGGCCGACCACCAGCACGATGCCGCCGGCGTGCCGGCGCACCTCGGCCGCAACCGCGGCGACGTGGTCGTCCAGCCCGCCGCCTCCGACGGCGACGACCGTCGGCGTCAGATGACGGTCGCGGGCGAGCGGCTCGGCGGTGGCGCGCGTGCGCCGCGCGTCGGAGGTGACGATCGCGGTCACGCCGGCGTCTTTCAACGCCAGTGCCAGCGCCCGCGCGCGTTCCTCGCCGGCCGGCGTCAGCGGCGGATCCTTCGGCGGCTCAGCCGCCTTCTCGGCATGCCGGACCAGGATGACCAGGCGCGGCAGCCCCGCTTCGGACGCCGCGTGGTTGGCGGCGCGCAGCGCGCCCATGGGGACGAGGAGCGCAAGCAGGGCGGCAAGCAGCGGCAGCAGGGGGCGGCGGGTCATGGCGTCGTCGGGCGGAAGACTAGTGCATGTCGGCGCGCGATGCCAGAGCCTCGGGATGGGCGTCGCGCACCACGCCGAGCCGCACCGGCCGGCGGTTGCGCCCGAGCCGATCGAACACGATCTCCCCGGTGACCGCGCCGCCGGGCGCGGTGGTCCGCACCATTTCGAGCAACCGCCCTCGATCGAAATCGGCGCGGCCGGCGGCGTCGGCCGTGACGCGGACCGCGTCGTACGCGGCGCCGGCGGTGAAATCGGGTTCGGCGCCGAAGCGGGCGGCGTAGGCGCGGACGAAGGCGCGCCAGCGCGGCGCCCCGGGATCGTGCACCAGCGGCACGATGGCGCCCTCGGCGGCCGCACCGGCGAGGCTGATGAAGCGCCGCCGTCCGAGGTTCGCGCCGCCCGTGATCACGCCGTCGTAGCCGGCGGCGCGCAGCGCGGCGGCGAGCCGTCCGGAAGCGGCGGCCGAGGCGAGAACGACGACGGTGCGGGGCGACCCGGCCACGACCATCCCGGCGACGGCGGTGGCGTCGGCCGCATCGGCGGCACACTCGAAGGCGGCAGCGAAGGCCAGGCCCGCCGCGCGGAACCCGGCGCGGAACGCCGTCGCCGCGGTGCGGGCATCGTGGTCGGTGGCCGAGACGAGGGCGATCGGGTGGCGGCCGGGGTCGCCTGCGAGATACGAGGCGACCGCGCGCGCCTGCACGTCGTCGCCGGGGAGCAGGCTGTACATCCAGGGCACGCCGGCGAGGTTGACGGTCGGGTCGGTGCTGCCCGGGCTCACCACCGCGACCAGCGCCTTGGCGGCGACCTGCTCGGCGAGATGGGTGGCGGTGCCGTCGATCGAGCCGATAACGGCGACGACGCCGTCGTCGTACACCATGCGGGCGACGCGGTTGACGCCGCCGGCCCAGGGGTTCTCGCTCCAGCCCGGGATCAGTCGTAGGGAGCGCCCCGTGACACCACCGGCACGGTTGATCTCCTCGACGGCGAGGGTGGCGCCGTTCCAGAACATGCCGCCGTCCGGGTCGGCCGGATCGGAGGGACCGAACCAGCCGAGGCGGACCTCGCCCGGCCTGGCGGCAGCCGTCGCGCCGGTCTCAGCCGCGGCCACCCCGGCCGCGATCGCCGCGCCGGCCGCGCACACGGCGATGCAGGCGATGCACGCCGCGGCGACGGCCCGCCGCACCGTCATCGCGTCCCCGGGTTGGCCTCGGCGAAGTCGCGGTTCAGCCGATCCTTCGGCGGGATGTACCCCTTCGGGATGCCGAGGTCGGCGCGCGACAGGTAGGTCCAGCCGTTGGCGTCGCGGCGGGCCAGGAAGGTGTCGGCGACGTCATCGAGCGCGGCCGACAGGACGATATCGCCAGTGACGCCGGGCCACGGGCGCGGCAGGTAGGCGAGGACGTCGCGGATCTTGGCGCGGTTGAGCCCGGCCGCCTGGATCGCCCAGAGCATCATGTTCATCCCGTCGTAGGCGTGCGCGGCGTAGGTCTCGGGTTCCATGCCGTAACGGGCCCGGTAAGCGCTGCGGAAGCGTTCGAGCTTGATGTCGCTGCGCGCCGGGTTCCAGGGGTAGCCGAACATCGCGCCTGCGGCGTTGTCGCCGGAGATCTTCACGAACTCGTCCGTGGCGCAGCGATCGCAGCCGAAGTACGGCTGCGTCATCCCCATGGCGCGCATCTGGTTGAGGATGAGGCCGCACTCGCGCGCGTCGCCCCAGTGGACGACGGCGTCGACCCCGGCCTCTCTCATGCGGTCCAGCTCGAGTGAGAAATCCTCGGCGCCGACCTTGTACGCCATCTCGATCGGCACCGGGTGGCTGAGGCGGCGGCTGCCATCGCGGATCTCGCGCACGCCGAAACGGCCATAGCGGTTCGAGGCGCGGATGATGCCGACCTTCTGGTAGTTCATCTTGCGGTACAGGTAGTCGATCAGGAGGTACGCCTGCTGCCGGTCGTCGCCGATGACACGCATCGTCCACGGGATGTTGGTCTCGATGAAGGTCGGGTCGGTGTCGCCGGTGTTGATCATCACCACCTCCGCCTTGAGCGCGACGCGGATGGCGATGTGGCTGTTGGCCCCGTCGATGGTGCCGAGGATGCCCCAGACCTGATCCTGGTACGCCATTTTGGTGATCTCGTTGCCGCTGCTGCCCCACAGACCGTTGTCGTTGGTGACCAGCAGCTCGAACGGGATATGACGCTTGAGGTAGCCGCCGCGGGCGTTCCACTCCTCGACCGCGAGACGCGCGCCCTGCATCATCGGGACGCCGAGCGCCTCCTCGTGGCTGCGGCCGCCGGTGGCGACCGAGACGGTGGAGGTGATTGGGCCGATGAACCCGACCTTGACGGTCGCAAGGTCGGCGGGCTCGGGGATGGCGCGGCCGGGGCCGGTGTACTCCATCTGCTCGAGGAAGTTCTCCTTCCAGACCGGCCGACCGCTGAACGGCTCGAGATCGGCCGTGGTGCGCGCGTAGTTGGTCTCTTTCTTCACGCCGAGGTCGGGGACCTCGTACGGACCGACGGTGTTGATCGCTTTCAGGAGATCGAGCAGGCGGGGGTCGTCGAGCGGGATCCAGTCGGCGCCGGGGGCGGGGACATAGGCGGCCGCTGCGGCCGCCGGGTCGGCGGATTTCGAAGGCTTGGCCCCCTTGGAGCCGGCGCCGGCAGCAGGCGCGGCGAGGGCCGCGGCCAACACGAGCGTCAGCGCGAGCGCCAACGCGAGCGCCGCGCCGGCGGTGATCGCCGAGAGTGCGGTTCGCGGTTTCATCGCGTCACCTCCTCTTCCCGTCGGGTGGCGGCGGAGGCGGCGAATTGGGCCCCTCCTCCGGCTCGGGGGCGCGGACCTTGTCCATCCTGTCGATGGGCGCCGGGCCGTAGGCCTGCAGCGGCCGGTCCCGTAACCCGGCGTAGTACCCCTCGCCGATGCCCCAGGCGAGACCTTTGGCGGTGGCGACCCAGACGTCGCTGCCGTCGATGTCCATGTTGATCTCGAAGTTGTGCGGCACGTTGATGCCGGTGCTGGTGACCTCGACGACCTTGCCGCCCTTCGTGATGGTGGCGCGGCCGGTGTCCTTGCCGGGATCGCGGGTGTAGACGATCCAGGTGTCGCCGGGGCCGTCGGTGATGACGCCGAGCCCCTTGTCGGAGCAGAACCACGCTTCCCGGCCGCTGCGCGCCTTGAGGTTGTTGAGGAAGTCGGACGGAAGGCCGCCCTCCTGTTTGGCGTAGCCGCGCCAGTGGCGCCCGTCGTAGCGCGAGGCGCCGAAGTACGACGAGGTCCAGAGGACGCCGTCGATGTACTGCGCCGCCGTATCGATGACGTGGTTGATGCCGTCGTCGCGGAAGAGATCGATCTCCATCTCGCCGTCGGGGTCGAGGTACTCCTTCCAGCGGCCGGTCTTGAGGTCGTATTCGAGGACGCCGCTGCCCCAGACCGCCAGGTGCACCTTGCCGTCGTTGACCGAGACGCTGTAGTTCCAGATCTCCTCCATCGGCGCGTTCTTCTCGTTGAACACGGTCCACTCGCCGGTGCGGGTGTTGAAACGGTTGGCGCCGGCGGTGGTCGCGGCCCAGATGTTGTCCCCCTCGACCGCGACGCCGTAGACGACGTCGTTGACGAGGCCGCTGTTCATCTGGTTCCAATGATCGAAGCGGCCGCCCGACAGGCGCGCCAGGCCGCCGCCGAACAGACCCAGCCAGACGTCGCCGGTCTTCGGGTCGACGTCGATGGCGGTCACGACCCGGAACGGCAGGCCGTCGGCCTCGCGCCAGACCTTCTTCACCTTCCCGGTCGCCTTGTCGAGGAGCGCCAGGCCATCCTCGGTTCCGATCCAGATGCGCGGGCCGTCGGCCTTGACCGCGAAGATGTGGTCGTTCGGGAGGCCGTCCTTGAGGGTGAACTGGCGCCAGTGGGTGTAGACGTACGGCAGGCCTGGGGCGGCCGCCGGGGTTGCCACGGCGGCCGGGGCCCCCGGTGTGGCCGGGGCCGCCGATGGTGCCGGGGCGGCGGCCAGGGCCGCGGTCGCCGCGGCGAGGAGTGTTGCCAGAATGAGCGCGCGCATCGGTCTCACCTCGTTCGTCGCCATCAGAGCGTCTTCAGGTATTCGATCAGGTCGTTGAGCTGGTCCTTGGTCATGTCGTTGGTCACGCCGTGCGTGTCGTACGGGTTATACCGGGTCCAGATCTCCTCGAGCGTATCGGCCATGCCGTTGTGCAGGTACGGTGCGCTGTCGTAGATGTTGTTCAGGCTCGGGACATCGATCACGCCGCTGGTGTCGAGGGCCTGTTTGGTGCCGACGTCGCGCTGGCTGCGGTCGGAAAAGTAAGGCGGGAAGTGGCAGGTCACGCAGCGGCCCAGCAGCGGGATCTCGCGGCCGTCGTTGGTGCGGGCGCGCTCGAACACCGCCTTGCCGCGGCGCTGCGCCTCGGTGAGCGGGGCGCCGAGCGGGCGGTGGCGGTTGGGCGGCAGCGTGATGGTCACCGTGTAATCGTTGAGATCGGACAGCTGCTCGGGCGTGAACGGCTGGATGCGGGTGAAGAAGACCGCCAGGCGCGGCCCGCACTGGCGCGCCAGCGAGGCGTTCGTCCCGGCCCACTTGAACGGGTCGGTGTCGTAGATGCCGCGCAGGGTCCGGTTGTCGACCGGGCTCAGGCCGATGCCGTCGGCCTCTATGTCGTAGGTCAGGCCGTCGACGTGGCCATCGGGATGGCAGGTGTGGCACGACAGCTGGCGCTGGAAGCAGATGTTGGCGCTGTTGAACAGGCGCTCGCCGCGGCGCAGCTTGGTGACGACGGTCGGCCCGCCCAGGTCGATGCGCGCCACCGCTTCGAGACGCAGGAGGTCGATGACGCTCACCGAGTCGTCGAGCGCGTTGGCGACATAGGCGAACTTGCCGTCCGGCGCCACCGTGACCCCGCGCGGGCTGGCGCCCACCGCGATCTCCCGCTCGATGAAATCGAGCGACAGCCCGAGGTGGTTCGGGATCACCTCGCGGCGCTCGCGCGGCGAGGCGGCGCCGAGCATCGCGGTGAGGCGCTCGATGTCGACGACCGCGACCCGGTCGGTGCCGGCGCTCGTGACCAGGGCGCGGCCGCCATCGGGGGTGATCGCGACGTCGGTGGCGTCGGCGAAATAGTGGTTCGGCGCGTCGAGCAGCACCTGATCGGCAGTGCCGTCTTTCCAGACGATGCCGAGACCGTTGGTGATGGTCCAGCCCTGCGACATGCGGGTCATCGGCACGAGGTTTTTGGTGCGATTCAGGGTGACGAGCGCGAACTGCCCTGACGGGTCCCACGCCGCCCCGAGGAGGAGGTTCGACTCGGGCAGGATGACGCGGTTCTCGACGCGCCGGCCGGCGACATCGAGGATGGTGGCTTCCGACACCGGAGCGGTGCGGAACGGGCCGAGGCGCGACAGTGCGTTGCTGACCAGCATGTGCACGCCGTCGGGGGAGAGGGCGATCGACCAGGGCCGCCGGCTCGCCGGCAGGCGGCGAACCTCCTCGAGCGTCGCGGTGTCGACGATCGAGATGTCCTCGGTGAGGGCGTTGGCGACGAACAGCGTCTTCCCGGTACGGTCGGTGAGCAGGCCGTGCGGCTCGTCGCCGACCGGGATGGTCTTCACGAGACGCCGCGCCGCGGCGTCGAACACCGCCACCGAGTCGTCGAGACGGTTGCTGACGTAGGCCCGGACGCCGTCAGGGGAGAAGGCGACGTCAGTCGGCTGGCCGCCCGACGCGACCTCGGCGATCACCTTGCGGGTGACGGTGTCGACGACGACCACAGTGCCGGAAGCCTCGCACGCCACCCACAGCTCGCGCGTGCCGGGCCTGATCGTCAGGTTCAATGGGTTCTTGTAGTGCACGTCAAGACCGAGCCCGAGCGGGTCGTAGGACCGCGCCACCGGCCCGGATCTGCCGGAGTCGGCCTTCGGTCGCGTCGGGTGGGCGATGGCGGCGAGGGCCGCGGCGCGGTCGAACGGCTTGCCGTGCGGCGTCTGGTGACAATCGTCGCAGGTGGCTGCCGGATTGGCCGTGAGCCCGACCGCGCGGGCCGCGGTCCGATCGCGCATCACCGCCTCGGCCATGTACCGGCTGCCGGCCCCGTGACACGCCTCGCACCCGACTCCTTCGCGGTACGAAAACCCCGCCGCACCCGCGATGGCGCCGCCGCCGGTGGCGTGGCACTTCAGGCAGGCGGGCGCCGCCTGCGGGTCGCCGGAGATCCCCGCCTGGCGTGCGATCGCGGCCGCGGCCGGCAGGGCGAGCGCGGCGAAGGCGTGCTCGTGCTGGCTCATCCGCCACCTACTGGTCTGGTACCCCATGGCGGCGCCGGTGTGGCAGGCCTCGCACGCCTGGAAGCCGACGTACGCGGGGCCCGAGGTCGGAGCGGGTGCCAGCGTCGGCGCCGGCGGTGCGGGCCAGTCACGGCCGCGCGACTCCGCCGGGATGGGGTGCGCGATGCGCTTCCATGCTTCCTCGATGTCGAGCGGCGGCTTCTTGTGCACGGAGACGTGCGATCCCTTCACGTAGTGGCACTTCTGGCAGATCAGCTTCGTCGGGTAGGTCAGGCCCGCCTTCCGTGACGCCACCGGGTCGCGCATGATCTCCGGGTCGCTGTACTCGCTGCCGGGGCCGTGGCACTTCTCGCACTGCACGCCGTCCTGCATGACGAACCCGGGGTCCTTCTCCCATGGATCGTTGTCGGCGGCGGTGGCGTGGCAACCGAGGCAGATCGGCGACTTCTCCGGGTCGCCGGCGATCCCCGACAGGCGTGCCATCGCGGTCGCCTCCGGCAGGGAGAGGGCGGCGTAGGCGTGCGCGTGCTTCGTCGTCATCCAGGTGCTGAACTGGTTGCCGGCCGCCGGCCCGTCGTGGCACTCGGCGCAGGCGCGGGCGCCGATGTAGACCGGCTGCCGGTCGGCGGCGAAGGCGCCAGCGGCCAGCGCCGCGGCCCCCGCGACGGCGGCGAGTGCAAAGCCGGCGGCGCGCATCCGCATCCTCATGTCAGCGCGCCTCCTGTGAGACGACGTGCACGCGGTCCGCGGCCAGGCCGGTGAGCGTCTGCGTTCTGCCGTCGGGCCAGCGGATCTCGATGCTGTCGGCGCGATCGAGAGCGCCGAGCCCGAAGTGCGCTCGTGGATCACCCTGCGACAGATAGCCGTTCACCGGCAGGACCTCGCGGATCTGCTTCCGGCCGCCCGCCGTCAGCGTGACCCACGCGCCGATCGCCTGGCGCTTGCCGCCCGCGAGACGCGCATCGACGGCGATCCAGTGATTGCCGGTGCCGCCCTCGTTGCGAAGCAGGTGCGGCGGGCCGTTCAGGTCGATGACCAGGACGTCGAGGTCGCCGTCGTCGTCGAAGTCGAGCCAGGTCGAGCCGCGCGCCACCCACTTGTGCTGGAAGTAGTCCCCCGACTGCCGGGCGACGTCCGCGAAGTGCCCGGTCCCGTCGCCGCGCGCCAGCACCGGGTCCTCGGCATACTCGTGGTGGGCGTTGCCGTTCGACACGAAGAGATCGAGATGGCCGTCGTTGTCGTAGTCGAACAGGATGCCGCCCCAGCCGATGTACTGCCCGAGCATGACCGCGAGGCCGGAGTCCTCGACGGCGTCGACATACCCCGGGCCGTCGCGCAGCAGCAGGCTGCCGTAGTCCATGTCGGGGATGAACAGGTCGAGGAATCCATCGCCGTTGACGTCGCCGAACACCGGGCCCATCGACGACACGCCCTGCCCGTGCTGTCCCATGGCGAGCCCCTGCAGGAGACCCTTCTCGACGAAGGTTCCCTTGCCGGTGTTCTCGTAGTAGTAGTTTTCCATCGCGTCATTCGCCTGGTACAGGTCGATCCAGCCGTCGTTGTTGAAGTCGGCGGCGACCGCGCTCATGCAGCGCCCGCCCGGGTGGGCGACCCCCGCCTTCGCGGTGACGTCGGCGAAGGTGCCGTCGCCGTTGTTGCGGTAGAGGAAGCTCTGCTGGCCGCTGTACGACAGTGGGCCGGGGTACCCGGCCGCCGGATAGTAGGCGCGGAACTTCCCGTCGTCGTAGAGCAGGTAGGTGCAGACATAGACGTCGAGCCGGCCATCGCGGTCGTAGTCGAGCCAGGCGGCGTTCAGGCTCCAGCGCGGGTCGGCGAGACCGGCCGCGGCTGCGACCTCGGTGAAGGTGCCGTCGCCGTTGTTGCGGTAGAGATCGTCGGGGCCATAGTTGAGGACGTGCAGGTCGAGATCGCCGTCGCCGTCGTAGTCGGCGGCGGCGCAGCCGAATCCGAACCCGCTCCCTCCGACCCCGGCCTTCGCGGTGACGTCGGCGAATGTCCCGTCGCCGTTGTTGCGGTACAGGGCGTTCGCCAGCCGGCCCTGCAGCGAGCGGCTGCGGTTGCTCGCCACCGCCTTGAGCCAGCGCCCGTTCGGGAAGTAGAGGTCGAGCCGACCGTCGCCGTCGTAGTCGAGGACGCAGGCGCCCGAGCCGGTTCCCTCGACGATGTTGTCGAGGTCGCTGTCGCCGAACGAGCGCGTGAAGCGGATGCCGGCACGCTCGGTGAGGTCGGTGAAGGTGGGGAGCCTGGGCGCCGCGGCCGGCGTTCCTGTGGGGGCCTCGCCGACCGCGGGGAGGACCGACAGGGCCGCCGCTGCGGCGAGGCCAAACAACTGCGAGCGCATGCGCTGAAGGTTCATCGCTGCTCTCCCGGAGGAACCACGTCGGCGCGTGCATCCCAGGCGGCGCCGAAGTCGATCCACTCGACGAACAGGCGGCGCTCGTCGTCCGACAGGGGTGTGTCGGTCGCGGGGATCGGGCGCGCCGCCGCGGCCGCCGCCGCACCATCCCAGGGGCGCGCGGTGTTGCGGCCGAAGAGATGCCACACCAGGCGGCTGGCGCGCGCCCGCCCCGGCTCGACGTACGATGCGAGCAGGTCACGGTAGAGCGGGCGCGCGGCGGCGTCACCGGCGACGGCATCACCCGCGGCGGCCTCGCCGATGCCGGCGGTGTCGAGCCGCGGCGCGGCGCCCTTCTCCGTGTGGCAGGCCACGCAGCGCGTGCGCATCACCGGCAGGATGTCGTTGCGGAAGTCGACCGTGCGCCGCTGCGCCTCGGGCGGCGTGAGCCGCGCGGCCGGGACCTGGATCGCCTTGACGAAGCGATTCGGTGGCGTGCGCTCGGGATCCTCGTGACAGCCGACGCATCCCTGCTCATAGTGGTTGCGGGCCCAGATCCAGGTGCCGCTGCGCTGCGCGATGTCGTCGACATCGACGACCTGGAGGACGATCGGCGTGTTCGCCGGCACCACCGCCTGCGCCGAGCCGTCCGAGGCGATCGGCGTTTCGCCGAGCAGCCGGCGCGCCGCCAGCGGCCCGTCGGCGGCGGTCGCGGCGCGCCGCGGCAGCCCTTCGAGTACGCGCAGGCGCGGTGCGGTGCCGGAGGCGAGCGCGCCCTCCGGCAGATCATTGATCCCGATGTCGATGACGTAGAGCGTTCCTTCCGTGGCGTCGTCGCGCACCGGGCTCGAGCGGCCGTCGTGCGCCGGCCGCGGCGCCAGTGCCTTCGCCTGCACGTCGTGCCATCCCGCCTGGTCGAAGACCATCGTCCGGCGGCCGGTCGCGGGGTCGAGACGATAGACGCCGTGATCGCCGCTGCCGTCTGCCGGGCGCATCGACACCAGCACACCGCCGTCGACGAGCGCCGCAGGCCAGGCGAACAGCCCGTCGGCCGGATTGGTGAGCGAGCGATACGAGTGCAGGGGCCGGCGCATCGACACCGACGCCAGGCTTCCGGCGCCATCGCCTGCGAGCGCGTCAGCCTCGACGTAAACGACAACACCACTCTCGGTCGCCGCCGGCATCTGCCGGGCGCGGCGCCCTTCGGTGGTGACGTAGGGGACCATGTCGGTGCCGTCCATGTTGACGGCGAGCAGGGCGAGCCGGCCGGCCGGGCCGCGATCGAGATCGTGGCGCAGCCACGAGGCATACACGAGCCGTCCGTCCGGCAGCAGCGTCGGGTCGATGTCGCTCGACAGGTTGTAGGTCAGCCGCCGCCGCGCCGTACCGTCGAGCCGGCAGGTGTAGAGGCTCTGCGCCTCGCCGACCCCGGCCTCGTTGATCTCGCCCGACCGTGCTCCGACGAAGGCGATCTGCGTCCATGCGTCGGTCGACACCGGGTTGAGCGTGTACATCGTCGTGAGATAGATCGGCCGGCGCGCCGACCCGGGGCCGCACGTTACAAGACGCACGCCGCTGCCGTCCGCGCGCATCTCGTGGATGCACCATGGGTCGGCGGCGGTCTCCCGCCCGGCGAACAGGATCCGCTTGCCATCGAACGACACCTCGGGGTCCGCCGCGCTCGCGAAGCCCGGCGTCAGGACGCGCGCCTTGCCGCCGGGAGGCACGACCACCAGGCGGCCGCCTTCGAGGAAGTCGCCGCGCAGCATTCCCCCGGCCTGGGCCGGCGGGATGGGAGTGCGCGTGGGGATCTGGGTCAGGACGAGGGGATCAGGGGCAGCAGCGGTGGAAGAGCCGGGCCTGGACGCCGGGGCGGATGCCGCCGACACCGGGGCAGCCACAATCGTCGCCGATAACGCGGCCGCCAGCACAGCCGCCACACCGATGCTCCTCCGCCCGACAGAATTGCGGGAGGTCTTCATAAGGCGTATGGGTCGGCGGAGAAGTCTGCGCCCGTCGCTCACGTCAGCAGAACGCAGCCTGATGATGCGGCCCTCCTCCCCGGCGAAAACCAGCTCGTACAAAGGGTCCGGGGCGCTGAAACGCCAGCGTTATTGCACGTTCGGGGCCACTAGGAGCCTGTCCGAGTCATGGGATGGGTCGCGTTCGCGGCGCCGCGGGGCCGTATGCGAGGCACCGCGACGACGGCGATGCGGGACATCGCCGAGGCGCGGCAACGACGCAGACGGCCCCGCGCCGCCGCGAACCCGAAGGGCGCATGGGGGTTGCGGCCCCATGCTTCC
>Ga0184615_10001432_pt1 | contig 12993 bp, 21 predicted proteins | sample PLM4_65_coex_FD_133134 | JGI IMG/M metagenome (GOLD analysis project Ga0184615, IMG submission 133134) | Groundwater sediment microbial communities from an aquifer in East River, Colorado, USA - PLM4_65_coex | ecosystem: Environmental > Terrestrial > Soil > Riparian zone | place: USA: East... | reverse complement strand
TAATCAAATCCTCCATACGGATGAGGACAGACTTGGTTGAGTTTTCGGAATTCTTCACTGATAAGTCTCGAATTGTTGCCTTTAACTACTTCGTTCATTAAAGCCACATATTTTTCTCGTATTTCTTCTCTGGTCATTTTGAGTTTTCTGCTTTCCAATTTTCCGATTTGTAATTAAAGGAGAGAGACAACTTTTGTTCTTGTAGATTATATTGATATGAAATGAGTCTGCACTTTTCGTATTTTTGGTAATTATTGATACGAAGAGGAGTAATAGTTATATGATAATCATTAGAATAATGATCATTAGAATAATGATAGCCACTATCTATTTCTTTATTCATTTCATTAATTAGCATTGAGCCTATGGGAACATCAAGCAAATCGAAAGATAAGGTATTATAGCCATTGTTAGCATACTTTATCTTTTTACTTCCCAAATCTTGAACCATAGAATTATTAAAAAGTATTTTATAATTAGATGCATAATATGATACAATAAAGTTTGGATTAATGTCTATTCTGATTAAGAAATTTCGCTTTATCTGCTTAAATGGTTTAACATCTTCGCCAACCTTCATTTTAGCAAGAGCATTTACACATCTATTTTCAATAATAGCCGTATCTGTTTCTATTATTTTTACTTCTGGAACTACAAATTCATTTTCTATATCTGACACAGAATCATAAGTGATTACTTCCGACGAATTATAATTATTTTCAAAATCTTTGATTGCTTTTTCGATACTTCCGATAGACTTATTAAAAGAGGTGTTATCTAAACCATCTAAATCTTCCTTCTTTGTTTTGCCCTCATTATTGTAAAAAACTAAGCCTGGATTGCTATCCAATTTTTGGACATTGAACAATTTCCTGCCGATTTCCGGATATGATGGCCTGCCCTTGATAGCTTGCTTGAAAAAATCATAATAAGGATTTGGTTCATCGTGTGGTGTGCTGCTATAGGCTCCCCGCCTATCCTCTATAGGCTCATCTATCTTTTTTTTTAATAACTCAGATGGAGCAATCTTTTCTTTAACTGCGTCAATCAAATCATTACCGTGAATATGCCAATCACGAGAGTTCAATACTTTATCATCAATAAAAAGATCGTAAGCAGGCTTGCCCATCTCCAAACGATGATGCTTTGCTCCCCATTCTTCCAATTGCGCACGAGTTACATAAGACCAATCCTTTTTAGTAACAGAGCCACGAGCGGTCCAATATACTATTTCGTGTTCGCCCGTATCATATAATTCATTTATTTTTGCTATTTGTTCCGGCATCGGTTCGGCATAAGAGTAGTCTTTCCCCTTTGGGGCCTTACAAATAGTTTCATCGACATCAACATAAATTAACATTATTAATTATTCTCCAAAATAAATACTCTCAAATTTACCGCTCTCATCAAATATAAATTCTACAGGATAACTCTCTGTTCCAATTAAAACAGAATGACCATCAAAACAATATTGTTTATTGCTTGGGTCTTCTTTTTCATTGAAACCAAATTGGTGTAACAAATTAATTAAATTAGTTTTATCAGTTGGCACACCGTAATTATATTCTTCCAATGTTTTGAGATTGGACTTTCTGAAGTTATCTCGGGCCTGAGCCAAGATATCTGCTACACTTAACTTTGTTGCCACTATTATTCCCCTACATAAATATTCAAGAATTTTCCGACTTCATCAAAATTAAATTCAATCGATGAAGTTTCGGGTCCAATGGTTATAATTGAATCTCCGTCCTCATAATATTCTCTCGACCCCGGATAGCAATCTTCTGACTTGTTAAATCCAAGTGCTTGTAGCAAATTGATAACTAAGCTTTTATCTTGATCTGCAAGATTAGATGCATTTTCTACCTTGCCATACTTCGCAAGCTTTTCTTTTATATAAAATTCTTTTGCCTTCATTAGCAAGTTTTTCTTTCCATCAATCATAGGTTCATCATTAGGGAGTTCTTCCTCTACACAGGGATTTGTCTTCTTAGCGATATCCATATCTGTCCAAATTTGAGTAATCGATCTACCGTATTTTTTAGGGTCTGGCTTAGACATATCTTTCTCCTGTGGAGCGGGGTTATCAACTGGATTATAGGGTTTACCTTCGCCAAATGAAATAGGAACTGCTTCACGGAGCGGAGCAACGTAGTTATTAAATGGAATATATTTAATATTTCTATATACGGAAGAACCATCGTACACCGAGCCAGAAATGGCAGGGTAGCATACATCTCCTTCTGTTTTGGCTGTTATTGACCCACTAATACTTACATTGGATGATGGCGATCTTGTATAAGATTCGGCATAGCCCTCGGTATAACGATCTTTATTCTTAATAGACATATTGTTTTCCTTAATTTAAAATCTCATTTACCTTAATCGAATTAAATTTAAAAATGCTTAAATCAATTTTATACGCTGGCCCGTTTGTGGGGGAATTTGGCTACGAACTCTTCTGTTGGCAGGGGTTTTTGCGTAAAATTTCTAAAACCTACAAGAAAATTGTGGTGGCTTGCCAATCGGGTCATGAAACTCTTTACAAAGACTTTGCGAGTGAGGTGATTCCATTTAAATTAAATTTATACCAAAAAAATATGTGGGCAGCCAATGATTACAAGCCACTAACTTTTGAGAAAATATTTAATAAGTCCAAAGGAGAGTGGATTAAACCCAATCAGTGCATGGTCCGATATGACCATAGGCATAAACTCGACAAAGAACCTTTTTTTAATCAATTTAAAAATCAAGAGTTTGTAGAATTAGGAAAAGAAGACAAGGGCTACGGCATCTTGTTTCATGTGAGAAACAAGAAAAATATTGTCAACGATGGAGTAAAAAGCGATTACCGAAATTGGGATGAGAGTAATTGGAATAGAGTTCGCTTAGCATTTGAAGGGCTTTCTATTGCCTGTATTGGAACAAAAAAAGAAGCTTTGTATATTGATGGAACCTATGACTTGAGAGATATTTCACTCGAAAATTTATGCGATGTAATGAAAAATAGCAGAGTATTAATATCTCCTTCTTCTGGTCCCGTACATTTAGCATCTTTGTGTAAATGTCCGACAATAACTTGGTGGGGAGAACCTTATGGCAAGGAAAATGAAATTAGATTTACAAAGGATTGGAATCCCTTTGCTTCAAAAGTATTTCCTGTCTATAATGAGAAATGGCAACCAGATTCAGAAGAAATAATTGAAAAAATAGACTTATTAAACTTATAATGTTCACTATATTTCCGCCTAATTCAGACATAAGTCCATCTAAAAAAGTTAAGTTTGGTATCGATCCAACTTTCCCCAAGTTGCATCTTGGGCATCTTGTTCCCTTGCGGCATGTTCGAAAAATGCAAGAACAAGGTCATAAAATAACAATTGTATTAGGAACATTTACAGCCCAACTTGGAGATCCATCCGGTAGAGATAAAACCCGACCGATATTATCAGCAGATATTGTAAAAGAAAACGCTAACAATATTAAAGCCCAAGTCAATAAAATACTTCATGACGGATTTGATATTTTTGAGAATCATACCCTTCATAATGACATAAGGTTGCCTGAATTCTTGAGTATTATATCTAAATTTACTTTATCTCATATTACAAGTAGAGATAGCTTCGCAGAGCGAATACAAAATAAGCAATCTATTGCTCTTCATGAGTTATTAGTTCCAATTTGTCAAGGATTAGATTCATTACATTTACAATCTGAGGTAGAAATAGGCGGACAAGATCAATTGTTTAATTTTCAGATTGCAAGAGAGTTACAGATAAATCACGGAGATAAGCCTCAATCCTGCATTATGATGCCTATTATTAATGGCACCGATGGGCGAAAGATGAGCAAATCTCTTAATAATTGCATTTTTTTAGACGAAGACCCAAATGAGATATTTGGTAAAGTGATGAGAATATCCGATGAGGTGATGAAAGAATGGAATCCTTTGTTAAGCAATATTAATATAATCGACCATCCAATGGAAAACAAAAAGGCTCTGGCTCATGATATTGTTAGGCAATTACATGATAAAGAAAAAGCAGATGAATCATTAGCCTTTTTTGAGAAAATAATTCAATCAAAAAATGTTCCCGATGATGTTCAAATTGTTCCAATATCTGATTTAATTACAATAGTTGCTAATATTCGCCAATGCAGTAAAACATCGGCGAAACGATTAATAGAAGATGGGGCGGTTAGAGTAGACGGAGAAAAGGCGGTAATGGGACAACAAATTATAAGTGGCCAAACGATAAAGATTGGTAGATATTTTGGCAAAGCGGAATAATATATAATTTTATGATATCAATAAACCCAATCGGAACTGCTAACCTTGCTCTTATTCAGCAATATGTCAATGAAATTATAACATTCTGGAAGGGTGCCAAAGCTAATGGCAAAGTTAGTTTAGCACAAGCTAATGTCGTTTTTCTTCACGCAATTGATTATTTAATTCAGAAAATTGAGCCGATTGTTATTCCTGGCGAGGACAAAAAAGCAACCGTAATGGATGCTTTGAGTAAAATTTATGATGCTACGATAGGTAGTGTAATGCCATTTTGGATGTTGCCTTTTAACTCTATAATTAAGAGTTTGTTACTTCAAATGGCATCCGCTCTCATTGATTATATTGTAGCCAAATACCAAGCGGGTAGTTGGACACAGCCAACCCCAACAACATTTAGATAATATGAAACTCTGGCTCGATGATGAACGCAACCCAAGAGATCCTTTTATTCAAAGTGAATTTGGATCTTTTGGCGATGAAATATGGGTAAAGTCAGCCAACACAGCTATTAATTATTTAAAGTCTGGCTGTATAACTGATATCTCGCTCGATCATGACTTGGGAGCAAGGGCGGGAAACGGCCAAATTGTTGCCGATTGGATTGAAGCCAACGCTTTCAACGGCAGCCTTCTTAAATTAAATTGGAGTATTCATAGTCTTAATCCTGTCGGCAAAAAGAAAATATATCAAGCATTGAGAAATGCCGATAAATATTGGTCAGTAAAGTAAATCTTAGTCTCAGCCGATAAATTAATACAATGAAAAATGCAACTTATTTCGTTTGCTATGATACCCACGGAAATGGGTTCGAGATAGGCGATCCCATTTATTCTTTTGCTTTCAATGAAGAAGAGTTAGAGGAAGTCATCTGCCAATTAATGGAAGATGAGTTATTAGATGATGATCAAATCTGTATTTTCAAATTAACTGGCAAAACCGTGAACACGAAATGGAATAAATCTTTAACGAAGGTAAAGAAGTTGACTATCAAATGAAACAAGACAAAGAAGACCTATATTATGCTCAAATGTGGACTGCAATTCTGTTTACTGCGTTTATTGTTTTATATGTATTAAGACAAAAGGGATTAATGTGAGAAACTATCCCTTATTAGTAGAATTGCCTTTCGACCAAATTAAAATAGGACAACTATTTTATCGCTTAGGCCACGGTCATTGTTGGCCAAGAATCAAAAAGGATAACAATTCTGCCAATTTGGCTCATAGTGATAAAATGGAAATAATAGATCCGCAAACCAAAGTTGAGATTATTATATATGATTAAAACCGTTGCTGACTTAATTAACGAATTACAAAAACATCCACCGGAGACATTAGTGGTTGGTATAGCACCTTATACGAATTACGGAGATCTTTGCGATACAACAGTGCCTATTTTAGATGTTCGTTTAGAAAGAATTAATTGTAGTTATAGATCGAAAGATAAAACAAAGCATTTAGTCATAGAGTTGAACAGAGATGGCTTAAAATTAGACACACATTGCAATTCTTTGTTCTTGTTGGGAATAAATATATCTTAATAAATGCCTAAATATTGTTATGAGAACTTTTCAAGAAGCAGTACAAATTCCTTGGGATGGACCTCCTGTCGGACCTCCGCAACCGCCCAAGCCTGATCACCCAGAAGTAGCATATGCTAAAACTACTATTCATTCTCATATACTGGCGGCTCAACAAAAAATATTAGCAGGAAACGATGTTGCGGCTGTAATGACTCGAATGGAACAAATGATTAAATCTGAACTTGACAATTTGGCGTTTTATATAATTGGTCCACAAGCTCAAGTTTGACGCTTTCTGCGTCGATAACATTAATATGAAGACGATTTATATTGTAACTAACGGAACTTACTCCGATTATAGTATCGGAGCTGTGTTTTCAGACCGAGAAAAGGCTGAGGTGTACTTAGCCGAAGTGAAGAAAATCGATGATGATGAAGCAAAGATCGAAGAATGGCCAGTCGATGAACAAGATGAAAAAATAGCAAGACAATATTGGGTTTCGTTTATCGATCCAATTAGCGGGGAGATAGAACACAATAATCCACTATATTTTCCTGGACCGAGATATCAATGGGCGACTCCTAATCAAAAAACTGGCCGTTGCGATAATATAAACGATTTCCCCTATAGCACCGGGTATATTCCGAATCAAATTACTTTTACCTCATTTATTTCACAGGAACACGCCGATAAATTGGCTATCGAAGCTAGGCAAGAGTTTATAAGAAAAATTGATTTAAATTTAGTAGAAGATAGAATGAAAATATATCCTGTAAAAGACTCAAAATCGCATAGTTATTACTACAACCACCCAGATTATACAGGCTAATATGGTAAGTATCGATGTAATCTATTACGAAGCATATCGCAACATGGAAGCGTACCTGGAATTAATCAGAGATTATACTGATTCTGATAATATAATCGATTGGGATAAAGTAGACGAAGAGTTATTGAGAAGATATAAAGAGAGAGTAGAGAAGGCTGGTATATGAAAAAGAAAATTACAAGACCACGTCCTACGCCACCTAAAATGACTTTGGAAGAGAAGCAGGCCGAATGGCAAGAAATAGAGGATTTAAATTATTTTGAATATTTAGATGAGATTGAAAGAAAAAAGCAAGGGCCAAGTCCCGAAGCACAGAAATTATTAAATAAGAAAGTTATAAAGAAATGAACGACTCTTTTACTTATCGTGTTTTTAGGATAATGTTATATGCATGGTTTGGCGGTGTGATTAGTACTTTTTTTACTCCGAAGTATGGACTCACTTGGCCGAATTGGCTGGGCATGTTTATAGGTGCTCTTGTCGGCGTTTGGTTTGTATACTTAGATTGGAAAAGAGAGAAAAAAGTTGAGCCACCTCCAAAAATAATCCCACCTGATATTAAGGCAAGTGAGGCAATTGTTGGTGAACAATATCGAGTCACGCAATTACCAATTTTGTGGGAAGCAGACTTTCCATTAAAAGTTGGATACTTGTTGCTCTGCACAGATAAGGGGTTTTGGTGCCCTAAATGGAAGAAGACAATCCGAGCAGACAATGACAATCTACGGCTAAAGCCTTGGTTGCAAAAGGAGATATAAATGAAAATTAGTAGCCTTTCAGTTTACAACGACATGCCCAACAAATCGGCCTACTTAAATATAAAAGTTAAAGAATTTGATAGTCGTTACGAGATTTTTAGTGGCAAAGATTTGATGTTTGTTATGCGGAAAGAAGAAGCAAGAATGAAAAAGATGAAGACAACTAAATGATTAACGAAGAAGATGTTTGGCTCCTTGAAAGAATAGAGTTTACCGATAAAATCCGTAAATGGCCCACTACAAGAAAAAATATATTTCAAGGTTGTTATGATGTTTGGTTTCATAAAGATGATCAAATGATATATCGTAAAATAATGGAAGATAGGCTAACAAGTGCTAAAGACGCAGGATTGATAATTAATAGTTCCGGTAAAGATGAAATAAATTGGACAGATAGTTGGTCATTAACAGAAAAAGGAAGAGAATATTTAGATATGAATAATCAAGTAAGAGTTGGATTAGGGGTCGCAGTCAGAAAAGGAAATCAAATTCTTTTACATAAGAGATTGGGCAAGCACGCCGGAAATTGTTGGGCATTCCCCGGTGGCCACTTAGAAATGTGGGAAAGTTTCGAAGAATGTGCGATCCGAGAAACCAGAGAAGAAGCAGGCGAAGATATTAAAATTACTAAGCCTAAATTTTGGACTACGATGAATTCTCCTTACAAGGATGAGAATTGTCATTATGTGGTTATTATGATGGTATGTGACTGGGTATCTGGTGAAGCAAAGGTAATGGAGCCGGAAAAGTGCGAGTGTTGGGAATGGTTTGATTGGGATAAATTACCAAAAGATTTGATTCCCGCTTTACAAGCGTTGAAGGATCAGAACTTGAGTCCGTGGGATGGGGATGTATTCGAGCATAAACATAACGGAATGATCGATAAAATAATGGCCGAATGGGGAGTGAAGAAGTGAAACAAGAAGACATAGACTTTTTGGATTCATATGGTTGGGTAGTTGAATGTGAAAGTCCACTTGAGATTTCGCTTGAAGAAGACCCACAAAGCAGGGCTACAGGTAGTGCCGCCGATATAATTTTGGACTATTTAAAATGGTCAGATGCTAAGCGAAATATCGGCAATGAAGAACTAAATTAAGATAAAGAGAAAACATTATGAATGAAAATAGAGATGAATCTTCAATGAGAGAATTAACAAGAGAAATTGCTGCATCTGCTTGGTGCCAGCCAACTACATCACATAAGGTTATGGATGTAGAACTCGCAAATGCGTTCTCGGACATTCTATATAATATAATGACTCAAGCGGAAGATATGGTAGGGCAAGCCTTCGAGGAATCTGAAGAATATTCTAAAGAAGTAGATGTTAGAATTAAGGCCGCCGAGGACATTGTTAACGGAGCTAAGTCTCTGCTTAATGAAATGGAAGGCGCTTGTTGTGATAATAATATTAATATTAGTCAAGACGAAGCAAGAGAAATTTTGCGTGCATTTAGCGAATGTGAAGCTACTGACTATGATAGTGCTGTAGAAATGCAATCTGTGCAAGATAAGATTTTGTCGTTATATCCCGAATTGCGTGTGAATAAAAATGAAGATAAGCCTACCTTGAAAAACTGTCGTCTAATGAGTAACGAAGAAATAATGAAGGAATTCATGGAAGTTAAAAAGGATACTAACACACAACCTTGTTTGCCGAAAGATGCAGAAATAGTAGTCGGTAGTCCCTATGGTTCAAAATCGATTAAAATATCAACTGTCAACAAGGGAGATGATATCAAAGTCGGTAGTCCTTATGGGCCAGAGTCAAAATCATACGAATTTAAAACACCGTCCGGTCACCGTATAGTATTTTATGATCGTGAAGATAAAATGGCCACTGAAATAGCCAAACTTGATAAAATTACTATTCCGCTCATTCGACACCAATACCCACAATTAATTGCTGATAAGCTTGTCGAGCCGAAAAAGAAGTCTGAATCTTATGAAACGAAATACACAAAAGGTTTCGAGACTTTCTTCAATCACGATGAAATTGTGGAATTATCAAATAAAGCAGAAAATGTAATTGAGTTAGATTGGAATAAATTACTCGGTGATACCATTAAAGAGCGATATGAAAGTTTATACTTAGTAGTCCTTAATTTAACGAAAGATTTGAGCAAAGATGACCCAAAAAAACGCACATCTTGGATTGTTACTTCGCCTGAATTAGCAAGTATATTTGAGACAGCGACTGCTGGATTTTCGCCTGCTGGTTCTTACGATGAAACGAATAAAGTTCTGTTCGCAGGAACCATTAACGGCAGATGGTATCTGTATAAAGATTATGAAATAGATAAAAATATAATATTAATTGGACACGATAATTACGAAAGAGACCCTAAACATTATGCTAGGATTGTAGTAAATAACTTTATATGAAGCATTTGCTAAGAATTAGTGACGCTCCCGTCAAGGAGATTGTCCAAGAAGCGGAATTACTAAACCCTGATTGTAATCTTCCGGAAGTATTCCGCAAAAAGACGCTCATTACTTTCTTTAACGAGCCTTCCACCAGAACAAGAATGTCGATGGAGGCGGCAATGCATCATTTAGGTGGTAGAGTGATTTCTGCTTCCGATGCTAAAAATTCTACTTCTATTAAAAAGGGCGAATCTTTTAAGGACACTATCAGAGTCATCAGTAGATACGGAGATGTGTTGGCAATCAGAGACTCGGATGCGAACTGGATTGAAACTGCTCAAGAATATAGTGAAATACCTTGTATCAACGCCGGAAACGGCGGTGATGAACACCCTACGCAAGCCCTACTTGATTTATATACAATGTGGCGAAAGTTCGGGAAGAGTTGGGAGAATCTTAAAAATCTAAGAGTATTGTTCTTGGGGGATTTGAGATACGGGAGAACCGTTCATTCACTGGTTCCACTATTAAGACAATGCGGTTGCAATATTTCATACGCTCCTGCCGCAGTCTTCGCAGATTATAGTAAGTCTTATTTGGAATATAAACAAAGGTCACCCGAAGAAAATAGCTATGATATAAATGAAGTAGATACTAAAAATTATGATGTATTATACTTCACCAGAATACAGCATGAACGCATTGAAATGGATATTCGAGGTGAGATGATGTTTACCTTGTTCGATCTGAATAATATGAAGCAAGATGCGATTGTCATGCATCCCCTCCCCAGAGGACCGGAAATCTCCCGAGAAATAGATAAAGATCCCAGAGCGGTTTATTTCACCGATCAAATTAAAAATGGCGTGATTGTGAGGGCGGCGATTATTAAGATGTTACTTGGATTATAGATTGTAAATCCACCTCTTTTTGCCACAATCCCAAATTCTTGCTAAACCACGCTGTAAAGCCCACTGATGCTCCGTAAGCCCTTCTGGGCATTTGGATGGCTTCTTCGCTTGGCTTTGTTTGCTAATCCTTGTTGTTGGTTTATTTGTATTAACATAACAATAATCAGGTCTGTATTCTCTATCCATTTCAAAATTCATTGCCTCGTAAACTTTTCCGAGACTCCAACGGTTATCACTGAAACTAATTATTTCGCTATAATTTCCCTTTTTAGCCCATTCTATACATCGACTAAATAGTTTGCTGGCCCCTCCAATTACTTGAATACTGTGCTTGAAACAGAGTCTGTCTAAAACCAAGTTACTACTTCCATTTTGCCTGTGGTGGTGCCCAAGAGTCATGACACCTACCAACTCTTCAGCATGATATAAGCCAAAGCAGATTTTAGATAAATTATTGCTGCCCTGAATATGGTATTCATCAATAAACGGTCTTGCCTCGCATTTGTCTATTTCTTTGATAATACATTTGCGAGCAAAAATCTTTTGTTCCACAATTCCTAAAATTGATTTTATATGGCTTTTACATTGATATTGTCTATTAAGCCATTCATCCTCAAAAATAGTAAGAAGCTGAATTCCATTATCTAAACACGTTTTGTATTTATTATAATGATAATATCGACCTCTTGGGTCTGGCGATTTCTCATTATGAAAATAAAGGCCGCAATATTCGATAGCTAATTTTTTCTCTGCATCGTAAAGATCTAATTCTTTACTACCTCCAGGAATCGCAGTATTACTACTGAAATTAAAACCAAAGTCATTTATCCATTTTTCAATTTCGCTTTGGGCTTGCCCATAATTGCCAACTGGCCATTTGCCGTATATATCTAAGCATGTTTGTTTTGCTTTAGCAAATATTTCTGGCAACTGCATTGGGTTTTCAACGCCATAAACTGCCTTCATTGTTTGTTTTAGTTTTTCTCTGACTGCTTCATTCTGCATCGGGTTTTCGACGCCGTATTTTTTAATATTTGTTTCTTTGATTTTAGATTTTGTCTCTTCGCATTTTAGATTACAATCTACTCCGTATCGTTCTAAAGATGTTTTTTTAACCTTCTGTTTATGTTCATCGGTTTTTGAGTAATGATCGACCCCATAAATGTCCATCATAGTATTTTGTTGTTTTAATTTTATATCTTCATTTTGAAATGGGTTTTCAACGCCATATTTTATCAAGTTTGTCTCTTTGATTCGTTCTTTAATCTCAGGACTGGCGAATACATTAGTAACGCCGTATTTCTCTAAACAAGCTTGTTTGCGTTCTTTTTTCACATCTGTATTTTGACAAGCATGTGGAACACCGTATTTTGTGATGTTTGTTTGACGGCCCTTTTCTTTAATTGCTTCGCTTTGCATTGGACTATCTGAACCGAAAATTATTCTATTTGATTCAATTCTCTTTTTTTGAATACATTCTGGATTCAAGCAGCTATCTGTGGGAGTGATTTTATGAGAACGATCTAAATTGTTTTTTATTCTGTTAAATTCTTGGCCACAATAATCACATTTGCATATCACTTTGGCTTTTACAGGCACATCATCATAGCTTTTGCCAAAAAACTCTTCTGTCTTTTTGTATAGTATCATTTTTGTTTCTTTTGTTATATTGTATTATATCGGAATTAGGCTTTAATAAACTTTAAAAATAATATCACTTATTTGTGGTTTCGGTTGCTTGTGGTGCTATATTTATTTAGTATTAATTGATTAAATATTTAAAACAAAAAACCCCAATCAACTTGATTGGGGTTAGATGAATTTTAATAAAAACTAAAATTGATATTACAGCGACCAGTTAGCGATAACTAAACGGCCATAATACTTAGCGCCTTCGCGCAATAATTTTTTGGAATACCTAGTCAATAAACCTTTTCTCGGGCAAAAGCTATCAGGATCTAGCACCACAGGTGTCTGAGTTAAAGGCACGTATGGCAGGAAGTAGTACCCGGTATCCATGTTTGTATCACCCTTATAACCAAACAGAATTTGGTTAGAGGGGAACAATGGATCTTTATACATTCTCCACTTGCCACTAATGGTTCCGACATACTGAACACCAAGGCTGGAGGTGAAACTCTCAGAAGTCTGGGGAGCAAAACCTGCAGTTGCGGTCTCGAATATGGAAGCAACTTCGGGAGAAGTTACAAGCCAGTTTGCTTGACCACGCAAAGTTTTTCTATGAATTACGTTAGACAACTCAACGAGTTTAACATAAAGTGATTCATATCGTTCTTTAATGGTATCACCAAGG
>Ga0184615_10001431_pt1 | contig 13009 bp, 8 predicted proteins | sample PLM4_65_coex_FD_133134 | JGI IMG/M metagenome (GOLD analysis project Ga0184615, IMG submission 133134) | Groundwater sediment microbial communities from an aquifer in East River, Colorado, USA - PLM4_65_coex | ecosystem: Environmental > Terrestrial > Soil > Riparian zone | place: USA: East... | reverse complement strand
GGAGTACATGCTGAGCCACACAGTCGTGGCCCGCCGGACGGTGGAGGGCGAAATCGACCGCTACATCTCCTGGCCCGGCCAGGCGCCGTCCTACATGATCGGCCGGCAGGAGATCATGGCGCTCCGGGAACAGGCCCGCACCGCGCGGGGCGAGCGCTTCGACATCAAGGCCTTCCACGACCTGGTGCTGGAGTATGGAACCATCCCGCTCGGGTTGTTGCGCAGCAGGGTCGAGCGGTGGATCGCGGCGGGAGATCGCCCCTCCTCTTGACATTCGGGAGGAGCCCCGGCACTCTTCTCCCGACACTCGGGAGGAGAGCCGGTGCCCCGCGCCACCACCAACGAACAGGTCCTGCAGGGCACCCTCGACCTGCTGATCCTCAAGACCCTCTCCCTCTCGCCGATGCACGGCTGGGGGCTCACCCACCGGATCGAGCAGCTCTCGGCTGAAGCGCTCCAGGTTGGGCAGGGATCGATCTACCCCGCCCTGGTCCGGCTGGAGCAGCGCGGCTGGATCGACACCGAGTGGCGCCTCACCGAAAACAATCGCAACGCCAAGTACTACCGCCTCACCGCCCCGGGCCGCCGAGCGCTCGGCCACGAGAAGGAGAGCTGGAACCGCTTCGTCGGCGCGGTGGCGCTGGTGCTGGCGGCGGAGCGCTGAGCACATGCTGAGCCACATCCGCCGCGCGCTGGCAAAGCTCCGCGCGATCTTTCGCAGCGCGGCCCTCCAGTCGGAGCAGGACGAGGAGTTCCGCCTTCATATGGACATGGAGGCGGAGCACAACGAGCGGCTCGGCATGTCTCCGGAGGAGGCGCGGCGAGCGGCGGTGCTCGCCTTCGGCGGAGTGCAGAACTTCCGCGAAGAAGCCCGCGACGCGCGCGGCATGCCGTTCCTGGAGACGCTCGGGCGCGACGTCCGGTTTGCCTTCCGGCACTTCGCGCGCAAGCCGCTGACCGCGGCCACCATCATCGTCGTTCTGGCCATCGGCATCGGCGTCCACGCCGGCGTCTTCTCCCTGATCCAGGCGCTCACCCTGCGCCCGGCGCCCGGGGTGCCGCGGGACGACGCCCTCGTCGCCATCCGCGGCATGGAGCGCCTGGACCGCGAAGCCCGCTGGCGCTCGCGCTCCTACTCCTATCCCGAGTTGGAGGACCTGGCCGCCCAGCGCGACGTCTTCGCGTCGGTGGCAGGGTGGGTCAGCGCCTTCGTGGCGCTCGACCTGGGCGAGGGCGAGAGCCGGGACGGCAGCGTGCAGTTCGTCACCAACGGATTCTTCTCGACCCTTGGGGTACATCCCGGCCTGGGGGCCGGCCTCGCCTCCACCGGGCCCGCGGGGGCGGACGACGGTCAGCCCACAGCCCTCATAGGACACACGCTCTGGCGCGAGCGATTCGGCGCCTCGCCGGAAGCCGTCGGGTCCACCATCCGGGTCAACGACGTCCCGGTGCGCATCGTCGGGGTGGCGCCGCCGCGGTTCAACGGCGCGGTCTCGACCCGCGGCAACCGCACCCTGTGGATGCCGCTCTCCGCGCGGGCAATGATTCTCGGGAGCTCGACGCACGCCCTGGCCAGCCGCGATTCCGTGCTGCTGACCGTGATTGCCCGGCTCGAGCCTGGGGTCGAGCTCTCCCGGGCCAATGCGGCCGTGTCGGTGATCGGCGCCCGTCCCGGCGCGGCGGCGGACAGTACCACCCGCGCCGCCGACGTGGTGGCGCTCCGCGCCAACATAGGGCTCTATGCCGAGAAGGAAGCGCTGCTCACTGCGGCCGCCTGGGAAGCGCTGGCGATTCTGATCCTGCTCATCACCTGCACCAACGTGAGCGCGCTGGTGGTCGGCGCCGCCGTAACCCGCCGTCCCGAGATCGCCATCCGGCTCTCGCTCGGCGCCTCGCGGGGGCGGCTGGTGCGCCAGCTGCTCACCGAGAGCGCCCTGCTTGCGGTGGCGGGCGGCGCGCTGGGACTCCTGGTGTTCTGGTGGCTCAGCGGGTTGCTCGCCGTCCAGCTCCCTGAAACGGATCTGGTCCCCGACCTTGCAACCGTCGCGGCGACGCTGGCCCTGGCCCTCGGGACCGGCATTCTCTTCGGCCTCTCGCCGGCGCTCCACGCCACCCGGCAGAGCGCGGCGGCTGCCCTCAAGGACAACGCCGCCGGGGCGACCTCGCGCTCCCGGCTCCAGCGGGTTATGGTCGTCGCGCAGATCGCGCTCACCCAGCCGCTGCTTCTGGGCCTCGGCGTCACCACGGCGATGGTGCTCAAGGAGGCGGGCCGCGCGCCCAACACCGAGGTGGCCGACCGGGTGATCAACGTCGCGTTCGCCCTGTCGGACCGGACCCAGTTTCGCGGGGAAGATTTGGACGACGTGCTCCGCGCCGACGCCACCCGGAGCCAGGTGGCCCGGATCGACGACGCGCTCCGGCGCGTGGCGGCGCTCCCCGGCGTTGCCGGCGTGGTGCGGGGCGCGCTGGGCGCAGCGCCACTGGATCTCCTGGTGATCCCCGAGGACCGCGGTGGGCTGCCGCGAGCGGAGACCAAGGTGAGCGTCCTGGTCGAATCGCCGGGTCCGGGCTACTTCGAGCTGATGGACCTCCCGATTCTCTTCGGCCGCGCGCTGGTGGCGGCCGACACGCTGGAGGTGGAAGTCCCGATGGTCATCGGCAGCGCGCTCGCCCGCGAGCTGTGGGGCCGCGCCGATGTGATCGGCAAGCGCTTCGAGCAGCGCCGCGCCCGGGGCCCCGGGCGGCGCTACGTCGTCGCTGGGGTGGTCGATTCGGAGCGCGACCGGGCGCCCGGCGCCGAGCCGGTGGTCTACACTCCTTTGATCTCCAGTGTCGCCATTGCCTACCTGATCCGGACCACCGGGCCCGCCGCGGAGCTCCTCGCGTCGTTGCGCACCATCTTCCACGCCGAGATCCCGCGGAGCCCACTCCTGGTGTTCGAGACGCTGGGCGAACGGCAGCGGACGGTCCGCTCCGAATCGCTGGCGGCGGGAGGCGCGGCGGGGAGTGCGGGACTGCTGGCGCTCCTGCTGGCGTCGATCGGACTGCATGGCGTGGTGGCATTGGCACTGGGCCAGCGGCGCCGGGAGATCGGGCTGCGGGTGGCGCTTGGCGCGCGGCCGGAGCAGGTGGTGCGGATGTTGTTCGGGAGCGGGTTACGTCTCTGCTTCCTGGGGCTCGCGTTAGGACTCCCGCTGAGCGCGGTGGCGATGCAGGTGGTAAAGACTCGATTGGAGCTCCTGGACGTCAACATCGCCCTGCTCGGCCTGGCCATCGCGTTGCTGGTGATCGGCGTGGCGTCGTTGGCGACCTGGCTCCCGGCTCGGCAGGCGGCGCGGGTGGATCCGATGGTCGCGCTGCGGGCGGAGTGAGCGAGCTTAGAACCGGGGGGACAACAGCGCGATACACGCCCGAGCGCTTGCCATCCCCTTCACGATTACACCATCTCGCGTGAGGATGGCTTTGCGCGTAGCTTAGGCGCGATGCCCCAGCCTCTCAACGCACTCACGGCCGCGCTCGCTGACCGCTACCGGATCGAGCGCGAACTCGGCATGGGCGGGATGGCCACCGTCTACCTCGCCGACGACCTCAAGCACGATCGCAAGGTTGCGCTCAAAGTTCTGAAGCCCGAGCTCGCCGCCGTGCTTGGCGCCGAGCGCTTCGTTGTGGAGATCAAGACCACAGCATCGCTCCAGCATCCGCACATACTCCCGCTCTTCGATTCGGGCACGGCCGAGGGTTTTCTCTACTATGTCATGCCCTTCATCGACGGCGAGACGCTGCGCGACAAGCTGAATCGCGACACACAGCTCGGCGTCGCCGAAGCGGTGAAGATTGCGTCCGCGGTGGCCGATGCGCTGGACTATGCGCATCGCCGGGGTGTGATCCATCGTGATATCAAGCCCGAGAACATTCTGCTCCACGATGGGCGCCCGATGGTCGCGGATTTCGGCATCGCGCTCGCGCTGAGCGCGGCAGCCGGCGGACGCATGACGGAGACTGGTCTGTCGCTCGGCACCCCGCACTACATGAGCCCCGAGCAGGCGACGGCGGACAAGGACATCACCGCGCGCTCCGACATTTACTCGATTGGCAGCGTGCTCTACGAAATGCTGACGGGCACTCCGCCTCATACGGGCGCGTCCGCGCAGCAGATCATCATGAAGATCATCACCGAGCCCGCCGAGTCGGTGACGAAGCTGCGCAAGGCGGTTCCGCCGAATGTGGCGGCGGCGGTGGCGCAGTCGCTCGAGAAACTGCCCGCGGACCGGTTCGACAGTGCAAAGGCCTTTGCCGACGCGCTGGCGAACCCGGGCTTTGTCGGTACCACACTCGCAACGACCGCGCTGCACGCACCCGCGCGCCGCGCGGTGCGGGTGAGCGGCCTCGTGCCGTGGGGCGTCACCGCCCTGACGGTAGCGGCGGCGGCGTTCGTCGCGGGGCGCGGCGACCCCGGCGAGCCCCAGCGACCCATGCGGTTCACGATCTCGCCGCCGGCGACGGAGTTCTACGACGAACGGTCACTCGCGATCTCGCGCGACGGCAACACGATCGTGTATGGCGCGACCACGGCGGGCATCACGCGGCTCCACGTTCGCACGCTCGACAATCCCGTGCCGCGCGCGCTCGCCGGAACGGAAGGTGCGCTCATCGCGGCCATTTCGCCCGATGGGCGGTCCGTCGTGTTCGCGAGCGCCGATGATCGCATCAAGCGAGTGTCCATCGATGGCGGCACGGTCGAAACGCTGGTGAAATCGACCATGCCGGCAGGGATGACATGGAGCACGAAGCTCGGCCCGGTGTTCGGCATGCCCCTCATGTCGCCCAGGTATCACGGCCTCACCACGTTACCGGAGCGCGGCGACACCGCCCTCAAGGTCCTGACGACCGGCGGTAAGATCCCGCGAATGGATCACGGGCCGTACGCGCTCGATGACGGCAGCACCGTCCTGTATTCCCACCATTCGCGCGGACCGCGGCAACTGGGCATCCTGTCGCTCACCGAGGGTACGATAGACAGTGTGCGGGTCGAGGCGGATTTCATCGTCGGATTCGCGGACGGCGTGCTGGTCTATCTCGATGGCGGCAACAACCTCATGGCGGTGCGACTCGATGTAGAACGCCGACGCGCCATCGGGCAGCCATTGCGGGTTGCTGATGTCACGGAAACGATCAGTGACGCCACCATGTCGCCGACGGGCACTCTGGCACTCCGGCTCGCTCCCCTGGCGTATGAGCCCGTGCTCGTGAATGAGCGGGGGGCCGCCGAGCTTCTCCATCCCGATACGGCGACCTATTTCATTCCCCGATACGCACCCAACGGGCGCTTCATTGCGTTCAGCGCCGATTTCCGCCGGTCGGACGCGTTATGGTTGCACGATGTCGCGACGCACACGCTGTCAAAGGTGAATGACGGCAAATCGTCGTGGCCGGGCGCGACCAACTGGGCCGCCGACGGCCGGCGCGTGCTGACTGCCACGTCGTCGAGAGCACCCGACCTCGCCTGGATTGCGGTCGACGCGGCGGGCGCACCCATACCCCTGGCTCGCGCCAAGCCAGGCCCGGCCGGCGTACCAGTGACGGTGGCCGTATCGCCCGACGAGCGCACCATCGCGATTGCCACCGCTTTTAGAGCTGGGGGTTACAACATCATGGTGCAGGCCGTGAGTGATACCGTGCCCGCACCGTTTATTGCGGGGGATGCAAACGAAGTCACGCCAAGATTCTCGCCGGACGGCAAATGGATGGTGTATGCGTCGGATGAATCCGGACGCTACGAGATTTACGCAAAGCCGTTTCCCGGACCCGGCGCACGCGTGCAAGTCTCCGACAACGGCGGCGCGGAGCCGATGTGGTCACAGGATGGCGTCCGCCTCTTCTATCGCAGCGGGCGTGCGATGATCGCGGCGGATCTGTCGCGGGGTGTCCGAGATGGTGCGCTCAGCGTGACGAAGCGCGAACAATTGTTCAGCGGCGATTATCTGGGCGGCTCATCCATCTTGACGGCGATGTATGATGTCGCGCCTGACGGTCGGCATTTCGTCATGGCGCGGCCGGTGAGCGGCGCGGATGCGCGGATCGTCGTGTGGGCAGGCTGGCTCGGCGAGCTCAAGGCGCGATTCGACGCGCAGAAGTGAGTCCGCGCGAACTTCACGCTTGGGTCTTCGGACGCTCAGATTTCGAACCCGCCGCTGACCGCATGGTTCCGGTACCACGTCATGCTCGACAACAATGCCCGCGCGCTGTTCTACGGCGCGAATTGCCGACTCTGTGCGGCCCAGTTCTGGGTGGTCAACAGGAAGAACGGGATCTAGGTCAGGACTCCGATACCCGCGCGATCAAGGTCTCGAGCTGTGAGAGGAACACCTTGAGGAATGGAGAATGGTTCGTGTCGAGGTAGCCCACGACCAGGTCGATCGTGGGCACGTCGCCTTCGAGCGGCCGGGTGACCAGCGTCGCCGGCAGGAGTTTCTCGATGTAGGCGGGCGCCAGCCCCACGCCGCCGGTCGATGCGATCAGGGAAATTGCCATCGCAAGATTGTCGACCTGATGGTCCGCAGTAATATCGACGCCCGAACAGCTCAGGTAGTCGTCGATGATCCCGCGCAGCACCGGCGCGACCGGCGATACGCCGATGAAGGTCTCGCCCACCAGCGCCTGGGGCCGGATCGCCGGTTGCGACGCGAGGTGGTGGTCGCCCGGCAGGATGACGACGAGTGGCTCCCGGCGCACCACTCTGAAATCGAGATTCGGTGCGTTGGCCTCCGGTCGCATGAAGGCGACATCGAGCTTGCCCCGGGAAACCTCATCAGCGAGCGCGGGAGAAATCATGCTCGTCACGGAAACGTCGGCGTCTGGCATGGTCTCCCGGACGAGGCGCATGACTTCAGGGAGCCAGTGCATCTCCTGGCCGGTCAGGAAGCCGATCGCGAGGGTGCCCTTGGCGGCTTTCCCGGCCCGCCGAGCCGCCTCGCGCGCGGAGTCGGCCTGCGCGAGGGCCAGCCGGGCATAGTCGAGGAAGACCGCGCCGGCGTCGGTCAGCTCGACGCCGCGCGGGGTCCGGCGGAGCAGCGGGACGCCGACCTCGTGTTCCAGATCGCGGATCTGCCGGCTCAAGGACGGCTGCGCGGTATGCAGCCTCCGCTCGGCGGCAAGCGTGAGACTCCCTTCCTCGGCGACAGCGACGAAATAGCGCAGGTGCCGCAGCTCCATCCGGCCCATGCCTCCCAGGTATGGGGCACAGCTTACAAAGTCTTTGCTTCCGACGCCAGCACGACCCAAAGTGCCTCCGTCAATTACCTACGAGGTGACACCATGAAAGAGGCTCAAGCGTCGGCGCGGATGCGCATCGTGCTGGTGCACGGCGGGTTCGTTGATGGCTCGGGGTGGCAGGGAGTCTACGAGATCCTCCGGCGGGACGGCTACGACGTCACCATCGTCCAGAATCCCACGATCTCGCTCGACGGGGACGTGGCTGCAACCAGGCGGGTTCTCTCGGCCCAGCCGGGACCCTCGATTCTGGTCGGGCATTCGTACGGCGGGGTGGTCATCACCGAAGCCGGCAACCATCCGACCGTGGCCGGGCTCGTCTATATCGCCGCGTTCGCGCCGGACCGGGGCGAGTCGGTCGCCGCGCTCATCAAGGATCCGCCGGCCGGCGCGCCGGTTCCCCCCATCGTACCAGGCGAGGACGGGTACCTCCTGCTCGACAAGAGCAAGTTCGCGGCCTCCTTCGCGGCCGACGTCGCGGCGGACCAGGCGGCCTTCATGGCGGACTCACAAGTGCCATGGGGCGTCGCGGCGCTGACCGGCGTGGTCGGCGAGCCGGCGTGGAATCACAAGCCGAGCTGGTATCTGGTCGCGACGGATGACAGGATGATTCCTCCCCCCGCGCAGCGCGCGATGGCGGCCCGGGCGGGTGCTGTGGTCGTCGAAGTCCCGGGCAGTCACGCGGTCTACGTCTCACAGGCGAAGACAGTCGCCGCCCTGATTGCCCAAGCCGCCAGGGATGCCATGGCGGACCAGGTGCTCGTTCACTCCTGACGCGGGTAGAGCTCAGCGGCCGCGCCGGGTCCACAGCGCCACGGTGCCGCACGATCCACCCCCGGGTCCCGTCAGCTCCGCGGGTGTATCGAGGCCTGCGTACACCTCGATGCCCTCGAGCTGGGAGATCGGGAACTCGTTGATGTCCTGCGTGGTCCGGCGCCCGGGGCCGGAAAGTTGGACCCCGTCGAGCCAGATGGCCATGGGACAATTGCTTCGGCTGCTCACCAGCACGGAGCGGAGTCCCCGGTTCACGACCCGCACACCGCCCACTCCCGTGAGGAAGTCGCCCAGGCGGTTCGGCTCGGCGCAGCTCCTTCGAGTCGAAGAATCTTCCGAATCCGGCGATCCGTCGCCGGGCAAAGCCTTCCATCCCCGGCGGCACCGTGCTCGCCGTGACCTCGATCGGCTCGAGCTCGACGGCTGCCGCCTCCAGACGAATCCATGGGGACGACGGGGCGCCCCTTCCCTTCACTTCACCGGACTCAATCGGCGCCGGCCAGGCCGATCCACTTTTTCCCCGTGAAATAGGCGATGCCTGAGGCCTTCCCCGCGAAAGCATCGTTGATGCCGTCGTGAATAGGCTCGGCCGGAATCGGGCCATCGTATTCCCTGGCGTGGTCGAGGATGAATTCCCGGCTCGCGACCGAGATTATTCGCGAGAAGCCGATTCCCTGGGGTCCGAGCGACTGGAGAAAGCCGGCGTCTCGAGAGGAGCCGAGCGAATCGACCCGGGCGACGCCGCCACGCCAGAAAACCAGCACGGTAGAGCTGCCGCCCCGGGAGCAGAGCACCGCCCAGTCGACTTGTTTCGTGTTCTTGAAGTGACCCGAGATGACGTTATGCGGCCCCGCGATCTCGATCGTCTGGGGAATGGTGCAGCGCCGCCGCTCGAGCTCAGCGCGGACGGCCCGAGGGAGTGACGGAAATGCGGAGGGTGCGAGCCGAATGATCTTTCGCTCGGCTTCCACCCAGGGATCCGGGCCGGGCGGCGGTACCGGGATTGGAGCGGCCGGGTCCATCCCCTGCGCCCGCATCACGCGAGCCGCTGCCGGTCCGGCCAGGAATTCCAGGAGCTGCTTCGCCGCATCCGGATCTCTGGAGCTCGCGCTGACGCCTCCGGTAAACGTGAGGTAGGACTGTATCTCCGCCGGAAGCGGACCGACGAGATCGACGCCGGGGGTGGTCAGTATCTGTGTGAGGACAACCACGCCGAGCTCGACCTCACCCTTCGCGACAAGCTCGGAGACGATGTCGGTTTCGGGCCGGGTGGATTTTGCATTGACTGCGTCGGCGATCCCAAGGCGCTCCAGCAATCCAGCCAGGTATATCCCGCTTCCGACCCGCAGATACGCGATGGACTTTGCATTGAGCAGCGCGCGCTTGAATGCTTCCACCGAGCTGATGTCGGGCTTCGGCGCGCCGGTCCGTACCTCGACGCCGATGCCGGATCTCGCAATGTTGGTGCGGGTCACTGCAACGACTCTGCCGTCTTTGATCCAGTCATCGACGGTAGACGACATGCTGATCAGGAGATCGAATGATTCGCCGGCGTTGGCGCGCCGTACGAATGCTGGAGGCAGATCGCTCGTGATGGTGAGCTTGTAACCTGTCGTCTGTTCGAAGTCGGGGCCGATTTCGGCCAGCACCGTTGCGATCGCCCGCGACGTCCAGACCCTGATCGGGCGGCGCGCCACGGCAATGGCATTGACCGATGTGGTTGGCGGGGCCGGCTGCTGCGCGGCCAGCACATTCACGATACAGACTGAGGGAATCAGAAATCTCATCCCAGGCCCCTGGCGGCTCTCTGTTTTCCCTGCTTGCTACCTCTCTCAGTAGCCCTTGGCCAGCCCGAACCCACGCGGCTCCGCCACGCCTTTCCACTTCCCCGCCTCGCGATGGATGCTGTGCATGCTCACCAACAGTCCCCACGGCGAGCGCTTCACCCCATGTCCCAGCGGCGCCATGAACGTCGCTGCCGTGTCGGCCCAGGCGACCTTCTCGACAACCAGCGAGTCCGGCTGATCCTGAAAGTGGAACTGCGGCGCCGCCATCGCCTCGCCCAGCGATCGGTGAAAGTCGAGCAGCGACACGATCTGATGGGCGACGCCGGTGATGATGTACGCCCCGCCCGCCGCGCCGGTGACCAGCACCAGCGCGCCCGCCGAATCGAGCACGATCGTCGGCGTCATGCTGGAGAGCATTCGCTTCCCCGGCGCGATGGCGTTGCGCTCGCCCTGCACCAGCCCCATTGCGTTCACCGCGCCGGGCTTGGTGGTGAAGTCGTCCATCTCGTCGTTCAGCAGGAACTGGGCACCCGGCACCGTGAACGCCGCGCCGTAACTCTCGTTCAGCGTGGTGGTAAGTGCCACCGCATTCCCCCTGGCATCCACGATGGAGAAGTGGGTGGTGTGGGGCGGCTCCTCTGCGGCCTTCCCGCCGCTTCCGCCCGACGCCCGGTCGGTGATCTCGGCACTCAGCGCGGCGGCGGTGTCCTTGGACAGGAACGCCGCGGTGGGAACCGGCACGAACGCGGGATCGCCGAGCAGCGTGTTGCGCCGGGTGAACGCCCGGCGCTCGGCTTCGGCGAGCAGATGGATCGACGCCGGCGTGCGCCAGCCGAGCGAGGCGACGTCCTTCCCCTCCAGGATCCCGAGGATCAGCGCCAGGGTCAGGCCACCGGACGATGCCGGCGGCATCGACACCACACGATGGCCTCGATAGTCGAACTCCACCGGGGCTCGCCAGAGCGGGGTGTAGCCGGCCAGGTCCGCGAGGGTGATGATCCCGCCGCCGCCCTGCATGGCGGCGACGATCAGCGCCGCCGTCTTTCCAGTGTAGAAACCATCGCGTCCCCGCTCGGCGATGCGCCGCAATACCCCGGCCAGCTCGGGCGCGCGCCAGGTGTCCCCCACCGCGACGAAACGCCCGTCCCGGAGAAAGAGCTCGGCGCTGGCCGGATCGCGGGCCAGCCGCTTGATCGCCTCTTCGCTGTCCTCGTAGAACGCCGTGTCGACCGCAAAGCCACGCTCGGCCAGTTCGATGGCCGGCTGCAGCAGCTCGGCCCACGGCCTGCTGCCGTACTTGCGGTGCGCTTCGAAGAGACCCGCAACCGACCCGGGAACTCCAGCGGCCAAGGCACCGGTCAGGCTCCGGTCGGTGACACTGCCGGTGCCGTCGAGATACATGTCCCGCGAAGCGCCGCCGGGCGCCTTCTCGCGAAAGTCGAGTGCGACGTTTTTCCCGTCGATCCGCGCCACCAGAAATCCGCCCCCGCCGATATTCCCCGCCGTGGGGTAGGTCACCGCCAGCGTGAACGCGACCGTCACCGCGGCATCCACCGCGTTGCCACCGTTCCGCAACACGGTGAGCCCGGCCTCAGTTGCGTATGGTGACGCCGAGACCACCATCGCGGAGTCGGTGGTGACCACTGTGGCGGGGCGGAGCGTTCGAAGCCCACCGGTTGCACGGCCGGTCGCGGCCGGCGGTTTTGCCGGAGCGCACCCGAGGACGCCGAGCAGAAGCGTGAGCACGCTGGAAAAGCGGAACGTTCCCATTCACGAACCTAGCGAATACAGGAAGTCCACGTAGGACTTCACCGCGCCGTCGATCCCCGCCACCTTCGGATTGCTGGCCTCGATCACGTAGTACTCGTCCGGTGCGTGCGCCCCGCCGCCGTGGCCCAGCCCGAAGATGCCGGCCGCCATGTTGAGCGGCTCTCCCGTGAACGTCACCCCGGGCCATGACCCGGCCAGCCTCGGCCAGAGCAGCGGGTCGATGCCCGACTTCTTGTAGGTCGCTACCATCGCCTGAACCAGCTTCGAGTCGGGATCGGTCTCGGTCGGGTCGTAGCCGCCGGTGAATTTCACCTCGATGTCGCCGAACCCGCCCTTGGCGAGATGCGCCTTGAGCAGCTCGAGGGTGCCCTTGGCCGTCATGTCGGGCACCAGGCGGAGGTCCAGCTTGGCTACGGCACGGCTCGGCAGGATGGTCTTCCCCCCCGGGCCGGTGTAGCCCCCGACCAGGCCTTCGATGTTGATCGTGGGTTGCGACACCAGCCGGAGCTGGGAGTCGTGAAACGATTCGTCGCCGAACCAGTGCTCGACACCGAGAGCCTTCTTGGTAACCACCTCGTTCTTCCTGGGGATCGAGGCCTCGAGGATTGCCTTCTGCCGGGCGGTGAGCGGCTTGACCTTGTCGAAGTATCCCTCGATCGCCGGGGTGTGGCCATCCGGCTTGACCAGCGTGTGCAGCGCCTGCACCAGGTGCCAGACCGGGCTGTCGATCGCCGCCTCGTAGCTCGAGTGGACGTCGAGCTTCGGGCCACGGCCCCACTTCTCCCCGCTGGAGACCAGCTCCACCTCGATCACGCCCTTGGCGCCGAGGTTGACCTCGACCGATCCGTCGGGCGACTGGCTGCCCAGAGGAATGATGATGCCGACGCATTTCCGGAGCGCGGCTTCGACTTCGGGCTTGAAGACGATCTGCCGGAAGTTGGGCGAGCCGATCTCCTCTTCACCCTCGCATACCAGCACCAGATTAACCGGGAGCTTCCTCCCGGCGGCCTTGAAGGCGTGAAGCGCGGCGAGGAATGCAGTCTGCGGCCCCTTGGTGTTGGTCGCCCCTCGGCCCACGATCACCTTGCCGAAGCCGGGTTTGTCCACCAGCCGTGCCTCGAGCGGCGGAGAGCTCCACTCGGCGGGGTCGTACTGCTTTACGTCGTACATGAAATAGATGCCGAGCGTGTTCCTGGCCCCGGCATCGATGGTGGCAAAGACGCCCGGCTTGCCCGCCGTCGGAACCAGCTCCACCCGCTCGAAGCCGGCATCCCGTGCCAGTCGGACCATGTACTCGGCGCCCTCGGGATACCCCTTGTTCTCGGCGGCAATGGATGGAAGGGCGATCCAGTCCTGGAGGATTTTCACGGTCGCGCCGTGCTGTTTCGCGATCTGGGACACGACGGCGG
>Ga0184615_10001430_pt1 | contig 13018 bp, 11 predicted proteins | sample PLM4_65_coex_FD_133134 | JGI IMG/M metagenome (GOLD analysis project Ga0184615, IMG submission 133134) | Groundwater sediment microbial communities from an aquifer in East River, Colorado, USA - PLM4_65_coex | ecosystem: Environmental > Terrestrial > Soil > Riparian zone | place: USA: East... | reverse complement strand
TGCAGCAGCTGGTGGACGCGACGCAATTCTATGCGGCCTTCCCGGGAATATACGCCGGGAAATAGGGGTCAATCATGGACCTTGTTCCACTTCGTCTCGATCTGCTCCTGAAGCGGATGTTTCAGGAGTACCGGCAAGAAGGCAAGATCTTCGATCTGCCCAAGAGCCGCTTCTTCCGCGGCGACCCGGCGCTCGATACCTCGATTGAAGTTCAAGGACGGCGCGCGTCCACGCCGCTGGGTCCGGCGGCGGGGCCTCACACCCAAATGGCCCAGAACATCGTGCTGTGCTGGCTGGGAGGATCACGCGCCATCGAGTTGAAGACCGTTCAGGATCTGGACGAGTTGAAGATCCCCAGGCCGTGCATCCATGCAGCCAACGTCGGCTACAACGTGGAATGGTCGCAGGAGTTGAAGCTGGAAGCGTCTTTGCGTGAATACGTGGCGGCAGCCATGGCTCTGAAGATCCTCCAGTCCTCTGGTCTGCTGGGTGATGAAGTCTCCAAACAGGAAACCGTGCTGGAAATGAGCGTCGGCTACAGCCTGGACGGAATCCGCTCGCCAAGGATGCGCTCCTGGATCGAGTCCATGAAGGACGCCCGCGCCGTGATCGACGAGTTGCGTGGCTGCTTGACCGGCCCCCTCGCTCCCTACCGTGACCTGGAGTTTCCCACGCTCATCAGCGACAGCGTAACCTTGTCGACTTTCCACGGTTGTCCGGCGGAAGAGATCGAACAGATCTGTGAATTTCTTCTGACCGAACTGGGCGTTCACGTCTGTATCAAGATGAATCCGACGCTCCTGGGCCGCCAGGAGATCGAGCACTTGCTCTACGACGTTCTGGGCTACAACGAAATCTGCTTGCAGCCGGAAGCGTTCGACCGGGACGTGCAACTCGCGCCCGCCTTGGACATGGTGCGCCGGCTGGACGGCGTCGCGCGGGCGCAGAACCGGCGACTGGGCGTGAAGCTCTCCAACACGCTGGTGATCAAGAACCACGAATCGTTCTTCCGTGATCCGGTGATGTATCTTTCGGGTCCGCCGCTGCACGTGATCACGCTGAACCTGCTGCAGCGGTTTCGGGAGCAGCTTGGAACCGCGATCCCAGTTTCTTTCTCGGCAGGCGTGGACGCGCAGAACTTCCCGGACATGGTGGCCCTGGATCTCGCGCCGGTGACCACTTGTACCGATCTGCTACGGCCCGGCGGGTACGCGCGCCTGTCGCGTTACATGGAGAACCTGGAAACCCGAATGCGCGAACACGGCGCGGCGACGCGCGCCGAGTTCATCTTGCGGCACTCGGCGAAGGGATTGGACGCGATCAACGCCACTGTCAAGCAGGAGGCGATGCGGGCCAAACTCGAGCGTTGGTGGCAGACGGGCCAGCCTTCGCTCCGTGAAGTGATCGCTGGCAGCGGAGACCTGGAGTCGAAACTGGCGGCGGAAGCCGGCCTGTTCAATACCGCACCAATTGTCGCGCGGGAAACCGCCGATCCGCGTTACGCCGCGGCGCGCAACCGCGGCGTCCCTCGCAAGATCGGTTCGCAACTCTATCTCTACGACTGCATCAACTGCGACAAGTGCGTTCCGGTCTGCCCCAACGACGCGAACTTTGTCTACGAAACTCAGCCCGTGTCGGTGACCTACCACAACTATCGCGTGGACGCCGGAGAGCTGCTGCAACTCCCTGGCGAGGTGCTGCGGATCGACAAGGCTCACCAGATCGCCAACTACGCCGACTTCTGCAACGAGTGCGGACATTGCTCGGTGCACTGTCCGGAAGACGGCGGCCCGCAGCGGGAGAAGCCGCGTTTCTTCGGGAGCTTGGACACCTACCGGCAGGCTCGCAAGCAGGGTTTCTACGTGGAATACGGCCAGGGAACCCAAGCGATTTACGGGACGCTGGATGGATGGTCTTATCGGCTGGCTGTGGACCACGATTTGGCTGTGCTCGACGACGGCATTGTGGAAGCGCAGCTTGATTACAACAGTGCCCGAGTCCTCGGCTGGCGATTCGTCGATGACCAGCCGGTGGCCGGCCACACGGTCCGTATCTCCGCGTTCCTGGAGCTGAAGTACTTGCTCAAAGCCGTCTCGGATCCCAAACACGTCAATTACGTCAACGTCGCCAACGTGGGAGTGTAAAGCATGCCAGTCGCGGAAAAGAGCAAGAAGAAGACATCCCTGGGCAAGAACGCCTGGTTCCACGGAAAAGACTGGATCACCACGGAAGAATGGAGCGAGGCCGAGATCGGCACGCTGCTGGATGTGGCCGGGGACCTGAAGCATCGCTTCAAGGCAGGCCGTCCCCATCGCTATCTGCCCGACAAGACGGTTTTTCTGCTGTTCTTCGACAAGTCCACCCGTACCCGGAATTCGTTTGAAGCCGGCATCACCCAACTCGGCGGTCACGCTCACTTCCTGACCGCAGACGTCATGCAGATTTCCCACGGAGAAAGTCCTAAGGACACCGGCATCATTCTGTCGCGCTACGGCCATGCCATCGCCATCCGCCATGACTTGATTCCTGGGGAAGGGAACAGCTACATGCGCGAAGTGGCCCGCTGGGCGGACAAGCCGGTGATCAACATGCAGTGCGACGTGGATCATCCTTGCCAAACGCTGGCCGACTTGATGACGATCCGGGAGCATCTTGGAAAGGACCTGCGCGGACTGAAGATCGGTGTGAGTTGGGCCTATGCGCCGAGCTACGCCAAGCCGCTCTCGGTTCCGCAAGGCCTGATCATGCTGATGCCGCGCTTCGGTCTGAACGTGACGCTGGCGCATCCGCCGGAGTACTCCCTGATGCCGGAAACCCTCGCCGCGGCGCGGGCCAACGCCCGGAAGGCCGGAGTGCATTTTGAAGTCAGCCATCGCATGGAAGACGCCTTCGAGGACGCCGACATCGTGATCCCCAAGAGCTGGGGCTGCCTGGACACCATGGGCACGAAACCGCAAGAGTCGCTGGAGCTGGCCAAGAAGTACAAGCATTGGATATGCGACCCGGCGAAGATGAAGCTGACCACCAAGCGCTCGTTGTACATGCATCCTCTTCCCGCGGACCGCGGCCACGAGGTGACCGACGAAGTGATTGACGGTCCGCACTCGGTGGTCTTCGACGAAGCCGAAAACCGCCTGCACACTGCCAAAGCCATCATGGCCGTGACCATGGCCGACCGCCCCGTCCCGTACCAGGTGCGCTGAGCCATGCCGGAAACCTGGATCATCTCGCTGGGAGGCAACGCCATCACCCGCGAGAATGAGCCGGGCCGCATCTCCGATCAGTTTGTGCATACCGAAGAAATGCTGGGCGGCTTCGTAGAGGTGCTGCGGAGCGATTGTCGCGTGGTGATCACCCACGGCAATGGTCCGCAGATGGGCAACATCCTGATTCGCGTGGAAGAAGGGGAGCGCCGCGTGCCGCCGCTGCCGCTGGATACCTGCGTGGCCGACTCGCAGGGCGGCATGGGCTACATGATCCAGCGTCTGGCCGACCAACTCTTCCGCCGCGAGCGCATCGCCCGAGACATCGGAACGTTGATCACTCAGGTGGTGGTGGACGAGAACGATCCCGACTTTCACAATCCCACCAAGCCCATTGGCGCGTTCTACAACCTCCACGACATGGAGTTGATCCGGCGGGAGAAACCGCATTGGGCGCTGAAGGAAATCGAGCCGGGCCGCTACCGCCGCGTTGTTCCGTCGCCGAGGCCTCTCGACGTAGTCGAGAAGCAGGTGATCTGCGGCATGCTTCAAGCCGGGTGCGTGGTCATCGCATGCGGCGGAGGCGGGATCCCGGTGGCTTGGCAAGGCGGCCGCCTCGTCGGTGTGGAAGCCGTTGTCGACAAGGACTCGGCCTCCAGCCTGCTGGCTCGCCAGCTTCGCGCCGAACGCTTGGTGATCGTCACCACGGTGCAACAAGTGGCCCTCGATTACCACAAGCCCGAGCAACGGTGGATAGATCGGATGTCCGTGGCCGAGGCGCGGCGCCACTTGGTGGACGGCCAGTTTCCGGCTGGGTCCATGGGTCCGAAGATTGCCGCGGCCGTCGATTTTCTGGAGGCGGGCGGTCGCGAGTGCATCGTCACTTCACCTCAGTGCGTCAAAGCGGCGATCGCCGGTCACGGCGGAACGTGGATTACTCCCTAATGTGGATCAAGAACGCGCGAATCCTGACGTTTGATGATGCCAACACGGTGATCGACGTCGGCGCCGTGTGTATGGAAGGCGGCGTCTTCACCCAGGTGGGCCGCTCCGCCGCGTCTCCCGTTGCCGACGCGTTCGATGCCCGCGGGATGCTGTTGATGCCCGCGCTGATCAACGCGCACACCCACCTCTACAGCACTCTGGCGCGCGGTATGCCCCTGCCGGGCAAGGCCCCGCGCAATTTCCCGGAAATCCTCAAAAAGTTGTGGTGGCGTCTCGACCGTGCTCTCAACCCAGACGACGTTTACTACAGCGCTCTGGTGGGAATCATCGAATCCGCTAAGGCTGGCGTGGGTACCCTGGTGGATCATCATTCCTCGCCGAACGCCTGCGCCGGAAGCCTGGACCGCATCGCCCAGGCGTTCGAGGAGGTTGGGTTGCGCGGCTGCCTCTGTTACGAAACCACCGATCGCAACGGTGCGACGAAAGCCCGAGCTGGTATCGCCGAAAATGTACGCTTCATCGAGCGGATCCACCGACGGCAGCATCCGCTCCTGCACGCGAGCTTCGGCCTGCATGCATCGTTCACGCTGAAAGAAGCAACGCTTCGCCGTGCCGTGGAAGCTGGACTGGGCCTCGACTCGGGTTTCCACATCCACGTGGCCGAAGATCGTTGCGACGTACTCGATTGCAAGCAGCGCTTCCGGCGGACGCCCGTCGGACGGCTCGTAGCCGAAGGCGTGCTGGCGGAAAAGTCGCTGGCCGCTCATTGCGTCCATGTGAATGCCGCCGACATGGCGGCCTTGGCGCGTCATCGGGTGAATGTCGTCCACAATCCTCAATCGAATCGCAACAACGGCGTGGGCACGGCCAAGGTGGCGGAAATGACCAAGGCGGGTGTACTTGTCGGCCTCGGAACGGACGGCTACAGCCCGCGATTGTGGGAGGAGTTCAAGAGCGCCTGTCAAACGCAGCGACTTCCGGCTCATCAAGCCTATGCTTTAGCTTTCTTGAACAATCGACAGATTCTAAAGAAGATCTGGGGGATGGAGCTGGGCCGCATCACCACGGGAGCACTGGCCGACTTCGTGTTGCTCGACTATCATCCGCCGACCCCCATGCTCGCCGGCAATCTGTTTGGACATCTGCTGTTCGGCATCGCGCAAGCCCCAGTAGAGGCGCTGGTGGTGCACGGCAAGTTCGTGGTGCGTGACGGAATCTGTGTGAATGTAGACGAAGCCGCCGTGGCAGAACGGGCGCGAGCCCAAGCCCGGCGGCTATGGGAGAGATTCTAGTGGCGGACCTGTCTGGACCAACCTACGAGGAGATGCTTCATCCGGGAAAGGCACCGGCTGCGCTGCGCCGTGATGCGCTGGCCACCCTCGGCCAGGACGAGCTGAATCCCATCCACCTTTTCAACATCAACTGGCGCGACGAGTTCGACCGGGTTCGCCACGTCGTGCTGCCCCAATCGCTCACCGGAGTGGACGCCAACATCATTGTGATGTTGGGCCTCCATTTCCCATCGGGCAGCCACAAGGTCGGGCCCGCCTACGCCACGTTGATGGAGGGTGAACTGGCCGGAGAGATCGCGCCAGGACGCTCGACGATCATTGGCCCGTCTACCGGCAATTTCGGGATCGGCGTGGCCTACATCGCCAAGCTGAAGGGTTATCCGGCCGTGGTGATCATGCCGGAGCAGATGAGCGCGGAGCGCTACGAGCGCATCCGGCATTATGGCGCGAGCCTGGATTTAACACCGGGCTCGGAGAGCGATGTGATCCTGGTGCTGGAGCGCACCGAGGAATACAAGAAGGACCCGCGCAACAAGGTGCTGGCGCAGTTCGAGCTGTTGCCGAACTACCGATTCCACCGTCACGTCACCGGAGGAAGCGCGCTGGAAGCGGCGGTTGGCCATGGCAACGGACGCGTCGCGGCATTCGTGGCAGCGCCCGGATCGGCGGGCACGCTGGCCGCCGGCGACCAGATCAAGGCTCGCTTTCCAGACGCCCTGGTCTGCGCGCTGGAGCCCCGCGAATGCTCCACGCTCTACAACAACGGCCGCGGCACCCACCGCATCGAAGGCATCGGCGACAAGATGGTCACGCTGATCCATAACGTACTGACCACCGACTACGTCGCGCTGGTCCACGACGGCGACTGCGTCCGCGGGTTGAAAACGGTGCAGCAAGGGGAACTCGCCGGACTGTTCGGCATTTCCGGCATCTGCAATATCCTCGGCAGCATCAAGATGGCCAAGCATCTAGGCCTGGGCCAGGACGACAACATCATCACCATCGCCACCGATGGGTTTGATCGCTATCCTTCCGTCGTGGCGACGGTGGCCGGTCACGCGCCGGAGATCTTCGGCAGCGTCGACACCAGCGAGATTCTCGAGGTGCGCTCTCCCGCGGAAAAGCAGCGCCTGTTTCGTCAGAAGGAAGAGGTCTGGACCAAGTTCAACTACTCGCGTGAGTACTTGGATCGCATGAAGTCACCCGGCTTTTGGGATGCCGAGTACGCGCGCATTCCGGAGATTGACGAAGCCTGGACGCGTCGTCGCTGATGGCTTCATTCGTGGCGGAGCGCAATCAGCGGATCGATCTGAGTGGCGCGGCGGGCCGGGATGTAACTGGCCGTCAGAGCCACGATTCCCAGTAGCACAGCAACTGCTGCGTAACAGAGCGGATCGTCGGTGCCCACCCCGAAGAGCAGTGTGCGCATCAGGCGGGTGACGCCCAACGCGGCCGCCGCTCCGGCTGCAATCCCGGCGCCGGCCGTGAACATGCCTTCACCCACCACCATGCGAACGACGTGCGCCCGGTGAGCGCCGAGGGCCATGCGGATGCCGATCTCCTTGGTGCGCTGGCTGACCGAGTAGGCGATCACGCTGTAGATTCCGGCAGCAGCCAGCAACAGCGCCAGACCGGCAAAGCCCGCGAGCAGGGCCATGGCGAAGCTGCGCTGGGCCATGGACTCGGTAAGCAACTCTTCCATGGGTCGAATGCCATAAACCGGGAGGTCCTTGTTCAGCTCGCGAATGACGCCGCGGACGGCGGGCACGTAACTGCCCGGACCGGTCGCCGTGCGCAGCACCACCCACTCACGGTTCCGCGACTCCTGGGCAAATGGCAGGAAGATCTCCGGCAGTTGTTCGGCGTCCAGGCCGTTCTGTTTCACGTCGGCAACCACGCCGACGATTTCGCGCCACGGGTTGGGGGTTTCCGGGAAGCCTTGCTTCACGCGTTTGCCGATGGGATCTTCATTCGGGAAAAACTGGCGTGCCGCCTTCTCGTTGATCACCGCGACCTTGCCGGATGCGGGGGTATCGAAGCGACTAAAGGTCCGGCCCCGCACCCGGCGGATGCCCATGGTCTCAAAATAGTCCTCACCGGCGATGTTCCACTGGGAGGTCAGCAACTGGTTGCGTGGCGGCACGGGACGACCCTCAATGACAAAGACCGAACCCCAACACGTGCCGGTGATCGGCAGGCAGTCCGCCGTACTCGCGGCCTGGATTCCGGGCAGACTCCGAAGACGGGCCAGCGCGTCCTGATAGAAAGCGATGCGCTGTTCGTCGCTCTGATAAGAGTTGTTCAAAGCAACAGTGAGGGTCAGGAGGTTCTGCGGCTGAAAGCCCGGATCCACTTGCCGCACGTTCCAAAGGCTGCGAATCATCAGTCCCGCGCCGGTGGAGAGCAGCAGGGCCACGGCGATCTCGCTGACCAGCAGCAGGCGGCGCAAACGGTGGCTGCTCCGGCCAGCGGTTGCTCCGCGGTCCTCTGCCTTCAGCGACGCGGTCACGTCCAAACGGCTGGCGTGCAATGCCGGAACCAGCCCGAACAGCATGCCGGTGAGCAGGGAAGCCGCGGCGGTGAAGGCCAGGACCTAGGGATCGATGTGTGCGTCTGCCAGGCGCGGGATTCCGGCGGGGGCGCTTTTCAACAAACCTTGGAGGATGCCATGAGCCAGCAGCAGTCCTAAGGCTCCTGCGACCGTGGAAAGCACGACGCTCTCGGTCAGCAGTTGGCGAATGATCTGCCAGCGGCCCGCGCCCAAAGCTGCGCGAATCGCGATCTCCTTGCGACGGGCGGTGGCTCGCGCCAGCAGCAGATTGGCCACGTTGGCGCAGGCGATCAGCAGCACGAACCCCACTGCGGCCAGAAGAACGAACAGAGTCGTGCGCACATTGCCGACCCACAATTCATAGAGGGAGTCCATGATCGAGCTGATTCCGCTGTTCGTCTTGGGATATTGCTGTTCCAGCCGCGCCGTGATCGCCTTCATTTCCTGAGATGCTTGAGACTGCGTGACGCCCGGCTTCAGGCGAGCCAAAGCGAACAGACCCTGGTGGTTGCCGCGGTCCAAGGCCCAGCGCCCAGCACCCAAGCGTGTTGGCATCTGAGCCAGTGGCACGAAAACCTCGTCGCGCCGGGATCCGAAGATGAAACTGGGCGGCAGCACTCCGACCACGGTCACCGGCGTGTCGTTCAAGATCAAGGTCTTGCCCAGGACCTGGGCATCCGCGCCGAAGCGGGTTTTCCAGCAATCATGGCCGAGGACGGCCACAGGCGCCGCCCCTTGCCGGTCGTCGTCGGCGGAGAAGAGGCGGCCGAGCTGCGGCTTGGCCCCCAACATTTCGAAGAACTGTGCCGAGACCACCCGGCCGAACACCCGATCGGGTGGGTCGATGCCAGACAGGATAAATGCCGTGCTTCGGAATCCGCCCATCTTCTCAAAGCTCTGCGCCTGGGTCTGCCAGTCGAGGAAGTTGGGGAAGGCCACGGAGATTCTCCCGCCTTGATGGCCTGTTTCGTTGATCACCACGAGGCGGTCGGGGTCGGGATAGGGCAGCGGCTGCAGCAATACGGTGTTGACGACACTGAAGATCGCCGTGTTGGCGCCGATTCCCAGGGCGATCACCGCGATGGCCATCAGCGTCACGCCTGGGGTCTTGAGCATCGTGCGGAACGCACCGCGAAGCTCAGCAAGAGATGTGTGCAAAGTCCAGCCCTCCCTCCCGGTCAGGGGAGTAGACGGTGGGAGAGGCAAAAGGTCACTGGCAAATGAGCAGGCGGGCGGAGTGGGGAGGCATGTCCTTCACCGCATAGAGGCCCTCGTGGCGGCCCAGATCCTCGCCGGTCCAGTAGTCCGTGATGCGACTGGGAGTCGGCAGGCGGAACGACAGCGTCTGGCGCGCCTCGCCCCAGTTGAAGAGACAAACCGCACGGCGATCTGAAAGCCGGACCACGCCCACCTCTAGCCAGTCGTCCTGAAACTCCGCAGGTACGCCGGTAGGAGGAATCAATTTGCGCAGCATGGCCAGGCGAGCAGGACGGATCTGGGTTAGATCATCGCCGGAAAGGACCATACCGCCGGTTGCGTAGATGACCGTGGCGTGGAATTGGAACTCATGGTCAGGAAGCTCGCCGGTGAGTAGAACCGCGTCCGGATCGTTCCACCACAGTCGTCCGTTCTGCCAATTGCGGTTGAGATTCTGTCGGGCGGTTCGGGAGAACACCTCCCAGGTGCGTTTGATGTCGGCCGAGCTGCGCGAGCCGTGGATCAGTCCGAAAGACGGCCAGATCGGGTGATTGCAGCCCAGGATGAAACTCTCGCCTGCGCCGCGCAGGATCGCGGCCATTCCACGGCGATAGGCCTCGATGCGCGTGGCCTTGACGTCGTGGAAACGTCCACCGTGAATCGCACCCCAGAAGTTGGCGTCCAGCTTGAAGTACGTGCATCCCCATTCCTGCCGCATCGTGCGGAAGAGACCTTCGAAGTGCTTCTGGACTTCCGGATGCGTTCCGTCCAGGGCAAACCAAGGTCCGCGTCGCCAACCGCCGAAGGTGACTTCGTTTGACGGCATCGGCTGGCCCGCGGCGTTCTTGACGAACCAGTCGGGATGTTGCTGGAAAAGATGCGAGCCTGCTTCGGCGACGAATGGCGCGACCCAAATGGCCGGTTCGAATCCACGGCCGCGGATCGCCTTCAAGACGCCGCTGACGTCTCCACCGAAAGCCTTGCCGGTTTCCAGCCAATCACCCATAGCCGGCTGATAGCCGTCGTCAATCTGCACGTATTTCAGTCCGGGGATGTCCTTGGCGATCACTTCAAGGTTGTCGAGCACTTGCTTGGCGGTCACGCGCGGGCCGAAGCAGTACCACGAGCACCATCCCGTCGGAACTGCCGGCAGCCGGAGAGGCGGTTGGTTTTGGCGGATGCGATCGCCCACTTTGGCCAGCAACGCCCCACGCCGAGAACCGGTGGCAACCATCAGTTCTTCCAGTTCCCATGAGTCACCCGGCGCGATCTCCAGGCCTTCTGTGTCGATCACTGCTTCAATCAGGCCCTCGCGCAAGTAGAACCTTCCGTTGAATCGCCGGCAGGAGGTGAACGCCAGCACCACGGGGTCTAACTCCGGAGCCGAAAGCGCCAGTAGGCCCGACGGAGCGATGATCCCTTCCGGCTGCGGGATGCGGTAATGCTTCAGTTCGTTGTAACCGAGATCGATAGGCTGGCCGAGCGTGCCCCCGGTCTGCGAGAGCATTTGGAAACTCTCGGCATAGAGCCGCGTTTGCGAAGGAAGCCGGTGCGGAATCGCGGTGAGTACGACTTCTTTCACTCGTAATGTTTGCTTACCGCGATTGAATAGTCGCGTCCGGCAGAACTCGTCTACCCACTGCCGGGTAGCTCGAACATCTTCAGCACCGGGCGCCGTAGGCTCCGCCAGCACGACGCGTCCAGGAGCCCGCTTGATTTCCGCCAGAGAGAGGCCGGGCGGTGCTGCCGCCCCAACCGGGCGAACCTCAGCGCCAGCCAGGATCCCCAAGGCTCCTGCGGAGCGGCAGATCCATTCTCGACGGTTCACAGGATTGCAACCCGGCTAAGGAATCGTAGCGGCTTCGCGCAGCCGGAACGTCAGCGCGGTTTCGACTGGGTACTCAATGTCCTTTTTGCCGGTCACCGCCGCGCCGGCCGTGCCTGCTCCAGCGCCGGCCGCCGCACCGATCGCGGCGCCCTTACCGCCTCCAGCTACACCACCGATGATTGCGCCCAGCGCCGATCCGCCGCCAATGGCTATCGTGTTGCGCTTGGCGTGCCCGGTCTCCTTGCGGCCTACAGAACCTGTCCTCACCGACATGCTCTTACCGTTGACCTCGACGGATGTCAGGCGCAAGTAAAGTTCCGCGGGAGTCTTGAGCCGGCCGGAGGACACCGCTTTGGCGACAATGCCCTTACAGTTGGCTCCCTTTGGCGCGATCGTCCGGCCGCCCACCACCAGTGGTTGGTCCAGGACGGCAGTGAACTCCTGCCCAGAGGTCGCAGTCTTGGAACTTACGGATTGCTGCAAACGAACGCGAACGGCTGTCTGTGCCGGAATCGTGGCAGCCAGCAACGTACCGGCGAACAGGGACAGAAGTGTCAGCGCGGCGAGCGTTCTCGTAGAAGTATGGGTAGTCATGTGTTTGAAGATCCCTCCTTGCCCCTCCCAAGTAACAGTACGCCTAACCGGGCTGGCTTCGCAATGGGCAAGGCGGGAGAAAGGAAGGGCGGGGACTTGGGCCCCGCCCGATTTCAGACCCATCGTTACTATCGGTAGAGGATCAGAGGGCGGTCGAGCTGAACTTCCAGACGAGCGCCCTGTTCGAGTACCAGGTGGTGGCCTCCGCTGGCCGCGCCAATGAAAGCTCCTGTACCCGCTCCGGCGCCCGCGCCAATGGCTGCGCCGCGACCACCTCCGGCTGCTCCGCCGATGATGGCGCCTAGGCCGCCACCGATCAGAGCACCGATTCCAGCGGGCTTACCACGGCCACCGGAAGCGCGGATCTCGCCTTCCTCGTTGGTATAGCTCTTAACGTGTCTCTCTGACGGTACGCCGATCACAGTGGCCACGATCGGGGCCCTGTCGCGGCCGGTGTCGATGCGTTCAAAGCGAAGCAGCATCTTACGGTCGCTCACCGAAGCGACCCGGCCTCGCAATCTCGCGCCGGGCGGGATGTACCCGCCGTCGAGCAGTGGAAGAGGATCGATGGTCTGAGCCTCAAATCGCTGACCGGCGCGGACGCGATCTGTATCGAGCGTGTTTTGCAGTGTCACCATGAAGCGCGTGCCTGCGGAAACCTCCGATTGAGCGATCACGGCAGGCGCCGCGAGCGTCAGAAACAAGAGTGAAACCAATAGGCTTACCAGCTTTGTTCTCATGGCCTCCTCACTTTCTTGACTGCACCTCCGACTGAGCCTTCAAGGCCGCCTCAGCGCTGGCTTCCAGATCGGCCTGCGCCTGCTTCTTGGCCTTCTTCTCTTCAGCCTTCGAGTCCGCGTCGGGCTTCAGTTGTTGAATCGACTTGCCGAGGCTGAGTTTCTCGGAACCGGTCATCTTGGCCTTGAGTTGATCAAAAGGAATACTCAGATTGTTGGCCGCGTGTACGGCTGCCACGAACTGCCCGGTGTTCTTGAATCCCGTGGCCGTCCCTTCGGTAGTTTGTCCAGCAGGAAGCATGGTCTGCAGACGGCCGGCCAGGTGCGTGTTATCGGTCAGGACGTGGTTGGGCCGTTCCCGCTCCATGGTCTGCGCGCGGGCTGAGACGCTCTCGCGTCCCATCACATCCACACCAAGACCGCGCCCTCCGGCGTTGGCCCCGCCGCGGGCATTCGTGTCCGCCCTCACCCCAACGTCTGTAACACCGACTCCGGCGCCAACACCCGCGCCGCCACCAACTCGAATCGGGCCCACGCCCTGTCCCTTTGGTCGTGCTTGCCCAGACAGCGGCGACACGAGACAGAGAACCAGGGAGCTAGCGGTCAACCAAGACGAACGATTCATAGTTCCTCCTGTTTAGATTTGGACTACCGGTTAGACATGCATCCGG
>Ga0184615_10001428_pt1 | contig 13025 bp, 12 predicted proteins | sample PLM4_65_coex_FD_133134 | JGI IMG/M metagenome (GOLD analysis project Ga0184615, IMG submission 133134) | Groundwater sediment microbial communities from an aquifer in East River, Colorado, USA - PLM4_65_coex | ecosystem: Environmental > Terrestrial > Soil > Riparian zone | place: USA: East... | reverse complement strand
GCGAGGCGCAGGTCGTCGCGCCAGACGTCGCGGTCGCTGCGCGCCTGGTCCGGGTTCTGGAAGATCGTCACCTGTCCGACGTGCATGCGCGCGCTCCTCGCCTTCTTGAAGGTGCTTCAGATGTTATCAGGGAAGCGCGGCGGTGCAGGTCTGGGCAGGCCGCGGAGGCTGCGCGTGCGCTAGCGGGGCTCGAGCAAGACCACCGGAATCTCGCGGCTCGTCTTCCGCTCGTAGCCGGCGTAGGCCGGGTTCTCCTGCTTCACCCGGGGCCAGAGGCGCGAGCGCTCGTCGGGGCTCGCGATCCGCGCGCGCACCCGGCGCGTGTCGGGCCCGATCTGCACGGTCGCTTCCGGAGTCTGTTGGAGGTTCCGCCACCAGAGCGGATCGCCCGGCGCCCCGCCGTTCGAGCCGATGACCACGAGCCGCTCTCCGTCCTCGAAATACACGAGCGGCGCGGTGCGCGGCTGACCGGACTTCCGGCCGCGCGTCGTGAGCAGCAGCACGCGCATGCCGCCGAGCTGGCCGCCGATTCGTCCGCCGGTCGCCCGGTAGAGTGCGAGGTGCGCGCCGATGAATGCGCGAGTCAGGAGTCTCTGCATCGGACTCACCGCGAAGCCCCCTGGCTGCGCTCGGGGAGAAGACTCTCGAGCGTGCGAAAGGCGCCGGGGCCGAGCTCGCGCACGAGCGTCTCCACGAGCTGCGCGAACGGCGCGAAGTGCGGATCGAGTCCCGCGCAGAACGGGTGCACGACCCCGAGCCACGGTTCGTCGGGCGTCGCGCGCTCGTGCGCCAGCGCGTCGCTCGCCCACTCGGCGAAGTACGCCTTCGCTTCGCGCGTACCGCCGAAGCGCGCGATCAGGGAGAACGCGTCGACCCGCTTCCAGTCGAAGGGCACGCCCGGCAGGCCGCGCGCGTTCCCGCGCGAGGCCGAGACGTACTCGAGCCCGTGGCGCGCGAAGAGCTCCGCGCTCGCGTCGGTGAGCTTGCCGCCCGGCGGGCGGAAGCCGCGCGGGTGAAGCCCCAGATGCCGCTCGAACGCGGCGATCCCGAGCCCGAGCAGGGCATCCTCGCGCGCGGGCTCGAGCTCGGCCCAGGGCTCGTGCTTCCAGGCGTGCAGCCCGAGCTCGTGTCCCGCGTCGCGAATCTGCGTCACGCGGTCCGTGAAGACCTCTGCCGCGTAGCCCTCGACGAAGAACGTCGCGCGGATCCCTGACCGGCCGAACAGCTCGAGCATCCGCGCGAGCCCGACGGCAAGCGCGGGGTGCGCGGGATCGGGCGCCTTGCCCTCCGCGATCCCGCCCAGGTTGTCCACGGTCAGACAGATCACTTCGCGTCCACCGGTCGAGTCTAGTATGATCCGGGGCGTCCGTTCCCTCATTGCCGGAGGACTATCCATGTCTCGGGAAGCCGTGATCGTCGACAGCGTGCGCACCGCACTCGCGAAAGCGCACCGGGGCTCGTTCAACATGACCCGCCCCGATGATCAGCTCGCGCACTGCATTGCGGCACTCCTCGCTCGCAGTCCGAGCCTGGACAAGGCGGAGATCGGAGACGTGATCGCGGGCTGCGGCATGCCGGAGGGCGCCCAGGGCATGAACGTCGCCCGGATCGCCACGGTGGTGTCGGGGCTGCCGACGTCGGTTGCGGCGACGACCGTGAACCGCTTCTGCTCGTCCGGGTCGCAGGCGATCATGATGGCCGCGCACCAGATCATGCACGAGGGCGTCGACGTCGCGATCGGCTCCGGTGTCGAGACCATCACGATGATGCAGGACGGCACGCAGAACACGAAGCGCTTGGTGAATCCGCTGGCGATCAAGAAGGCGCCGGGTCTCTACATGGCGATGGGTGTGACCGCCGAGAACGTGGCGGAGCGCTACAAGGTCTCGCGCGAGGACCAGGACCAGTACGCGCTGCGCAGCCAGCAGCGCACCGCCCGCGGCCAGGAGCTGGGCTACTTCGACGACGAGATCGTCCCGATGAAGACCCGCCGCCTCGTGCAGAAGAAGGGCGAGGAGCCGCGCGAGGAGGACTGCGTCGTCGACAAGGACGAGTGCAACCGCCCCGACACGACGATCGAGGGCCTGCGCAAGCTGCCGCCGGTCTTCAAGCCCGAGGGCGGCAGCGTGACCGCCGGCAACGCGAGCCAGCTCTCCGACGGCGCGTCGGCGACGCTCTTGATGTCGGCGGGGCGCGCGAACGCGCTCGGCATCGAGCCGATCGGAATCTACCGCGGCTCCGCGGTCGCGGGCTGCGAGCCGGACGAGATGGGCATCGGCCCGATCTACGCCGTGCCGAAGCTCTTGAAGCGCCTGGGCATGAGCATCGACGACATCGACCTGGTCGAGCTCAACGAGGCCTTCGCCTCACAGGTCCTGCAGGTGCAGCGCGTGCTCGGGATCCCCGACGAGAAGCTGAACGTGAACGGCGGCTCGATCTCGATCGGCCACCCGTTCGGCATGACCGGGTCGCGCCTCACCGGACACATCCTGCGCGAGCTGAAGCGCCGCAAGAAGCGCTACGGCCTCGTGACGATGTGCGTGGGCGGCGGTCAGGGCTTCGCGTCGATCTTCGAAGCGGTCTGAAACAGCGCTCGGCCCTCTGACTGCGCGGGCGGCTCGATGCCGAGAAGCGCGGCAACGGTCGGTGCGACGTCGATCGCGCGAACCGTCCCGAGCTTCTCGCCTGCGGGCACCTCCCGGCCCAGCGCGAAGAAGATCGCGCCCATGTCGGGAAGGTCCGGGTCGAAGCCGTGCGCCCCGGTCACGTGGCCGAGCATTCGGCTCACCGGGCCGAGCGCCTTGCGCGCCGCGTTGGGCCGCCCGAGCACGAGCGGCGGCGCGGCCACCAGCGTGAGATCGCCGCTGCGACCGGCGAAGAAGCTCCGGTAGGCCGGCGGGAGACTCTCCGAAGTGTAGGCCCGGATCTCCGCGGTCTTCGCGAACGAAGCGAGCGCCGCCTCGCGCTGAGACGGCGTCGCGAGGTAGACCTGCCCGTCCCCGCCGCCGAAGTCGGTGCGCGCACGGATGCCCTCTCCGTCGAGTGGCCCGACGGCGTCGACCACTCCCGTCACCTCGGCCATGCCGTGATCGCTGGTGACGATCACGGTCGTGTTCGGCCACGCCTTGCGCTCGTCGAGTCCGGCGAAGAGCCGCGCGAGCTGCGCGTCCTGCGCCGCGAGCTGCACGGCGATGTTCGGGCTGTTCGGGCCTTCCTCGTGGCCGATGTGGTCGCAGCCGTGCCACCAGCTCATGATCAGGCCCGGCCGCTCACTCGCGGGCAGATCGAGCCACGCGAGGATCTGGTCGACCTTCGCGGCCTCGCCCACCGAGGCGTCGAACGGCTTCACGCGATAGCTCGCGCCCTGCCCGCGCCAGTCGGTCTCGGAGCCGACCCAGAAGAAGGTCGCGGCGCGCACGCCCTGGCGCTCCGCGGCGATCCAGAGCGGCTCGGCCTCGATCCAGCTGGCGTCGTTGCTGTAGTTGAACTTGCGACCGGCGCGGTCTTTGAAGCTGTTCGCGATGACCCCGTGGCGATCGACGTAGGTGCCGGTCGCCAGCGAAACGTGATTGGGGAAGGTGCTCGACGGAAAAACCGGGGTGATGCGCGCCGCTCGCGTACCTTCGCGCTGCATGCGCGCGAGCGCGATCGTCTTCACGCGCTCGGGATAGTCGTGCCGCGTGCCGTCCCAGGACAGGAGGATGACGACGGGCCGGTCCTCCGCGCGCGCCGTCCCCGCCCGGCTGACGGCGAGTGCGAGCGCGAATGCCAGAGCGAGGCGCGCGAGCCGGCTGCCGCGAATCACGCGCGCATCCTAGCGAACTCGAACCGGCAGAGCGCACGCGGCTTGGGTGGCGTGCAGCTGCGCGTGTTCGACACCGCCAGGAACAACGGGCGCTAGCCGAGCCTCAGCGACCGGCGTACGGATCGCCGGGCAGATCGGGGCTGTGGCGGAAGCGCCGATGGCTCCACATCCACTGCTCGGGTTGCTCGCGGATGAAGGCCTCGAGCGCAGCGTTGCCGCGCGCGGTGAGGAGCTCCGCATCCGCACGCCGGTCGCCCGTGTTCGGCGGCTCCAGCGGCGGGCCGACCACCATGCGGTGTCGGTCCGAACCCGTGCGGATGCACGCGCCCGGGACGATCGGCGCGCCCCCGCGCAGCGAGATCAGCGCCGGCCCGGGAGAAGTGGAGACGCGCACGCCGAAGAACGGCACCATGACACCGCGCGAGCGGCGCGTGTACTGGTCGTTCAGCGCAGCGACGATCCGTCCCTTGTGAAGCGCGCGCAGCATCTGCGGGGCGACGTTGCGATGCAGGATCAGCTCGGCGCCCGTACTCGTCCGCTGCGCGAACATGTCGCGGCGCAGCAAGCGATTGGTGAGCGGGCGGCCGATCACGGTCAGCGGGAAGCCGAGCGCGGGGACGATGCGGATGCCGACCTCGAAGCTGCCCAGATGGAGCGTCAGACCGAGCACCCCGTGTCCCTTCTCCAGCGCGCGCTCGAGGTGCTCTCGACCGGCCATCTCCACCCGCTCGATCAGGTCCGCCGGTCCCCAGCTCGCGCCGCGCGCGACGTCGATCATGTTCCAGGCGAACTGCACGTAGCTCTCGCGCCCGATCGCGAGGCGCTCGGCTTCGGGAATGTCGGGGAACGCGATGCGGAGATTCACGAGGACGTAGTGCACGCGCTTCCCGCCCAGGTCGAAAATGCGCCGCGCGGCCGCCGCGGCGATCCGTTGTGCGCGCGGCAGCGGCAGCGCGCGAAGCGCGACCAGCGAGCTCCGGAACGCGGCGTACTCAGCGAGCTCTCGCGGGCTGTACAAGCATCCTCCTCGAAGCGCGCGCGAGAATAACCCACGGTTAAAAGCGCGCGCCCCGCCGGCCTGCTCTACACTGCGCCGATGCTCGACGGCGAGAGCTACCTCAGTCTTGCGACCTTCCGTCGTGACGGGCGCGCGGTGGAGACACCGGTGTGGTTCGGCGAGGACGGCGATCGTCTGTTCGTCTTCACGGCTGGCGACTCCGGGAAGGTGAAGCGCCTGCGGAACTCGCCGCGCGCGCGCATTGCGGCCTGTGACGCGCGCGGCTCGGTGCGCGGGCCGTGGCACGAGGTACAGGCGCGCTTGATCACGGATCCCGCCCAGATCGCGCGCGCGAACGAGCGCCTGCTCGCGAAGTACGGCTGGCAGCTTCGGCTGCTCGACCTGTTCTCCCGCCTCAGCGGCCGCTACGGGAAGCGCGCGTATCTGGAGATCCGCACGTAGCGAACGCTTCTCGGAGCGCGGTCGAGCCGGTCAGAGAAGCGCGGAGACGATCAGCACCCAGCCGATCGAGCCCGCACCGAGCGCGAGGCCGATGCCGCGAGCGGGTCCGAGCGCATCCGGCCCGTCGTCGGTCTCGACCGAGGGGTCCACTTGGGACCTCCGCACGATCTCGGGATGCAGTCGCTGACGTCGGCTACGCGCGAGCGGCGTACCGAGCAGCGGCGCAGGTCCACGGCCTTCTGGGAGCCTCGAGAGGATTCGCATGCATGCCCTCCGGCGTCGTATGCAAGTATTGCTGAGCAGTCGGTCGAAACGGTGACATGCATCACTCTTCGCGAACGTTTGCCCGTTTTTTCGGGCGGCGCGCCGCATGCGGGCGTTCCGCGTCGGTTCCCCCACGCGGGTATCCGGTCCCAGGCGAATCGCCCGACGCCGTCGGGCCGGGTCGGGCGCCGCGCCTGCCCGGGTCTCAGCCCTGCGTCTGCGACACTCTCGAGTGTAGGATCACGCGCGTGGTGAAGAAGCCGCCGCGCGTCACGCGCACGAGCTGCGGAACGATCGCGAGCGCGCAGGCGGCGGCGAGTGCGGGCACCGCGCAGGCGAGCGCGACGACCGCGAGGTCCGACCCCGAGCCGACACCCGCGAGCGCGATCAGCGCGGAGCTCCCGAGGCTGGCGCTCGCGATCGCGGGCCCGGTCTCGCGCAGCGCGAGCGAGAGGGCGACCTCGAGCTGCGCGCGCTCCGCGAGCAGCGCGCGCGTGCGCACGAGGAGCTGCATTCCCAGCGCCGCGCTCACACCTGCAGCGAGCGGCGCGAGCGCGACACCCGCGCCGCCGGATCCGCCCACGAACGTCCGCGCGAGAACGAAGACGACGACGGAGACGATCCCCGCGGGCAGCGCGCAGAGCGCTCCCCCGCGTGCGCTGCGCAGGAGCGCCGCGGCGATCGCGCCCACCAGGAAGAGTGCGAGCGCTGTGCTCGCGAGCGGGCGTCCGAACACGGGCGTCGGACCGGCCGCGTTCGGAACGACCAACCAGTCGACGGCGACACGGCGGCGCTTCGCATCGACCTGAAGGTCCGGCGCGGCGCGATCGTCCTGCAACCAAGGGTGCAACGCCTGTACGACGTCCTCGCGGGTCAGAGGCACCGTCGCAAAGACCGGATCACCGTCGTGGAGCGCGCGGTTCGCGGGCACGGCAACGGCATCGACGAACGAGCTCGACCAGACGACCCCTGGCCCACGCTCGAGCTCGCGCTGGAAACCCTGCACGCGCTCGAGGAACGCGGGCTCGAGCGCGCCTCCGTCCGAGCCCGCGTCGAGCACGACGGTTCGAAGGTGCGCGGCGCCCGGCTCGACCCGCAGTAGCGCGAGCGCACCGGCGGTGATCGCGACGGCGGCCATCGCGACGACGGCGACGACCTTCGGGCGCGTGCAGGCGCGTTCGACGCGCCTGGCCAGCCGGCCTCCCCACTTGGACCGCGACCCGCGCAGGACCTGCGGCCACGCGAGAAGCCCGGCCAACACGATGCCGAGCGGATACGCGACGAGCCCCACCGCGATTCCCGACGCTGCTCCGAGCCCCCGCGGACCCAGCGCAGGGGGCGCGAGCGCGAGCCGTGCGGCAAGCCCGCTCGCGCAGAGCAGCGCAACGACGGCGAGGGCCGGACCGACCGCAGCCAGCGCCGCGGCGACGGACGCCCGCAGCTGGCGCACGAGGCGCTGCTCGGCGCGCGCGCGAGCCATCAACGCGAGGCCCGCCGCGAACGCGCTCGCCGCGAGCAGCTCGGGAGCGAAGCCGACACGCGCTCCCTCCGACTCGCCGACGAGGCCGAGAAGCCCGTGGCCGAAGGCGGTGAAGGCCAGCGCGCCGAGGGACGCGAGCAGGGCGGCGCGCCAGCTTCCCGGTGCGAGCGCGAACGCGGCGAGCGCGAACGCGAGCGCGGCAAGCGCGAGCCCGCCGCGCGCGGGTTCGTCGGGGCCGACACCGCGCAGAGTCAGGCCGAGGTCAGGCGACGGATCGAGGCGTGTGCGGATGGACTCGACCAGCGCGCTCGAGTCCCGGGCGGAGGATCCGGGCTCCAGCGCGGCGTAGACAAAGGTCGCGCGCTCGTCCGGCGCGAGGAATCGACGCTGCCGCGTCTCGTCCGCGCGCACGCGCGCCGCCAGCACGCGCAGCCGCGCCTCCCCCGCGAGTGGCGGCGGCAATAGTGGATCGAGCCGCAGCACGCCGTGTTCGGCGCGCACGATGCGCTCGCCGACGAGCGACCGGACCTCGCCAGTCACGCGCGGGTGCGACGCGAGCGCCTCGCTGACGCGCGCGGTGAACTGCAGACACGGGGCCGTGAAGACACCGCTGCGACAGGTCAGCTCGAGTACCGCGACGTCGCGCTGGCCGAAGCTGCCCGCGTCTCGCGCGGGCGCGAGCGCCGCTCCGTCGCTCGCTGAATGCCGGACGTAGCCGGGAGAGATCGCCACGGAGAGCGCGACGAGCGCCATCACCACGCCCCGCGGCGCGTCGGCGATGCGCCTGCTGAGCTGCTCCGTTCGCAACGCGCCCTCCCGGTCTCGCGCTACAGGCCCGACCGGCCCGGTCCGAAACCGTGGATACCGTTGGGCTCTTCGGCCCGCGGACGGAGCGCTTGAAGACGCGCGGCACTGCCCTAGTCTTCGCCGTCCGATTTCGGGAGCAGGCAGGAGCGATGCGAACCGCGCTTTGGGTCTTCGGATACGGGTCGCTGGTCTGGCGACCCGCATTCGCCTTCTCCGAGCGGCGCACCAGCTGGATCGCCGGCTTCGCGCGGCGCTTCTGGCAGGGATCGACCGATCACCGCGGCGTGCCCGGCGCGCCGGGACGCGTGGTGACGTTGGTGCCCGAGGAAGACACGCGCTGCTTCGGCGTCGCCTACCGCGTGCCCGAGGTCGAGGTCGACCGCGTTCTGGCGGGCCTCGACCACCGCGAACGCGGCGGCTACGAGCGGCATCGCCTCGAGCTTCACTTCGGCGACGGCACGCAAGTGCCGGGTCTGGTCTACATCGCCACGCCTGCGAACCCGAACTACCTGGGTCCCGCGCCGCTCGATCAGATCGCCGCGCAGGTCTCGCGCGCCTGCGGCCCGAGCGGATCGAACGCCGAGTACGTGCGCGAGCTCGCGCGTTCGCTGCGCGAGATGCCCGCCGAGGACGCGCACGTGTTCGAGCTGGACGAGCTCGTGAGCCAGCATGCGAGCGTGCTCACGGGCCTCGCGGCCGGATGACGCCCCGCGCCTAGTCTTCCGCGGGCCTGCGCCGCTCGCGCTTCGCACCGCCGCGGCGCTTCTTCTCCGCGATCCGCCGCTCGACCGCACCCTTGCCGGGCCGCGTCGGCCGGCGCTTGCGCCGCGGCGTCGCGACCGAGCGCAGCATGGCGGCGAGCTTCGCGAGACAGTCGTCGATGTTGCGCGCCCGGTCGCGATGGCGCTGCGACGAGAGCACGAGCTCACCCTCGGTCGTGATCCGCGTGGCGAAGGCGTGCGTGAAGCGGGCGCGCACGTCGTCGGGCAGCGAGGGGCTCCGCAGCACGTCCCAGCGCAGGATCGCCTTCGTCTCCGTCTTGTTGACGTTCTGTCCGCCCGGACCCGAGCTCCGCGCGAACGAGAAGCTCAGCTCGCGCTCGGGGATCGGAAAGGGCAGCTCGCTCGAGACCATCCTGCGAGCATAGCCTTGACCGCGACCCGCCCGCCCGGAAGACTGCGCGCGTGCCACGACTACCCAGTGCCCCGCCGCCCGGCGCGAAGACCGCCACGATCACGTATCGCGTTCCCTTCTACGACACGGACGCGATGAAGGTCGTGCACCACGCGCGCTACGTCCACTACCTCGAGCTCGCTCGCATCCAGTATCTGGACGAGCACGACCGGCCGTATCGCGAGTACGTCGCCGAGGGCCTGCACTTCGCGGTGACCGCGCTCGAGGTGCGCTATCAGCAGGCGGCACGCTACGACGATCGGCTCGAGGTCACCTGCTGGCTCGGCTGGCTGAAGCGCGTCTCGCTCGCGATCGGCTACGTGGTGCGCCGCGACGGCGAGCTGCTGGCGACCGCGACGACGGAGCACGCGCTGGTCAGCGACGAGGGCAAGCTCGTCGCCATTCCTCCCGCGCGGCACGCGCTGCTCTCCGCCGCGCTCGCGCGCTAGCTGGTCGCCGCGGCGACGGCATCGTCGAACGATGCGCGGGCCGCGATCAAGCGCCGGTACTTCGCGAGATCGCGGGGCCGGCTGAAGCAGAGCACGCCCGTGAGCCGTCCCGCGCGGCCGTAGAGCGCGGTGAACTTGCGCTCCTCGAGGGCGCCCGCGACGACGCGCAGCTCGTCGTCGCCGCGCATCCGCCCCGCGAACTGGATCTTCACGTCGTACTGATCGGACCAGAAGAACGGGACCGGCGCGAACGGCGCTGAGCCGGCGTCGCTTCCCGCCAGACGCTCGCCGACGTAGACGCCCTGCTCCACCGCGTTGCTCCAGTGCTCGACTCTCATCGACTCGCCGAAGAGCGGGTTCTGCCAGCGCGCGACGTCGCCCGCCGCGAAGACGCCCGGCGGTCCCGCGGCGCAGTACTCGTCGCAGACCACGCCGTCGTCGATGCGCAGCCCCGACGTCTCGAGCCAACGCGTGTCGGGCACGGCACCGATGCCGACGACGACCACGTCCGCGGTCACGCGCGTGCCGTCGGCGAGGACGACGCGCTCGACGCGCCCGTCGCCTTCGACGGCCGCGACCCCGATGCCACAGCGCAGGTCCACGCCGTGGTCGCGATGGAGCTCCGCGCAGATCGTGCCCATGCGTTCGCCGAGCCCGCGCGCGAGCGGCACGGGCAGCGGCTCGACCACGGTGACCGCGAGCCCACGGGCGCGCGCGGCGGCGGCGACCTCCGCGCCGATGAAGCCCGCGCCGACCACGAGCACGCGCGGTCCGCGCTCGAACGCCGCGCGCAGCGCCAGCGCGTCGTCGAGGCTGCGCAGCACGTGCAGCCCTTCGAGCTCGGGCTGATCGCGCAGCCGACGCGCGAACGCTCCGGTGGCAATCAGCAGCGCGTCGTAGCGCTCACGCGTGCCGTCGTCGAGCGCGACGCTCTTCGCGCCAGTGTCGAGCGCGGTGGCGCGGCGGCCGAGGCGGAGGTCCAGCCGCAGCTCCTCCCACGGTTGCCTGCGCAGCGCGAGCTTGTCGACGTCCCAGACGCCCTTCAGGATCTCCTTCGACAGCGGCGGGCGGTCGTACGGCAGGTGCTTCTCCGCGCCGATCAGCACGAGCTCGCCGCCGAAGCCGGAACGGCGCAGGGTCTCGACCGCGCGCAGCCCCGCGAGCGAGGCACCGACGACGACGATCTTCGAAAGCGACCCCATCGCGGCGAGCTTAGTGCACGCTCGCGTAGAACATCCAGCGCCGCTCCCAGAAGCGCTCGAGCACGAGCGCGAGCTCGTTTCGCCCGGCGCGCAGCGACACGCGCGCGATGCCCTCGTCGCGCTCGACGCCTTTCACGTTGGGCACGACCAGCACGCGCTCGCCGTTCAGGTAGACGTGTGCGCCGCTGCTCGCGCCCACGCTGAGCGTCGCGGTCCCGCCGGCGGCGCGCTCGATCACGGCGCGCGCGACGACGACGTCGCCGATCGAAGCGCCCGAGAGCGTGCCCAGGTCGACGAGCGGGATCCCGGCCCGCGCCTCCACGGGCGTCCCCGGCTCCGGCGCAGGCACGATCACGTCCTCGAGCTCGGTCCAGTCGGGATTCGGGTGCCGCGCCGAAACGGACCACTCGCGCACGGCGCCGGTCTCGAGGGGATCGCTCGCCTCGGCGTCCGCGCGTTCGACCAGGAGCGCCGCGACACCGAAGCCGGTCGGACCGCCGAAGTCGAGCTCGAGCTTCCCGCCCGAAACGCGCGTCGTGAAGGCGCGGCGTGCGAACTCGCCACGGCCGAGCGGGACGTCCAGCAGGACCGCGCGTCCGTCGGCGCCGACCATTCCCGACACCGCGGTGTTTCGCTGGCTCCAGGAGCCGTTCGCGTTCACGACGGACACGCGGTAGACACCGTCGGGCAGATCGAGACGCAAACGCTGGCGCCTGCCCGAGGCGATTCCCAGCCGCAGCGGATGCGGCAGCGCGCCAGGCTCGAACGGCCAGAACGGATGCGCCTGCGACACGCCGCGCAGCGCGTTCGGGTCGACGCCCTCCGAGCCGCGGTATCCGCTCTCTTCGGGAGTCGCCTGCGAGTCGTCGTCGCTCGGCAGCCAGCCGTAGCCGAGCGCGGATCGGTAGGCCGTCTCGGCGCGCACGGGCTGCCAGGGCAGGAACGGGACGGTCTCGCCGAAGGCAAGCGCGAGCACCGGCTCGCCGAAACTCGCGAGCGTCTGGATCCGAGCCAGATACTCCCGCTCGCGCGCGCTCGCGCTAGCGACCCGGTCGCCCGCCGGCGCCGGAGAGGCCGGACCGATCGCGATCACGCCGTACGAAGTCACGGGGGGAACCACGACCTGGAGAACGCCGTCGCGCAGCTCGAAGGCGAGCGCGCGCGCGGGCGCGCCGGGCGTGAGCCAGCGGACCACGTTCGGTGCGTCGCCCGGCGGCAGGCGCAGACGAAGCGCCACGGGCGGAGTCGGAAGCGGATGCGCGCGCTCCGCGTCGAAGCCGTAGTTCACGAAGTGCGCCGAGATCCGGCCGCCGCGGTGCGTCCACGTCTTCACCCAGAGCGTGCGCGGCAGGTCGCCCGCGACGATCGGCCGAGGCAGCGTGCGGCCGAGCTCCGCGCGGAACCGGTCTGCAAGCGCGCGCGTGTTCGCGTTCTCCGGCGCGCGCGGCGGCGGAAATCGCTCGCCGCCGAGGAGGGTGACGACCCGCCCGGCGGCGCGCATGCGCTCGAGCGCATTCTCCGCGCGCGGGCGATTGCGCTCGTCGCGAACGCCGAAGCGGCCGAGCACCGCGAGGGTTCCGCCGCCGCGCAGGTAGCGCTCGAGCAGCCCGAGCTGTGCATCGGAGAGGTTCTCGATCGACGGTGCGACGACGACCGGACGCTTCGCGACGTCTTCGAAGACCGCGCGATCGCCGCCGAGGTCCGCGTGGCCGAGCACGACCACGTCGTAGGACACGTGTCCCTCCTCGAGCGCACGGGCCGCGCCGGAGAGGTTGGAGAGCGGAGCGGCACCGGTGCTGCTGACCGTCGGAACGCACGGATCGAACATGAAGGTCGGGATCGAGTAGAGCAGCGCGACGTCGGCGAAGCGCGCGCGGCCGCGAGGCGCGAAGAACGCGCGCTCCGTGTCCCGCATGCGCAAGAAGCCCTCGATGGCGAGGACGACGTTCCGCGCCTGCGCACCGAGGATGTCCGGGTTCAGGAGCGATACGCCCCCACCCGCGCTCACCTCGGCCAGCTCGAGCGACACCATCTCGGGCGTCAGCTGCCGGACTCCCGTCACGAAGTACGCGGGCTTGCGCCCGCGCGCGAGCGCCTGTGCGAGCCCGAGGCGCAAGCTTCCGAGCGCGTTCCACCAGCCGTGCTGGACCTGATCGTATTCGGCGTTGCCGGAGGTCTCGAACCAGAGGCTGTCGACCAGCTCGCCGAGCGCGATCGGATAGGCGGTCGCCCCGACGATGGCGCCGTCCAGGTTGCCGTGGACGTCGAACTCCCGTTCGGCGCGCGCCGCGACCCGTCGCAGATCCGTGTAGTGCCGCGCGAAGGCGTGCAGGTTCGCGGCGTGCTGGAAGATCTGGAACTCGGCGAAGACCGGATCGGCGCAGAG
>Ga0184615_10001425_pt1 | contig 13033 bp, 8 predicted proteins | sample PLM4_65_coex_FD_133134 | JGI IMG/M metagenome (GOLD analysis project Ga0184615, IMG submission 133134) | Groundwater sediment microbial communities from an aquifer in East River, Colorado, USA - PLM4_65_coex | ecosystem: Environmental > Terrestrial > Soil > Riparian zone | place: USA: East... | reverse complement strand
TCCGCGCTCATCCACATGACTTACGTGCGCCAGAAGGAGGCGCTCGGCCTGGGGCACGCCATCCTGATGGCCCGCGAGGCGGTGGGCCGCGAGCCGTTCGCGGTGATGCTCGGCGACGACGTCATCGACAGTCCGACGCCCTGCCTGCGGCAAATGATCGAGGTCTACGAGAAATACGGGCAGAGCGTGGTGGCCATCCATGAAGTGCCGCTGGCCGCCATCTCGTCTTACGGCGTGATCGCCGGACGGCCGCTGGAGCACAACGGCACTGCCGACCGCCTGTATGAAATCACCGACCTGGTGGAGAAACCGCCCGCCGACAAGGCTCCGTCGAACCTGGCGATTATCGGCCGCTACCTGCTGACGCCGGAGATTTTTGAGTGCCTGGAAAAGACCGCGCCGGGCCGCGGCGGCGAGATCCAGTTGACCGACGGGCTGCACAACCTGCTGGCCAGCGGCCAGAAAATCTACGGATTGCGCTTCGAAGGCCGCCGCCACGACGCCGGCGACAAGCTCGGCTTCCTGAAGGCCACCGTGGAGTTCGCGCTCAAACGCGAGGATCTCGGCGAAGAGTTCCGCGCCTACCTCAAGAGTCTGTCGTTGTAGTTTCGCGTTCGGGACGAGCCGCGCGCGTGAGCGAGCGGGTATTCCAGGGAAGCACCCGCTCCGTAACCGTCGCGGCTCGCCCGAATCCGTGTGCAAGAACTTCCCTTCTACGCCTCGGACGAAAGTCGCGTTCGGGACGAGCCGCGCGCGTGAGCGAGCGGGTATTCCAGGGAAGCACCCGCTCCGTAACCGTCGCGGCTCATCCGAATCCGTGTGTTAAAATTTCCCTTCTATGCCCCTGTACCTCGCTGTAGTCGACTACTCGGCGAAAGTCGCGTTCGGGACGAGCCGCGCGCGTGAGCGAGCGGGTATTCCAGGGAAGCACCCGCTCCGTAACCGTCGCGGCTCATCCGAATCCGTGTGCTAAAATTTCCCTTCTATGCCCCTGTACGAGTACGAATGCCTCAAATGCGGTCACCGCTTTGAGCGCATCCGAAAGTTCTCCGACAGGCCGGTGACCGCCTGCCCGCAGTGCAAAAAGGGCAAGGTGAAGCAGTTGCTGTCCGCGTCTTCCTTTCACCTGAAGGGCAGCGGCTGGTATGCGACCGATTACGGCGGCAGAGACAAGGGCAAGTCCGAAACCACGTCCGAACACGCCGAAGAACCCGCGGCCAAGAGCAAGGAACCGGAAAAGACAGAGAAGAAAGACAAGACAGAAAAGAAAGAGCAGAAAGCTACGGAGAAGAAGAAGGAACCCGCCGCCAAGAATTGAGCACTAGTCTTTGCGGTACCACACTACGTGATCGGCGTCGTCGGGCTTGGCGGAGTAAACGGTGGACTTGCCGTTGAGCGAGCGCATTCAGGAGTTCGGCAATATCAGCAGCGAGTTGTTGGCCAGCAGGAAACCCCCAGGACGAAGCATGTCCTGAACGTTGCGCAAGGCCAGACATTGCTCGAAGGTGTCGTAGTACACAAAGACGTTGGTGGCCACCACCAGATCGAAAGCCGGCGAGGGTTCGGCGCGCTGCAGAACGACGTTCATCTCAAACGGGCGCAGGGCCATGACCACGGAAGGACGGATGCGCACGGCGCGCGTTTCGAGCTTCATTCCCGGCGGTAAGGCCGTGGGTCTGGTCTCCGAGCCGATCTGGTCTCCAAAGCGCTGCCAGTAATCGACGGTCTGAGGCTTCCAGCGCCCGCGCGGATCGCGGGGCAACTCCACAACGTAGCCAAAGCTGCGCTCGGCCTTGGCGCGGGCCGAAGTCAGGTGCTGCAGCACGCGCGGGCTGATGTCCAGGGCGGCCACTTCCACTTCACCCGCCTTACTCAGGCCCAACCGCAGCAAGGAGTCGATCAACGCGAAAGGTTGGATGGTCTGCGGAGGATAGAAGTCGTAGCCTTCGTTCTTGTCGATGAAGTCGAGTCCCGGACCTACGACGGCAACGCGCCGCACACTGCCCGGCGCCAGCAGTCCTCGCGCTTTCATTTCCGCCAGCGATTCCTCCACCGCCAGGTTGGGAGGCAAGGAAGCCTCCACGGAAAGGCCGCTGTCGCGGAAGATCGTGGAGCGCTCCGCGAATTGCCGCGTGGTGCTGCGCAGACGGAGAATCGACTGCAACTCGCGGGACCGTACCGTGTTCTCCTGCGCCACGCGACGGACGTTGTCCTTCAGGAATTGCTGCGTGCGGGGATCGCCCACCGTGTAGCCCTTGGCTTCCAGCAAACGGCGCATGAACAACATCCGCTCATTCAGGCTGGGCTGGGCGATGGCCCGGGTGAAATCGGAGATCCGCGCTTGCACTGCGTCCCGATTCGACTCCAGGTCGCCGGTCACGCGCGGCTGCTGGGTAAAAGAAGTCCCGAGCAACACGAGATTCGCGAGGGAATCTTCGTCGCCTTGAACCATGCGTGTGCGGATCTCGCGGCTGCGGCGGGCCGACCATTCCTTCCAGGTCGCTTCGCTCCTGAGATCCGACGGCGCGGAATCGGTGAGCGCTTCGACGATGGCCAGCACTTCGCGGAACGGAGTTCCCATCACTCCCTGAACCGCCAAGCCGAGCCATACCGCTGCTAGGAACATACCTGTTTTCAGTATACACCTTCAAGCTTGCCCGGTGGAGAACCTGAGGAAAACCTGGATGAAGCGTCTTTTGGGGGCAGAAAGAGGCCTTCCGGATCGAAACAGCAACCTGTAAAGCATTGATAACAAATTAGAAAATTATACCTGACAGTAAGACGCGCAACTAATATGCTCGTCATGTACACAACATCACCAGGAGGTACCAGACATGCCTATCGTTCGTTGGGATCCCTTTCGTGAGATGATGGCGCGTCAAGACCGGATCAACCGGCTGTTCAACCAGCCCCTCAGCCCCTGGCAGCAGGAAGAGCCGCTGCAGGCGTGGGCTCCGGCCGTAGACATCTACGAGACCGAGAAGGAGATTGTGGTGAAGGCCGAACTGCCCGATGTCAAGCTGGAGGACGTAGATATTCGGGTGGAGAACAACACCCTGACCCTGACCGGTGAGCGCCGCCAGGAGAAGGAAATCAAGCAGGAGAACTATCACCGTGTTGAGCGCAACTACGGCGCCTTCTCCCGGACCTTCACCATGCCCGGCACTGTGGACGCCGAGAAGATTGAGGCATCCTACGCCGATGGTGTGCTGCGCATCACCCTGCCGAAGCGGGAGGAAGCCCGCCCCAAGCAGATCCAGGTGAAGGTCAGCAAAGCCGCCTGAGCGCTTGGATCGGAGAACTCTGAACCGATGATTCGATTCGATCGATTCACCTTAAAGGCGCAAGAAGCCATCGAGCAGTCGCAGCGCGTGGCCGGCAGCCACAGCCATCAGCAGGTGACGCCACTGCACTTGCTGATCGCTTTGGCGGGCCAGCCCGACGGCGTGGTCCAGCCGCTTCTCGAGAAACTGGGCGTGCCGCCGGACGCGGTACTGACGGAGGCGGAGCGCGCCCTGCAGTCCTTGCCCGAGGTGCAGGGAGCCGACGGCCAGATGTTTGTCTCCCCTGCCCTCAACGAGGTCTTCGCCGCCGCGGAGAAGGAAGCGCAGCAGTTCAAAGACGAATACGTCTCTACCGAGCACCTGCTGCTGGCCATTGCCGGATTGCGCGGAGGCGACCCCGCCGCGCAGATCCTCCAGCGTCACGGCGCCAGGCACGAGGCAATTCTCAAAGGCCTGGCGGCGATCCGGGGCACGCAGCGGGTTACTTCGCAGACTCCCGAAGCCACGTATCAAGCGCTGGAGCGTTACGCTCGCGACCTGACCGAGCTGGCCCGTCAGGGCAAGCTCGATCCGGTGATCGGACGCGACGAAGAAATCCGACGGGTCATTCAAGTGCTCAGCCGGCGCACCAAGAACAATCCGGTGCTGATCGGCGAGCCGGGCGTCGGCAAGACCGCGATCGTCGAAGGTCTGGCGCAGCGCATGGTCTCCGGCGACGTCCCTGAATCGCTCAAGCGCAAGCGCCTGGTGGCTCTCGACCTGGGCGCGATGGTCGCGGGCGCCAAATTCCGCGGTGAGTTTGAAGAGCGGCTAAAAGCCGTCCTCAAGGAGATTCACGAATCGAACGGCAGCATCGTGCTGTTCATTGACGAGCTGCACACGCTGGTCGGTGCGGGCGCGGCGGAAGGCGCCATTGACGCCTCCAACATGCTCAAGCCGGCCCTGGCGCGCGGCGATCTGCGAGCGGTCGGCGCCACCACGTTGAACGAGTACAAGAGGCACATCGAGAAAGACGCCGCGCTGGAGCGCCGCTTCCAGCAAGTGCTGGTTGGCGAGCCGAACGTGGAAGACGCGGTAGCCATCTTGCGGGGATTGAAAGAGAAGTACGAGGCCCATCACGGCGTGCGCATCACCGACAACGCCGTGGTCGCCGCAGTCACGCTTTCCCATCGCTACATTTCCGACCGCTTTCTGCCGGACAAGGCTATCGACTTGATGGACGAAGCCGGCGCTGCCTTGAAGATGCAGATCGACTCCATGCCCGTGGACATCGACCAGGCCGAGCGCCGCATCACCCATCTCGAAATCGAGCGCCAAGCCTTGTCCAAAGAGACCGACGCGGCGGCACACGAGCGCCTCAAGGTCATCGAGAACGAGCTGGAGCGTCTGCGCGGCGAAACCGCCCGTCTCAAGGAGCGCTGGGCGAAAGAGAAGAACCTGATTACTCGTACCGGCGAATTGAAGAATCAGATTGAGGCGTTGCGGCTGGAAGAAGAACAAGCCACCCGCGAGGGGAATCTGGAGAAGGTGGCCGAGATCCGTTACGGCCGGTTGGTGGCAGCGGAGAAAGACTTGGCCGCCGCTAACGCCGAGTTGGCTGGACGGAAATCCTCACGCATGCTCAAGGACCAGGTGGATGAAGAAGACATCGCCCGCATCGTGGCCAAGTGGACCGGTATCCCCGTGGCCCGCATGCTGGAAGGCGAGATGCAAAAGCTGGTACACATGGAAGAGCGGCTCCGCGGCCGCGTAGTCGGCCAGGAGGAAGCGCTCTCCAAGGTCTCGCACGCTTTGCGCCGCAGCCGCGCCGGGTTGTCCGACCCCAACCGGCCGATCGGCAGCTTCATCTTCCTGGGTCCGACTGGCGTCGGCAAGACCGAGCTGGCGCGTGCCTTGGCCGAGTTCCTGTTCGACGACGAGAAGGCCATGATCCGTCTGGACATGAGCGAGTACATGGAGAAGCATTCCGTGTCGCGCATGATCGGCGCGCCTCCCGGATACGTGGGCTATGACGAAGGCGGACAGCTTACCGAGCAGATCCGCCGCCGCCCGTATTCCGTGCTTCTGCTGGACGAGGTGGAGAAGGCGCATCCGGAAGTCTTCAATAGCCTGCTGCAGATCCTGGACGACGGGCGCTTGACCGACGGCAAAGGGCGCACCGTCAGCTTCCGCAACACGGTGATCATCATGACCAGCAACGTGGGGTCGCAGCATTTCAGCGATCTGCACATCGGCTTCAAAGGAACCAACGGCGACCCGACCAAGGAAGCTCGCCAACGCATCACCGAGGCGTTACGCCAAACTTTCCGCCCGGAGTTCTTGAACCGCGTGGACGAGACGGTGATCTTCAGCCCGCTGGGCGAAGAGCAGATTGACAAGATCGTGGACCTGCAACTTAACCGCCTGCGCCTGATGCTGGCCGAAAAGAAGATCGAGTTGGAGTTGACTCCCGCGGCGCGCACCCTGATCGCCAAGGAAGGCTACGATCCGAACTACGGCGCCCGCCCGCTTCGCCGCGTCCTGCAACGGCGCATCCAGGATCCGTTGGCCCTCGAGATTCTCGACGGCAAGATCCAACCCGGCGACAAGATCCGCGCCGACGTGGCCGGTGATGGGCTGCGGTTTGAAACTGTCTCCCGCGCCGAGCCGGTCTCTGCGTAACCACGGATGGACACAGATAAACACTGATCCGTGTTTATCTGTGTTCATCTGTGGTTCCTTTCGCGCTCGTTGGTGCAGTCGGTACTGATAGAATCAAAGCCCACTGATGGCCGGTTGGCGCAAGGGGCTGCTGCTAACGGCGTTCTTCCTTTCCGGAGGCGCCGGCCTGATCTACGAGATCACCTGGCTTAAGGCCCTCTCCCTGATTTTTGGCGGCACAGTCTACGCCGTCACTACCGTGCTGGTGGCCTTCATGGGAGGGCTGGGCCTGGGGAGTTGGTGGCTGGGCCGGCGCTTCGACCGGCATCCCCGCCCGGCTCGGGCCTACACACTGCTGGAACTGAGCATCGCGGTCACCGCGCCGCTCACCTTCGCGCTGCTGCCCTGGCTGCGAGAAGTCTACTTCGGCGTGGGTGGCGGAGTCGCGGTGCGTTTCGCGGGATCGGTGCTGCTCTTGCTGGCGCCCACCATTCTGATGGGCGGCACTTTTCCAGTGATGCTTCGGGTCTTCCGCGCGGGCCAGGCGGAGACCGGCCGGCCGGTGGGCCGGCTCTACGCGCTGAATACCGCGGGAGCGGTCGCCGGGACCTTCGCCGCCGGCTTCCTGTTGATCTCCACGCTGGGAATCCTGAGCACCGCGCTGTTCGCCGCGGTGTGCAACACTCTGGCCGCCGCGCTGGCGTTCTTTACCGCTGGATCGTGGACCGCACCGGACGCCGCGGCTGACACTGCCGGTCCGGAGCCTTCCGGATTGAAGACCGGTGAATCTGTGGCTTGGGTGGCGTTCATCACCGGGGCCACGGCCATGATCCTCGAGGTTGCCTGGACCCGCCTGCTGGCCACGCCGCTGGGCAGTTCCACCTACGGCTTTACGGTGATGTTGGCGGCTTTTCTCGTTGGGATCGCCGGAGGCTCGCAGTTGTTTGTGTTCTGGAAGCGGCGAGGCGCCGCCGGCCGCACCGGCCTAGCCGTCGTGTTGCTGGCGACGATGGTCGCCGGCCTGGTGTCCCTGCTGGTGTGGCGCCGCGTCCCGGAAATCCTGTTCTGGCTGATGAACCACTATGGAGACTCGTTCCGGCACATGGTGGCGGTACAATTTGCCGGAGCGTTTCTGATTCTGCTGCTGCCGGCGCTGCTCTACGGCCTGAGTTTCCCCTGGATCGCGGCGCTTTACGCGCCTCAGGAACAGGGTGCGGCCCGCCGCGTGGGCCGGCTGTACGCGGTGAATACGGCCGGATCGATCTGCGGCACGATCGGCGCCGGCTTTTTGCTGATCCCGCGATTTGGCAGCTATGCCGCGCTGGCGGTCGCGATTTTCGCCAGCGGACTCGCGGGAGTGTTTCTCCTTCCCGGGCGACGGCGGCTGGTGGCGTTGGCCGGATTGGCGGTGCTCGCTTGCGCCACGGTGATCCCTGGATTCTTCAGCCGCACTCTGGTGGACCAGGAGGCTGTGGTTCCCTGGCACTTTCATGACGCGCGTTATCAATCCCGGCTGAACCTGCGGGAAGTCGCCGCCATGCGCGACACGCTGTTCCTCGAGGACGGCCTGCACGCCACCGTTGCGGTCGTCCGCATGGAGGATCAAGTGGTCCTGCGAGTGAACGGGAAAGTGGACGCCAGCACCGGGGACATGCGGACTCAAGTGCTGGTGGCGGCGCTGCCGCTGGCAATGCACCGCGCACCCCGTCGCGTCTTGATCATCGGATTCGGCTCGGGAGCCACGACCAACGTGGCAGCGCGCTGGCCAGGGGTGGAGCGGGTGGACACCGTGGAGATCGAGCCCGCCGTGCTGCGGGCAGCTCCTTACTTGCGGGATCTCAATCAAGAGGTCTATCGTCATCCACGGTCTCACCTCGTGGTGGACGATGCCCGGCACTTCCTGTTTACCAGCCGGGAGCGTTACGACGTGATTATCTCCGAGCCCTCCAACCCCTGGATGGCCGGGGTGGCCAACCTCTTCACCACCGAGTTCTACAAGGAAGTTCGTTCCCGGTTGGGGGAAGGCGGCGTTTTTGCCCAGTGGGTTCAAGGCTACGCCTTCCTGCCGGAAGACATGGCCCTGGTCGGCCGAAGCATGACCGGCGTTTTTCCCCAGACCGCTCTCTGGCATGCCTTGAACAGCGATTATCTGCTGGTGGCCTCTCCCTCGTCCGACTTCGCTCGGCCCGATACGGCTCAGTTCCGCGCCTTGTTCGAGCCGGATGCAGTTCCGAAGACCGCTTCGGCCGGAGACCCAGCGGAGTTGCGCAACCTTCTTTCTCGACATATGGGTCTCGAGCAACCCGAAGGCATATGGGCCTACTTCCTCCTGGGCAGCAAGGAGTTGGCGCGGTTTTGCGGCCCCGGCGAGCGGAATACCGATGACCTTCCTCTGCTTGAGTACCGCGCCCCGTTGCGTCTAGCGCTGCGCTTCGACCGCTCCCTGCCGACGGCACTGCAGAAGGCCCGTAGCCGGGAGCTTCCCCTGCAACTCTCGGCGGAGTCGCGGCTGGCGCTCGCGGAAACCCTGTACCGCCTTGGGGAATTCCCGGCGTCTCGAAGGGTCGGGCAGCCGCTCACCGCAGTGATGCCCGATTCCACACGCTTGTGGATCTATGCAGGAAGAGTTGACCGCAAGTTGAGGAAGCTCGACGATGCGGAGTATTGCTTCCGCAAAGCCATCGAAAAGGGCGACCGCGTGCAGGGCTTGGCCGGAATGGCGATGGTGGCAGTGGATCGTGGGAAGCCGGAGGCTGAGGCGTTGCTCCGCGAGGCGATCCAGGCCGCCGGATCCTCACGCCAAGACTATGTCACTGAGATGAAGATGGCCCTGGCCCTTCGCCTTACGAATAGCTGGCGCTTGAGCGAGGCGATTGCCGTGCAGAAAGAGGTACTTGCCGGTGCGCCGCCCTCTCCCTACCTGAGATGGAGCGAATTGGCGGAGATGCTTCGAAGGAACAACGATGTAGTAGAGGCTGAGAGGACGGCGCGCTTATCTTTGTCGATGGATGCGGCTGCCCCCCAAGCTCACATGGTCCTGGCAGAACTCTTCCTCGCAACTGGGCGAACGGCAGACGCTGCCCGCGAGTTTCTGACTCTACTCAGATTGCAGCCAGGGGCACAGTTTCAGCTTTACGAGCGGGCGGCCGAAGCACTGGCGCGCAGCGGGGACAGACGCGAGGCTGCCCGGGTCCTCGCGCGCGGTCGGGAGATCTTTGGCCTCCCAGTACCCGTCACCCGCTAGCCTCTGACAACTAGGGCTAGTACTACCCAAAAAAGGATCGTCGGAGGGGACATGATCTTTGGTATCTCTTTTGTGCAACATGTTGCATATGTACTATTTAGTATAGGCCCAGTCCCACCATGAGAATCATGGGCTTAGACCAGATTTGCTTTGGTCAGTAACGTGCTCCTTGGAAGGCTGGCCGACGACAGATGGGTGCCATCGGAACGGTACCCCAGGCCATCGTAGTTCCGAAGGAGGAGTGACTGTGCGAATCAAACTACTCTGGGCTCTTGCGGTTTGTGCTTTGATGTGTGGGCCCGCTGTGGCGGATCCCATAATGCCGACTGGCTGGAACTGCAATCTACTGACGGCGGCAACCTGCGGGTTTGCGGCGGACTGGGTTTCGGGAGTGAACCCCGGCACGCTGATTGACCCCCCGCCTGCCCCGGCTCCCGGCGACATGTACCGGGCGGGCGCGGTAATGTTTCGGATCCCTAGCGCCGGGAACTTTGAAGTCTGGTTGTCCAATATTTCTGATCTGGATACTATCGATGCCGTACATCTCTTGACCGCCGTAGTCTTCGATATTGGCGATGGCGCCATTGACAACGCGAATCTGGCAACCCTGACCCCGGTTTCCGCGACGCTGGCTCCGGGCGCCTCGATCGAGAACCCCGCTACATGCGTAGATCCGATCGCCCCCTGCGCCACCGCGACGGATGTTAGCTCCGAGTGGGCCTTCTTACAGTTCGCTGCGGCGAGTCCCTACCCCAACGGTCCGGCTCCTGGAGCTGGTCCCCATTACGGCATCTCCAGCACGGGCTTGGGACTATTTGGACCGAACGACCGTTTCGTTGGAAAAACAAAGGGTTCCTTGGATGACCCCGACTCCCCCGACGGCGTGAATTTCGGAATTGCCTCAGTCGGTGACGTTGTAGGGACCGGCGTGGGTTCCGGAGACGATACCGGGAATATCCTGGGGAACCCGCTGATCAAGCCGAGCCTCAACGCCGGCGACGGCGGTCCAGGCATGGGTGCTGTTGTATTCAGGTTCACCTTCACCCCATGTACATCGCCGGGAGTACCGACCGGATGCGCCAACATTGACGTACGCAACATCAACAACGTGCTCTTCCAATACGGCACGGCACTCGACGAAGGATTCACCTGGCCGGATTGCGTGGTCCCGCAGCCTGGCGACGCGATCAACGCTAGCGGGAACAACTGCATCCCGTGCACCACGGGTGATTGCGGCACAACCGAAGTTCCGGAACCAGCTTCTCTGATCCTGGTCGGGTCTGGCTTCCTCGGTCTGGCGGGCTTCCTGCGCCGCCGGCTGAGCTAATCTTTTAGACGCTCCTCCTTGGGTTAACCTTCATGCTTCCCTCCTAGCGATCTGCTAGGATGGAAGCATGAACGTTTTTAAGACCACTCTGCTGCTTGGTTTACTGACCCTGCTGTTGCTGTTTATGGGCCAGGCCCTGGGCGGCAGCACCGGTCTTACCGTGGCTCTGGTGTTCGCCGGGGTCATGAACTTTGTCGGCTACTTTTTCTCCGACAAGATCGCCCTGGCTTCCTACGGAGCCCAGCCACTTTCCCCGGAAAATAATCCAGACATCTACTGGCGCGTCTATAAGATCGTCGAACGGCTGGCTGGCCGAATGGGGATTCCCATGCCGCGCCTGTACCTGGTGCGCTCCGATTCGCCGAACGCCTTTGCCACCGGACGCAATCCGCAACATGCCGCCGTGGCGGTGACCCAGGGCGTGCTGGACCTGCTGAACGACGAAGAACTGGAAGGCGTGCTGGCCCATGAGCTGGGACACGTCAAGAACCGCGACATCCTGATCAGCTCGGTGGCCGCGATGATCGCCGGCGCGATCACCTACTTGGCGCACATGGGCCGGTGGGCCATGATCTTCGGTGGCTATGGGCGCAGCAGCGATGACGATAGCGAAGGCGGAGGCGGACTCGGCGCGCTGCTCATGCTGATCCTGGCGCCGATCGCCGCTCTGCTGATCCAGCTTTGGGTGTCGCGCACGCGGGAATACGAGGCCGACCAAACCGGCGCGGCGCTCACCGGCAATCCGCACGGTCTGGCCCGGGCTCTGGAAAAACTGGAGGGTCTGTCCAAGCGCATCCCGCTAAATGCCGCCCCGTCCACGGCGCACCTCTGCATCGTCAAACCCTTTTCCGGAGGGGGCCTGACGGAATTGTTCAGCACCCACCCGCCGATGGAGAAACGGATCGAGCGGCTGCTGGGAACGCACTAAGCGCCGTCAGAGATTATGGCTGAGCGCCGGCCGTCGAGCGACACGGTCCTGTTCACGGTTCTTCTGGCCCTGCACCTGATTCCGATTTGGGTATTCCCGTACTTTCCCACGCAAGACGGGCCGATGCACGTCGGCAACGCGCGCATGCTCCAGGAATACTTTCGAACGGACGGCGCTGTGGTTCGCCAGTACCTCAGCCTGACCCCCCACATCGAAGACAACTGGCCCGGCCACCTCGCTCTGGTGGCATTGTTCCAGTTGTTTGCGCCCCTGACGGCTGAAAAAGTTCTGTTGTCGTGCTATGTCCTTCTGTTCGCGCTGTGCGCGCGGTGGACCATCGCCGCGTTCGGCCGCTCTTCGCTCTTTCTGGCCGTCCTGCTGTTCCCGTTCATATATAACTTTACTCTTCACATGGGGTTTTACAACTTCAGCTTCAGCCTGATTGTCTGGATATATACGCTCGGCTATTGGCTTAGACACTGCGATACCTGGCAGGGCAAACGCACAGCGATTCTCGCACTCCTCCTGACCATTACCTATTTCCTTCATCCTGTCTCCTTCGTCATGGCTGTGGTCCTCCTCATGTTCCTGGCGGCAACTCTGCCTTCCGGGCCTCGACCATTGTGGCGCCTCTATTGTGTTGGCCTCGCTTCTCTCCCTGGTTCGCTCTTGCTTCTTCACTTCCGGCTGACCCATGACAGCGCGGCGCCTGTGTGGACCCTGCCGTTTGATCAGAAGCTGCGTTACTTCTTTACGCTGGGGTGCTTGCGGTCGTTCGGACGCCCCGAAGTGGCCTTGTGTCTCCTCTTTCTTTTGCTCCTAGGCGTTACGGCTGCGGTGTCACGGAGGGCGACCAGCGGGCGCGGGTGGCGGCCGGAACAGGCCTTGGCCACCTTGGCGGGTCTCTGCACGGTGGTCTACTTGGTTGCGCCGGACGAAATCGGCCAAGGTTCCTTCATGGCCGCGCGCCTCATGTTCTTCCCCCTGATCCTCACCCTGCTGTGGCTCGCTGCCAGGAGTTACTCGCTTCTTGCGACGCGAGTGGTCCGAGCCGCCGGAACCGCGGTGGTTGTCCTATGGCTGGGCTTTCATGCGTTTCAGCACGCCAGTGTCCAGGCCAGGCTGGACGAATATCTCGCGGCAGCGCGATTGATGCGTCCCGGGGCGACTCTGTTGGCGGTTCATCGAAGGCCCCCGCGCGAGTGGTATTTCGACCCGGTCGCCAATATCTCCGGTTACTACGCAGCCGAGAGGAATCTGGTTGCGTTGGACAATTACGAGGCGGCCACGGACCACTTTCCGCTGCGCTTCCGCGCGCCTTGCGATCCCGCATCGCTCACGGGACGCCTGTCCTCGGTTACGCTGCAGAAATACAACTCCCTGGACGGTTGCGGCGTCGATTACATCGTGCTCTTCGGTGACTTAGCGGCAGACCTGCAACTCGCGCTGAGCGAGTATCGCGCCATCGCGTCGTCTCCCACACCCGGGCTCTGGCAGCTCTTTGAGCGAGCACCTGGCCGGTAAGCAGCAGGGGTCAGCGACTCAACTGCTGGAGCGTCCGCCTGGCGGTGTTGGCCATAATAGGACCGCCGAACTGCACCACTCGTTTG
>Ga0184615_10001424_pt1 | contig 13036 bp, 12 predicted proteins | sample PLM4_65_coex_FD_133134 | JGI IMG/M metagenome (GOLD analysis project Ga0184615, IMG submission 133134) | Groundwater sediment microbial communities from an aquifer in East River, Colorado, USA - PLM4_65_coex | ecosystem: Environmental > Terrestrial > Soil > Riparian zone | place: USA: East... | reverse complement strand
TGACAGCACGATGGCGATGTCGCGCGCGGCGCCCGCGATCTCCTTCTTCTGCGCCTCGCCGAAGCCGGTGGTGCCGATCACCATGTTCACGCCCTGCTTGCGGCAGGCGGCGAGGTGGGCGACCATGCCCTCGGGGCGGGTGAAATCGATGAACACATCGACGCCGGCAACCGACTTCGCGACGTCGTCGCCGATCCTGACCCCGCAGGGCGAGCCGGCCAGCTCACCGGCGTCCCTGCCGACGCTGGGATTGCCTTTCTGCTCGAGCACGGTCACGAGTTTCAAGTCGGGCGCGCTCATCCCCGCCTCGATCAGCGCGCGGCCCATGCGCCCGGCGCCGCCCGCAACGGCTATCTTGATCTGTGCCATGTTCCCGTTGACCTTTCCGCTATTTTTGCTCCGGTCGAGCGCCGCCGGCCGGTGGCGCGGGCTTGTCCGTCTTGGCTCTGCCGGGGCCGGGAGGCGCGGCGTCGCCTTCGATGCGCGCGAGCCTGTCGTTCTTGAACACCACCACGATCCGGCGCTGCTCCGTCACGGTGCCCTGCTTCGCATAAAGAAAGACGTAGTCCCAGCGGTCGCCGCGGAACGGGTCCACCACCAGCGGCGTGCCAAGCGTGAACCGCACCTGGTTGCGCGTCATGCCGGGCTCCAGCCTGGCGATCATGTCCTGGGTGACAACGTTGCCTTGCTGGATGTCCATCTTGTACGGCGTAAGAATGTTGCAGCCGGCAACGAGCAAGGGGACAAGGAGAATGCCGCGCGGTGACATAGGGTGATTATGCGAATATGATAACCGACGCCCGACCATCCCGACAGGGACGCGCAGTGAGTTCGCCCAACGATCTCAAGACGATAGGCCTCAAGGCGACGCTGCCGCGTCTGCGCATCCTCGAGCTCTTCGAGAAGAGCACGGTGAGACACCTCTCGGCGGAGGACGTCTACAGGATGCTCGTCAAGGACGGCACCGATACCGGACTCGCGACGGTCTACCGCGTGCTGACCCAGTTCGAACAGGCGGGACTCCTCATCCGCCACAACTTCGAAACCGGGAAGGCGGTGTTCGAATTGAACCGGGGCGGCCATCACGACCATCTCGTGTGCGTGCATTGCGGGCGCGTGGAAGAGTTCTTCGACGCCGAAATCGAGAAGCGGCAGGAGAAGATCGCCAGGGACCGCGGCTTCAAGATCCAGGACCATTCTCTGCACCTCTACGCCGACTGCATCAGGGACAAGTGCCCCTACAGGAATCGAGCCACATGACCGGCGTCGGCGAGCGCCGCGTGCGGCCGCGCAGGGCAGTCTCCGAGCACGAATACGTCGGGAGGTAAGCCAAGACAATCAAGGCGATACCGCCGTGGATCTGCACCGGGGCCGTGCCGGCGGGCGTGTCCGATTGAGAAAATCTTGCACGATGATGCAGGGATGCCCGGCACGTGTGATAGCATCGCCAGCGTAGGAAAGGGGCCGGCATTCATCACGCCGCGGGACCGCGATGCCATTCGCAAACATTGAAGGGATCAAGACCTACTACGAGGTGCGCGGCGACGGGCCGCCTCTGCTGCTGTTGGCGCCCGTGGGATTCGACGACCCCATTTCACGGCGGTGGGCTGACCGCGTATGGAGGGGAGTTCTCCCTCTGGATGCGCTGGTCCCCGATTTTCGGCTGATCGTCTACGACCGGCGCGAGACCGGCCGGTCGGGCGGACGCATCGAGCCGGTCACCTGGTCACTGCTCGCGCAGCACGCCAAGGGGCTGCTCGACCATCTTGAAATCGAAGATGCGTTCCTGCTGGGTGGTTGCATCGGCTGCTCGGTTGCGCTTGCGCTGGGCGCGTATTTTCCCGAGCGCTGCCGCGCGCTGTTGCTGCACTGGCCGGTCGGCGGGTTCCACTGGCTGAACCGGGGCCGCGCCAACTGCAACCGCCATATCGCGTTTGCGCGGCAGCATGGGCTCGAGGCCGTTGTCGAGCGCGCGCGGCAGTCCGCATCTTTCTGGAGCAATCCGGAATCCGGGCCATGGTCGTCCATAATCGCCTCGGATAGCGGGTTCGCGGAGTCGTTCGTCCGCCAGGATCCCGAGCACTATCTGCAAGTCGTCGCGCAATGCCGTGACAACCTCTTCGGCGACGCCCTGCCATCCGGCGCAACCGGCGAGCAGTTGACGGCGATCAACGTGCCCGCGTTCATCATGCCGGGGGACGATGCGTTGCATACGGCTTCTTGCGCGCAGGTATTGCGGGAACTCATGCCGCGAGCGAAGCTCTCTTCACTGAAACTGACCCAGCAGAACGCCACGACGATCCATCGATGGGTCTGCGAATCTGCCGCGGTGCCAGACGCAGCGCAAGCGGGCATCGCCGCCTGACCGCTTGCAGCAAAGGCTCGGGGAGAATTTCTTCGACGCCGAAATCGAGCAGCGCCCGTCACTGCTGACCGGTTCACGTGGACATCCTCAAGCAGATAACGAGGCAGCTCGACATAGCGTGGGCGCACTTTTCGTCGTGCCTGAGCGCTCCGCTGTCGGCGCCGGCATGCAAATCGGCCTGGACCTGGGCGACGGCGGCGCTCGTCGTGATCGGCTTGATCATCCTCTGGAGGATACTCGTCTGGCTGATGATGCCATTCCGGTTGTGGCTCAATGCGATGAGAACGCGCACGCGGGAGCGGGAGGTCGCGGACGAGAAAACGATGGCGCAATACAAGGTGGACGACAGCAAGCTCTACCCGGATTCCGTGCCGGAAAACGTCGAGCAAAGGATCCGGGATGCGCTACTGGAAAAGAAGCTGACCGACCGGCACCAGCGCCACCATCAACTAACGGGTGACAAGGGGAAGAAATGATGAATCGCATCGCACTGGTCGGTCTCATAGCGCTCGCGTGCGTAACGCCCGCGGTGGCGCAGTATCCGGAGCGCCCGGTGACGATCCTCTCGGGATATCCCGCCGGCGGCATGGTGGACATCGTTGCGCGCCTCCTCGTGGAGGGGATGAGGGCGAAGTTCCCGAAAGGAATCCTGGTGGCGAACCGCACCGGCGCCGGCGGCGCGGTGGCGGCCGCGGAAGTCGCCACGGGCAAGCCCGACGGCTACACCATTGTGCTCACCCCTCTGTCCACGCTCGTCATCCAGCCGCAAATCCTCGATGTGCGTTTCAAGACGCCGGACGACTACGAGCCCATCATCAACGTCGTGTCGTACTACCCGCTGCTGGTGGTGAAGCCCGATGCGCCGTGGCAGAACGCGCGGGAATTCGTGGCGGAAGCGAAGGCGAATACCGGGAAGTTTCGCGTCGGCTCTCCGGGCGAGGGCACTTCCAGCCACCTCAACCTCGAGGAGTTCATGCACGTGACGGGCGTGAAGCTGACGCACGTGCCCTACCGCGGCTGGGGCGAGTCGTCTCCGGCGCTGCTGGGCGGCCACATCGAGGCGCTGGTGGCCCAGCCCGGGGAAGCGAAGCCCATGGTGGACGGCAAGAGGATGCGCGCGCTGGTGGTGTTCCAGAATTCGCGCCATCCCGCGTTCCCGGACGCACCGACCGCGAAGGAGCTGGGTTGGAACGTCGCGAACGGTGTGTGGTTTCTTCTGATCGCGCCGAAAGGCACGCCTGCGCCGGTGCTCAGGTATGTCCACGACGCCGCCAGGGCGGCGATCGAGCAGCCCGCGTTCAAGACCGCGATGGATATGCGCGGCGTGGACGTGGATTACCGCCCGGGCGACCAGTTGCGCGGCGAGCTCTGGCGGGAGTACCGGGCGCATACGGAGATCCTGAAGCGGATCGGCATGATTAAGCAGTAGAAGACCTCTCACCGCGGAGGACGCAAAGGACGCGGAGGAAATACAAGAACAACAATTGAACCGCCGAGACGCCAAGAGAGGCAGAAACAAAACCTTCGATCAACGCCGACAAAAGAAACCGAACCGCCAAGGTCGCCAAGAAATACAAGGATCAATTGACAACCAGGCGTGTCAACTGGAAATTGATCTTGTTTCTCTCCGCGTCTCTGCGGTTCGATTATTGATCTTGTTTTTCTTGGCGTCTTGGCGGTTACATTTAGCGAAATGCCGCCGGATTCCAGGTGTGAGTCTCGTCCCGCCCGTCTTTGCACCACGCGTAGAGCGCGTCGTACACCACCATCCCGTGCTCGAGCATTTCGTGGTCGTCCTTGAAGTTCCACGACAGACCCAGTGAAACCGCGAGCAGCCCCGCTGCCTGAGGCGCCAGCTCCAGGCGCGCCGTGTCGGCGCCGCGCACGATCACCGCGAGTTGAGCCAACGCTGGGTCGCCAGTCAGCCGGTACGTCTTCAGGAAGGCATCGAAGCTGCACAATTCGCCGTCGTGCGAGAAGTGCACGTCCGGGATGTCGTAGGGTATCGCCTCCCGCTCTTTGGCCGCGCGCAGCACTTCCTTGTTCGGCACATAGAGGAACTCCGCTTCGGGATCGATGAAGCGCGCAATAAGCCACGGGCAGGCGATACGGTCGATCTTCGGGCGCTCGCGCGTGACCCAGCAGGTGGAAGCCTCTGTCGGCTTGCCGACAAGCGCGCCGCCGCTCGCCTTCCAGCCCTCCTCCAAACCGCCCTCCAGGTAACGCGCGGCGATGCCGAGCTCTCCCAGCGCTTTCGCGGCGCCCTGGCTTACTTCGTGTCCGTGCACGCAATAAACAACGACACTCGCCGCGCGGGGCAGCGCCTTCGCCCATGACGGGACGGCCGCCGGATCGCGCCGCAGCGCGCCGGCGGCCATATCGGACGAGGAACGGAAAGCCGGAGACCGGCGAACATCGATGAGGAGCGGCGGCTGCCTGCCCGCCAGGGCAGATTTCAGCTCGTTTGCGGTGATAGACGTGTTCATGGGTTACGCCTCCTTTCAGCCGTGATATCCAGTCCGCTGGTTGCCGGAATGATATTCGTTCCCGCAGCACCGACCGCGTAATCGCTGCCGGCAGCCGGAACAAAGTTGGTGAAGGCGTCCAGCCCGCCCACCGTCTTGCCGGAAGATTGCATCGTAAGTCCGCACACGTTCAGGAGAGCACCAACCGGAGCGACCATGCTGGCGCTGCCCTTGCGGAGGTCAATTCTCCACAGCGATTCCGAGACCGAGGTCAATGCAAGCAGGGTCCCGTCGGCGGCAATTGCAAGAGCACCAAATCCGACATCCCAATTCTCCCTGTCTTGCAGCCGGATCGTATGGTCGCTGACTTCGAGACTGTCCGCATCGATCCGCCACAACCTGGCCTGCACGTTGCTGGAAACGATCGCCGCCCCCGAGCCATCAAGCACCATGTCGGGATCGCAGGCGAGCCGGGCAACCGACCAGCCCGGCAAGGCTATCTTCTTGATCAGCCGCTTGCCCTCGGCATCGTAGACACGCACATCCTCGAGACCCAGCAGCCAGATTCGGTCTCGCGCCGTATCCCGCCGGATGCGCAGGCCGTCGCGCAGGACTTCGCCATCGCCGGCACGGAATGCCACCGCGCCCTCAACCGGATTCCTTTCCCGGCTGCAACCCGTCATTACCATCGCCGCAACGATGATGATCCACGCAATACAAGCAATAATGATTCGATTACTCATGAGCCCACTCCTTTCCCGTTGGATAGGAGCAGCACTTGAGACGGGATCGTCTTTGCGGACCGGGTGTCTGCCAATGACCCGGCTAGGCGAAGGCCCCGCCTGACACGGCGGGGGCGCCTACACTGAATGGAATGTTTGTTCGAGGAATGACGCATTTCGCCCCGATACCCCCGCGCTCCTGCGAGCGCGGACGTTGCAGAACTTGGGCGAAATGCCTGGGGTAACCGGGTGTCTGCGTTAAACCCGATTTGCGTGCACTTTATTACATGGATGTGATAATGTCAACACCAATTATGAACGGCGCCCTGACCGACCCCCACCCGTACGTCCTCCGCCTGGTCGCCGCAGTCGCGGCCGAACCGCTAACTCCTTATATCGACTGCTCTTTATGACCGCGTATCTGGCGTTGATGACGAGCCTGCCCACGGGAAACTCGACCCTGCGCATGCGAGTATGGCGGGCGCTCAGGAATACCGGGTGCGGCGTTCTGCGCGACGGCGTCTACCTGTTGCCCGTCGAGTCCCCCAGGGCCGCGGCCCTGGCCGAAGCGGAGTCTGAAGTCAAAGCCGCCGGCGGGTTTGCGATGACGGTGGAGCTGAATTTCAAGACTTCCGCGCAGCTCGAATACGTCCGCAAGCTGTTCGACCGCAGCAGCGAATACGGAGCGATCGTCGCCAGAATTGGCGCCGCCAAGACCGCGCTTCAGCGGCTGGGAAAACGCAAGGCGGACACGCTCGTCCAGCGCCTGCGCCGGTCGCTCGAAGTTCTGTTCGAGATCGATTTCTACCCCGGCCCGGCGCAGTTGCAGGCGAGGGAGGCCATGGCGGCCCTCGAGCGCGAAGCGCAACGGCTGCGTTCCCCGGGCGAGCCGCATCCCGCCAAGCGAAAGGTGCGCCGGCTGGACCTCGCAAAGTCTCGGAATCGCACCTGGGCCACACGCAAGGATCTCTGGGTAGATCGTCTCGCCAGCGTCTGGCTCATCAAACGCTTCATCGACAAGCATGCGAGATTTGTGTGGATTGATCGCCCGCGCGACCGCCCCAAGGGATCAATCGGATTCGATTTCGACGGAGCGGAGTTCACGCACATTGAAGGCCGCGTAACCTTTGAGGTGCTCCTGACGAGTTTCGGCCTTGATGACGACCCCGCGCTTGCGTCGATCGGCCACGCCGTTCATTTTCTCGATACTGGCGGAATTCCGGTCGAAGAGGCCAAAGGCCTCGAGACGATACTCAGAGGAATCCAGGCGAAAGCGCGGAGCGACGACAGGATGGCTCTGGAAGCGATGAAGGTTTTCGACCTCTTTTACTCGGCGTACGCGCACAAAACAAAGGCGGGGTAAGTCCAGCTGCCATTCTTGTTCTTGATCTTATCGGCGTCCATCGGCGTCCATCGGCGGCTGACCTATTCGGGCTCGATACCGGCGGCCTTGATCACCTTCGCCCACTTCGCCGATTCCGCCGCCTGGAACTTCGCGAGCTCCGCCGACGTCGTGGTCCAGGGTTCGATGCCGGTCGTCTTGAAGAACGACTGGGCGGTCGAATGCTGCGTCGCCCCGATAAAGAGCTCGCGCAGGCGCGCGACGACGCCGGGCGATGCTTTCGCGGGCAGATAGGCCGCGAACCAGAAGGTCAACTCGTAGCCCTTCACGCCGGCCTCGGCGATCGTCGGCAACTCGGGCACGTTGGGCAGGCGCTTCGGGCTGCTCACGCCGAGCGCGCGCAGCTTCCCGGCCTGGACCTGCGGCAGTCCGGTGACGACGTCGGTGATCATCATGTCGATATGGCCGCCGACGAGATCGGTCACGGCCATCGGATTGCTCTTGTACGGAACGTGCACCAGCTGCAGCCCTGCCATCTGCTGGAAGAGCTCGCTCGCAACCCGGCTCGAGGAACTGCCGCTGCCGAAGGTGAGCTTCCCGGGCTGGCGCTTGGCGAGCGCGATGAACTCCTTGACGGTTTTCACCGGCACGCGGGGGTTCACGACCATGACCTGGCCGCCGCGCGCAAGCGCGGTGACGGGCGTGAAATCCCTGACCGGGTAATACGGAATCTTCTTGAACAGGTGCTCGTTCGCGGCATGCGTCGTGTTGGTCGCGATGAGAACCGTGTAGCCGTCCGGCGCCGCCTTCGCGACCGCCTGGGCGGCGATAAAGCCGCTCGCGCCCGGCCGGTTGTCGATGATGACGTTCTGCCTGGTTTCCGCGGTGACCCCCTGCGCGAGCGAGCGGGCAAGCGTGTCGGTTGCGCTCCCGGCCGCGAACGGCACGAAAAACGTGATGGACTTCGCCGGATACTCCTGAGCCGTCGCCACGGCAATTCCTCCCCCAGCTGCAATGACTAAACAGGCAGCAACAAATTGGCTACGTCTCAACATATCGGGTTTCTCCTTGAATCAATTAAGGGGTGACTTGCTAATGTGTGCTCCACAATTCCTGCTTGGTAATCTCTTGGCGCTCTGGGTGGCTTGATTCTTGTCCTTGGTTCTCCTGGCGCCTTGGCGGTTCCAGACTGCCGTGAATCGTGAATCGTGATTCGACTCTTTGTTTTTCCCTTGTGTCCTTCGTGTCCTTCTTGGCCAAAGATCTTGGTTCTCTTGGCGTGCTTGGCGGTTCAAATCTGGTCTTGTCCTTCCTTGGCGGTTCAGTTCTTGATTCCCAGCATCTCCGCCGCGTGCTTGCGCGTCGTCTCGGTGATCTTCACCCCGCCCAGCATGCGCGCGATCTCCTCCACGCGCTGGCTCCTGTCCAGCACCGTCACCCGGGAGAGCACCTTGCCGTTTGCTGTGGTCTTGGTTACCTGCCATTGCTGATCGGCGGCCGCCGCGACCTGGGGCAGATGGGTAATGCACATCACCTGGTGCCTGCCCCCGAGCTGCTTCAGCATCCTGCCCACGATCTCCGCCACGCGCCCGCCGATGCCCGCGTCCACCTCGTCGAAAATCAGCGTCGGCACCTGGGCCACCCGGCTCACCACCGTCTGTACCGCGAGCGACAGGCGCGACAGCTCGCCGCCCGAGGCCACTTTCGCCAGCGGCTGCAACGCCATGTCTTTGTGGGCGGAAACCAGGAATTCGACGGTCTCCAGCCCATGTGCGCTGAGCTCCGTCTCCGCACGAAGCTCCACGTCAAACTGGCCGCCGGTCATTGCCAACTCCTGCATGGCAGCGGTCACCTGTTCCGACAGCTTCTTCGCCGCCTTCCTTCTTCCGGCCGATAGCTTCCTCGCTTCAGCCACGCCGGCCGCATGCGCCTCGTCCTCCAGCCTGCGCAGAGCTTCCGCGTTGCCGCCCTCGCCGAGCTCCAGCAGCCGCGCCTTGGCAGCCTCCAGTTTCACCGGCAGCTCCGCGGGCGGGACCCGGTACTTGCGCGCCGCGGTGTGTATGGCGTCGAGCCGCCCCTCGACCGCGTGCAGCCGCTGGGGATCGAGATCGAGGCGCTCGCCGTAATGGCGCAGCGCGTAAGCGGCTTCCTGGAGCTGAACCCGCGCCGGCTCGAGCAGTTCGAGAATCTCCTTGAGCCGGGAGTCATATTCGAGCAGCGCATTCAACCGGCTGAGGACGGCGTTGAGTTGCGCGAGGCTGGAGCGATCGCCCTCGGAAAGAGCCTCGATCGCGAGCTGCGCCGCCTCGATCAGGCTCGCCGCATGCGCCAGGCGCGAATGCTCGGCTGTCAACTCCGGCCACTCATCCGCGCTGAACTTGAGGCTCTCGAGCTCGCGAGCCTGCCATTCGAGCTGCTCGCGCTCGGCGGCAAACGCCGCGGCGTTGGTCTCGAACGCAATGCGGCTCTCGCGGCGCCGCTGCCACGCGCGATATAGCTCCGCAACTTTCCCGGCGGCGTCCGCGAGTCCGCCGTAGGCATCGAGCAGCTCGCGCTGGGCGGCCCCGCGCCCGAGCGATTGGTGCTGATGCTGGCCATGGATGTCCACCAGCCGCTCGCCCAGTTCCCGCAGCTGTGCAAGCGTGGCGGCATGACCGTTGATGAAACCGCGCGAGCGGCCCGTGGACTCGATCATGCGCCGCATGAGCAATGCGCCGTCATCGCCGGTGAGATCATTGTCCCCCAGCCAGCGCGCGATATCCGGCCTGGCGTCCACGCCGAATTCCGCGCTGATCTCCGCGCGCTCCGCCCCTCCGCGCACCACAATGGCGTCGGCCCGCTCGCCGAGCACCATTGCGAGCGCGTCGATCAGGATGGATTTGCCCGCCCCCGTCTCGCCGGTGAGCACCGTGAAGCCCGGCGGAAACTCCAGCTCCAGCCGGTCGACGATCACGAAATCGCGGATGGAAAGGCTGCGCAGCATCGAGAAATGCGTGAATGGTGAATCGTGATTTGTGATTCGAAAAACTTCGATAGCGTCGCCGCAGCACGCTCCACGAATCACGACTCACGAATCACGACTCACGCCTTTACTCCCTGTTCCAGTTGAGTTTCTCGCGCAGCATGGTGTAGTAGCTGTGCCCGGCGGGGTGCAGCAGGCGGATGGCGCGCGGATACCGCCGCACCGTCACGCAGTCGCCTTCGCGCAAATCGAAGCGCGTATGGCCGTCGAAATGGACGCGCGGGTCGGCGGCGTTGCGGACGATAATGTCCACCACGGACTCGCTGCTGACTATGATCGGCCGGTTCGACAGCGAGTGCGGCGACACCGGCACCAGCGCCATCACCGAGAGCGCCGGATGCACGATCGGCCCGCCGGAGGACATGGCGTAGGCAGTGGAACCGGTAGGCGTCGCCACGATCAGGCCGTCGGAGCGCTGGTAGTAGATGAATTCCCCGTCGATGCGAACCTCGAGCTCGATCATGTTCGCCCGGGCGCCCTTGCTCACGACCACGTCGTTGAACGCCAGCGCTTTGGACATCTTCTGCGCCCGGCTGCGGACACGTCCGTCCAGCAGCATGCGCTTTTCGGTAACGAACTTGCCGTCGAGGATCGCGCCGATCGTGACGATCATGGTCTCGACCGAGATGTCGGTGAGGAAGCCGAGCCGTCCCTGGTTCACGCCGATCAATGCCACGTCGTGCGGGGCGAGGGCGCGCGCGATATTGAGCATGGTGCCGTCCCCGCCGATGACGATGGCGAGATCGGCCCTCCTGCCGAGCTCTTCCAGCGGCAGGACCCGGTAGGGGGCCCTGCCCGCGCGGGAACCGGCGGTGCGGTCCATCAGCACCTCGACCTTGCGCCGCTCCAGGAATCGGGCGAGCTTCAACAGCGGCGCCATGACTTCGGGGCTCTCGTACTTGCCGATCAACGCGACGGTCTTGAAAGACGATTTCATGGCCGCATTAAACCATAAAAGGCGCGAAGAGTGATGAGTGATCAGTGATGAGAAACTCCCAAGACATCCGTGAGTTAAACGGGTCTGACCGATCACCCATCAACCGTCACCCGTCACCGGTTTTTCTGTAGAATAAGTTGATGTCAGTCGACGCTCCCGCCCTCAACGAACGCGCGCTGATCCTGCTGAAGACGCTGGTCGAGCGCTACATCGCCGACGGCCAGCCGGTCGGCTCGCGTGCGCTGTCCAAGTACTCCGGGCTCGACCTCTCCCCGGCCAGCATCCGCAACGTGATGGCGGATCTCGAAGAGATGGGTTTCATCGCGAGCCCCCACACCTCGGCGGGACGGGTGCCCACCGCGCGCGGCTACCGCTTCTTCGTGGACACGCTGTTGACCGTCAAGCCGCTCGACACCGTCGAGATCAGCCAGCTCGAAGGCCAGCTTCACGCGGAGAGCACGCAGAGACTCGTGGTCTCGGCGTCGCAGCTCCTGTCCGACCTCACGCACTTCGCGGGCGTCGTGATGACGCCGCGGCGCAGCGTCGGCTTCCGCCACATCGAATTCCTGGAGCTCTCGGACACGCGCATCCTGCTGATACTTGTCACGCCCGAGGGCGACGTCCAGAACCGGATCCTGCTCACCGAGAAGCGCTACACGCCGTCGGAGCTCGTCGAAGCGGCGAATATTCTAAATCAGAACTATGCCGGTCTCACCTTCGAGGAGATCCGGCGCCGCATCCGCGAGGAGCTGAAGCAGCTCACCGCGGACATGACGCGCCTCATGACGGCGGCGCTGGAGGCCGGCAGCCAGGCCGCCACCGAGTCGTCCGAGGAAGTCGTGATCTCGGGCGAGAGCAATCTCCTCGATTCGCAGGACCTGTCCTCCAACATGGTGAACCTGAGAAAGCTGTTCGAGCTGTTCGACCGCAGGACGGGACTCCTCCAGCTGCTCGAAATCTCGCATCGGGCGCAGGGCGTGCAGATCTTCATTGGCGGCGAGGCCGGCGTCGCGCCGCTCGACGAATGCAGCGTGGTCACCGCGCCCTACGAGGTCGACGGCCGGATCGTGGGCACGGTGGGCGTGATCGGCCCGACCCGCATGGCCTACGAGCGCGTCATCCCCATCGTGGACATCACGGCCAAGCTGCTCAGCACATTGTTTACGCAGCGCTGAGTGAAGGGAAAGGGGGAAGGGTGAAGGGCAAAGGAAACCAGCGGCAACGGGCCGACACCGTTCCCTCATCCCTCATCCCTCATCCCTCATCCCTCGGAGCGTAGCGCATGTCCCGCTACGCTCCGGAGCCGCCCTACTCCCACGGCTCCCAGCCGCGCATCGGCGTGCTGCTGATCAACCTCGGCACGCCGGAAGCGCCGACGATACCGGCGGTGCGCTCGTACCTGAAGGAGTTCCTGTCGGATTCGCGCGTAATCGAGATCCCCCGTTTCATCTGGTGGCCGATCCTGCATTTGTTCATCCTCACCACCCGCCCCAGGGCCTCCGCGCGACGCTACGCCCAGGTCTGGATGAGCGAAGGCTCGCCGCTCCGGGTCCACACCGAGCGCCAGGTCGCGCTGTTGCGCGGCCACCTCGGCGAGCGCGCGAAGCATCTGCCGCTCGTGGATTACGCAATGCGCTACGGCGCGCCCTCGATTCCGGACAAGTTGCGCGAGATGAAGGCGCTCAACTGCAACCGCGTCCTGCTGGTGCCGCTCTACCCGCAGTACTCGGCCAGCGCCACGGCCACCGCCGTCGATGCCGCCTTCCGCTGCCTGCAAAGCCTGCGCAACCAGCCATCGGTGCGGACGGTGCGGAGTTTTCACGATCACGCGGGCTACATCGCGGCGCTCGCCCGGAGCGCGCGCGACTACTGGGCGAAACACGGGCGGCCGGACGTGCTGGTGGTGAGCTTCCACGGCGCGCCGCGCGCAACGCTCGACAAGGGCGACCCCTACCATTGCGAATGCCAGGCAACCGCGCGGCTGCTGGCCGAGGCGCTGGAATTGGGGGAGGAGCAATACCGCGTCACATTTCAGTCGCGCTTCGGCGCCGCCGAGTGGCTCAAGCCGTACACCGCGAGCACGCTCGAAGAGCTTGGCAAGCTCAAGACCGGGCGGGTGCACGTCATCTGCCCGGGTTTCGTGAGCGACTGCCTGGAGACGCTCGAGGAGATCGCGATCGAAG